>ULWT01049597.1_pt1 | contig 104939 bp, 126 predicted proteins | sample 1960611 | NCBI WGS metagenome assembly ULWT01 (sample SAMEA4835819, study PRJEB28245) | human gut metagenome | biome: gut microbiome; material: fecal sample | place: Denmark | collected 2008
AATTATTTAATATTATTAGTGCAAAGTGATATATAGTTACCATTTAAAATTGTTCATAATGATTATTCACTCCTTTAATCTTTTAATTAGTGCATCAGCGCAATTAACCGCATATTTAGCGATTGCATCAGAATTACCTCCACGGTCATCTGCTATAACAGCCTTAATAATATCTTTCGCTAATTCATACCTACGTTGTTCCCAATCAATTACTAAATTCCCAACATTCAAAAAATCAAGTTCGCATTCTCTGTAAACCATGTTATCACATACATATAAATAATTATTGTTATGTTGAGAGTTGATGTTTAATTGGGGAGTTACATCTACCAAAACCCCTGTTGATTTTACTCTTGCTTTCATTGTTTAATCATTTATTATATTACCACCAAAACATTCCACCCCAAAATAATATAAAAATAATACCTGCTACAAGTTTGACAACAGCACCCAAACCAAAAGCATCGTCCTTACCATTAGATGCCCAAAACAACCAAAGTATTAAAACTATAATTGCCACTACATTATACCATGCTATTGTAATCATAATTGTTCCTCCTTTGTTTTAAAGTGTTCAATCAGTTCATTTACGGTAGCCTTGTGAACGGTATCTATATTAACGTCAACATCATTGTAAACCCAATAAATAGAGAACTTGATTTCAGGACACAGAATCCATTTATTACCATCCGTACACCATTGGTTCTTGTCTGTATCATTCCTCAATGCAGCGATAGCTAGGAAAAGTTCCTCGTTCGTTCCGCAATCAATCCTTCCTTTCTTGGTTACGGTATCTATATCATATATCACCCCATATAAATTCCCATAAGATGTTATGATTGCTCTTCCTTCTTCAATGCTTTTATGACTTCCATTGCCGTCATAATTATATCCATCTAAGGTTGTATTACCAAAATTAAGCATTTCATATCCCAATTCTTCCAGCTCTCTCCGAAGCTCCGGTGTGTTTTTGCGTATAAAGCACGGTGTTGTAAATCCCATAATTATTCCTCCTTCTTTTTAAGGCTTATATCAATTGACAACCTATCGACAATTTCCTCCTTAATTATCTCCCTACACAAATTTCTTATCATTAAGAAATCACCGTTTTTCTTTATCTCGTCAGAAACCATACAACGAATCCACCTCTCTATATTAACATCGTCCCCATAGGTGTTATGGAAGATACGTTTAACTTCCTCTTTCACGATTGAAACTATTATATCCTTTATATCCTCTTTAGTCAACTTTAGTTCGTTATGGATATAGTTCTTTACTTCTCTGTATCTATATTTGCTCATTTACCAATCTCCTCCATCATTTGGAATGTTTATAGTATCTATTGAATTGTTGTAATTACTGCCACCAAATTTTTCAAATTCTGGTTCGGGATTATCTTCTGTATCTCCGTGCATCATTACATGTAGCGTTCCGCTTGCACTATAAAGCCATAACCGCTTTCCATCCTTTTCCCACTTTTTTGCAAGTCGTTTCAAAGAATCAATCAACTTGCATTCTTCGGGAGTACATTCTATTCCGGCTTCTGTTTTATATTTGCTCATATTTTATACTTTTTATAGTGTTTACAATATTTAGGCGTTTTCCTAGCCGTTATTCTCTTCTGTAAAGCCATGCAATACATAAACGGACAAATACCTTGATAGTGAATACATTCACTACAATGTGCTCCTAAATTCATTACCTTTGCCATAACAATTACTCCTTTACTAGTTCTATTGTAACGTTCATAAGACAAACATATAAGTTCACATTCGACATGGTTCCATCTTTCTTCACCTTGCCAAACAATGGCTCAATGTCATCAAGAAAATTAATTCTATAATCCCTGACATAAGCGTATTGTTTTCTTTCGGGGACAGTAACACTTTCTAAGTTATCTAATTTTGTATATGTAGATGCAGGAGTGGTAATACACACCTTGCTTCCGATAGGATACTTCACATTGGATTCAATGTACTCCTTCTCTAATTTTATCATTTCGTTATTCAATTCTCTTATCTTTGAATTGATAATTTCTTTCTTTGATTTAAATTCTTCTTTATTCATATCTACATGCTTTATTGTATTTACATTCTTTACATTTAATTTCGTTATAAAGAGCTCCTTCGTATTCGTCGTTACATAAAATGTATCCTCTAGGAGTATTCCAAAATTTATGTCTCAGAAAATCTAAGTATTCTTCTGAAAATCTACTTTGACTTTCTAACGGATTTCGAAGACCTCTTTGTCTAAGAATTCGAGAAACCATAAACATCTTCTCTGACGTTCTCTCGTTCCATTGTTTTATTGAGTTTAAACACAAACATTTTGCTAAAGTGATATAGAATATTCCCGAATTCTTTCTATCAGATAAAACAATCTGAAACGACAGATATTTCCATATCTCATCAGTTGTATTGATCTTAGAATTTATCATAAACTTATTTATTAAATTTATATTTCTCTGAGATCGTTTCAATTCGTAACCTGGACTATTATTCAGTCTAGCTATCAAATATTCGTATATATCACAAAACTCATCTATCATAACAAAATAGTATCTCTTACTCTTAAAGAAAAGGACGTTTTTGAATTCGTCCTTTTTCAATGCCTAAAGATACAAAAATATTATCTATCTACAACGAATCCTCCCAAATAATTTGTAATTTTAATGTCTCTTCTTGATTATGCACAATAGGTTTATATCTTGATCCTGAAAATGTAGCTAAGGGGTCTATTTCGGCAACCTTATTGTAATCTATCATAGCTCTCTCTTTATTAATACTTCTTGAAATCCATAATCCGATCATTTGACCAGGTTCAATATCGCCGATAGTAACTCTAGAATCTTCCGTAGCATCATAAAGCTGAGTATTAAACGGTTTGCTATATATAGAAGGTATTAATTCCATATATTGTTCATCGTTTGTACTCTGAGTAAGAACTGTTGCTCCTATTTGAAAATTACAATAAGCATCTTCAGGAACTTCAAACCACATTTGAACATTTGATGCGACTTTATCACTATCATTTTGCAAAACAATAGCTCGATATTCTGTTTTTGCGTTCTTAATTGTCAACAAACTTAATTCATCGAATAAATTCGAAAAAACATCGTTAGGAACTTGCGTTGATGAAGGAAATCCTCCTATCGAATAAATAGATTTTGTTTGAGCTGCCATATATGCTGAGCTCACTGTATATAATAGTTTCATTAGCTTTTTGATTTTGCAAAATTAGACAATGACCAATATTCACTCTTTTTTGTATTATCTACAGAAATAACTCCTCCATTATTTCTTACACGAGCTAGATAAAACTCGTTGTTTGATTTTGTAGGAGGTTGATCAAGTGTTGTTTCTTGTACAAGGCTAAATGTGTAATAATCGTAAGTATACAATCCTTCCAACTGAGCATCTGTAAATACCTTGCCCAAAGGTATCGTTCCTAAGATTATTACTTGTAAATTTGTTTCAGCAACAAAGTCAGATTCTGACGTTAAAATCAAGTTCTGATTATCCACAACATTAACGATTTGATAAATCCCATTATTTAACGGTTGTGATCCATCGTCTTTAGCAAAACGGATTGCAACAGGAGTTTTACCTGACTGTCCTCTTACTTTACCACTAAAATTCACAGTTCCGGTAACAGCTCCCTTTTGGTTGATGCTAACTAAACCATCTTCATAATTTTTGGTCGAGTAACCGACTTTCAACCAATAATAAACGCTATCTGAAGGCACTGCAAAATTGTCGTGAATATTTTTGAGATTAATAACTTGTCCAAGTGAGTTGACGGCCATACCTGGAAGTATTTTTATAGTACCTCCTTGTGTTCCTTGCTCAACTTCAAATGCTTTATTGTCTTCAAAAGTATCATTTGTAACAAAATCAGCATCAAACTTTTTAGGATTGTTTGTTATAATCCCAAAAGTATAACTTGCACCTATCAAAATTTTACCAAGCAAGGATTCTTGTAAAAATCCTTGCAAATTCATCAACTCCTCTTTTTCTAGAAAAGTATTTCTATGTACATTTAATTGTGACATATATTATATTTTTTAATTAAAACCAATTAGGAAATTGTTGTTTAAATAAATCGTAATAAGCAGCTCCTGTACAACCACTAAAACAAGCTGTACTATCTTTAACTTGATCTATTTTAATAATATTTTTAAATATCGGAACAGATACTGTAGATATACACAATGGCATTGATAGAGCAATCTGTGTATTACCTATACCGCTATCAGAAATCCCTGGATAATAGATTATTTTAGAACAGCCTTCAAAAGCACGATCCCAATACAAACAAGTTGTATAAAGACCACTTGTAACTGTCACTTTATCACTTCCTATAGTATATCCAAATAAATCATTAATATTTCCTTCGAGATTTGTACAATTATAAAACATTTGTGAAATACGTATAATTTTATTCGCATTGTTAGGTGTAACAGATATTCCAACACTTCTCAAGTTTTTACAAAGAGCAAAACATCTTGTATAGTCAGAACAATCTCTACTAGTAAAGAAATTTGAAGGAATTTGTGTTACACCGCTATTCATAAACGTTTCGACACAAACATCGGCATTAACTAGATTAATCGTTGATATATTCAACAAATTTGTTGTACCTAAAAATGTTCTAGTGTAATTATTTAATTCAGTAGATGTGATAGAAAATAAATTAGAACCTACACTTGATAACCTACTGCAATTAGCAAAAGCTAATTCGAAAGTTGCATTTCGAACAGATCCTGAAAATACACTCGAAGGTATTGATGTAATTCCTGATAACTCAGCAAATTTTTTTGCTATAAAAGATCCACCTGAATAAGCTGAAATCGTACAAGGCGAAGATAAATTACCGCAACCGCTAAACATATCCTCACAACTCGTAATGTTAACAGCATTGATGTTTGCCTGAATGTTTGATAAATTACTGAGATTAAACATATTAGACACATCGCAACCTCTAGATGAAGGAGATATTGTTCCGGTAACCGAATTTAAATTCTTAGTATTTTGGAAACAATACGTATAACTCTCGATATTTGATCCACCTAATACGTCATTCAAATTAATAGATCCTGACAAGCCTGAAGATGCATAAGTATATTTATAATTTGTTCCAAAAGAAAGACATCCCTTTGGAACGCTTCTCAAAGAAGAACATCCAAAGAAAAAACGTTCAGTTGAACCTGACATCAAACTAGTAGTCCAACCCGGTATTGATGTTAAATTTCTACATCCATCAAATGCTGATTGAGACCAAGATGTATTCACTTTCGAAGTAAACCATTTCAAAACTCTAATCAAGCTTGTTTTAAAATTCGAACTTAAATCTCCCCATTGTAACGTAGCATTCATTCCGTTAAAATCAAATAAGATTCTGTAAGTTCCTTGTTTGCTGTACGTATGACTTTTCTCACCTAAAGTTTGACTTCCATCACCCCAACTTACTCTTAGATTATTTATTCCTGTTGATCCTGTATTTTTAATAGGTAGTACAACGCTACTTGTTAAGACTTCGAGTAATGCACCGTCACCTTCCATAGTAATGAAAATTGTTTTTGTTGTCTCATTAGCACCTACCGAATAACTTCCTCTTTCTGAAAAATAATCAGGCGAGGTGGCTGTCCAAGAATAAGATGCTGCACAAGGAACGTACCAAGATACTTGTCCATTACTTCCTGTTACACCTGAACTCACATTGTCTTCAACTGTTACACCTGAAATAGGCATATTATTGGTATCGACAACTCTATATGTAACCTGACAAACATTTCTTTTCAATGTCAAATTAATATAAACATCGTCGTTACTTATAGAACCTGATCCATTTTGACTTTGATATCCTGGCTTAAACGCCTGCCAATTAAATGAGAATCCTGACAAATAAGGACCAAAATTAGCCTTACCGTCTCTTGTCGTATACTTCGTTTGACTGTTTAATTGAATAGTTACATTATCGACAGGAGAACCTGAATCGTCTTTTACGGTAAAATAAACTCCGTAATAATCAGCACCTAAACCAATTTCAAAACTAGGATTCTCTGTATTGACAACAAATGATTCTGATCTAGCTCGATAAGTAGGTTCTTTACTTGCTGTACAAACTAAAGAACTACTTGACAACGGCACATTATAAAATGTCGCATTACCACCTCCATCTGTTACACTAGATGAATTGTTAAAAGATACAGATGCGCCTGAAATTGGTAATTTATTATTTAAATCATATACATTAATTGTAACTGTAGTCGTTTTTCTGACAAAATTCAAAGGTATATTCATTTTGCCATATACTGAAAAACTTTCTGCTAAATCATAATAATATGCTCCGTATGTAGCTCGATAATTGTAATTACCTTGTTTTAAAGTCACTTTAGCTTCACCGTCGATATTTGTTGTCAATATTTGACCTGTATCTAAAGTAATTGTCGCTCCTGAAAGAAAATCGAATCCTTCTTTTGCTACAAATGTAACTTCAAATTCAGGCTCAGGTTGTCGAGAAATATAAATAGTATATCTATTGTCATCTCTCTCTTCTATATTAACGTTACCTGAAGTTGAGTAATAATCTTGTTTAGAACAAGTCCATTGCCATATACCAACAACCAAATCCCACGTTTCCGCTACACCATTAATGTTGGTGTATTTTGTTTGGCCATTAATCGTTACCGCAGCATTTTCTAGAAGAGCTTGACTTTCTTTATCTTTTACAGTTACAGCAAGTTTTCCTCTAGCTTTTTGTAAATCAACTACAATTGCAATAGATTGATTTGTTACAACTGCAGTTCCTGTTTGGATTTGATAATCCTTTCTACTTATAGTCCAAGGATAATTACCAGGCACTTTATTAAAAGTAGCGTTACCTTTACCATCAGTCGTTAGCGTTTCTTCATCCTCTCCTATCCCTAAAACAATAGGTTGATTTGCTACAGGTTGATTATCAATTCTAACAGTAAATACGATATTATAGGTTATCAATTTCATCGTCACCTTAACAGTCTGATTTGCTCCGTTCACAATAACGACTCCTTGTTGAATGTAATATCCTTCTTTGTTTACGGTCCAATTATATGAACCTGAAATCCTTACAAATTGAGCAGTCCCTTCTGCTTGAGTAGTGATTATTTCTGTTCCGATTACAACTTGCGCACCATCAAGAGGTTGATCGTCCTGATCAACAACAGTAAAGTCAATCGTATATCCTATTTGAACAAGATTGATTTCTTTAACGACATCTTGATCGACGACCTCTATAGAACCTTCTTGTGCATAAAACTCAGTCTTAGAAACTTTCCAATTATATGTTCCTGCAATCTCAACAAAATTTGCACGACCATTATTGTCTGTCTGAATAGTAGCTCCATTAAACGTTACATTACACTTAGATACAGGTAACGAATTATTCTTAACCAGGAACGTTACATTGTACTTAGGAATTGGTTTAAACTGAACATCGATAACTGCATTGCCATATATCTCAAAATCACTCTCAACTGTAATATAACCAGGTTTAACTACCTTATAATGATATGTTCCTGCAGCTAGTACAAATCCTGTTGCTAATCCTTGCGCGTTTGACGATCCTGTTTGATCGTTTATACTCTCTCCCGTTACTAATACAGATGCACCTGAAACTGGATTAACATCATCTCTAATTCTAAACGTTACATTATAATAAGGTATAGCTTCCATTTCTACGATTATGTTTGTACTGTCAACAATTTCGACAGTTCTTCTAATCGTATAATAATCTTCTAATTCAGCTACATATTGATAAATACCTGGAAATACATCAAACGTCAATATTCCACTTGATTGGGTATATTTTGTTTTCCCTGCAAAAGTCAATTTAACATTTGATAAAGGTTCTTTCGTAATTTTATCTCTTACATTAAACGTAACAACCCTTTCGTAGGCAGCACCTTGTAATTGAATATATTCTACAGCATCTTCTGTTACTAATAGAGAGTTTTGTACTTCTTCAAAATTTTCAGCTTCAACTTTATACAAATATTGCCCTCTAGGGAGAATAATTGTCGCTTCGCCATTTACATCTGTTTTCAAAGATTGTCCAAATACCGTTATAATTGCATTTGGAATATATTTGTTTCTGTTTGAAAACACTTTAAATAAAATTCGATAAGACTCTTCTTCTACATATGGACGAATTAATTCACTGCCAAAAATATTTTTATATCCTATCAAATACTTTTTCAAGTAATTTTCAAGAGTTTGTTTTCCTTGATATGAATTGTTCTTATAATATGCTGCAATAATATCTCTTTCTCCTAAATAACCTTGAGAAAACGGTAGATATAACGGTTTTACTTTAAAATCATAAACATATACATAAGGAGTATTCCCACTCGATCTATCTTGGATAAAAATAGGTGCTATATATTTCATAGTAGGCATTAGTGATAACGCTCTACCTGAAGGAAAATTCAAACTTGGTACATCAACGAATTTTTCGTTATTTGATAAAATAAGTCCTCGTATATTATAATAAATACCTTCGTTTAATAGATTTAAAAATTCTGTCGTGTGAAACCATATAGAACTTCCTGTAATTTGTCCATTTTCGATAACTCCCATTTCCATAGGATCTCCATCCGTAGTTTCATAACCTGCTACACCAAACTTGAGATTCTGAGTGTCCGTAGCTGCAGATATCTTAACTTGCAAACTAATTTCGTAACTCATATTAGGATCAACGATAATCAATTTATCACGATCAACTCGTCCGTCAATACCAACAACTTGATTACCAAAGAAAGTCATCGCATTAAAGATTTCATCACCTTCATTTTCATCTTGTGTTATATTGACACTTTCTGAAACTAGTAGTGGATAATTACTAAGACTCTCTACTCCTAAAGTATACTCAAATCCTTTCGTTATATTCATTACTGTATCAGTTCGATCCCATGTAGGTGAGCTATATCCCATTGACCAACCTGTACTTTCAGGTCTTAATAAAGCAAAGATAAATTCATCTACTGAATTATATCTTATAAGTCTCAGCAATTCTCCTAGAATCTCACCTTCTGTGTTTATAATATCTAATCTTCCTCTTTTGGAATACTCTTCGAGATAATTATAGAACAAATACTCCATTTGTTCTTGACTATCAACTAAAGCTGTCACAAGACCTCTATCCTGAATAAACAGTTCAAACAAAATTCTATTAGAATCGATTTCTTTATATTTTCGCGCATACAAAACTACGAGTGCGAACATATGTGTTACCGTACCCCAAAATGCCTTAAAATCAGGATTATCTTTTTTATTGATAAAAGTCGGAAGGATACCATTTCCTTCCAATTTTGCCAATACATTTTCAGCCCAACCCATTACAGCTTTATCGTTGACTTCAAAAAATCTGCTGAATATGGTATTGTTATATACAGGAAACTTTGTCGGTTTAAATAAGTCTCCACAAGGATGTTGTTCTTTCGGATCAAGCGCTTTTTCCATTTTACATTCTTTTAATGCATAAAAATACCAAACAATTTTATATCTACAAACAAATTGCTTATTAATTCACAATCAATCACGCTCTATGCCCTCTACGTAAGCTCATCAGGATGGTTTGCTCCTGTGACGAGTAAGTCGATAGATGTAGAAAATATAAATAAATATTATGCAGGTTTGGAAGTTCCTGAAGAAGGTTCTTCTTCATTTGGATATTATTTTGATAATTATGTTAATTATAACAAAGAATCGACTCCATTATTTAGTACAGCAAGACGTAATATATCAGCAATAGATCTTATGTTTTGGCGTATTACTGATAATGGAATTGTTGTAGATCGAGGTCAATATGTTTCGATCGGTGCTAGTAAGAGTGTTTCAAGAGGAAGAATGTTGGCAGTTTCCAATCAAATAAATAGTATGGTTGGTGTTATAGGTTTAACTGCTGCTGATGGTGTTGATGCGTTTAAATACGTTTGGATGATTTACGATGGTGGTGGTTATAATTATGCCGCTAGATCCTCTATAGCAAAAGCGTTTAATAGTTATACTTTACAAAATGCAATATATTGGGGATTATGGAGAGATGGTGTCGATAATGTGGGAATGTATTCAGCTATTGTTGCAGAAAATCAGATACAAGTAGGATACGTATTTAAAACGTTTAGTGGTTATACAAATACTAATACGACTACAATTTCATTAACCGGAAACATGAATCTCATAAAAGCAATATTAATAGAAACTGAGACGATAACAGGAAGTGGTGGTGATCGAGGAATGTATGCTAAAATTGTTCTTTTGAGTGTTTTGTCTAGTTATGAGGTAACGCTATATTATGTAAAAATACGGTGTTATAATTCAGGTAGTACACCATATATTGTTAGAGTAGGAGATGTATATTCTTATAAATCAGTTAATCGTCCAATGGGAGCTAATGTATGGATTACAACTGATAGAAAATGGATGTTTTTCCCACCGTATTCAGGTAATAGTTTCTATCCTAAAGGATTGAATTCATATTATGCTAACGGTCAACAATTGATAGTAGACGATTCACCTTCTATGCCTGATAATGTTAGTTATTTGAATTCGTCTCACACATCTGCAATGAGATCTGCTTTGCAAAATGTATACGTATTAGAGATTTTGTTTAATAAGACTCAAACTAAAATGATTGTGTTGACAAATACAACTGGAGCTGCATTTGAAATTGGAAATTTTGAAGGTAATTATAATCCTGATGCTATGTATTGTTTTCAATTGGTAAATAATTCTTGGGTACAAATTTCAACTCAAGTTATAGATAGACAAAATGTTTTTACCTCGTATAATTCAACTGGAAATCAAGGTATCAAGTATAAATCAAGTCTTTCTCTTTGTGATAAATCAAATGATCTCGATTCATTAGCTATGTTTGGTAGTCAATATAGTTTTAATTGGGCATTTCCTGCAGGTAGTAAACCGATTGTATTTTATACATCAAAAATAACGTGGGGTGAATGATTCACCCCACTTCTTTTACCATATTGTGTTGGTATAATATACAGTTAGAATAGACTCGTAAGCAGGTTTACCAAAACTAAAAAGATATTGACCTTCATTGTCAGCAAGAGGATATGCATACATAGTAGGTCTTTTTAAGGAATCACTTTCATTATAAGAACTCATTAAATTAACCTTATCAACCATTGAAGAAACGTTTATCCATGACGCTGTATTTGTTTGATAAATAAACGCAAACATTCTATTAGGATTATGAGAATCTCCGTCAAAATTATCTGAACCGTCAGCAGGACCGAAACATCCTGATATACTACTTGCTAAAACAATTATTTTATCAGACGTCTTATTGAAAATAATTTCTTGTACATAAACATTTGACAATGCACTTCTAATTGCAGATGTATGAGATGTATTGAGATAATTATTGTTATTAGGTATTATAGAAGTTGATCCTTTTGCGTTTATAAAAGGATTTCCTGAGTAATACGAGTTTAACCCCTTAGGATATGTTATAACCGAAGTTGTCCATTTAGGTGGGAAGAATATCCATTTTCGATCAAAACTCATCCATAGATTAGGACCTGCATTTGAACACAAAACACTATCTCTTGAAGATACAAAGTAATCTATGTTAGAAAGTAATCCATTAGAACCTAATTCGTAATTACCTACAACTATTATTATAGAATAATTTGATCTATTTACTTGTAACAATAAATATCCTTGAACATCTTGAAATCCAAGTGTTTTTATATTCCATCCAAATGAAAAACTAGATTCTCCTACAGATGTCTGACCATTAATCATAGATCCTCTTCCTAGATTAATAGCGCAACTGATTAGAACATTGCCACTTTGACGATTAAAATACAAACATGTAATTGTACTAGAATAAACATCTTCACCTAAATTTTTATGGGCATATAAATGACTTGAAGAATAAGAATTATATATTTTTCCAAAACTTCTTGATTCTTTGCTACTCGTAAAAAGAATGGAATCTTGTTGAGAACTTAATTTATTATCAGGAGCAGTAGTCGTTTGAGATCTTACATTACAAGTCATGCGATCTCGACTCCACAGAATTTCGGACATTAATTGTACACAATTTTGTTTTAGAATGTATTGTCCGATTAAACGTGTTTTTGCTATTCTAGTTATCTTATTATCACCTGTAAGAGTAATGATGTGATAATAACTTCCGGATGCTACACTAACTTGTTGATTTTGTAATACTCTATGATTCATTCCTATACAAAGAATACTTTCTTCTTTATTATTGACATAATTTTTATAATAAGGACAATATAGAAGACTACTTGTGTTGGCGTTTATCATATCATTTAAATAAGTCGTTGTGTTAGGTTCACTGATGCTTATTCCGGTGTAAAATGCTTGTTGCATTGATATTTTCTTACTCGTCACAGGAGCAAACCATCCTGATGGGCTTACGTAGAGGGCATAGAGCGTGATTGATTGATCGGAGATGAAAGAAACTGCCGACCCGCTTCGATTAGGAACGGGGAAAATATTTGTTCCGGTTCCTCCCCAAGCAGTCGATCCTCCTGCTTCAGTCCAATAATTACCCGGTCTGATTTTTAAAACCAATTGACCACTTGCGTTAGTTGTTCCGCTATAATTTACTGCACTATTATTGTTTGACAGTTTTACAATACAACTTGCAGCAACTAATGATGTATTATCACTCCTCTTTACTGTAATTGTTAAATTCATTTCAGAAGGTACTAACTTCAATGTAAAATTGGTTGTATTCGCATTAGTTGTGTTCAGTGTATCATATCTTGATGCATTAATAACATATCTATTAGTTAATCCTGAAACATATACAGTTACTTGTCCGTTTGAATTTGTAGTTAAATTTTGTGATGTTGTTGATGTAGCATTACTACCATCTATACCATATACATTAACAGTTGCTCCACTAACATTTGCATTTGTTAAACTATTTTGAACTGTTAACGTCAAAGCCTTGATAGCTGTAAAATATTTCGTTCCTGTTACATTGCTAAAATTATATGTAGGAGTGACATTATACATCGTATGAGTTGTCGTTGTACCTGTTACGAAATAAGCATTCGAAGCTCCCATCGTTGTATTCAAACCAGCTATAAACGTATAATTTGCAATAACGTAATTTGAATTATGATCAATTCCTAATGTTATAGTGGTAGCTACACCTGCAGTTGTGTAAACCGGTTTAAATAAATTTACACCACCTGCCTTTAAATAACAATCTTTCGATCCTTGAGTAGGTATTCTAAAATACCATAACAGAGTAATATTCTTAGTCAATCGAACAGCACTTTTTTGAATAGAAGCTGTCGGCATTGTGATATCTACAGATTGTGCTCCCCAATAAGAAGTTCCTCCACCCCAACTCAAAGTGTAAGTTCCTTGAATCATCGGACCAAACGAAACTTGACCGGAAGAGTTAGTATTACCACTAAACGTAATTGATGTCTTGTTTTTATTAATAAGTTTTACAGGACAACCATTCGCATTTCCCTTGTCTGCGCCTTGATAATTATCTTTAATTGTTATTGTAATCGAAGAAGAAGTTTCACTTAAAGTCACATTCCAAGGAGAAGCCTGAGTAGCTGGAATTGATCCTGATGCTGTATTATACAAACTCTTAGAAAAGCTATAACTATAATTAGGAGTTCGTCCTCCTCTATAAACCGTAGCATTACCACTACTATCCGTATTTACAGTTTGTCCAAATAATGTCGCACTTACACCGCTTATATTCCATCCGTAATTAGAACTCTTTACATTTGCAATAAATTGCGTATTAGATGTCATTGTCATTGTCCACGATTCACCTTCTCTTGTCCAAACATGAGTTTGTGTTCCGTTACTATAATATCCGGCGTTAGCTTTTGGAGTATAAGAATACGTCAATCCTGCATAAACTGTATTTGATTTTCTACCACTTTCATCTAAAGTCAATTCAGTTACAGCTCCTAATACAGTTCTATTTATAATTGAATTTAAAAATGCTCCTGTATAAGTTCCTAACTTTTCCATTACAGTTAGTGTTACTGTAACAGTTGTTCTCGTAAATGTTATATTATAAGGAGTAGATTGTCCGTGAGTTACAGTTCCGATGTAAGCATTAAAATAAGTTGCACTACCGTTAATAGGCTTGTCTAAACCACTTCGATAAAACACTGCATTACCGCTTCCATCCGTAGTCTTCGTTTGATTAAAATACGTCAATGAAGCTCCACTAATATTTGTATTAGCAGGCACGTTACTCTTAACGTTTACAGTTATTTGAGCAGAACATGCCAAAGACATATTAAACGTTTGATTGGCTGCTGTATAAGTATAACTTTGACTAGGATTACTATAATAATTTGAATGATCAACCACCGCAAAAGTTGTCGGAATACCAAGATATGTTGTTACTGTAGTTGCACCGTTTATATCTAATGTAATTTTAGAAGAATTTCCATTCTTCGTCATTGTTAATGATTTAGATGCATAAACATTTGTTCCAGCTATATTTGGAATGGTTTCTACAACCTTTATTGATACAGTCGCTTGATTTCGACTCATTACAATATTAAAAGGAGAAGTATTCGAAGGAGTAATCGTTCCACTATAATTTGCATGATATGTAACTGTCGAAGTTATCGATTTATCCAAACCACTTCGATAAAACACTACGTTCCCATCTGCACCCGTCGTTTTCGTCTGATTAAAATATGTAACAGATGCGTTAGATAGATTAGCTGAAGGAGCATTACTCTTAACGTTTACAGTTATTTGAGCAGAACATGTAAGTGTCATATTCCAATTCTCATTAACTGTATTAAACGTGTGTACTTGAGTTGAATTATTATAAAAATTAGCATTATCTACAACAGTAAATGTCATTTCTGTCCCCAAATAACCGTTAAAAGTTGCGTTTCCTGAAGAGTCAAGAGTTAAAGTTCCCTCTGCACTACCTGCAGACCAATTTATTTTTTTAGAAGCGTAATTCCAGGTTCCTGTTACTCCTGGAATAGATTCTACAACATGAATTTTTACCGGATTGGCTGCACGAGTCAAAATTACCTTTATAGGAGAGATCTGATCACTTGTAATTAAACCTGAGTAAGATTCTAGAAAATCTGCTGATACAGATATGTTCCGATTCAATCCACTTCGATAAAATGTCGCATTACCATCTGTATTCGTTGTCTTAATTTGATTGAAGTATGTAACAGATGCGTTAGGTAAAGGTTCTCCAGCTGGAACATTAGCTTCTACATGAACAACTAAAGTTGTAGAACACGTTAAGATCATTGTCCACGATTCACCTATTGTAGCAAATGTGTGACTTTGACTAGAATTACTGTAATAATTAGGATGGTCGATTACTGCAAAAGTTGTCGGAATCCCTAAATAACATTTAAATGATATTGCACCATCATCATTTAATGTTAATGTTCCATTCCCGGCTGCATTCGTATACGTGATCTGCTTGTTTGCGTAATTTAAATTACCTTCGACATCAGGAATCGCTTCTTTAACATTAATCGTTACTGACTGCAACTCTCTAAACAATTTGATTGCTATAGGAGATGAATTTGTTGCTTCGATATTTCCGGTAGTTGTTCTATAATCATCTTTTGTTACAGAATAATCTTTTGTTAAAGCTGATCGATAAAATACTGCATTACCACTACTATCTGTGGTTTTTGTTTGTAAATTATATTGTATATTTGCACCAGAGATATTAACGTTTGAATAAGTATCTTTAACATTTAGTGTAATCTGTGTAGTTACATTCAAATTCATATTCCATACAAAACCATCTTCTGTCCATGTATATGACTGTGTAGGATTGGAATAAAAATTCGCATAATCATCGACTGTAAATGTATATTCTAATCCTTTGATCAATGTCATAACTGCAGTACCATTTTCATCAAGATTTATGGTAATTTCACCAGCTTTTGAATTCATTGTCAAAGTCTTATTTGATAATGCAGCAAATACTGAACTTGATCCGTATAACTCTCGAACTTCAATCTGAGCATTAATTAACTCGTATTGAACCTCTACTTCAAGTTCTGTTCCTGCTTCTGTTTGCGGATGATCAAAAACTCCTGTTGTAACTTCACCGGCTAATACAGAATATTGATATGTACCTGTCAAAACGTTTGGAATATTAGCCACACCATCTACATCTGTCGTTCCTTCGTAAACTAGAGATTCGTCCTTAGTATTTACGATTCGTACTATTATATTTTCAGGAGGCAAAATTCCGCCCGTAGAGACTGTGATTTTTACTGGATATCTTTTTGCTTCCAAGGTAAAATCTAATTTCGTCTCTTGTCCCGTCGGCGTTAATGAACCTGTAACGTCATTGTAATACTGTCTTTGAATTCTGTAATTCATTAACACAGGAGATAAATAAATATAAGCAATACCTGCATTATTCGTCTCTTGTATTTGATCAACCGACATCCCTGTAAATGTAACTCGCGCTCCCTCTAAATCTCCGTATAAATCGCTCGAAACGTGAACAAGAATTCGTTTAGAACATGTATAAGTTAGAGTTGTATTTTGAGTTGCTCCGTTAGAATAATCTAAAGTAAACGGATCTCCTTCTCCCTCATAAAAAACAACCGGTTGAATCGCAAATCGCTCAGGTAATCCAGCATAAACCGTTTTCGTTACTTGTCCACTTGCATTTGTAGTTAAATTATTTCCTGAAGAAGTATTGTTTTCAACGTAAAATGGCGATAAAACCAATCCCGCTTTCACAGGATTAGCTGTTGAAGAAATTAACGGAAGTATTTCTTTAATGGTTGCAGTTACAGAAATTGTTTTTCTCACTGCAACCATCTCAACAGGATTATCTAAAGGAAGGTAGATGTCTTTAGTTGCAACATCATAATTACTACTTGCACTACCAATTGTAATTCTATATTGTCCAGGCGGAATATTAAATTGTCCGTTTCCTGATGAATTAAAATCTCCGTTATCATCTGTTGTACCTGTAAAAGTATATTGTTGAGAAGTTGTTCCTCCCCATAAACTAGTTACACTTACAAGACAATTGTTCGCAGAATGTTCATAAGGAACAGTCGTTAAAACAGATAATTCAAAATTAATTTGACTATACTGAAAAACCAAATCCAAATAATTATTCTGCAAAGGTGGTGTAAATCGACTATTTAATGCTATATGATCTGCTACTTTTGCAGAATAATTCATTGTTATGGGAGAAATATATATACTAGCAATTCCGTTCTCATTTGTGGTAACAGTTTGATCTAAACTCATTCCTGCTACTGAAATTTCTGCATCAGAAAGCGGTCTTAAAGTATTTGCTTGTTTCGCTCTTAACTCAAGTTGCTTTGATGCGATAATTCCCATTTCAACAGTAGGATTGTTTATAAAATCCCAAGTTGAAATAAATAATCCATCGTTTTCATAAAATCCTGATTCAGCTACCGTCAATTCGTATTGAACTCCTGGCATTACAACGACATTGACTATTCCATTTGAATTCGTTGTATATTGTTTAACTGTATTATCGCGAGTACTCTTGACGTTAATCTTTAAACCTTCCTTTACAGGCAAGTAATTAATTGATCTCTTTTGATCAACTTGAATACTAGCTGTTATTTGATTGTCACCTGTAGTAACTGTTACATCAATTGCTGCACTTCTCGGTGTCACATCTCTTGTTTCAGGATTTACTTCTACAGTTGCTTGTGAGCCGTCAAGTGTAATGAATGTCTCAGCCGGAACGGTATTGTAATTTAATCTAGCTCCTCCATAAATAAAATCGTATGGCTCATCTACTCCACCTTCTTTTAATCTTCGAAAAGTTCTAACATAATCATTTAAATCAAATTCAGCACCTGAATTAGGAATTATAAGGTTTGTAGGAACATTTGCTATATAAATATATTCGTCTGTACCGGCGACTTCAATTGTATTAGAACCTGATGACCTTACTGTAGTCGCATCACCACTTAAATTAGGAATATTTTCTGTAACGAGAACGCTGTTAGTGATCTCCTTTCTTTTCATAATAAAAGGAACTTCTTGATCTTTTAATTTCTCAAGAGTAATATTACTTGTTACAGGAAGATAGAAATTATGTGTTGCTCTCCAAGAATAATTACCTGCCTCTGCTGCCAAATCGAGAACACCGATAGCGTTAGTTGTACCACTATCTACAATCAAACCAGTTCCGACATTCGTCAACTCAATCAAAACATCTTTAATCGGATTACCTGTTAGCTCATCTGTTGCTGTATATGTAATTACAGTATCTCTCAGTTCAATATAGACTGTTAATACGACATCCTGATCTTTGATTTCAACTTCACCTGTATATTTTTTATAATTTCTCGCATTAATAATAAATGTATATGTCCCGTTTCCTAATGTAATATTGGCTACACCATTCACATTCGTAACCGTAGTTATATCTTCACAAACAACTTCTGCACCTTGAATATAGTTACCATTTTCAATGTCTCTGACAATCAATCTGAATGTATAAAATGCTTTTTCCAAAGAAATTATCTTCGAAATCGGTGCATCTTCGACAACGAGAAAATCTGAATAAGACATGTATCCGCTCTTAAATACAGTATATTCAAATGTTCCATTTGGTAAACTAATAATAGCAACACCTTGATCGTCAGCAAGATAAGTACTATCGTTTATCTTAATTGTTGCACCGGATATAGGTCTTCCATATTCAGCATCAAGAATTGTAAATTTCACCTCATAAGGAATAGCAACCATTTCTATAACAACACAATTAGGATCTTCACCTTGAACAACGATATTTTTTTTGTATTGTTGATATCCCTCTTTATCAACTTTTACTTCGTACTCACCAACTTGAAGACCTAATTCAACTTGTCCTTCTATATCTGTCAATTTACTTTGATCGATAACCTGAATATTTGCTTCAGGAACATATACACTACGCTCTCTATCGACTACAGCAAAGTAAACCGGTAAAGTCTCTAAAAACATTCTTTCTATAATCTCAACCGGTTGATTCTCGATAGTAAGAATACTTTCTATCGTCTTAAATCCAGCTTTAGAAATTGTATATGTATAAGTTCCTGGTTCTAATTGAATTGAAGCTTGACCTTCGTTATTCGTAAGTAAATTAGATGTACTAATTTGAATAGACGCTTCGGCTAAAGGAGCATTACCTTCGTAAACTGTAAATGATACTAAATACGGAGTTGCTGTAAAATCGTTTATAGTAATATAAATCGGTCCATTCAAAACAACAAATTCTCCTGTTTTTTGATCCCAATTTGCTTTATTTAAAGTATATTGATATTCACCGTTTTCCAACAACACATTTGCTGTTCCATTAACATCTGTAGCGATAACTTTATTACCAATTGTAATGTAAGCATTTGGAACAGGAATATTCTTTGTATTTGTTACTGTAAACGATACGAGGTATTTCTGCGATGCAATTGTTGTTTGAGAACCTTTATAAATATCAGATTCTCCTGCCGGATAAAAAATGTTAGATAAGTTTGACCCTGAATCATAAAGAATATTTCCTTCAAGATCTCTCATTCTAAATCCTTTGATTCTTGGCAACATATTCAAAGGAACTTCTTCATCGTAATACGGAAAGAAATATTCATCAGGAACATATTTCACACCTTCTGAACTTTTAACTACTTGCAACAAATCGTCCCACTGAACAGCTTTTCCTGCATCCCAAAAACGAAAATCGAGATATTTAGTCATTGCAATTTGAATATTCTTTCTTACTGTTGCAATATCTGTGTCAGGAGAAAGCTCAACTCTAAAATCAACACCGTTATTCCCGCCTACAAACATCCATTTGGCGTTCTCTAATACTACACCAACCGCTTCACCTTGTAAATTTAATTCGGTTAATCCAAAATAAGGAGTTGCCTTTTGTAATAATGTTTCTAATTCATTGTCGGTAAAAAAAGATCCGTTTTGAGTAACAAGATAGATGTGTGTTTTACCATCTTCTCCTAAACCGACATTCATCACCTTCAATATTCTTGGGTCTAAATCTTGAAAAATCTGAGTCCAAGATTCCATTGTCTCTTCAGACAATTTATTATTGTAATTAATGATTCGATTTCTAAATGTTACATCGTCTTCGTAATCACGACCACCAATCGCAGCGTATTCGTTGGTACATTCGATATGAGTCAATGGACGAGGACTGACTTGTACGATACTATTTGCCTCTACATTTGTTGCTGAGCCTGTTATAGTACTTCTTACACTAACGTAACCGTATCCTGAATTATCAACAGTATAAGGTTTATCTACAACAAAACGTATACCATTTTTTGCTAAAAAAGTTGTTCCAACTTCATATTGAGTTCCAGGTTCAGCAGAAACTCTAACATAAGTAGATGATCCTAACGCCTGCTTTCTAGGACTTACTCCATACAATGCAGCGGCTTTATCTAAATATTCCCCTGTTGCTGAAGTAGGAAATATCTGTGCTTCTACAATCGCAATATCTTTAATAGCTTTCTGAGCTACTTTAGCTGTACCAAAAGCCATTGCGTTTAAAACTGACCCGTCTGCAATATTAGAGACTTTGTCAGTTTTATTCAAAAACATTTCAACCCATAAATTTTTTAAGTTTGAAATTGTATTATTTACTTTTGTAATCATACTTATATTGGAACATTAATTAAAAAATCTTCTTTCGTTACTGTTACAGCTCGTACTTTCATAAAGAGACTATCTTCTTTCTTTTCTAAACTCAATAATTCTGCACTAGCCCATCGATTATCTCTTTGAAACATATTCATTAATGCTTTAAATATAATAGGATATTGAATTGCATTTACTGTTGTTCCAATGAAATCAGACGGTAAACCGTAATCTTTAAATTCCGGAATACATCCTCTTATAGACTCAAGAATTATTTTCAACGCTTGATCCATAGACGGATGATATTTCACGACAGAAAGATCGTTATTTTTAAATTCAAATGAAATATCTAGGTCCTTACCAAGGATGTTTTGATCGACTAAAGTATCAACCACATTATCTACATAATTAACTCCTACGTTCTTTAAATTAATAGCAAATGTGTTGCTACCTTGGTTCACTACATAATCTTCTTCGATAATATACTGAGGAGTAACTATATCTGTCCAATCGTCTTCAGGTGAAGAAAGTTCTAATTGATTTGCAACAGTTTCAAATGTCTCTCCTGTTCTCAATTGTCTTTCCATCTGTAAAGAATTCGTTCTTCCTATAGATGCACTTCTTAGCCATCTGTCAGAATTCTTTATAGTCATAAGTTTCGTTTCTATCTCAGTAAAGTTATCAAGAATATCCCACATTGAAATGTCGTTTAAAGTGTTTTCATGCAATCTAAACAACGGTTCTATAGTATTTATCTGAGCAATCATTTTATCTAATTGATAAAACGAATCTGCATCGATTTCTCCTCCTTGATAATAATCGACTATATAAGGATAATTATTATTACAGAAATCCACATACGACTGGAAAAACGCCTTTATGTCGTAACCTGTCACTGTTTTAAATTTTTCAAACATATCTTCCATAATCACAATAATCCTGCAATTGTTGCAGCAAGATCATTTACTCCCTTTTGGATTGCACCTGCTGCAAGTATTTTTGTCAACGAAGTTTTTGTTTTACCTGATTTAACAGACTCTAATGGAGCAATTGCCGTCATACTCAAATTATACTCCCATATCATATTTCTCTGTAAATTTTGACTTAAATTTAAGCCCGCTGGAGGAACTACAACTAAATAACTCTCTCCTAATGCCATGTTGTAAAAAAATAATTTAAACGGCAATCCTGATTTATCAACTCCATTGCTTTTAGAAATAATTGCCTGCATCATCTTAACGCAACCAAAACCTGTTTTTATTCCAGGATCAAATTCCGGAGCCTTTAATCCACTTGTACCTTTGCCCGTAATATCTGTTAAAGAGTATTTTCCTGCAGCTAAACTAAATGCAGAACCCAATAAACTACTTGAACCACCTGACACAGAAAGCAATATCTTAAAAGTTCGTCCGAAATCACCTCGTATATTAATTTCTTGGGGAACAAATGTAGGAGAACTCAATACTGTAATACCTCCTGCAGTATTTCTAACAGTCTCTCTCTTAGCATCTGTTTTAGATATACTATTTGGATTGATAGGAAATGTGAAAAAATCTATCGTATTGTTCTCTGAATCAGCAAGTTCGAGTGCACATAGATAAACTTCAAAATCATTGGGAAATGCGGCAGCAAGGCCCGCTTTTCCAATCGTTCCTATCATTTCAGTTGCCTTACTAATTACTGCACTTGATGTTTGTCCCATAATTTAATTCTTCTTAATTGCGTAAAGATACAAATTTATTTCTTAATCAGAAAAAACTACCTTGCTTTTTATCTGATCAAAATTCAATGGAGATATCCCTGTAACAGAACTCATTCCTGCTGATAAACCAGCTTTACCACCATCTGTACCTGGAACTGCTGCGGCTGCTGCAGTCGACCAAGCGTTTTTTAAAGTTGTTATTTGATTTTCAACATTATTCAGTAAACTTATTAATGTATTCGCCAAAGTAAGTGGTTCAGATGCATTATTAATGTTCACCTTACTTCCTGTTAATATTTTTATCAAATTTTGCGCCAATTGAATTTGCTCTTTACCTTCATCAAAACTAATTGTAACATTTTGGTCCGACATCTGTAAAGATTCTCGATTATCGTGAAATCCAAATGCAATTTTTTCATCGTCTATAACAACCAACGTTTCCTTCTCATTAGATTCTTTCGTTTTTCGTCTATACTCAAGTTTATCTAAATCAAGCGTAATTTTACGAGATTCTTTATTAGGTTCTTTAGCTTCAACTTCTGTATTAATGATTTCGGCTTCAATCTTCTTATATCCTGTTACCTTTACTTTTTCATCTGCAACAACATTAATCTCACCTGAAGTTTGCACATTAATCTTATTCTCAGCATTCCCAACCATTCGGATGTTTAAATCTGCTTTCTCCTCTGAAAAAACATTGACATTCATTTGCTTATTTTTAGGATCCATACAAATCATCATTGTAGTTCCTTTGACAGTTCGTCTAAAACGAATAATGTCTTCTGACCAGGCTTGAGTTTCATCATTTCCTTGTATTGTTCCAATAATAACAGGTTGATTTCTAAACACTCCTGAAGCAATGATTACTTGTGTACCTTTCTTTCCCACTTCTTCAGGAAATGAAATATTCTGAATAGCTTCGTTCGTAATATAAACATCTGTCTTAAACAATCCGCCCTCAATAAGTACACATACACGATTCATTCGAAAACAATTCTGAATATAAGATTCTCTATCTACATTTCTAGGAATCATTATATATCCATTCGTTATTGGTGGTAATTCATTTTTCTGAATTCTAGGTGAACCTCCTGCCATAATTATAATCCTCCAAACATTTTACGATTTAAAAAATATTCAAATTGATTTTTATCTACTACAGGACTAGATGCTGTAGTTAATTTACCTTGTTGTGCTTCTTCTGCAGCTTTTCTTAATGTATCTAAATTCACAATTTTAAAATAAGATGGTTTCCCTTGAACTGTTGGGAATGTATTATCTAAACGTTTAATACTATTAGTTGCAGTACCTTCAAGAATTGGCACATACATACCTCTTTCAACTTGTAAAGTTGTTCTTCTGTCAATTCCATTCTCTGTATAAACGATTGAATTCGAAACATTTAAAACGTAAAAAAATTCATCTGTCGCTTGATTCAATATAAATGTACCCACCTTAATTCTTCTATCTCCATTTAATTCGATTGTTCCCATTCGAGTAAATGGTAAATAAGCATTACTTTCTACAACATAAATCAAATCATTTAACAAAGCAGCCTGCATTGTACTGAAATCTTCTTCCTTCTGAGCTCCTTTGATTGTTCTTAATGTAGCATAAATATCGTTGACTTCTAGTTTTCTATTTCCCCACAATTCAACATATTCATTTAAATAAACAATAGGGACAAATGCTAATCCTGTTTGTTCTTTATCTCCTAATAAACTATTATTTTGAATATGAATTTGAAACCAAGTATAAATTCTTGAATCGTAACTCAAATTATAAGAAAGTACGTTATCCGGCGTTATCGTTATATATTCCTTATTTGAAAAAGCTGACATTATTGCTTTCTCATTAAAAGGAGGTTGTCGAATCACTATATCAATAGTATTAATATAAGTGTCCATAAAAAATTCTACAAATGGATATTGACAAACTCTATTCATATATTCCATTAGTGTTCCATTAGGATTACCAATAGAAGAATCTACCAAAACTCTTGTTTGAATTTCGGAATCAACAAAGCATTTGACGATTTGCCAAATACCATTTACTGACATAGAATTTTGTCCTTCAACCGAATAACCTGTTGTTCGTTTATCACTCCAAGATGTAAAAAGACTATTCTTACAAACACCAATGTTTGACATTATATTTATAATAAACCAAACGACTTCATTTATTCTTTTATATTTATAACTCCACAAATAATCATAACTCCCTGTTATAACATTTCGTTGATACCACGAATCTTGCGGACGTCCAAGATAAACCCAGTGTTCGTCGCCCTCATCATTCTCTATGTCTAACAATGGAATAAAATAACTACCATCTTCTTCAAATAATTTTGAAATATCTCGACCATGAAGAATTGTTGCTTTTGAATTATCTTCTGCAGAATAAACTTCATTACAACCATCAATAAAGCCAATCATATCCCAAACATTATACTCAGTTCCTGTATTAGCTAGTTTATTAGAATCTACTTTAATATTTTCTACATCAATAGAATCTCTTTCTTTTTCTAACTTTAATCGTTCATAACGAATAAAAACGATATCATTAACAGTCACTACTTTTTCTAGGAAAGATCTGACCGAATAACCTTGCGGTGTAACTGTATTAAAAATATCCCAATAACTATCACCAAATCCATTTTTATTCTCATCACTTCTAAACGGCACAACTGTTATCGAGAAATTTCCACTCTGCAGAGTCTTATCAGTCGTACAATTCATTACATATTGACTAATATCGTATATAGTATCAGTTGATTTACAATAAATCCATATACGAACGTTCATCGGCTGCATTAACGTGCTCAATCCTGCAGATTCATCTAATCCTACAACATTATCAGGAACATAATCAGGATCGAGAATTAATTTTCTAAGATTTTCACTCCAATAAGACAAAAAATCTCCTTGAATTAAAAAAGACTTACTGTTAGAAACATCTTCAATCTGTAATGGAGATTTTGGAATAGGGAATTCTACTTGCGTACCTACCTTAATATAAGGTAAATTTTTGGCATTATATTCATCTTCGTACTTCTTCTTTTCTAAATCATCGTATTGAGCCCATATTGCGTTCAAATTCGTAACACCATTTGCATCAGAAGCAACATCCATAAACTCAGCAACAGACATTTTCTCCATATCTTTAGGTAATTTCTGTTGCCATAGACCAATTGCACCTTCAGGAGATATCTCTTCGTAAATAGTTAATACGTAATTTTTTAATTTTTGTTTTATCATCTTTTATCCTCCTGTAAACTAAAAAATCTATTCATAAGTTTAGTCCAACTTGCCATCTGCATTAAAAGCAACATAGAAGATTTTTTACCACCTGTATCAATATCGGTCTTACCGCTTACTACATCTGCTAAATTTTTCAACTGACCTGTTTGAGCATCAAGATAATTCTTCCAATCTTCACCTAATTTTCCATCAATACTATTTACACCATCTCTAATTGCTTGAAGTACTTCTAACATACTTTCTGCACCTTGACCTATCTGTCTATTAGTATCAGATGCAGTCATTCTCGCACCGGCACCGACAGTTCTCGCAGCTTCTTCAGGTTCATAACCTTCTCTAGGTTGCTCTCGAATTCTTTTGAATGATTCGTCTACCTTATCATAAATTCGATTTATAATAGTAGGAGGATCACCTTCTGCAAATTGAGATCGAATATCATTCCAACTTAAATTAGGAAATACGCCTTTTAAAATGTTTATAAATTGTTCGTTATTTTGAGACAATCCTTGTAATTGTAAGAGAAAATCTCTCATAAATTCAGGATCAGCGTTACCACTACGCACAGCTTCAAGTCTTTCCATTGCTTCTGAATACGTACGTACATTAGGATCTGTGCTCGTTAATGTTCTAAGTAATAACGCTTGTGTTATTTCGTCTTGAGAAATTCCTCCTCCTGAAAATGCTGTTTGAACTCTTTCTAATTGTCTTCCCTGTAATCCAGTTGCAGTTCTAATACCATTCATTACAGCGAGAATTCTACCAGCATCAAATTCACCAGCTTTCGATAGAATTTCATCTGCTCTTTTATTAAACGTTTCGAGAGATTCTTCCATTGTAGATGCTATTTCGCTAAACGGAAGACTTAATTCTTTCATTCCTCTCTCAAATTCCCTTATAATTGCAGAGCCTCCATAAGAAGTATTTTCATCACCAAATCTTAATGAACCTTGTAATCTGTTAATTGCACTAGGACTGATTCCGTATAATCGTTCTGCAGCCATTAAAGATTGGGCTTCTCGTCTCGCTGTAGGATCTTCTTCTGTCGCTCCAGGAGCACGACCTCCTGCAGCTCTTGTTAATTCAGTTCTACGTTGAATGTAAGTTCCTATATCAATTCCCAAAGCATTTGCTGCATAAGAACCTTCTTTCGAAGCTATTCCTAAAACATCGCTTGTTCTACCTCCAAAAGTTTGAGCATAAGGAGCAAATTTAGTTTCTGCTTCCATATACTTTTGAACAGTTGCAATCATTCTATCTGCAGCAATATTAGCAGGCATCTCAATACCTCGTGCAATTATATCGCCAATAATAGGAATCCAACGGTACATATCTGCTTCATTTGCTGCTTGTACTCGCCTATAACTTGCACCAGTTTCAACTGTACCCTGATATTCAGCTCTTAAAGCTGCTTCTTGATTTCTAAAATATCTATCTGTTACAGTATTCTTAATACTATTTAAAATAGCGGCTCCCCCTAAAAATTTCAAAAAAGATCCCATACCGCTACCCATCATAGCCATAATACCTGCGTCACTACTTGAACTTGACGTTGGTTGTGTAGGAGGAGTGATAGTCGGTCCTCCACCTTGATTTCCTCCACCACCTCTTCTTACTTCAACTATCGCCGTTTCAATCTGATCTACATTATCTTCGATCAAAGAGATTGAATTAGTTAGAGCTTCAAGATAACGTGTTATAGCTGATTGAGATGCATTTGGAGCTGAATTTTCTTTCTCAATCGATTTTAAAAGTTCTCCAATATTTTGAATACCCTTTTCAAATGCCGACTCTAACGAACTAATAGCTTTTAATATGTTTTCATCAGAAAAGACTTCTTGTTTTTGTTGCTCTACAACCCTTTCTTCTCTAACTTCACGTCTTTGCGGTTGTTGAATATCCTCTTGACGTATTTCTCGTCTTTCACTTATAAAATCAGGCTTCGCTTCAACTGGATCTTTTTCTTTTAAAGGAGCTGTATTTTCGTTGATATTAATTACATTGCGTTCAATGTTCTTAACGTTTTCTGTAATATCTTCTCTATTGTTTTCGTATCTTCTAGAGTTATCAACAGTTTCTTCGCGATTATCTTCAATCGTTTTTGTATTATCTACTTTCGTTACAGAATTATCGATATTCTCAACATGACGATTGATTTCACGAAGCGTTTCATTTGTTGTTTCGCGAACAGTTTCTTTTTTTGGTTTAGCTCTCCATTCTAAAGCATTTGTTTCTTCATCATATTCAGGAGTAACACCTTCAAATAAATCTTCTTGAACTACCTTTTTCTTAGGCTTTTTCTTCTTTTTAGGTTTTGGATCTTCTATTTCCTCAGAAGGAAGTTGTTCAATCTCTTTTGTATCTTCCGGTTCTGTAGGTTGTTTTGTCAAATCCCATGTAATAGAATTTGTTTCCTGATCATAAACAAAATTTTGTTGCGTTTCGCGAATCTGTCTAGTAGGAGTCGGAGTAGGTGTTGCAATTGCTGCAGCCTGTCTCTTTAGATCAATCAACAATCTCTCAAGTTCGTTCCGATCTTCCATCAACGACAATTGTTCACGAAGTTGTTGTATATTGCGTTCAGTCATCTGTTGATTAGATGAACTTACTTGATCTATATCTCTATATAAAGAAACTGCCTCTTCTCTTAATTGTCTAAGAGGAGTTAAATCAGCACTTATCCTAACTCTTTTATCCTCAGCCATGATTCTTTTCTTTTTCTATTTCTTCTAATTTAGCCATCATCTCTGCTTCTGCTCGGAATGAAGCTATGTCATATTCTTCAATTTCAATGGAATTACTTCGTTTTATCCATTCTCCAATATTAGGAATATAAGGATCATTTTCTTTTTCTGTTTTTTCAGTTAAAACTTGATTAAACATCATATCCTCTTCAAATTCCATCATCTGATGAATAAAAGAACATCCCCTATGCTCAGGTGACAAAAAAGCTACTCCATGTTTCTTTCTCCACCAACGATCATAGGGGAATTTATTATTCCATTGAATCATAAAAGTACGTAAATCATCAATGGTCATATCAGCCTTATTTATTTCGTTCTATTCAACCGGTCGACTAAGTATACGTTTAGTCTCCAAAAGAAACGGAATGATTTCTTTGTCGTAAATTTCGCGAATTTCAGTGTAATCAGCAAGACCTAAGTCTCTAAAACTTTTTACTTTCATGTCCTTCACTAAATCCGGCATCATAACTGTTATTGTCGCTTCAATATCAATCATATCAAGTGCATTCTGAGCTGCAACAGAACGATTGCCAAGCATCATGTTATAAAAACCTTTTCCTAAACTTTGTTTTAAGGCCTCAATATCATAATATTGACCTACATTAGGGAAGGAAATTCTGTATTCCTTCCCCTTTACTTTTACAATTTTATCTTCCATTTATTTACGAATTATAATTCTAACGTTGAAATCGGATTTAGGTACAGACCTGTTATCGAATAACCTGCAATACCACCTTCAGCTAAACTAAAGGCTTGATTATTTACGAAACAAGGATTCAACAAACAAATTGTTTGTCCGGTCGGATCTACCTGAGTCACCATTTTTGTATTCGAATCTTGACTTTGAATCGTCTTAGAATAAATCGCAAGAGCAAAACCAAGTTCACCAAGAACAAGTGTATCTACAATAGCTTTCACTGAACCAAGTCTATGCATCATTCCTTCCATAACAGGTTGTTTGAAATCGATAAAGAATTGATCTACAGTAAAAGTACATTGATACCCAACAGGAGGCACTTCTTGTAACAGAAGATTACCTAATCCTTGTACATTTGCTCGATTCACATTTTCTGCAAACTGCAGGTTACGAACGTAACCTGCAACTTTGTTATCTATTTTTATATACGCTCTAGGCGCTGTAAATACTGCCATAATTATAATCTGTTACAATTATCCACGAATTAAATAACCGGTAAAGAACAATTTCGTAATTTCATTGTTTACTACAATCTTATAAGTTGTAAAGTAAGCATCGTCTTTACGAGTTGTTACTACATCTCGGAATGATAATAACAAATTGTCTTGTTCAGTTGTCGCGGTTCTAGACTGAAGATATGCTACCGTCCAATCTTTAACTGCACCAGCAGATAGAGAATTTGCATTAACACCATTTTCTTGACCCAGCAAATCAATAGAAGCATTGACAATCAATTCTTTATTGATTTGAGCCACAACACGCATAAATTGAATTGAGTAAGATTGTCCTTTTGCATTGAACAAATTAGCATTATCTTGTAATGTATTTACTCCTTGCAAAACTTCAAATTTACCCGAATAATCATTTAACACGGTTACAAGGATACCATATTTCAAAGCCTTTTTCTTTTCAGACTCAGTTAATATGTGTTTAACCCGATCTACACCGATAGATTTAAATGTTACCGGTATATAAGGAGCTTTTCCTGAAACACGACCAACGATTGCACACGTATTATATAACGCAGGCCACCAACGAATCTTTTGAGCATCAAATGCTGATACCAAACCAATACCACCGTGAACCAACTGAACATAACAGTTATTAAACGCTTGTGCAAAAGTAATCTCTTTAGAGAAATCTGCCGGATCATCATAACCTGTCGCATACAAGAAATGAGAAAATTTAGCATCTTGAGTGATGTGTTTGATAACAGCTTTTGTTGTAGTTGAATTTGCATTGGTACCAACCTGATCGGTCATAACAATACTATAATCCAAACCGATAATCTGATCTAATACAGCATTTAAATCATCTGCATCGAAAGATTCTGTACCACCTGATGCTAAAATGTACGATTTATTATTCAAAGCGGTTGTAATATCGTCTTGAGTGACTTCTCCGGTACCTTCCATCTTTGAGGTTGAATCTAAAGCAAATAACAATCCAAAATTTGAATCATTCTTAGCCCAATCGATCAATTCTTGAATATTATTGAATTCAGGTGATTCCAATACCAATTCAGGATCAGCGTTATTTTGAGCAATGTCACCATAAGGTAATCCGTCAGTATAAGTACCAGTATAAGTACCACGCCAAAATTGCATAATCCATTTTTCAGGATTTTCTACTCCTGCAACAAATGTAGCTCCATAACCAGTAGTTAATAGAGTTTCACCAAACAATGTACCGTTTGCAATCAATCCTTCGTCTAAAGTTTTAATTACAAATTTACCTCCTGATGTAGTCGCAAAAGCAATTGTTGCTCCTGTTGTTGTTGCAGCACGAACAAATTGAAGTTGTGATACTCCAACTGCATCAGGATTACTTGGATCAGGTGCAAATAACGCTTCTGCAACTCTCCACCACAAACCGCCTTTCATAAAACCACGAAAATCGGAAATTGTATCGAATGTGTAGATAGCATTCTGACCACTTGTATTTTCACCGTTGATACCAGCACCACCACCAAAACCTGCAGAATAAGTACCTGTATCAATTACAAGAACCTTTCCATAATCAAGTTGGCGAGCTGGACCAGTCTCTCCGCTTACAATAGTGCTGTATGCACCCGGAAGAGATATCTGTTTATTGTTCCAATAAAAAGTTGATGCCATTTTATTATTATCAATTAATTTTCACGAATTCTAAAAATCACATAAATATACATCTTATTTTTCTTCTCGCAAAATAAATCACATAATTTTGTTAAATTATTTCAGACTCTACACCAGGAAGACCTAAATTCGAACAATTTCCTCTAGGATTTATCGCTGCTTTACCCGCATCTTCAAAAATAAGTTTGTTGAGTAAACCTTCATCTACAAGAGTAGGAATTAATTCATCTGACGCTAAATCAATTCTTAATGATCTAAAGAAAATTGGTAGAGGCATCAAATCCTGCTCTGCTATCAATTCAGTCATATTAAAATCGATCTTGTAAAACATTGTCGATAATACATTATAAGCTCCTAACATAAGAGCATACAATATTTCAGACATTAAAATCGACTCTAAAATATTATCAGCTAAACACATAACATCGAAATTATATGCTCGACTATCTCTGACTTCAAACCCTCCATTAGGCGTCATCATTCCTGTTAATTTACCAATACTCTGCGCCATACCTGAATTTTTACCTGGCTCTCTAATTACGTAACAAGGTAAATTAGTCTTATCTTTAGGAAACTCAATTCTTACTTGAATTTTACGAGGATCTTCACTTGTTCGTAAAAACATTTTCTTCGCTTGTTCGTAGAAGTCAAAACTACCGTCTTTTGTACCGTATAAAATTTGATACAAAAAAGTCTTCGTTTCGTCATCTTTGTAATTCTCATAATCTGTCGGAATATATTCCAACAACTGATTGAGAATATCTTTCATTCGCACGATCTGTAACATCTTTATCTATTTAATAGTTGTTCTAATGTTTCATCTATAGCCATACTAGCTACTTTATCTATCTCTGCAGCCTCCAAAGCTCTATCCATGAGACGTTTGGCAGTAATACCACCATTCCACCAACTGTTTGGATCTGAAGTGTCACTTACTCGTCTAAATGTAAAATAATTTCCTCTTTTTTCTATTTCTGAACTTTCAGCTTTAACTCTCACAAGACCTTCATATTTTGCAGCCTTATGTACATATTCAGGAACTTTCAATCCTGGAATATTAATTTCTTTTCTTACACCTAATATTTGATGTTCAGAAGGTAAATCGCTTCGTTTTAACGGTTTAGGTGAGTTCTTTGCTAAATCGTAAATACTTTGTGGCATTATAGATTTAAAAATTTCTGACTCTGCAATAGCTTGTGGTGTCGCATGTCTAAATGGCACCGTCAAATACCAACCGAGACCGTTTTTCTTTTGTTTAACTTTACTAGATTTTTGAAATCCCGGTTTTTCATCAAATGGACTTGCACCTTCTTCAACCATTAATGCTAAAGGAGATTCTCTTGCAGATAAACCAAACACAACTTCTAAAGAAGACGGTCGTTCGATATAAACTGCACGTAAATATTCTTCTCTAGATTGTTTTAATTCTTTATTTATCAAATTCTGCCATTTAGACGAATACTCTTGAACCACTCTATCAATAATAGCGGCTCCTAACATATTGGCAGAATTTTCATCAAGATTAAATTCTGTCACTACATCGCTTAAATCTATTCTAATTGGCAAACTCATACATCATCATTTCTCATTAATCCTGATCCATCAAACATTGGTTTTGACACATCAATAAGGTGACTTCTTCTCGCAATCGCTTGAATAGGAAGTTGAATTTTTTCTTGTTTTCCTGTCGTTCTTTCCATCTTCCATGAAGCACGTATTTCGTGAGGCAAATCAATTACATGATATTCCGGGCAATGTTTGTAATAAACACTTAAACATCCGTTTTCAGGAGGCTCTTCATCTAAAATCAAACAATACGGATTATCAGGATTTATGTGATATGCCATCGTTTTATTCAGTTTCTGATTAGAATTAACGAAGGTATATATTGCTAACACTTGAACAGGCTTATATGTTGTAAAAACAAAATAAACCCCTTGCGATCCTTTTCTTATAATAAGGTTCTCGCTATAATAAGAATACTCTGTTTCAAATGTAACTCTATCGTACCAAGATAAATTAGCTTTATTTACATCCATCACTGTAATAGCTATTGTTCCAAGTAACGTTTCTGACCAATTCTTATATTGATTATTCTGATTTACACCTGTAATAAGAGCTTTTGTTCGTACTGAATTTACATAAAAATAACCTGTTCCATAACAGTTTTGACAATCAAGTAAAGAAGCTTCGACTCCATTACAAGGACATCTCAACGCACGTTCTAATTGGACCCAATATCCTTTATTCCACGTCGCCGCATCAAAATCTTCTTTAACAAATTCGGGACTCGGTCTACCTACAAGATTAGGCGCTGATTGTGTTAAGATATTTTTCGCTTCCATTACATTACCATAAATTTAGGTTGATCGTAAACTAATTTTAATCTACCTGTCGTTTCCTTGATTTGTTTTTCATATTGAATCAATCTCGCGCCGTAGCCCGCCGAAGTTGCTGATGCAGTGGTAGAAATACTTTGACTAAGACCGTCTATACTTAACGATTGACTTGCAATACCTGCAGAACCTAAAATTAAATCACCGGCAATTCCTAACGGTCCAAATGATGCAACCATACCAACTACATTAATAAGATCCATCGGCATTTGATCTATATCCCAACCTGTTATATATTGAATTCTCCAATAATCAGGTATCATATTAAACCTTTGCATTCCAACTTGAGAAGTGATACCTGTTAAAATAATTTCAGCATTTCCTCGTGTAGATGAGCCAGTTGGAACAACACTTATTCTTCGTTTACCCTGTCCCATCAAAGTATCGTATTCGCAAAACAACCAACCTTGAGGATAAACAATTTGCTCCATCTTATTCAACATACCTATCATTGACAACGGTTCTCTTACGGGATAATTCGTCTGTAAAATAGGAAATGTTTGCCAATAATCTGTTCTGTAGTAAGTGATTGTTTGGTCAGCTAACTGTTTAATAAATTTCAAGTTGTAATAATTTTCGATTTCTCGCTGAGCTGCAACCAAATAAAATCGCATTGATTCGTCAGAGAAATTAGATCCTTCTCCTCCTTGAATTTTGATTCCGTACAAAAACAATTCCCATAATTCAGCTACGGAAATAACTAAACCGGTATTTTTACGATACTTGATATTAAAAGTTAGCTGAGCCATAATAACACTGTTTTATGATTTTGACATGATCATTTTAATGATCTCATCTTTCTTTTTATTTTTTAAATCTTTTTCTTCGAAACCACCGCCTTCTTCTGTCATTCCCATTTCAATTAATTGTTTGACAGTCAAAGTATTGAGTTCGTTGAACAACTCATCGTCAATATCTTCATCACCTTTTTCTACTTTTTCGGTTTCTATTTCTTTATCATCTTTCTTTTCTTCTTTAGAAGGAGAAATACCTTTTTGTAAATCTTCAACAGCTTTTTTCCAAGATTTAATTTCTTCATCTTTTTTGTCAAGCTCGACTTTTTGAGATTCAATGATATTCTTCAAACGATTGATCTCGTTTTTAAACTCTTCATTACCTTCAGAAACCTCTTGTCTCAATTTACTTTCAAGAGAAGTTTTGTATTCAGGTTCATCGCCTTCTTTATAAATGTTAGGGAGTTTGCGATCAACGAGCTCTTGATACAATTCTTCAGAGATATCTGCATTTCCATTTATAAAATGAATTACTCCACCGTTTAATTTAATTTTTTGAGAGCTATACACTCTACTTCTTACTTTTACCATAATCAATTTGTTTTAGGTTTTTTAAAAGAGAAAGGAGAGGAGTTTATTATCTCTCCTCCCCTTTCTTTAGTTGTTTTTATTTGTTTTTAAACAAGACCTTCTTCACCGATATTCACGATACGAACAATCTTAGCAGGCTGATACAATACCGGAGTACCGTAATTCAAAATTGCAAATCTACGAGAAGGAGCTGTAATAGCAAAATCCATCTTCATAGTATCAGCAAACTGCAAATATTCGTTAATCTGATTGTCGTTGTAGTAAATCAATGCAGATTTTGTACCTGCAATGATACGATTGCGGTCACGAACACAATTAGCAGCAGCACCATCCCATCCACTAGCCATTTGAGAAGCAGGAACTTCAAAGATAGGATAATATTCTGTTGTATTGTTAAGCGCAGCATCTTTCTTTGTACGATAAATTACGAAGCAAGTAGCTGCATAAGCACCACCAACACCGGCAGTAAATCCAAATTCAACTGAATCAGTTGCTGCAACAGCTTGAGCACCTCCTGAAGTAATATTCAAAGGAGCAGATTCACCGTAACGGTTCTTAGCAGTAACCAAATAACCGTAAGTACCTGCATGACGACCGAAGTTTGTCTTAGTGTCATTATTATTCACTTTGATAGCAGTTCCGGCAACTGGAATAACCGGAGCTTTAGGTGAAGTTGCTTGTTTTCCTACAGTGATCGGTTTACGTTCATCAAAGAAACGGTCGTTTTTGATATTGATCTTACCAAACTGAGTAGTAACATCATTTACACTCTGACCCATTGTTGCACCGGTTACAGAAGCAGCCAAACCTACAATAACACGTTTTGATTCGTGGAACAATTTAACGTAATTGTTAAATACAATCGGGTTAGAAATGATGCGATCAATATAACCGTTATACACGTTAACAACAACGTTAGCTGCATCCTGAATCAAATTGTCATTCAAAACCTGATTCTGAGCATCAATAACAGCCGGAGAATTGAAATAATTATCAAGTAACTGTTCTGAAGTCTTACCTTCTGCAGTACCTCCATCCATTTCGTTTACACCAAGCATGTGCTGACGGAATACGCCATCAAACTGTTCAGGAACACAAGTAGAGTCTGCGTCAACCAAACGAGCATCCAAAATAGTTTGCAACAAAATAGTCTTATTCTCAACTTCTTTAGTGTACATATTCATACCACCAGCCAATCTAGCGAGCATTGCAGGATGAGTAACCTGACCTGTAACACCCATAAATTTGGTGATGATTGACTTACGTCTGTACTGAGAATCGGTTTCTTCCGGAGTTTCACCTTCAGTATTAAAGATACCAACTTCTTCACCATACTTATACAACTGATTGTACTGATGTACTGTATTGTCGATCTTATGTTTCGGCATTTCCATCAAATAAACCAACTGATTTAAGCGGTTACCCAAGATCTTTAATGTAGAGTCAAGTGATTCAACTTTCAGACCACCACCATTGTTGATCTGATTGTTATATTGCATACCGGTCTGAAGACCAGCTTCCATTGCTTTCAAAATGTCTGTTGCGGAAATTTCATCCAACAAGTTCGCTCCTGAAGCATCGTTAGTATTGTAATTATACAGATCCATAATTTATTTAGTTTTTAGTTTTCTCCGAATTCTTATTATTTGCACAATTTAATATCGCATTTATCATACATATATTGAGCGAGTTCTTGACCAACGGTTTCAGCTTCCGGATTTGTCAAATACGCCAACATATCACCTTCCATTGATTTCTGTAAAGTTTCAGACATCTGATCGTAAGCCTTTTCAATTGCCTTTACAACCAACGGACGTTGAGAAATAATATTCATCTCATATTTATTATTCTCGTCTTTAGCAATCTGCATTGATTTCTGAATAGCATTTACATTTTCCAATCCAGCAGAACGGAAACTCGGCGTCTGTCCGCCAATTTTATCAATCTTATCACTCAATACATCCAAAGTTTCAGCCATCTTTTCCATAATAGGAGCAAATACGCCCATAGATTTAGCAAAGGTTTCTTCTACAGCTTTTTTGATGCCTTCAGCATCACGATCTTCTGCAGTATCTTTTTCATCGTCCTTTACTTTTTCTTCTTTCTTAACAGCTTCTTTTTCGAGTTTATCGATATCTTTTTCCTGCTTTGTTTCAGATTCGTGATCACCTGCAGCGGCAGCGTCTTCACTCTTCTCGATTTTGATATCGCCTTTTTCAATACTTTTTGCGATATAATCTTCAGTGAAACCCATAGCTAACATGGATTTAACTATCGCGTTGTCTTTGTAGTCTTCAAACTTCATAATTACTGAATTTTATTTGTTTATGTAAAAATAGAACCAAAATTTTACTTATCAAATTAATTAACGAAAATTTTGCAAGTAGTCCCATAAAATTTTCGAAGAAATGTGACCCTCCATGTAACTTTTATACAATTCTTTAAAGTCGTCACTCTGTACTCCTTCTGTCGGAAATGCTTTCAAAACAAAATTTTTATCAATAGAAAGAAGATATCCATCCTTTTCCATTTCTAAAAGAATGTTAGTTTGTTTAAAACTAATATTATCGCTTTCAGAATAATCAATATAATCCTGTTTCTGAATACCCTTAACTATATCAGCATAAGTATTTGCATTAACAGGAGTCATTGTCATTGCTACATTTGTAATTAATGCTTTTGTAATTTTTTTCGGATTCTTTTTGTCTCTTTCTAATGCCTTACCTTCAATGCTAAAACCAGGTTTACGATTTGTTCCTGATTCTTGCATTTCTAACGCTTTATCATAAAAAGCTCTAGCTTCAGGAGATTTTTTCCATAATTGACACTTAACGAAAAATTTATTATCTTTAACTTTAGCATCTAAAGGAGCTCCTATCCAAAATCGAGACTTGTTTATCGGACTACGTGAAGTAAGATGATCTAGATTTATCAATCCATGTTTCAAAAAACGATCAATGATAAACCCATTTGGTTCCATTGATTCTTCTTCTGAATCTTCGGACGCATCGGAAGCCAAACCTTCAAAAATCATTCTTTCATACCGCTTATCATCTCCTACTGGATAATCAAGTGGATTGAATTTAGAAGATTTTTCAAGATTGGCTTCTGTGAAAAAATTAAACTTAGCATCTATATCAAACATCCTTTATATATTCCATTGTCAACGAATTTACGAAATTATCAATCAATTTATCTATTTCTCGATACTTTCTGACTTGCTTCCAATCTTCAATATCGACTTCCTTATGAATCCCCATTAATGCTCCAAATAAAGCTGCATTTGTATCCGTATCAAATCCTAAATTCACTACGTTACAAAGGTCTTCTTTTAAGGTAGAACTCTTTGTTCTCAATTTCAAATAATTATCTAAAATCAAGTTATATGTATTAATAACATCTCCTCGATTTTGATAACTATCAACCGAAAAATCGAACTTGATATTTTCTTGCGGTAAAGCTCTCAACAATTTTTCAAGTAAGCAACAATAATTGCCACCAAACTTAAAACAATTGGGATTATTATGAGTGAATAAGCTAAAAAAGTTGAATAAACTCATAGTCTCTGAAGCTACAAACTCCTTTTTCGTAGATCTATAAATTGCAACAGGAAGAGCGTAAAACATTGCACCATTTCCCATCGAATCTGTTCTCGGACAACCATTCCTCATAATAGAAGATGATGTTTGCGATCCTATATCAAATAACCCTTCTCCTGCATTGAAACCTTTATTATGATACCAATCCTTTAGATTATCTCTCATTTTATTAAAAACATCCATCATATTATTCGTCTTAATAGAAAGTGCATCTATAAGACATAACAGAATAGATGTATCGTCAGACCAAGTGCCAATCGGTTGATTATGATATCCTCCTTTTGAAAATCCGACACAATTAAATTTGGTCGGATTTTGAAATTCAAAAGGAACTCCTAAAGTATCGCCAATTATATAAGCTCTGATACTATTCTTTATCTTTTCTATCGTTTTCATCCGTTTCCGAATTTAAGCTGTTTAAAATTAGTCTTACAGACTCTGTTTTTAACTTCTCTACTTCTTCTTTAGAAGGTTCACTAACAACTATTGATATTGATTCTCCATCTTCTTCCCATCTAGGATGTACTTTTTTCTTTGCCATAATTTTAATTTTTTAATTACTATTCTTTTGAATGCCTAAAGATACACCTTTTATTTCATTCGGACAACAATTATTAAACAATTTCGACAACAATAGAATTTGTTCCTCTTGCAAGTACTTTATACTTTAATCCAGCTTGAGCTAAATATTCACTTTCGACAATATTATCTACATTCATAACCGGATCTCCTTTCTTAGCTAACAAAGTTAAATGAAGATCTGATCCAAAATCAGTTTCATGTTTCATTCCAAACGATACAAAAGATTTATCTTCAATTACTTGACCTACTTTTGCATTAAGCCATGTACTAAGATTGTCTCCATTCCCTCTAATTTCCAATCTTCTGTTTAATACCATATTTCGCTTCAGAGGATTTTGTTCAATAGCTTCTTTAATAAGACCTATTCTCGTTTTAGCGCTCTCTGTTTTTTCTTCTGAAAAAACCTTTGATTTTGGTGATTCTGTGAGAATATCTCTTATTGCCATATAACCTGAACCTGTATAATTTTTTATCGCTTTACGTTGATCATCTGTCCATTTGGTCGACGTTTCTTTAGCGTCCCTTTGATATATCTCGAAAAACTTTTCTTTATCTTCAAATGAATTATTCTTATTAATATACAAATAATCTTCTTTATTGTAATTATGATAAATCAATCCATTTACAACCGGAGCATATCCTCGTGTAATTAACATTGCATTAATTGCTTTTTATTTTTATCATTAGAAAGACCATATTGCTCTATTATTTCACCAAAATTATAATCATCGATAAAGCCAAATATCTTTGATTTTAAATCGGAAGTTTTAGAAGACAAATCCTTAGTAAGATATTTATCTGCATCGGATTTCATTTTATCAACCTCTTCTTTAGTGTAAAGGTTAGATAATTCCGATCTCTTTTCATTCCAATCATAAAATTGCTTTACTGTTTCAAAACTCTTACCTTCAGCGAAAGATAATTTCTCTTCTTTCTTTTCTGTTTTCGTAGATTGTTGTTTGTTCAACTCTTCTTTAATACGTTTCTTAAAATCAACCAATGATTCGTAAGGCTTCGATTCCAATTTAAATCCAGGAGAAGTTGCTTTATACTGATTATCGCCTTTCATTTTAATAACGACAGTCTTACCGTCTTGTTTAACGTAGGTTTGAGTGATTTTCTTAAACCCAGTCATATCACTTAATTTCTTATCAATTTCGCTAGTTATTTCTTGTTTTAACTTATCTAATTTATTATCTACAGATTCTTCTTCACCCTCTTTCTTTTTCTTAGATTCTTGCAGTTTCTCCTGAATTTTATCCAAAACATCCTGATCTAATTCAAGTTCACCTTTTTCTTGAGCTTCAAGAAGATTTTTATAAGCATCTTCTACAGTAAATTGTTTATTCGATTTATCGTCAGAATCTTGTTGCTTATTTCTTTTATTTAATTCTTCTTGAGCAACTTTCTTTAATTCGGAATTGGCTTCAGGATCTTTTATAGCCGCTTTCAATTGTTCGTCTGTTGCAGATGTAGCTTGTTTAACCAAGATTTCTGTAGAAGATTGTTTTGAAGTCGACTCTTCTTCATTCTTCTTTCCTCCCTTAGCTTTTGGCTTCCAACCCTTTTCAGTTTTAATATATAATTTGCCGCCCCACGTCTTTTCTGTCCCAATAGGTGAACCTTTCTTCGCTTTTTCTATAATTTCCATAGATTTTGTAATCGTCTGATTATAAATTTTCCACGAATTCAATTTTGCATACTTCATCGCCTCTTTTTTATCTTCTTTCCACTTTTTGACTTCTTCCGCAGTTCCTTGAGGCTTTTCTTTATTGTAAACATATTCCCAATCAAAAGATTTCTTATCTTTTTGAGGATATACTATGACATCTCCGATTGTAAAAGATTGTTTCTGAACCTCTTTATTCTTCTGTGCTTTTTCTTGTCTTTTATTTTCTAAATAGGATTTGTATTCACTTTTAGTGCGATTAAAATCCATCCACTTTTCTACAAAAGAATAAAGTAACGCATATTTACTTTCTTCTATCCCTATTTGTTCCAATACTTTTAATATACCCTCTCTTTTAGGTAAATCCAATAGTTCAAAATTATTAGACTCTTTTATAATTGTCTCATAATTTTTCTTAGACGAAAGTCTTTCGACATCAGAAATAATCTTTTTTAAATCTTCGGTTTTATAACCGTAAGCTGTGTTAATTGATATATCTGAAGAACCGTCTCCGTAAAGATTAAAATCAATGCCTAAATCAGTTTCTTTATCCTGATTCTTCTTTGTATGATTCGAAATTCTTATATCAAAGTCGCTATTTTTCTTTTTAAATTTAAAATAAGAAGAAGCTGTTGATTTACTTTCAATATATTCATATCTTATCCCCTCATTCTCTAACCACTTCTTAAACGACTTAGCGATTTGCTTTGGATTGACATTAGTCATTTCTATAACATCCTGCTTCTTATTGATGATTTTGGAACGACTTTCTATCTCCTTTTCTTCATAAACGTATCGAAAACCACCTTTCCCATCCGGCTCTTTTCTAATGTATTTATGAAAAATAGCTTTCTCTAAAAGATCTTTGATTTTCTCCATAATAATATAAAATAGGAGGAGGATATCTCCTCCATTAATTAATGTAACTGTAAACGATATTTGGTTTGTTTCAATGTAGCAAGGAAATCTTCTGTCCAAGACTTTTCACCAACATAATCAGTATTATCGTCGATTTTACCATAGAACTTCTTGGTACGATCTATGATCAAATCAATCAAACCAATAGGATCATTGACTTCAATTTCTTCACCATTTACAGAGCCGTCTTCAAATCGACCAAATTCACTTTGACCTGCTTCCATGATCTTATCTTCGTAATCAGAAAGTTCCTCAATTAAATCATCAAGATAAACGTGTTTGGAATTATCTAACTCTCCCCAATGTACATTTTTCGATCTTGTTTTCGCACCTTCAAGAAAATTAGCATAATCAACGAAAACATTATACATAGCATCTTTAGCTTTTTGAACACCATCGTCTAAAGACGGATCTCTATGAATCTCATCGTGTATCTCATCAATACCCCATGCTTTTTCAATCTCCTCGTTCTTAGTTTCAATCGAAGCAATATCTAATTTACCTGAATCTTTCATTTCATCAACCAATGACTTAAACATCTCTGCTTGATCTAAATCATTAAAATTGATTAATATATTGAAACCTTGTACATCGTCTTCAACTTTCTGAGATTTTTCAATATTCTCAGTCTTCTGAAGACTATACATGCGAATATTGCCCTTAAAATCCCAAGTTTGCTCACCATTTTCTTCTGTAGACAATGTTATAGAAAATTTCCTTCCTAAGTTAGATACTTTTTGTAACGTTCCTAAGAAATCAAATAATTTATCACCATTACCACCGTCATTATCGCTATAACCAAAATTTGCATTTCCGTATGTATATTTTTTAGGATTTTCAGCATCATCAACAACTCTCTCTACATACTCAACCTTTTTGAAAGTAATTGCCTTTTCGATACCATCTCCGTCAGGTTTCTTTGTCTCACCCTCAAGACTTTCCTTACAAATTGCATTCACGTCATTACAATCCATAGTTTTTTCAACCTCGTTCCATGATTCAGGTAATTCGTTTGTTGCACCAAGATCTTTTGCTCTGCGTTTCAAATAAGCAATTACATCTGATTTAGGAAGGTCTGAATTACCAACCAACTTGATCGCGTTTTTTAGATCAGAACGATTGCGAACAGGAAAACGACCGCCTACCATAGCCTTTCCTTCTTTCTCAAGTTTTGCACGCTCTTTCTCAGAAATATAAGATTTTGCTATACAAGATAATTCAGGCTTATTGACTTCTTTTTCAATTTCCTCTTTATGTTTTTTACAAAAATCTTCAAAAATCTTTTCATTGATCTCACCTCGAGCAAATGCCTTTGTTATAATCTGAATAGGTCCTTCCGGACATTCTCTACCAAGAATCTTTTTGATATTTTCTTTCATATCAAAAATAAAATCATAATCATCTAACTCTGTTCTAGTATCGATCCAAGTACTTCCAACTTCTTCTTCGCTATCGACAATAATCTGTATAGGCGATTCATCGTCAACGTGACCTAAGAAATAATGAATCTCATAATCTTTGCCTTTTGCAACACCTGCTTCAATCAAAAGATCTTCGGGGATCTCAATACCTGTTTCTTCAAACAATTCTCTTGCGGCTGCTTCGAGAAAACTTTCTCCTGGATCAACGTGACCGCCAGGTATACACCATTGTTGTGTACTTGCTCCGTATTCACCAGCTCTTTGTAAAATCAAAAGTTTATCACCTCTAAACAACAATACATCGGCATAGCGTACTTTACCAGTCTTAGCCTTGATTATATCATTATAAACTGATTTCGAAATATTCCCTTTCTTTAATTCGTTCTTTGCTGAATAGATGTTATAAATATCATTCAAAGTATCACTTATCTCTTTATCGGCAGATAATTTTGATAACGATTTAAAAATCTGTTCTCTTTTTCTTTGAACAATAGCAATATTTTTAGCATGCTCTTCTAAAAATTCATTATAACGTTTTTCTGCGTCTACTCGCTCTTTCTCATCTAAAGTTGAAAAACTTTTAGCGATTGAACTTTTTTCAGCAAAAAGAGTTGATAAATCACTTATTTCGTTCGCAATCTCGAAAGATTTCTTCAACAAACTTCTATATTCAGCAACTTTCTCTGAATTAGATTGTAAATTAAATAATTTCTTAATATTCATAGCTATTCATATTTTGGCCTAAATATACGGATTAATTTTTACATCTTATACTTTTAATACAGATATTGTCTGCATAAAAACATCCACCATCAATATCTATATTATAAAAAAATCTATTTACAGTCTCCATTCGTTCAATTTGATCGATAACAACATCACCTTCTTTAGACCATAGTATTTGTCCTGATTTTAAGTCCTTTACTTGAGTATCAACTAAATATTTCTCACCTTGTCGTTTTACAAGTATAACTTGATCTCCTGAAATACGATCTAAAACTCCTTCTCTATCTTTGTTGTGATAATAGATGTTGAACACTTTTTCATCAAATCTCGCTGTTCTTTGAAAAATACCTTTTACTTTAGAATAACCCAATGTAGACAATACAATGTCACCAATCTTGAGATCTCTGATAAATTTATCACCTTCTAATGTTCGAATCTCAATAAAACTAGAATTAAATCCACCCTTCATGTTCGTGATTTGTTGTTACAATAATATCGTTATCTATAAGTAATGCATATTCAATAGGAAGATCGAGATTATAGATACGACCTTCATAAAATTGCTCCCTATTGTCCATAATCTCAAGTTTTTTTAAATCAAAACTCGTCTCCATACATTTTTCAACACGTTCAACATAATTGTCAATAGATTCATTTTCTTCAGCACATATCAAACATAAACAAGTTGCTTTAGCTAATACATTGTCTTCTGTTAATTGATCAAAAGTTTTCTCATCTATTATAGGTAAACAATCAGGATGAAAGTAAGTACACGTCAAAAGGTTTTGATCTTTACAACAAATCAAATGTTGATCGTCAGATAATGTAATAAAATTAACTGAACCATTATAATTACTTGACGACAAACATCCTTTAACATAAGTGATACTTCTGTTAGGTAGATAAACTATACGAACATAATCTTCGTCTGTCACTTCACTGATTTTGATCTTTGGAAAATTCATTTGTCCAAATTCATCTAATCTCAATACGGTTACTAATACATCTCCTCTATATCCTGTCATACTTCAAAAATTTTATCTCCTACATAAATCTTAACCTTACTTCTTCTTTCGATCTTTGGCTTGTAATCTTTAGGTGGTGCAAAAATCTGTCTTTCTTCATCCCACACATAACCCTTTGGTAGATGTCTTGTTTGACATCTGCAATTACCGGAAATGCAAATCTTACCATTTCTTCTGATTACAAGAGTGTGATTTTTTTCAAGTTCTACATCGTAAATTTTTCCATCATAATCTATATATTGAGGCTTTAACGCTTCTGAAACTGCAGTAGTATTAAAACATTCGTCTATATAAATTTGATCGTATTTAGATGTATAACTTTTTTGATATCTTTTATCAAAAACGACCGCCTTCCCCATATTGCGATAAGAAGGTCTTTTACCAGTTTTCAATATCAATTCTCCTAAATCATCTGCTAATCTAGGACTAGATGTGGAATATATTCTGTTATCTTTACATTGATATCCATCCCATTTTCTCCCTTTATGAATTGAACCGTCTCCTAAACGAAAAGCTTCTAAAAAGATTTCCAAATATTCTTGAGAAAGATCTTTTATTTCTTTTGGTATAAATTTATCGTGAGCGTGTCCAAATTGATTCATCCATCGATAGAGTTCATCGTCTTTTCCAAGTTTTAATCTAATTTCTATATAATTGGAACATTTATTGAGACTTGAAAATAACTTTCCACAACACTCAAACATTTTATCCAAATATTTCTCTTTACTTTGAGCTATATGAATTCGCCTTGTTCCGTAATTTATAATAGATCCTTCAGAAAGGAAATATCCCATAAATTCACAGAACAATTTCGCATTATATTTTTTTTGATCAAATTCAAAGTATTCGATCTCTTTTCCTGTCCAATTAGGAATTGTTCTTAGAAATTTTGTTGTTGACTTTGTTATATCATCTTCTGTTCCTAAAAACCAAGAGGCTTCTTTGAATTGACCTTTATATCTATATTTCTTCATAATCACATGATTGTGATTTGGAGTTGTCATTAAAGAAAATGATTTGTGTTCTCTGAGAATCATCTTTCCTTTATATTCCTGATCTATCCAATTTATAGCTCTACACCACTCACCATCTCCTGTTTCTAAGTTTACTGACAAAAATTCTTCATTTTTATTTAAATCTTTGAAAAACTTAAATCCTTCATTTGTTAAAACTTCTGTTTGATCGTCATAACAAAATGGGTGAACGGGTCCTAATGTCGGTTTCCAATCTTTCGCTTTTCTTCCTATATTATCACCATTAGCTATCAAATCAACCAATTTGAACAATCTAGGTTTTGAACCTGAACCATTGGTAGTATAGAGTCTCAAACAGTGTTTACATGCGCCTGGAAAAACTTCTTTGTAAACCAAAGCATCTAACCCGTGTTCACTCATTATCGTTTCAGCAATACCGATTTGATAAATGCCTTGCATTTCTGTCTCGACTATTCTTCCCCAATCTCTGTTCCAATCATTAAGAGAATGTCCTATATTACTTATAATTGATTGAACTGATCTTCTTTTTAAAACACCTTCTGTAATTTCTTTCTTTATCGTTCCTAATTCAAGTTGTCTTTGTTGTTCAGTCAATAGCTTTACATCTTCTTGAGAAATTGCATTAGAAAGTATATCTCTCATTCTTTGACCCATCGTCTTGATATAAGAATACGTTCTTGTTGCTGCAGCATTATAAACAGCCTTTTCTCTCGTAGAAAGTGCTTTAAATTGGTTTCTTTCTACAAACAATAAGAAGTCTCTATAATCAACTGATCTCAATTGAGCAGGAGTTAAAACGCCGGATAACCTACCAAAAAGAAATGATTGATAATAAGGTGGAATTTTTTTCAATTCTTTAGCCCAATCATAACCATTTCTTTTTAACAATTCCTTATCCTCAGGTTTTAATGCATCGCCACCTAATACATCAGCAACTATCCTAGCTAAACGATAATCAATGATGTCGAATAATCTTTGTATTTCTTCAGGAGTAAAAATCATTGTTTTGATATATTAAGCATTTCTTTTGTCAAGTCGGCCATCATATTGTTTGTTTGAGTAGAAAAAATAACTTGCGCTAAACCTTCATACCCACACTGAACCTTAGGATATCTTATAGGATCCTTTGTATGATATATTATATTAGATGTTTTAGCCATCTGCTTTACATCTATACCATTTATGTGTTTTATAGGAGGCATTACTTATACAAATTTTTTCTATAATAATCAATTGCCGGTCCCATTATAGGATCGTTTGAAAATGACTTGTATTTATCAAAAGGATTCTCTTCCATTTCTTCATCCATCGGAACACCTTCTTCCTCACTTTCTCCTGGAACAGAAGCTCCGTACATCTCTTGTTGTTGTTTTGTTGCCTGTGCCGTTTGATAAACCTGATTCAAAATAATGTCGTTCTCAGGATCAAACTCTCTACCCGAATATTTCTTGAAGATATCTTGCATAGCAACCATACCCATTTCTAATTTATCTTTATCGAGTTTCACTTGAGCTTCTTCGTCTTCTACTTCAATACCCGTAAAAACAAACTCGAAATCTTCGTTTAATTCACTTACAAGATATTCAGTGATAATATTCTGCAAAAAAATCAATAATGGTTTTAAACCCTTTTCTCTACTATGTTGCAAACGTTGTTTTTGGCCATCTTGTCCAAAAATTTGAGCTTGGTCTTTAAATTGAAAACCTAACTCTGTAGGATCCATTCGATAAACAGCACAACTAATAATAATCAAAAATTTCAACCACTCATTGAATTCCATATCTCTATTGTTCTTTTGCAGATCAATCCACTCAAGATCAATTCCGTTGATTACAGGAACCCTATGACTATTCTGAACACCTTTCATTGTTTGTGACCAGGCTTGTCTAAACTCGTTAAGTGTAGAATTTGAAATATTTGCATTTTTTACATTGATAAATCCTTTAGGTTGTGAACCTTGACTAAAGAAGTTACCATTATATTGCATGCCCCATAAAATCCAAGTTATTATCTCAACCAAAGTTTCGAGTTCAGATGTTCCATAACCATTTCTTCGAATATTAGACGATTTATTTCGAATACCGAAACCCAATTCCCATGGATAATATAATATAGGTTCTTTTGTTATAGGATTTTTCAAAATCAATTCATCCCACACCATACAATAACGAGGAAGATATCCTCTATAACGATAATCTTCTAACGATTCTCTTTGTCTAGGATCAACACTATCTAAAAAACGAATCATCGAAGCGTCTACAGCTCTGAATTTATTTAACTCCCAATTACGATTTCGTACAATTTCAAATGCAAGTTGATCGAGTGTAAGACTATCGAATGTTATCTTACGAACAAATGTTTGCAGATCATCAACGTTATCCCACTTTTCTGTCCATCCACCTCGTTCTAAAAACTTAACAATATTTTCTATCTTTTTCTTATCTTCTTCGCTTAATTCTTCTTCATCTCGATCTTTAAAAAGACCTTTCTTTCTACGAATCGTAAATCCTTCTTTTTGTTCATCTTCTGAGAAGTGAAGAAAATTTTGAATTTGCTCAATACGAGTATTGACGATAGCACGAATAATCCATAAATCACCCATCTTTCGAAGAGTTTCGAAAGACAAAATTCCCCTAGAATCTTTAAAACCCTTTCCATTACCTGATAAATCGTTAGGATCAAAGAATACAGAGGTGATCTTACCTGAATTTGGATTCAATTCACCTAAATATAAATTCGCTTTCATCAACTCATTAGGATCATTTGAATTTAATGACGCTTGTAGTTTGCTTTGAAATGCATAAGGAATTGCTTTCTGCAACTTATTGAGATCGTCTAAAGAGAGATCAGTCAGGTTTTGAAAACCTGACTGTTGACTCTTATAATTAGTTTTTCTTTTTCTTCCCATCTTAACTCTTCTTTAGATGTTATACACCTGCTTGTGTTAAAGTAACTGTAATAGTTTTACCTCCTTCACTTGCAGCAACCTTCGCTTGTCCTGTTCTTTGAGAACCTGTGTTATTTGCAGCAATTACAGAATATTCAGAATCTCCTTTAGAAAAACCTTCTCCTGTAACAGTTGTAGTATAATTCACAGCAGAAGCTGGACCACTAATTTTACCATTTACTTTCTTTTGTTTCTTACTTGAAACGCTAAAAATTTTCGTTTCACCTGCTGCGATAAATGAAAGTGAATCAGGATCTACATCTAAAGTATATTCATAAGTTACAACAGCAGCGGCTTGTGTAAGAGTAATTTCAGCAGTCTTTCCACCTTCAACAGCAGAGATAGTCACCTTACCTGTTCTTTGTGATTCAGCAGTATTTTCAGCCGCTACAACTGTTGTATCATTACTACCTTTCGTAAATCCTGCTCCTGAAACAGTAGTCGTGTAACCTACATTAACAGGAGAACCTGAATCGTTACCATTCAATTTTTTCTGTTTTACAGAAACAACATTAAACGATTTAGATTCACCTGCTGCAGCGAATGAAATATTTGTAGGAGTAGGAAGTAAGGAGTATTCATACGTAATAACTGATGCAGCTTGTGTAAGATTAACTGTCGCACTCTTACCACCTTCATCCATAGTAATCGTGATTTCCCCAGTTCTCTGTGTATTACCTGGATTTTCTTCTGCTTTGATATTAAATCCATCTGAAATAGCACTATAAGAAAATCCTACACCAGCAACTTCAATATGTGTTCCAATATTCGTAGGATTTCCGGAAGGTTTTCCGTTTATTATAACTTGTTTTGTTGATGTAACAGTAATCTTTTTTGTTTCACCTGTATTTACAAACGAAAGTGAATTAGGATCTATTGTTAAGTTATATGTATAACTTACTGTAGAAGCTTCTTGTGTAAGATTGATAGTAATCTTCTTATTACTTTCATGTTGTGTTACAGTTAAAACACCGTTTCTTACAGAAGTAGTCGGATTTTCAGCAATAGTTACTGTACCACCTTTACTTACTGTGTAAGGAGATTTTGTTTCAAAGTCAACTTCCAACGGTGTTTGTACACCTGTCGGCTTTCCGTTTACATAAAGTTGCTTATAGGAAGTAACAACAGCCTCTATGCTGTCACCTTCCTTGGGAAACGCCATTGTCTTATCTTGCGGAATAAGAAAATAACGCATCTCTTCAACTATATCAACGAGAATCTGCTCCTTTCCTTCATATTCTTCAGGATAAGCAATGAGACGTAATATATTATTCATTGCCCATTCTTTAAATTGACCTATATTATAGGTGAGACCTGCTCGAATAACTATTCCGAGACTTTCAAAGTAATCCACATCTCCCACTGTATTCTCTGTAACAAATACATTCAACTGACTGTCGATACCGTCAGTAATAACAGTCAGTTGATGGAGATTATCTTTTGTTGTAAATAATAATCTATACATGATATTTATGCATTGTTAGCTGTAAGCTCGAATTTTTGTGTTTCGCCATTAGCAAAAACAACAACATTCAAATCCTCTTTTGCATCTAATCCAAGATCTTCAAGTGTAAACGTCATCGGATGATTAGAAAGGATTTTCGAAGCTAATGTCTTACGATCGCCTCTAATTACACCATAACGTCCAGCAGATTCATTCAAACTGACACTATTAGGGAAATATATCTCAACATCCTTCTTTGCCGGAATTGTAGTGGTAATATTGATTACACAAGCATCTTCGTCATTCCATTCAGCAGTTACAGCAACAATCTCATTTAAACCTTGAGGATCAAGTTGCAATTCTAATCCATTATTTTCTGCAAATGCAATTAATTCTTCGTGCATAACAGATTGACCGACAACCCAATTAAATCCTAATTTCTTCAACGCATCACTTCCTTCAATCTCGTCTTCTGTAACATTTACATTGCCTGGAGCAACAATATTTCTCAGTTCTGTAATAAACACTCTTTTTTGATCGCAACTACCATCTGTTACAACAATTGCATCAATTTTCTTATCTGCATCAATAAATCTATATAGTCTCATGTTCTTTTTCTTTTAATTGTTTATAATTGTTATTTTTTGTTAAATCCAATCAATTTACTCCGATCTCTAGGATCATCGCTTCCGATTTTTTGACCACTTGCAACACGTTGTTCGTGTTCTTTTCGAAGCTGTTCGCCTATTTTACGAGCTTCTTCAATCTCTCTAGCGAATTTATTTTTCTTTGGTTGTTTTTCTGAATATGTATATTTTTTATCACCGAATTCCTTGAGAAGCTCATAATATTTTTCATTCCCCTTTTTATTGACATCTCCGGAATTTTTAAGATATCCCTCCTTAGCAAGTTTAGGAGAAGTTCCCTTTTTCATTCTTGCGGCATATAAATCTCTGAAAAGACGATATCTTTCAAATTTATCTTTGTCGTGAGTAACAGTAACTAATTCACCGTCTTCATCTAACTCTTCTCTTTCAATCTCCGACCTTGATTCTTTTTTCTTAGATTCGAGCTTATGTTCCTCTTTCGAATTTGTAGGATTTTTAATTTCAGACTCCTTCTTACCTTCATCTTTCTTCGTCGAAGAACCTTTGGCTTTTAGTCTCCAACCTTTTTCAGTTTTAACATAAAGTTTGCCGCCATAAGTCTTTTCTGTTCCAATAGGAAGAGCTTTTGCTTTTTCAATTGCATCTTCATCAGCACAATTGATACCAGCAATTCCTTTCAATATATTCAAAGAAGTCTCTTTAAACTTACGACACATTTTATCGTTAATAGATTTGAAGATACCGTCAGGTATTTCTACTTCTTCAGTTTGATTTTCTCTATAATAAACAGTTCTTTTGACTAAATCATTACCAACAATAATAGCAGGTGTTAATGATACAAAATCGGCTGCAGCACATGATTTCTCAAATTCGTCAATTTCATTCTTTTCAGACTTTTCTAAGAGATCCTTACAAAAGGCATTTACAGTTTCTGCAGAAAATACTTCATAATTATGCTTTTCAACAAAAGCATTGAATTCATCTTGTGTATATTCCAATGGAGTGTTTTTAATCATAACTTTTTAATTTGAATTAATTCATTGCCTAAAAGTATAAATAAATTTCATTATCTCCAAAAAGTTTCTTATTTATTTTCATTTTCTCCTTGATCCTCTGAGTTGATCTTTTCTCATTTTACCCAAATCTATGCCTGTAGACTCTTTTAAAGCATCGTAAGAAACTACTACCCAACCATCTTTATAAGGGTAACATAAATTGTTACACATCTCTTTTCTTGTTGGCTTTTCTTCTCTAAAAAACTTCAAAGGGAACTCGGATTCTAATCTCTTCTTTGCTTGTGATTTTGTATCACCCATCAATTCAGCTAAAGCCTCTCTTCTTTCAACCATAGATGTTTTTACAGAAAACAACTGCATGATATCTAATCCTTCAAATAAACCTTCAAATATATCAGGATTTTTAATCTCCATTGGGAAAATCGAATTCTTTTTCATATTCTTAAATTTTAAATTGCATTATTATATATTTCAGGTAGTACAAAATCTTCTTCACAATCTATTTCGTAACACTTAATTCTTTCTTTAGACTTGATCTTTATACATTTTTCTTTTTCAAAAACTTCCATCACTTTCTTTAACTCTCTTTTTCTAGGGATATCGAGTGTATATGTCATTGAATAGGGATGCTTTCTGAAAAACTTCTCGCTTTGCATTGCTCTTCTAAAACATCTCTTTCCAAATAAGCGTTTAAACTTGTTTATTACATTAACAACTTCAGCTCTTGTCAATCCAAACTTTTCAGCTATACTATCGATTTTTTGGTAGAAAATACTCTTGATTTTCAATAACATTTCATTCTCTGAACATCTGCAATCATAAACACCTCTTACAGCATCAACGTAATTAAATATCATTTGATCTAAGATCGTCCAAGTGACCTTACTTCCATCTTGTAAATAGAAGGTCTTTTTCATATATAGAGGAATTCTTGTGTAAAAATACGCACTATGAATATTGTCCATGCGTTTATTGATGACAATATATTCTTTCTCTTTATTGTAAGAGAAATATCCTTTCAATTTAAGCCTTAAAAGAGATCTTCTAATAACTTCCTGACTATAATTAAGATTGGAGCTTATATATTCGATTAATTGAGTCTCACTTGAAACGAGAATATATTTTTTATTTTTAACTATCAAACCTTTTTCAGTTCGAGTAAACATTGCTATTTTGGTTAATTCTGCAAAGACAAATTTGTCTTTATATGATATATTTATTGTTTTCATTTTATCCTTTCTCTTAAATTTGATGTAAAGATAGACTTTATCTCTTTCAATTGCAAAAATAAAAAAAAGAAAGATACGCTTATCTTTCTTTTAAAATTTTAAGAAAAAAATAAATATGAAAAATTTAAACATATCTTAAGTCAACAACTATCTTCACAGACCGTTTCTGTTTGACATTGTAAAGATACGATCTTTCTATTAATCTAACGCAAATTAGGGTCTCAACTTTGATTATATTTTTCTTTTCATCTGATTATCAGCATTTTATCGACTTTTGATTATATAATATATTATACATTGTATAATGAGCTTTCTTTCTCTCTTTATATTCCTAATTCATAATAACAATAATGATATCATTAAACTTCAGTTTAATTACTTACTTAATCAAAAGTCGATAACTATCTGATTATCAATATACATTTTCGATAAAAATTTTAATACATTTAGACAACTTGTTTAATCAGATTTTTGTTTATCTTTATGATCGTAATTTAAAATTAATACATTATGAAAATTATTTACAATTCAAAATTGGCACGACTTTTGTTGCCAAATTTCAAAATGATCCTAATTATGTTTATTTTGTTATGTAAAAAGGACAAGAGTTATTATGACGAAGAAGATCTTGAACATGAACGTACTCACGCTTATCAATGGACAACTTTATGTCTATCTAGTTTGATTATGTTCTATATTTTAGGATTGATATTTGACAATTATTGGCTGATATTGATTTCACCTTTTACTTTTTATATTTGGTACCTAATCGATTGGTTCTTTAGATTTGTTTACAGGTTCGTTAAAAATCCTCCTTCTTTTAAATTGGGGTTTAAGAACTACTTTAAAGCTGTAGGTGAGATAAATCACGAAGCATATCGTGCAATCGTATTTGAAAAAGAGGCTTATGCAGTTGAAAAAGGGATGACGTCTTACGCATTATTTTCATTCCTTCTTTATTATTGATAACCCTTTATTAGATTTGTATAAAAATAAAAACTATCTTTAACATGTTTTATCAACAACGGGTTAATGGATAATTTTCTTTACGTGTGATTAAGTATTTGCCATAGAAGGCCGATAACTTGTGAAAGCTGTCGGCCTCTTTATTTACACTTATTTTAAGTCTGAATTATAAACGAAACATATTTCAACTGTATTACCCATAACAGAAAATACCATAACACAAGGATATTCTAAAGGTCGATTAAATTCACCATTAACGTCTGTTATTCCGTAAGTTTTCCAAATATCCTTTTGAATATCAAAGTCTTTAGGATCGTTCAATGAGATCTTAGTCATAATTCGCTAATTTTTAGCTCTGCATATTTTTCCATTGCTCTGATAATAGCTTGGAATGTTTCTTCATAAAGTTCTGCTTTATGGTCAGGAAGTTCCTTTAATTCATTTTTAAGAATTTCTTCAGCATCGTAATTCATAATCATTCGTTTTTAAAATTTTCACTATTTCCTAAACAATGTAACATAATTGCTGTAACAAAAGGTGTAAAGCAAATTGTAGCAAAAGTCCAAAAGAATTGATTTCTTTGTAATCTTCCAGCATATTTAACACACATACCACAAAACGTTACATAAATTGCGCCATATATAAGCGAAGTAAAATAAGATATTAAAAGTACCGTTTCTTCCATAATTATTCAGTTCTATACATTGACAATAATTCTATCTCTAATTCTCTCGATCCTGTCATTTTAGCCAATTCTTTTAAAGCGTGTCTATAATGACAGGATGTACTAGTTAATGAATCGTTATGATAATCCTTATTCCATTCAGTTGTTTCATAAGGAATGTTCACAATAGTATCTTCAGTATTAGAAGGAGTCTCTTTATAACAACTCACTTTCGGTCGCCACTGACATAAGAAATTATCTACTTGTAACATGATTTATTCATTAAAATAGTCGGTCAATAAATTAGCTAACTTCTTAGACTCTTGATTTTGAACGAATACTCTTGTAATAGAAACATCTCCTTCATCATCTACACGATAACTAATTGATGCTGAACTATTTTCAACAGTTGACGAAATTTCTTGTCCGTAAAATTGAGAAGTAATTTCTTTTTGAATTTCTATTGCCAAAGCAACGATATCTACGCATTGTTCACATGATAACGTCATAATTACATTCCTCCGTAAATTACTTCAGGGTTACACAATGTACAAAGAATACTGCATATTGCAAATACAATTGATCCAAAGATCAAATAGTTTATCACTTTTCTTTCTGTTGCTGTCATACTCGTTGATTTTTAATTAAACATTCGTATGCTTCATTAGCACTGTTATAAACTCTAGTCCACTTCTTAGATAGGATCATTAATTTTCCATTGAATAGATAAGTCACCTTATAACCCATCTTTTCAAGTCTTTTAACCACATCATCTCTTCTCATAATACTGATAATTAATATAATTAGTTATTTTTGGTTTTTCCACATCTTATAATCGGTTGTAGACTCAAAGCACATAAAGCCACCATACACCTTAGCTACATTAGACGGAGTAAAAGGACATTCTTTAATTGCTTTATATCTCGTTTCTACTTGTGCAAAATACGTCTTCATAATACTGTAAATTTATATGTTAAACTTCGTTTTATCGAAGATTCGGTCTATCAACGACCGAATCTATTGAAATCATTTAATACTGTTAAATACTCATCGTTTTCGAATGACCAACCGTTATAGAGATCATTCATAAATGATTTAATCATTCTCTTGATAACACCTTGTGCACGATTAACTTTTGTAGCTATTTTAAGATATTTGTCTACTGCATCGAAATTATAAGTTCCGTCATTTTTGACAGTTTTAAGTTCCCATGAACTTCTTTCTTCCTTCAATTCACTCAAATTACGGATCTTACTGATTATCTCATTTCTTCTTGTTGTTAAATTTTTTGTTGCCATATCTTCTGTTGTTTTAATCATTAATACTCTTGTTCCTTTTGGATGCCTAAAGATACACCTATTAATAAAACGGACCAACAGATACTAAAAGTTTATCTCTCATTTTAATATTTATTAAGAAAGCCGATCTATTCATCACGAACAAACCGGCTCAAACAACAATTTAAATATTATTATAATAATAAAGGAAATTACTTAGTTTGTAATGGATCCATCAATGCAACAATATCGATATCATCAAGAAGTTCGATAAGACGTTGCCAAGGTAGGATCATAGCAGGACAATCGTAAATAACTTGTCCTTTATCAACTAAAAAAGCTGCTGACGAGAGATCATCTAATCTTACATCACTAACAGGAACTGCTGATTCGTTATCAATTCTTTCTATCAATTTTTTAAGACCTATATTAGAAATATTAAGACCTGGAAATAAAACAAGAACATCTTTAGCAGGAAACTGAAGAATGTCTTCATACAAAGGTTTCAATTTCTCGGCAATAATTTTTGTATCGCTAAGAAGCACTAGTTTGTTAGAGTCACAAAGAAAATCTATATATTTTGATTTTCCTCTTGTGTAAGAGAATTGTTCCATACTTCGCTGTTTAAAATTTCACTTAACTCATTGCTGTCGTAAAGGTAAGAAGAAATCTCTTCATCTCCCAATACGGGTGCGACAAAATCCTCGTGTAACAGGATCATTGTTCCGTCAACACTTCTTCTTGCGTGGATGGGTGGAACAATCCCATGTTCCATACACCATTCTATTGTTACTATAATGTATCTCATTTTGTTATCAAATTTTCAAGTACATAATTAATCAAATCCTGTTCGGTAAATCCGTCATTTTCTTTCGTAGGAACGGAATCGAAACCGATGGAACCGTAGAAAGCCATATTCATATAAGATGAACCATAGCTATTAAAAAATATTATGCTGTTATTACCACCATCAGTAGGATTTACGATTGTTACTGTTTGCTTTTTGTTAAGCAGATTATTTGGAATATCAGCTTCATTTAATATACCATCCAAAAGTGAACTTTGATAACGCCACTAGTAAGAGGAATTATTAAAAACGGTTCATTTTCATTATCACTCGAAGTGAACTTTGATAACGCCACGTCTTCTTGTGGTGTACCTATTGTTATTGCTCTTGATATACTGACAATTGAAACGTCTCCTTGTCTATTAGCTATACATTGTCTTGTTGGATACATAATATTTCTTATTTAGAGTTCTCGAATTTTTGTTGTAAAGATACTAATTAAATTTAAGAACCGTATATTTCATTTAATTCATCTCCTTCTTTTTTAATGACTTCTCTCAACTTTTCAGCACCTTCATAATCCTCAGCTTTAATACATTCTGCATATATTGCTTTAAGCATTTCGATGTGTCTTATACGCAATCTCATGTCCATACTAGATTGTAGATCTGTTTGAGTTCCAATTTCATCATATAGATCTGCAATGCTCTTTAAAACGTCTTGAATGCTTCCGTGGATTTTAAAGATAATTAAACACGCAACTATTACGCTTACCAATATCATGCCGATCAATAGAGTTATCAGGTTAATCATAATCTAATCATTTTTAATGTTGTTTTTAAACTTTGATAGTCATTTTCTGTAAGTGACCATATACGAACAATATCACAGTCAACAACGCACATGAGATTCTTCGCAACACACCATTTTTCTATAGACTTAATCTCTTCTTTAGATAGATGATATAATTCTACATCCATCGATATTTGTATTTCTTTCTTCATAACTATTTTCTTTAATAGGATTACTGTTTGAACCAAAGATCATCGAAATGATTATAAATGCAATTATAACGATAATAATCAATTTAAATCTGAACCAAAGATTCTTCATAAACTACTTCTTAAAATTTGACTTATAAAAACAATAGCAACTAAGATATAATTAGAATAAGACTGATCAAAAGATTTTCATTTAAATTAAATTCTGAAAAATCTTTTACAAACTTTGCAAGTGCAATTATCCATAATCCATAGCAAAGCACAGAAATAAGTACAGCAATAAATGCTTTAGCGTATACTATTGATTCCATTAGTTCTTATATCTATTCTCTTTTACAAACTGTTTTAAACCTTCAATTAACTCATCCCGCTCTTTAACATATACGGAAAGTGTTTCTTGTACATCTTCAATTGCTTCAGATTCAAATAGACAAGCAATCATACTAGAAAGATGAATAAGTCTACTACAAAACTCTTTATAACGATTCAAAATACCTGCTCTACGAGCCATTCGTGATATAGGTGGAAGAATGATCCCTTGATCTCTGAAGTATTGAGGATTGTCACGTTCAATGTTTTTCAATCTTCGAGCTTGTTCTATATACTCGTGTTTGAGTTTTCTCTGCATAGCAGCACGTTCCTCTTTGTGTTCTTTATTGTAAAGAGCTCTACATGATTTACATCGCGATACCAAATAAGGTCTATTTTCACTATTATTTCTTCGATAAAACTCAGTGCGCGGCAGAAATCTACCGCAACCACTGCAGTACTTTGGTTTATCATCTTTTATCATATTCTGTACCTTTAATATATTTCAAATAAACTCTACGAACATTTGTATAAGTGCAATTAAGCAATGACTTAATTTTATAGTGAGTCCAAGTCGGATGCTCGATCATCATATTGTAAATTGCAAGTGACTGAGGTCCGTTAGGAATATCGCTTTCAGTGCGTTTTTTACGTTCAATAGATTTTTTAGGATAGAGAACGATTGAGTGTAAAGCATTGTCAAAACAATAGAAATTGGTCTTAAACTTCTTGCTATCTTTATACTCTTGAACAGCGGCTTTATAACTCTCTTTAGAGAAATTGATCGAAATCTTTGTAGAATCTTCTTTAGTCTCAATAGCAATTGTACCGTTATACTTTTCTACGAATTCGTAGAAAGAAGGTTCTTCTGTAATCATAGGATTGATCTCGATTGATTTAGTAGGCTCTTCGACCTCAACAACCGGTTCTTCGGCTTTAGGTTGTAATTCGTTTTGAACCTCTTCGATCTTCTTCACAAGATCAACTTTTTGATATGTCTTAGCATTTTTGATACCAAGTTCTTTAGCATAAGATCTAAGATCAACTACTTTCATGTTCTGCAATTCTTCTGATGTTTTCATATCGCTTTAAATTTAAATTGTTGTTGAATTATTTTAACGCTGTAAAGATACTACTTTGTTATGTCACGTGCAACACTTTTGCGGAATTTATTTTCAATAATTAAAATTCAACTATAAGTAATCTATTTCTACTTCCAATTTCATTTACCCACATGTGAGTAGATCCGAAACCATATTGAAAATACTTATCAAAGTTTGTATTCTTAACTCTTTCAGTATGCATTCTGTCACGAAGCTCTTGTTCATTAGATGCCGAAACAATTACTTCGATGATTTTAGAAAAGATTTCTAATGACTCACAACTTGTATTGATAATTTCATTTTCTATTATCGCTTTCATATCTTATATGTTTTAATTGTTATTACTTATTTACTTTTCTACAAACATCTTCAACTTTAACGTGCAATACTTTCCAAGTACCTATTGCCAAATCAAGTGTTCCATTGGGATTGATTTTCTCGATAACGAATTTTTTACTGGATAAAAATTGTAGGTTACCATACGTCCTAATTTTGCGTTAAACTTTTTCATTGTCTTTATTTTTAATTGTTAGTACTCTGTTGTTCCTTTTGGATGCCTAAAGATACACTTTTGTGACATGTGTAGCAACACATTCATCAACTTTATGGTCTAAATTAAGATCTATTAATATTTGACCACAAGTTTAAACACATTTTAATCATTGAGATATAGGAATACAAAGAGATCGTAGCGAAACTTGAATTAAACAAGAATCAACTACGATCTCAACCTGAAAACAAATGATAGATAAAGAAGCCTAACTATTGAGTTCCAATGTAAATTCTGCTTTTATTTCATCAATGCCTGTTTTAATGTTTGCATACGCACGAGCATTATTTTCACCTGTAGGTGAATAAATTTCATTTTCGATAATTTCAACAAACTTTTTAACCCACTCTATTTTCATGTAGTCGCTTAATCTTCGTCCTCTCAACATAAAATTACTATATTCAATACTACGATTCTTAAAGATCGCTCCTACACGTGTTTCAATCTTCTTACGAGTAGTTTCTCGGTCATCGATATTGTTTTCGGCACGCACAGTTTTAACAAGCCGACACAATTTTTCGCAATCGAGATCAAAAAAGTTGCTACATATTGAACTGATCTGCATTTGTGAAATCGGTCTTAGTCCTTCGTTAATGTCAGCTAAGACGCTGTTTTGTTGTTTAGTCTCATTAAGTAGAGTCTGCATTGTTTCTTCTTGTCGAGTAACAATACCTTCGATCAAATGTCTAAACCACTTAAAAACGAAAAACCACATCATTCCTGTTATTATAAGGAATAGAGCACATATCATAATTGTGATGCCATAATTACTGACACCTTCTGCAGTTTCAAGTACTGCCTTTGTTCCAGTAGGTAAATCCATGTTATACTATAATTTTTACGTTAGATCATGCTTTAAAATAAGTTATTTTATCCCAAGTTCCCATATCATAAACGTCAAAATGTAACCAAGTGACATCTCTCTCAAGACGAATAGGATATGGAAGTTTATGTTTGTTAAGATCAATCAATTTTCGCGCTTCTTCAGCACTCATACCGACAACAGTAATATCGAATGCATTTCCTGTACAATGAGCACTCATATAGACTTTTTCGAGTCTTGTCTTTTCTTTAGGGATTTGACAGAGATTGCAACGCAGTCCTCTTTGAGTATAATTCCCTGATGACGATTTCCAGTTATTAATTATAAACGGTTTCTTAATAATATCACGTCTCAAAACGAGTAAGGTTTCTAATGCTTGTGTAGAGAAGAATGACCATATCTGCGTTTCGTTGTATTTATTCATAACGTGTTTACAGACAAGTTCTTCGAGTTTGAAAAACTTTTTAATCTCACTTATAAGTTCAACTCTATTCATCATAATTGTTTTGGTTTAATAAAGAAGAGTTCGCTAACATTTTACTGCCAACGAACTCTCTTCAACTTTTACTAATAATTTATATAACTTCTACTCTGTAAAAGTACTCAATTCAATTTAGTTATGAATAGAAAAAGGTTCTCATCCTTCTTTAATTTCTTCTACTTTTGGTTCAAATGACGTTTTCTTCCATTGATCAATAAAGTGTTCGATCAATCTCCTGCCTTCAATTGCGACTTTTTCGAGTCGTTCATCCGGTTCCATAAACTCTTCTGCCATTACAGATGCGATACGTTTGACCTTACCAACATATTCGATAAGGTCATCTTTCTTATCCAACTCGTCTACAGACTTCTTTGTAATGATATTGAAAGCAATCGCTTCGACAACATTTTTATACTTATTGACACTAGAGACAGCTTTCTGTGCCTGTTGAACATAGTCATTGACAGATTGTGCATTTTGAAAATCTTCTTCAGACCAACCTTCGAGTTTACGTGCTGCCTGATAAATTGTTCTCAACTCCTGCATATTCAATGCAATACCTGCCTGTGCGACTTCTAAGCAAAATAATGAAAAACGTACATCGTTTGTTGTTTGATTGTTGTTCATAATTTTATCCAATAAATTCTTTATAATCTACGTCATTAATATCTTTGATTTTCCAACACTTATTTTGATTCTCGTCTAACGAGACAACAAATCGACATTTTAGAACAAGAGATTCGACTAAAATCTCTTCATCTACTTTACCCTCCCATGATCGTGAAGGTGTACAGACTGTGTAATATGTTCCAATGTCAAAAAGTGCTACTTTAGGACATTTAGTCTGTAGCACTTTTTCTAGTTCACTCAAAACTTCTGTCGTCATTCGTTTTTAGAGTTCAAATCAACGAATTCAGTGACCTCACCTTGTTTGTTGACAATAAGAAGTTTGTTACGATCCTTACTCAAGAAAACATAACGGTCTTCGTCAACAAGAACAGCAAAATCGAACTCTTCACCTTTATATCGATACTTGACCTCAGTCGTCATCTTAGCATCATCAGTAGAAATCTTTTTTTTGTCCCATTTTGATTTATTGACAATTGATTTAAGTTCTTCATCTGATAAATATACAGTGAAAAGAATTTTCGGATAACTTTCAGGCACGATTGAAGTACTTCCGTCTTCTTCAATTGAAAGTCCAAAATTAATAGGTGAATTTTCGAGATGTGAAATTGTTTCTTTAATAAGTCCTTCATCGTCTCCCAATTCAAACAATACTCCATCTTCTAATGCTTCAACGAGTTCTTTAAGATCATTCGGTTTCAACCAACTTTCAACTAACATTTCGAAGTCACAATATTCCATAGACTCGACCTGATGTAGAGATGATTCACTTTCAACGTTAATTTTGATTGCCTTTTGACCGTTCTTAGTACGAAATGCTGTTAGATGAAATGCAAAATCACATTCTTCTAGAATCGCAATTGTTTTAAAAACAGCGTCATCGACAACATCTTCATCATTCTTTTCAATAAATTGATTAAAATCAATCGTAAGTTCTTTGTTTGAAAGAATTTTTTTTAACTCTCTTCCAATTTTCTCTTTTGCTTTCATTGTTTTTAACTGTTTAATTTAATATTCAATAGAGGAAAGAAGAACGATTCGTCTGTGTGATATAATTAAAAGTATAACATGGATTAATAATAAATTGTTCATCAAACTCTTTCGTTCTTCTTTCAGTGCTGTAAAGATACTACTTTGTTATCTTACGAGCAACATCATCATCGCTCTTGGTCCTCTTTTCGATTGAATTGTAGATATTGAAAATTGTATCTACAGTATTAAGTTCTATAATTTCCGATTTATCTTTCGCTATATATAAGTTATCAGTCAGTTGGATATACAACATTCCTTTATAATTAAAAACTTGTTTACGAACTATTTGTTTGTATTTCTGTGAAAGATCTGTACAACGAAAACCTTCACCGACAACACTGTAAATACAAAGAACTGTTTTTACGTCATTGTTATTATTAATATAAAAAAGTCTTTTTTGATCTTTTGATACAAAGATATTGTTACAACGATCGCTCGGTGTCACTTCTTCATCTTCAAAAAGAAATGCTGAATATACAATCACCTTAAAATTCTTTCCGTCATTAAACCAATTATAAATGTATTGCCAACGATACATTTTCTTCAGATCCATAATAAAATCGATCAACGGAATTGTAGGATAGGGATACGATAGATTTACATCTTCTTTTACCGATTTATCTGATATAAAAACATTACCGGTAACGCGTTTACTTTCTGTTAAATTCATGTTCGAAATCACGTTCTCACAATCAAATTCAACAGCAATTTCGTCTAATGTTATATTTAAACTTCTGAAACTTTCACACATCGGCATATCTATACAAAATCCACTGTAATACTTGTTCATCCAAGACTTCTTTGTAACAAAATCAGTGTCTTCTATACTTAGAAAGTCTTTTGCAATTGTTGTAGGTTTTGAATTCACACAACTTTTCGAATCATAAAAGACCTTTGCTCCTGTAATTGAATTGATCATTTCTACGATCTTTATATCAATTGGACCGTCTACGTGAATAATGATGTTTCTCCATTTCTCATTGAATTCTTCTCTTGTCATAGCTTAGGATAATTTAAATGTTTCTATTCTGTTTACAATCTTCGACAGCTTATAATCAAATGCGTCAAGAATAATCTCCTTGTTAGTTTCGACCTCTATTCTCTTTAGCAACACAGTTCCATCACGTTCGTTCTTTGATACTGAATAAGTATACTCATCAGTGTTTCTATAAACACTATCACTCGATACACCAATTGATGCATATTGTTCACTTATCTCTAATTTATCTTTAGAGATCACAATGTGTACGTAATCGTTAATCTTCTCCTTAATCTTTTCCATTGTTTCGGGATTTATTAATTCAATATGTTCGTCTCTCATAACTTCTAGGAACTTGTTCAACTTCTCTTCGTCGTCGAACTTTATCTGTAAAACGGTAATATTATCCTTACCGTCTACTCTTCTTTTGATGTATCTTCGTGAATGATCGTATAGATACATTGCTTTGTGTAGGGTAGTTTGTTGTTCCCAAGAACAGACTTTAATAAGTTCTGTGTAATTTATATAAATCTTCTTTTCCATTGTTACTTTATTTTTATTGTTAAACTATTTTCATTTGCATAAGTGACCGCTTTCTCTAGATCATCGAATCGTTGTGATGAACTGTTGTAATACATTCCTGTACGTATATTGATTAGGTTTACTTGATAACAAGTTTTACTGTACATTCTAACTCGTACTATTTCTGCGATATCTTTCATGTCCTAAAGGTACTAAATTATTAGAAGGAGTGGAACTTAATGTTCCACTCAATCATTGTTATTAGAGACTTAATATGAAATTATAAACTTCTGCAAGACCATCGTAGTCTAATGATTGTAAATCTTCAAAAATCTTTTCTTCACAATATTCACGTTCATCATCTTCATCGTCTAAGATAGAACGATATTCGTTACCGTTGATCTTTTCGTATACCTTTTTAAGTTGTTCAAAATCAAGTTCGCTTATTCTATCAGCTACTTCATCGTATAGATCCGAGTAACAACTTTCGAGATCAAAATCACATCCGGCTGGATATGCATCTTCGTCATTTGATTCGAACAATTCGTAACCTTTGTAAAAGTACTCTTTTCCTTGTTCATCTACTAGAATTGTAGGATTTACTTGTTTAACTGTCAGTTCAACTCTTCTGCGATTTGAGTAAAACATCACTTCAATTTTGTCATTTGTTGTCATAGTTGTTAAAATTTTAATTGTTAATACTAATGTGTCTCATTTCTTTCGACGCTGTAAAGATACACCTTTTTGATACACTGGACAACAATTTCGACCATAAATTTCTAAAATATTTTTATGTGCTACATTATTATTTTTCCATTTACATTGATCTTTCTATATCCCAGTAAATTAGTCGATACACTGCCTAGACATTAATCTCGCTGCACAAAACACCAATATTTGCTGTCCAAATTCGATTTCCATTTATATTGAAAATAAAATAGGATCAAACAGTCTCACGACTCCTTGATCCTTCTATAGAATAATTAAACTAACTAAACAGAACACTTATGGTTGCCATGTAATTGAGTCAATACTTATCGGAATGTAATCCGGATATTCTTTCTCTAGTCTTTCGAAAATCATTGCTTCTTCTTTATCGCTTAGAGGGAGTTTTGTTATTTCTACGTCATTCAATGGAACGTGCATTTGTACTTTTACTCCTTCTTTTTGTTCAAATGTTGCTAATATAACTATCATATTCACCTCCTTTCTTCTTTTATTGGTAGTTAAACTTTGTTTTAATTCACTATTTGATAAATATTGCGTTCATTTATTATCTTATATGTTGTTTCTTTAATTAAACTCATTTAAACGAATGGACCTATTCTCACGAACCGGTCCAAGTTCTAACAATTAAATTAACTATATGACAACATTCAAATTCTTTTCATTTGTTTTAGTCTCTGTAGCAATTCTTTTTTCTTTTCTTGTCCTACTTTTTCTTCAATCACCTGAGCATCAGTTATTTCTATAGGATTCATTTCGTGTAGGAATGTTGAATTTGCTACTTGAAGTTCGCCCCAATCGTATGCTTTGATCATGTCTCCGGGCAACTGTATCTTTTCCTGTCCTAATATGTTCTTATTGAATCCGTTGAAATCCTTGTACCAACTTGTTGCCAATTGATGTATCAATATCTCAGGCCTGATGCCTGACTTAGCCGCTACCAATCCTATAATTATGCTATTTATAGGGATTTCTCGCATGATTCTTGTTACGTTCTCTCCTCCATGTATAGTTGCATTTATATCTATTTTTCCATCAACAGTCAACTTGAGTTCATTACCTTTTACTTCTTTTCTTGCTTGTTCGAGTAAGTTACGGACTTCTCGTGACATATTCAGAGCTTTTGTCTCTTGGTCGTTATTGATATAGTATTCGTATTTTAAGTAGAGATCTGTCAACATATCATTTATGATCTCTAATCGTCCGGATTCTGTTGCGACTTTATATTTATCACTCTTTAACAGATATTTAGCTTGTCTTGATTCGATTACGTTCTTGTTCTCATTATAGAATTTCGTCAACTCATCATCGTTGAGGTCGTAACCTTCTTTTGACTTAATTATCTTTTTTACATCCTTAGCTGAACACATTGAACCAAATAGGTCAATTAACTGAGGAGTCAACTTTGCTAACGCTTTACTTCTGTCGTTATAGAGATCAAACGTATTATAATATCTTTGTTTTGCATGATTATATTCTGCGATCAAAGGAAGTATTATTTCTTTCCTAATTTCCTGAGCATCAGCAATATCCTCGTCTCTTGCTCCTCTTGATTTCATAATACCTTTTACGTTGACGTACTTTAGATCGATGACATGCGTTTCATTGTTCTTTCCTATGTATGTCAAAAAACGGTCCGAACTCTCGTCTAAAGCCCGTCTCTTGAGCTCGTAATCAATATACGAATTCTGCATGTGTGCCGAAGCAATTTGTACGAAATCCGGTGCTTCTTTTAATATCTCACTTCTATCAATTTGTTTCATTTCTACTATCGTTTACTATTTTATGCGTAAAGATATAGATAATAGTTTGATCTCGCAATAGTAAAATTCAAATTAGTACCATATATTGTTTACCAATTGTGAATCTTCATTTGTTTCTGTTTTGATTTCTTGTTGTTCCATGTGTCTTTAATTTATAGGTTCAAAATCTAATCTTTTTATTTTGCACTTTTCTCGTGCCTTTAATTTAGGAGGTTCAAGTATTCGATATCCGTCATTGTGTTCTAAACGAAATGACTTTCCTCTGATATAATAAAGGCAATTCAAACATTCGTATCGAGATTTGTTTCCTCTGCAATACAGTTTGTACTTTTTATCCATCTTTCTCAACAATATTCTTTTTGTTCACTCTTAAATCAGTCATAGATGCCTCTTTATATGGATAATCTGCAACTACATTTTGTTGAACAAGTTGATCTTTGACTTCTTCATCGTTTTTAACAAGCCATATCTTTATTCTTGTACCTTCACCAAAACCACAAACACCGACAATGTGACGATATCTGTCGTTGTTCTTTAAAGTCGTTCCTTTTTTCAAATCATTTGTGTAGTAGATTTGAATCTCTTCATCGAAAATTAAAATTGTTATCATAATGTTGCAGTTTTAAGTACAGTATCCAATCCAAGTAATATGTTATCTTTCTCTTCTTCTGTATCAAAATAGAAGTGTTCCCAAACATTCGAGATTTTGATCGCAATTACAAACTTCTTCGTTGACGAAGTCTTACCAAGATCTTTGTATCGTCCAATTGACGTAATTTTGATTCGTTGATCGTTAATTCTTATAAACATAAGGCAATTTATTTAAATCTTTATACCATTGATTAACTGTCTCTTGTGCTCCCATTACTTCTAGATCACTAGTAAGTTCTTGTACCGAAAAGACTCTTATTTTAGGAATATATGCTTTACCATTGTTAATGGTTGTATTCGGTATCGAATATACTTCTAATTCAAATAAGTAACCCATAACTAAAGGTCCAAAGTGTGGTTCAATGTTCATGGCGTAGACTGACATTTTATGATTTTGATCATCTACACCTTGATATTCAATGACAAATGTACATACAAAATGACCCTCATCGTCATAGATCTTCGTTACTTGATTCTTGTGTATCGTTCCTATCAATTTCTGTATCATAACCCGAACTTCTTACATTAATACATTGTGACTTATCATCATAAGGACAGTTTGTCGCATATTGACAATTCAAACATGCGTTCGATAAGTTCTTATTTATATCTTTGACTTCGTGTGCCATAATTTTACTTTTTAGGTTGATTATTTGCTTTTTCAATCAATTGTAAATTTTGAGGCCAAAATGCTCTTTGTTCACCATCAATCTTCAAATGATAATATTTAGAAGATCCTTTCCCACACACACTTGCAATTGTGCTTATTTGACCTTTCAGAGCTAAATTAGAAGAGTGTAATATCTTTACTCTATCACCTACACCAAATGTTGCCATTCTTATTTTCTTTTTGAGATTATAAATTGCATTTGCGACATCCAAAGTGTTATGAACATGATCGTTAAGAAATACGGTTCTAAATAATTTTTTACGATCACTAATCCCACTGGGAATAAATTCATTAAATCAATAAATTCTTTCATATCGTTTTTATTTTAATTGTTATCTAAAGATACTACTTTGTTATCGAAGGATCAACTTTCAATTAATAATTTTTCACCAATTTGTATCCCATTTCTTTTAGGAAAACCTGCACAACCATATAGTTAATGATCTCTTTCCCATTGTGTTTATAAGATCCTATGAGATTGTTGTTATAAGACCATTTTTGAAATTTATTTGATCCAATAAACTTCCACAATAAATCATCGTATTCTTTATCTGAAAGAATCTTTGATTCTCCTTGAGGATTTATCAACTTTACCATCACTCTAATTGTTTATGATACGAAACTTCTTCTAATTGCGACATCATAAGCATTGCTTTTTTCAGTTCTTCCCATTTTTCAAAAGTCATTTCACTTTTAGTCGCTGTTTCTTTATCGTCTGAAAAAATATTATGTTTATTAACAAATGAAATTGCTAATGTATCTAGAATTTTAGCGCGTTCTTTTTTTAATTGTTTCCAGTAAAAATCAAACATACTTCTAAGATCAATTTCTTGTGTCTTAGTCAGTGAAAAGTAGATTATATTCGAGTATTTATTGTGTTGATAACTAATTTCTTTTCTGTTAGTTATCTTACAATAACATTGAAAAAGAAGTCTTCTTGCTAATTTATCATTATAAGGTAATTTAAAAGAAACCCATTCCTCTTTTTCGTCAAAAAGAGTATCAATATCAATGTTATATTGAGCACATAAATCATCCAATGCTCTTTTGGCAGCTAAAACCTCGCCTCTTTCACCTCGATCAACAAGAGCTTGTAATTTTTTGACTTTGTCAATTACTTTTTCGTATTCCATATTAATCAATTATTTTAAATCCAAAAATTTAGCTACTTTATTTGCAACACCTGTAGGAGTTGAACAATTAGAAGCAGTTTCGATAGCATGATCTATACCGTCTTGCCAATAAGTAATTTGAATCGTAATTTTATTTCCAGTGAAATAATAATACAAACGAGCGTATTTGTTTCCTTTACGAACGTCGCCGTTGAAATAATTATAACTACGTCCATCGAGTCTACTTGTTATAGCGTCTTTAATTTCTTTTTTGCTTGTCGGTGTAAGAATTTGTCTTGTCATAATCGTTCTTTTTTAATTGTTAATACTGTTCGTTTCTTTTGGTGTTGTAAAGATACACCTTTTATCTCAGATACCAAAAGTTTATCTCAAAATTGTGGTCTTATTAAGATTTATTAAGAAAAAGGACAACTCGTTTCACAACGAATCATCCTTAAAATCAAAAAAGTAAATTAGCATGAAATAAATTCTTTTATCTTGGTCTCTGAGATTTGAACTACACGAGACTCATTTATAATCTCCTCTTTTAATATTTTAGAGGTTATTATTCCGGCTTCAGTATTGTTCGCAGCCTCAACTAAATACGAGATCTTATTTTCTTTAACTTTATCATTCGTGTCATTTACAGTTAAGAAAATGCACTTACACAAAAACCAAAATCCCTTTTCTTTATTCGGATGAACTTCACTTACACCTATCTCTTTTATAGGTGAAATTACGTAATCGACATCAAGATTTTCGTTAGCCCATTGTGTCGCTTGAGCTTCAGCATCTGTATAATTCTCAGCTTTACACGCGATTACATCTGAAAACTTCTTCATTTTGGGATAACGAGAATCAGTATCGTCATCCCAATAAGTTATCGTTATCTCAAAGAACATCGTTACAACATTCTCTTAAAAAGTTAACATTCTTTTTTATAAGATCCATTATATTAGGATCAATTTCACGATCAAAGTAATCTGCAGGAGTTGGAACTCTTACGAATTTTTCACTGTCACTCAAATCAATACCGTTCATTGCAGCGAGAATAGGATAACAACTGTCTGTCGATCTAAACCTCATACCTGTGTACGGAATGAACTCTCTCGGATCACCTTGACCTAAGAAATGTAACTGTTTGCGTAACAAATTCATGCTCTTCAAACGCGACACAACTACTGATCGAGAATAAGCTATATTATCACTCTCCATAATATGCGGAATCGCCTTCTTACTCATACCAATACAAGTCACGTATCTACTCATCAAAAAGAATCTGTAGCAATCAAGCCATTCATCCCAATTCTTACCTTGAGGACAAGCAAGTAGACTTGTAAACATTAAGTTACTCTTTGCTCTTTCGATTTTCAACCACTCAACAAATTGATTAAAATTTCTCATCGTCTCATTGCGATTGTATAGAACATCTAAAGGAATGACTTCATTCGGTTGAATCTCTTTCGTCAGCTTAAACAACTCTTCGTTAGTCAACACTTCGCCTTCATCACCAACACCCGAATCCAATATTGTGAAACGACCGTCTGCAATTGCTTTTTTAGTATATTCTCGATACTCAGAACTCTTCTTATACAATTGTCCTAAGATATAAAAATTCTTATCGCCTAGTTCACTTAACTCTAAATGACTCATAGGAGGTGTTACAAATACTCTCATTCTTCAACGTTTTTTATTATAGTTAAATTATCATATTCTTCGTTTATAAGATATTCAATAAAATCATCGAAACCAATTGATTTCTCGCCACTCAAAACATCTTCGAATGATTTATCTTTATCTTTCGAAAACAATCTCTTTTCAAATCGAAGTCTTCTTTTAGATTTAGGTACAGAAAGATATATTACATGATAATCTTTTTGATCTAAACCTAATGTAACCCCTTTAAATACTTCAATCTGTCGACAACCTGTAACAATAATGTTCTCACAACCTTCAGAAATAGCTGATTTTATCAAATCGTTAAGCATCTCAACAATACTTTCATTAAGACACTTATTAAAAATTCTATCTTGTGTGTTTGTCAAATGACGAACAATATCACCTACTTCAAATATAACATGTTTTTCACCTACATTTTTCTTCTTGTCTGATAACTTTTGAGTAAAATAAGTTTTACCCGAACAACAACCGCCTACAACGAAAAGTATATTCGCATTCTGTTTAGAATTACATTCACTTTGTTGTTCGTTTTCACCATCTTCAGGAACTTTTTTTACAACAGCATAGTTTTCACCATCTTCACTTACTTCCACCTCTTCGAAATCAAATTGCTTTAACACCTTCTTAGCAATCTGCTCACAAGATTGACTTCCGAAATCATATATTGCTGTACCTGCAATAATGGGTGTATTGTGTTTTATATAACTTTCAACTCTATTCTTGAGTAATATAAACTCTTCATCACGATTATCGTGATTAACCCGTTTTTTACAATTAAATTTGAAAAGATGACGGTGCGGTTGCTCAAGAAACTTAACACCATCACCGTGATTTGCTGAAGCATTTGGATAACAATGCATACCTTCGATTTCGAATTTAATCCCAACCAATGTTTCTAATTTTGTTCTCATATCAATAAGTTATGTTAAATCTTTCTTTCGCTTTCTCAGGTCCTATACCGTAAGTCTTACATAGACATCTCTTCTTATATTGACATAAATTAACAGGACCTCTATAAATCACTTTTCCATCAAAAACCAATCGCAATATCTTTTCGCCGTTGATATTTTTATTTCTACTTTTACGAAAATTTTTTCGCTCTTCATCAGTCATTGGTTTCGACCAACCATTTTTATGATAGATGAATTCTTTTAACGTTTCGTCCATAATCAATCTCCCGGCTCAATTATACATATCGGTATCGCTGGATATTGTAGAACTAAAGGAATACACCTCGAATCGACTTTAGTATTCTTTCTCTTTAGATCTGCCATTACTTGTGTAAATTTCTCTCTTTCTATTTTAATACACAATGGCTTAGGTCTATACTTCGAATCTTTCTGAGTCTCAATTCGTTCCATCTGCATGTGAATTTCAAGTGCTTCTTTACAAGGTAGGAATTTTTCAAGACTAGGAATCTTATTCGCACTAATTAACATTACTTTATCACCGCGTACCGTTTCATTAATGACAGGTACAAACATCTTTTCTTTTTTCATATTTTTCACTTTAATTTATATAATCATATTCATCGTCATCTTCGAGATCAAACTCTTCAAAGTCACTTTGCGTAGTAATTTCGTAATCACTCATATTCATTTGATTTTAAATTGAACAATATATTAACTCACGTTTTGCTCTTGTAATTGCTACGAACTTGAGACAATATTCACTATACAGAGCTTCTTGTGTTCTGACCTTATCACTAGGGATCAAACCAGGATTTAAAAAGAATACTCTATCACTTTCAAGACCCTTTGACTTATGTATTGTACTTAATACAATACCTTCAACATCTTCTGTGTAAATCCTTTTAATATTTTCCTCCATTATAGAAATATTGTTCCATATACTTGATAATCTATCTATAATGGAACATTTCTCAACAAGATTTTCATAAGATGGTTGTTGAATTGCTGATGCGCGACTCATACCTTTATCCATCAATTCTTGTATCTTCTGTTTTTTAAGAATTTCAAGATCTTGAAAATTAGTGATCTTATCTAAAATCGCACACAGTGCATTACCGAAGTCTTTATCTTTAATTGTAGCCTTTTTGCTGTTTTGCAAAAGATTTATAAATGCCTCTACAAGTGGTAAATTATTTCTACATAAAACAAAATCACCTGGATTAGCCTCTTTTAATTCACCTAATCTTACACAACCTTGAATTGCATTCTCTGAAGCTTCAATACCATTTGAAAAAACAGTTTTAGCTTCATCTACAATTGACTTAGCGCATCTATATGTTATATCAAGAGGCAATGTCACTGTATTAGCAAGATTTTGTAAAAGTTTAAAATTTGATACACTCGCGCCCTGAAATGTGTAGATGTTTTGCCTTGGATCACCAACAGCTATAAATCTGCCTCCAATAGGTTTGATATATCTTAATAGAAGTTCTCTCTGAATTGTATTCATATCTTGAACTTCATCTGCAACAACAAGATCGTATTTAGGAAAATCGTCTTCGTCAACGAGAATGTATGGAAGATACAACATATCTGTAAAATCCATCTCAAAATCACGATTACTATTGATCTTACGAGTTCGCTTTATCCATTCCTGCTCAATATCTACGATATCTTGAACCATTCGATCACGAAATTCAATATCCTTATCAACGCATATATTGTTTATATCATTTTGATAATCAACGAGTAAATTCATACGAATAGCATTCCATATATCTTGTAATTCAAATAGATATCTCAATTGCTGCTTTTCAGGTACATCTTCTAAATTCAATATCTGTCGTCCTATTTTAAAACATTTATTTTCACTTAATTTTAATTTGAAATTAAAATTGCGAAGTAGTACTTTGAGCCCTTTAGAATGAAATGTACTTACTTCAACTCTTTCAGGTAATCTAGTTTTCAGTTCTTCAGCAATGCTCTTATTAAACGCTGAGAAGAAACACTTCTTATAAGGCGCAGTTCTTCGACAACACTCTACAATTGTAGTTGTTTTTCCGGACCCCGCTGTAGCCTCTATTACTATATTTTGATTTGTTTTTGCGTACGTATCAAAAACTGCATTTTGACGATCACTCCAATTTTTCATTTCAAATGATTTTCGTTACTAACTAAAGAAATTATTTGTTGAGAGTATTTAAAAATCTCTACATAATCCTTTTGTCTTTTCAAAGCAATCTTTTTCTTTAAAACACTCATTATATCGGCATAACGAATATCATCTTGACATAAGAATCTATTGTAATCAAATTCCTTAACAACCCAAACGTCAAACACAACTTGATTAAAACAAAATCTAAAATGATTCTCTATTGTAGGATAACGACAACTATCATCGTGACCTTGATATGTCGAATTTAGGAGTTTCAACATCTTAATTATATTAGGATCATCAGTTCTCAGTTCTAAATCAACATCATTCGGTTGACAATCAAATCCGTGTTGGTAAAGTGCTAAACTTCCACCAACAATAAAGTCTTTGCTAATTTCTTTTTCAAATTTTTTTAATGCATCAATCATTATTGACACATCAATTGCAATTTCAAAATCTTTCATTCTGCTTCAATTTTATCTAGTTCGTATTCAGTAAAATTCTTATAATTAGCTAATATATCAGCTACTGCATTACCATAAACAATTGGATCATTTATATTCTTTTTGTGACCTGGATGCCATATTAATCTTAATCTAAGTTTCTTACGATCTTTGAGTTCCTTTAATATAGCTTTCCATAGATCAACATTCATACATCCTTTCCAATCATTATCAACCCATTCTTTAATGTTTTTAACAAGACCATCGACAACATATTGACTATCACTATAAACCGTAGCACTTATAGGAATATCTTTTCTTAGAGATTGAATTGCTGTCAATAATGCTCTCATTTCACATCTACCAATTGTAGTTTTCTTATAACCTTTTGAAATGAAAGTTTCTTCACCGTCACAAATCATATAGACGCCAATTCCTCCCTTTTTGATTTTCCAATAACAGCTTCCGTCTGTAAAAATTGTTATCTCTTTTCTTTCCATGCCTAAAGATACTACTTTGTTATCGATAAATCAAGACTTCGTGTTCTTATTCTTTGACTTTAACCTCTTAATTAAGGCCCAATCTGTCGATTCGTCATTATTAGAAACTGTATCGTGACCTTTAATTACTGCATTCGTTATCACAGTCTTTTCATCAATAACTTCTTTTAAATCTGCATCAATAGTTTCGCTCGATAATATATAATATATATTCATCTCCTGTTTTTGACCCATTCTATCTATACGAGCTTTAGCTTGATCAAGATCTGAAGGTCTAGGAGGCAATTCTAAAAACAACATATTACTACAATGTTCTTGTAATCCATCTACACCTGTAGAAAGTGTTGCAATATTAGCAAAAACAAACTGTTTATCTCTTTTAAATTCTTCAACTCTCCTCATCTTCTCATCTGTTGTTTGTTCACCGATCACCAATACACTATCTTTTGCAAATTCTTTTTGCAATTGTTTTAGAGGCTCGGTTCTTACACCAAAAACGATTAATTTTTCATCTTCTGCAATCTCTTTCCATTCTTTTAAAAATGCGGTAATGAATTTCATCTTACCTTTAATGGATAGATCTTTCAAATTCGCTAATTTAACTAAATGTTCAGCTCGTCTCGCTCTCTCTGCAGCCTCAAGGTCTATATCTTCAAGATACTCAATGAAATTTTCTTCGGCTTTTTGATACTCTTTCTTATTCGTTATCTCGCATTCGATTGTTTGTTCTATAACATTAGGAAGCTCTTTCAAAACATCGTTTCTTTCTTTTCGATAGTAACAGTAATGTTTCAATATATTGTGTAACTCTAATGTGTATGTAGCTCCTGAGCAATCTAATCCAAATCTCGTTATTTTTGCATTACAATATCTATTTAAAAAATATTTCATATTCGGAAATATTTCGTCAAATCGTCCTAATATCCTTAGAATATTTATAAGCTCTTGAGGTCTGTTCTGAATAATCGTTCCGCTCAATGCAAAGACTTTATGTGCTTTTTTCACAATTTTTTCAACAGCCTTCGACCTCATTGTTTTGGGATTTTTACATAAGTGTATCTCATCAAGAATAACACATCCCCATTTTTTAGACAAACTTCTGCTATACCTTAATTTTAACTCTTCGCCCCTTTTTGTTTTTTTAAACAAGTAATCGTAGTTTATAATAGTAACGTCTACTTTCCAATCTAAATCATCACCATCTTTAGAGTCTATAATATGTATTGTCCTATTAGGATTACACCTTTTCCATTCTCTCTCCCAAGATGTCTTGACTGTAGACGGACATATAACTAAACACGGGAAAAGATCAAGTAATTCAACTGTTGCAATTGATTGGCGTGACTTACCTAATCCCATAGAGCAACCGTTGATACAATTATCGTGATTTATCATATAAGTTACTCCCTCAATTTGATAATCTCTCAAATTAAGAGGTAACTTAAGAAAGTCAATTAATTGTTTCACTTCACTTTCTTCAACATAATTGTGTATAGGATTTAATTTAATTTCTTGAGGCCGATAAATTCGTTTATTTTCAAAATTATTTTCCTCAAGAAATCCCTTTAATCTAGACGATATCTCTAAATTAAGTTGTAAATACCATTCTTTAGTTGCGTTATTATATTTAGCTTTGAATCTCTTCATAGCTTCAACTAAATGCGGTCTATAATCAAAACCTATATATATCCAATCTTTTTCTCTATAGTAATATCTCATCACATCAATTTTTATATAAAGCAAAGTGGATCTTATTTCACAACAAAATCCACTTCAATACTCAATTTATAAATTTAAAGCAAAATGTTAAAGTCAGCAGAGGAATTTCTCTTTGAACTCCGTGGCTGTAAAGATCGGAATTCCTAGACTTTCTGCCTTCAATTCCTTTGTCGAATTGCTTCCCTTTTCTTTTACCACCACGCACGTTGTTTTCTTACTCACCGAAGATCCTATCTTATGACCCATTTCAGTAAGTTTTCTCTCCCAATCTTTATTTCTGAATCCGGTAAAAACAATTGTCATCTGACCGTCAAACGATTTCTCTTCAAGACCGTAATATGTAATAGGAATTGTAAATAAATCTGATGTCCATGATGTCCACCAATCTATAATCCCCATAACGAAAGCGTAAGCTGTATTAAAACCTACTCCCTCTACACATCCTTCAATCTCAGATGCCCAATTCTCATTACACTCCTTGGCAAAAGAAGATATGTCTTCGTAAGTATATAGTTTCAATCCATTGAGAATCTTTTGACACGTTTTCTCAGCTATAACTCCTTTAAAAAAATTATAAGCTGTCATCATTTTTGCAAAATTAGTACCTTTCTTTCTCAGCTCTTCAAATTGTTTCGAAAGTACTTTTGCCGCAACATTACCAAGACCTTCAATGTTTTTAAGTTCATTTTCATCCAATCTGATAATTGATGTAGGATCTTTATATCCTGCATTAAAAATCTTCTTGATAGTCGGTTCACGAAACTCTTTAAAGTCAAGTATAGAGAAAAAATAAACGCATCTAGATAATAATACGCCTTCACATTGTGAATTCGTACACATCAAGTCTACATTATTCGAATCCCACACTAATTCTTTACCACATATTGGACAAACTGTAGGAGTCTTTGAATATGTATTTGTATACGAAACTGTTTTAAGATGTTTTGGAATAACGTCTCCTGAACGACATATCACTACTCTTGCTCCCGGAACAATATTGTTCTCAACGATATAACGAGCATTATATGCAGTACATTTTGATACAGTCGCGCCACACAATTCAATCGGTTCAATCTCAACAACAGGAGCTAATCTTCCGTCCTTAGAAATTTGCCAACGAACCTCTTTTACAACAGTTTCTTCTCTTTCTGACCATTCAGGATTTTTATAAGCAATAGCGTATCTAGGATTATTATTCGCAAGTCGTCCTAATTCTCTTCTTTTCTTTGCATTGTTTACATCAATCACAAGACCGTCACATTTATAACCTTTTGTCAATTTTTCAAACAAACTATTCATAAGATTGACAAAACCGTCTTCGTCTTCAAGTGATTTTACTGTAATTGTTGAGAAATTAACTCTACTTTGTTCGCAACTACATTCATTTAAAATTTCGAGTTGCTTCTTCTTATCCCAATCCTCATTGTCACATCCGTATCTTACATAATTAACATATTTTACAAACTCACTAACGTTCGGTGAATTGAGAAGACCTGCAACAGCATTTCTCGCAGATTTATATCCTGCTTCATCTTTGATTTTCAAAAAATCTGCTGTTTTAAAAATCGCTTCACCGAATGAGAAAATCGGAAGTTCGTTGTCAAGAGATTGTGTATAAATTGCACTGTTTATACATTTTTCAAAGTGTTCAGTACAATTTTGTCCAAACTCTCCATCACCACGAGTCCAAGCGTTTCCAACTGTCTCTAATACACACAATGAAATCCCGTCATATTTAGATGTAACAATCAATTCATCTGTAGATTTTAAATCAATAGATTTGATCCATCTCAAAATCTCTTCGTGCGACTTCACCTTCTCAAGCGAGAACATAGGAATCGGAAGTTTCTCCTTTCTATCTTCAGACACTTTGTCTTGTACACCTTTCTTAAACCATTCAGAATCCGGATTTAATTCTTGTAATTGTTCAACAAGTTGATCAAATTCTCGATCTGTTACTAATGGATTACCTTTTCGATACGCATCATTATATCTACGTATCAAACATTCTAATTCTAAAACTTCTTTATCCATATCATTTCATTATTTGAGACAATTCTGCTCGTAAAGATTCAGTACTATCGCATTTAGTAATCTCTTTCTCACTCAAATCCATTAGGATAGAGTATGCTTCAGGAAATTGATCTTTCAATTGTTTTGTTGTATTGATATGTTCGAGAACGCATCTCGTTTTGTTTTTGAGTTGATTTTCTTTACTTAACAAAAATTCTACGTTTTTCTTAAACTCCTCTGTTAAAGGTAATTTATTCAACAATTCATAGATTTGATCTTCATTTTCAAAATAACCAGGAAAATATTCACTAACAGGAATTCTAAGATATATCCACGGTCTCTCTGTAAACAACGAAATGTATTCTAAATAATTTTGCTTTTTAGCTATTCTTGGATATTTTTCACAAAACTTTCTCACTTCATCAGGAATCTCACCTGCAAGATATACATCAACAACAAGACTTCCGTACTCTTCTAACAACTTTTGAATTTTTTCTTTGATAGGATTTGTGATGTTCTTTACGATAAAATCGCGATCTGAATTTGTTAATTTTTGACTTGCCATAATTGTATAATATTAATAAACATTTTCTTTATTTGAAATCATCCATATATAATTCTCATGTCCAAACTTGAAATCCTTTTTCGGTCTACTTTGAATACGATCTTCAAGAGTTACAGGATTTAATTCTGCCATTTGAAATGGTAAATGAATTGAAAAATCTGTAATATCTTGAGCTCCTCGAACTTCGTTGAAGAAAACATCTCTCACTTTAGGTGAGAAGCTCTCTACAATATAAGCTCTCAAGTCTCCAAAAAAATCTACAACAATTACTTGCTTCTGTGTTGTAGCAACAAGTGTCCATAGATTATCTAATGCTTTTTGACTTATTTCCATCTCTTTTATTTTTGTTGTAAAGATACTATTTTATTATGTCAATTGCAACTTAATCGAGACCAAAAAATTGTTTAGTTGCTTGTTCTCGCTTATGTTTGATGACCTCTGAAATATTTTCCTTTTTTAAATTATCTCGATAACGCTTTTTAAGCATACTTGCTTTATCTTCATTGCTCTTTGAATTAAACGAAGTAAAACTAACATTTATACCATTTCCTTTTCGCAATTCTTCTCTATAAGACATCTCTTTTCCACATATAGGACATCTTGGTATATTAGAGAGAACTGTTTCACCATTCTCATACTTGAATTCTGCTTTAACTAGAATATCTTCCTTAGCATGATTTGAACATGCTTCGTTATTACACCATACGTATATCATATCTTATAAATTTTTTCTACGACCATATTCTGCAATTAACAACGAATCTGCAAAATTATCGTCTTCATTTTTACATCTTTCTGTTCTTCTCAAATCTACAGTTGGAAATAACTTGTGACAAGCCATAAAACTCATTATCTTTTTATCGTCATTCTTAGCAATACCTTGGTGCATCACCTTTTGCCATGTTTTAGGTGCAACCTTTGTATATGGTAATCCTAATGTTGATAAAGTACCTTCTATCACTCCTACGATCCAACCGAAATTAAAATTTGATTTCGCAGATGAACCAAAAATCGAATGTACGTCCTCGAGTACAACATGACACCTTCCTTCGTAAATGCTCAAGTCGAATAAGTTTTGACTTATTTCAACAACGTCAACGACTTTTGAATTTTTCAATAAAGGGAAAGATTTAATCACTTTCCCATCTACGTTTACAATCGATACAAATCCTTTTTGACCAGGATCGATCCCTATATACACTTTCATTCTTCTAGTCTACTTATTCCGTTTTCTTTTATAATTCGAATTTGACTTATCTCTTCATTAATTTTAGGTACATGCGTAACAATTATAGACGATTGTTTCAAAAATTTAATTGAAGAGATGATATTTTCAATTCCCAACGAGTCAGCACTCTCAAGTATTTCGTCAACTAACAAAAATTGCATTCCACCATATTGCTTCGTCGCATTGATCATTTGTTGGATTGCTAATATTAATGCAATTTCTGTTCTCGCCTGTTCTCCTCCTGAGTAATAGAAAAAAGACTCCATCTCATCGCGAAATACATAAGGAGTTATTTCTTCTTTAACTTTTCCTTTTGCATCAACTTTAAAACCTTCAATCATTAATCTAAGATCACTTCCCATTGATTTAAGTATCTCGTTAGCACGAGATTGGATATTTTTTAATTGCTCCATAGCGAGATACATTTTAAAATCTTTAAATCGTTGTGTCCACCTTTGAATTTTAAAGATTTCATCATTTTTGTTTGTAATCTTCTTACATTGATCATCAATAAGATGTTCGGTTTCTTTGATGGTGTTTTCAATCTCATCAGTACTTTTCTTTACCACCTTAGTGTTTTTCAAGTCCTTAATATAAGTCAATTTCAAAGAAATTAAATTCTCACCATTTTCAATCTCATTTTGCAGTGTCTTTACAAGATTTTCTTTTGATTTTATCTGTTGATCTAAACCTCCTATATTGTGTTCGAGTTCAAGGATCTTCTTTTTCAAACTTCTCTGTTGATTTGCAACTTCATCAAATTCTTTATCAGTCTGAGATTTCAAAGACATATATTCATCTAAAACGGAATCAAGCTCTTCAATTGATTTTTCTGCAATCTTCTTTTCTTCAGACTCTTTATTTAACTCAATTTCAGCAACTTCCTTTTGTTTTTTAATCTCTTGAACCGTCTTGTCTGTTTTAAGAAAAAATTCGTGTTGACAATTAGGACAAACTATAATTCCCGAAAGTAAAACTTCTATTTTATTAAGAGTTCTCTTAATATCAATAATTCTATTTTGAATAGCATTTAGAGAGTTCTCTTTAGTCCGCTTTTCTTGTCTACATACATCTACATCTTCGTCAATTTCTTTGTAAATTGTATCAAAATTAGAAGTATCTATGTTCGAGAGCTCCTCTGAAACCTTTGTACGTAAATTTTCCAATTCATTTAAAGAGTGCTTTAAACCTAAAGCAGATTGTTGCTCTTTTGAAATACGAAGTTCGTTTGATTCAATAGCCTTTTTAACATCTTCAATGTAATCTTCAGCTTTTTTGATTTCTTGAAGCTGCTCCTCTTCAGGATTACTATCAAGAATTTCTTGAAGCTGTTCCTGATATACTGAAAGTTTCCCTTCATAAGACGCTTTTGATCGATCCAATACCTGTTTTTCTTCGTTTAAAACCAAAACCTTATCATCTATAATGGATTTTGTTTTATCTAACATAGAGAAGTTTATAAACCGACTTATTAAAGCTAACTTTTCTGTGTTAGATGATCTAAAAAACGAATTATAATTACCTTTTGAGACAATATAATATGACTTTGCATCTTCAGCCGAGATCTCAACCCAATTAGCAATATATCTGTTACCATCGAGAACTGTTGCAAATTGAACTTTCTCAATCTCATCATTTTCACTAATCAAATATATCGCTAATACAGAAGATCCTTTTGTTCTTAATTCTCTTTCGATTTTTAGAGTCTGTCTACGAATTGGACAATAAATAAACACACAGATGTATGCCGTATCAAATCCCTTACGTATCAACTTCTTATCTTGTTTGTCACGAAGATTTACTCCATAAATTCCATAGAACAATCCTTGTTCTAAAAACGATTTACCTGATCCATTTGACAATTGATCATCTTGAGTACGATTTTCACCAATGACAGCGATCGCCTCTTGTCGAAAATCGTAATCAATAGATTCAAATGGACCGAAATTTTTCAATACTATTCTTGTTGGGTACATAACTCTTTCTTTACGGTTTCATATATTTCATTAAATAACTCTTGATCCTCAATAAGCGATTCGCGAACAGAATCCATACCTTGACCTAATTTATAATCGTCTCCATAATAAAACCACGAACCTCTTTTTTGACAGATACCTAATTTTACAGCTAACTCAACTGCTTCTTGAATTGTATCGAATCCTATTCCGAAACGCAACATCACTTCACAGTTTCTAAATGGAGGAGCTATTTTATTTTTAACAACTTTGATTTTTGTTTTATTTGCAACAGCAATGTCACCATCTTTATCCGTTCCGATTCGAGCAAATTCAACTCTTTGCGTTGAATAGAATTTCAATGCCTTGCCTCCAGGTGTCATTGTTGTCGCTCCTCCAAAACCAAAACCTCCACCAACCTTATCTCTTAATTGGTTAATACAGAATAGTATATTATTGTTCTTTTTACATACATTTTTCAAGATACTTAATTGAGCTGACAATAGTCGAGCAACAAGTGCTACCTTTGCATCACCACTTTCTCCTTGTAGAGTTGCTTGTGGTACAAGACCTGCAACAGAATCAAGAACAACTAAACCTATTTCAGGACACATTAACATTTCGCGAATAATTTCCATAGCTTCTTCTGCTGAGTTTGGCTGCGATAAAATCCAATTATCATTAGAAATATCTACACCAAGTTTTCTCGCATAATCCAAATCTAATGCCTGTTCAACATCAACATATCCTACAGCTTTCTTCTGTGTTTTTTGTACAGATGCACAAAGATGTAATGCACACGTACTCTTTCCACTACTTTCATTTCCAAAACACTCGTGAATTCGGCCTAAAGCCCATCCTCCACCAAGAACATTATCTAATGCTAGGGATCCTGATGATACAGTCTCAACTTCTACATTAGTTCCTACAATCGCCTCTTTTCCGAATCTCTTTTCAATTCTACCGAATAAATCGTCCAATCTGCCCATTATAATACTTGCTTTAAAATGTTATAACCTTCTTCGTAATTGTAATCGTTTTCTTTGCACCAATCTTTAAATTTAACAGCAATATCACTATTAGAAAGAGCTTTCACTTCTTCAGCGACCTCAATTTCTGCAACTTCGAGTTCCTTTGCTTTCAATTTAACATCAATACCAAGTTCTTGATAAACCTTCTTATCGATTGATTTTAATTGATCTTGACTACCAACTATTTCGACACGAACATAATCATCGGGATTATTTTCTTTCAGTGCTTTAATAACCTTATCTACTTGTTTGAAAGTCATTTCATCTAAGTTCACGACCTCCTTTTTATATCTCTTACCATCAGAAGGTATTAAGCTATACGAAAGATCTTCGTATAATATCCAAAATCCTTTTCTATCGTCTTCACCAAAATTATTTTGAGCAATAGATCCCAAATGAATAACGTTTTTAGTCAACTCTTGATGATCGTGGTAATGACCGAGAAATACTTTACCCCAACCTTTAAATAGAGAAGGCTTAATTTCACTTTCTACTTCAGAACCATCATTATTTCTACTCCCTTGCATTGCAATGTGAGAAAACAGTACGCTATGACCTGGCCTTTCAATTGATTGATTAGAGATTTCATCTAACCATATTTCATTATCAAAAAACGGTAAAAAATAACAGTGTACACCATTTACTTCACGAAAATCAAACATATCGATAAGATCAAAATTCGGATGATATTTATATACATCGAGAAAAGATTTTTCGCTATCGTAACTTGTTTTATCGTGATTACCTGGAATACAGATTATTTTTTGTCCTTCTTCTTCATACATCTCAATTATTTCAGTCAAAGTATCGAGCGTTTCTTGTCTTTGACTGATACGCGAATCGAATATATCGCCGAGCCATATATGAGTATCGATACCCATATCTTTAGCTATCCATATCTCTTGACGAGTCAATTCTTTAATGTCTTCAAGGTTAGAAGGTTTAAGATGCCAATCGGTACTCATTACCGCTATAGGTTTTATTTCTGCCATAAATTATAAGTTAAAGTTGCTCCTACAAATAAATCGATTTTTTTAGAAAACATTCCGTAACCAACACCAATAGAAGGTCCAATAGAAAATCTAGGTTTTTTCTGTCTTTCATTCCAGGTGATTACGTTTTCAATCTTTCCAGGAAGATACGAATTTATTTCCAAACGATTATTATCACCAACTTGTTGACGGGTTATAGTAAATTCATTTGTAAGATTGAATATAAGTTTATATTTCCACAAATGAGAAGACCATACTTTAAGATCATATCCTATTGTATCGGTTTGAATGTTAAAATGATAGAGGGAGTCTTTTTCAGTTTGTTTGTCAATAACTTCTTCCTTACCTTCGTATTTATATTTATACTCAAATCGAATCGCTTCAACCAAAGCCTCCTTATCTTTCAGTTGCTTATAAAGCTCTTCATTCTTCTTTTTCAATTCAGAAAATTTAGACGAAGGATATAATTTAGTATATCGATTCAAAGAATCTGTATAAAATTCAATCTCATTTTGCAATGCTTTAATATCTCGATCCTTTTTGTTCGATCTGATATTAAAAAACAGCAAACCAACAAATAATCCGACTATCAAAATAATAAAAATCCACTTATCTTTCATATAAATCGAATTTATGGGGAAGAAATTTCTTCCCCATGATTTTATCACTTCTTACCTCTCTCAGCACGCAATCTTGCTAATTTATCTTTAACAGATTCAGAAACAGCTCTAGATGCCTTTGTTGCTGCTTTTTCTACAGGCGACTCATCTGCAGCGGCGGCTTCTTGTGAATCACCCTCATCAAAAGGGAGGTCTTCAACAACTTTTTCTTTATAGTCGTCAAACGGAAGCATCATTCCTTGTTTCATCAAATCGTACCACTTACGCATTTCTACGATAGGTAGATCAGGTAATACTTCAGTTCCTTCGTATTCTGTTTCAATGTATTGTTTCAACTCTGCCTTCATTTTGATCAATGGAGGATAACCTGAAGTTGTTGATTTTGAAGCTGTTTGTGTTGGCTTTGCAGAAGGTTCGCGTTTGACAGAAACTCTAACTTCGTCCTCTTGCTCATCTTCTTCATCATCACTAGAAGAAACTGTAGTTTTCTTAACGTCTTCAACTTCCGGAACAAGTGCTTCCAATTGTTCCAAACGATCTAAAAATTCATCGTTTTCAAAAACATCAAAACCATACTTTTCATCAATTCTTTTGAGACCCTCGAGCTGCATATCCCAATCCTTACGCGAAAAGACGTCTACATATTGATCTTCTAATGAAGGTAATTGATCTAATGCTTCAAGAACTGAATCAGGCACTCTATTAGATTCGAAAAACTCATCCCAAGTCTCACCTACTTCAGGCAAACCACAAGAAAGATCGTAAACATTTTTCTTCTTTTCATCCTTGTAATAATTGATAATCAACGGATACCCTGTTTCGTGATCAGAAAATACGTCCAAACTCACTGCCTTCTTTGATCTCTCAATAGAGATTGACTTCATAGCCTTCCACCATTGAGGACGAATATCCATGCGGTGAATTTCTTTGTCATATAAAACATAAGCTACGTAATTCAATGTAGGAGCTATTCCCCATACCCATTCGCCATTCGTTTTGCGAAATCCAGTAATAGGAGCTCTAAATTTCTTACGTTCATCAGAATCTTGAATTTCTGCAGCCATTTTATCTATATATTCAATATATATCGCAACAGCATCTTGACCTTGCATTCGATCACTGTGTACATCTGATGTAAAGACGTCTTTCATTCGAATCTCTTTTTTACCAGTATCTTTACCATCTTTATCAAAAACAGTACACTCGATAGGTAATTTTGCACACTTACGAGGAACATACGGTCTTTGAGTTTCAGAAGGTAAAATTCGAATCTCATAACGACCTTCTTTTGCGAGGGATAAAAAACTTGCTCGACCACCTTGTTTACCGAACTGACTCATTGTTTCCTGAGCTTTATTCAAGTTTTCATCTACTTCTTCAATCTTAGCTCTTTTAAATTTCGAACGATCAAACATAATCAATAAATTTTAAATTAATATTTTAATTGTTTAATTATCACTTCTTTAAATCTTTAACTATTTTGTTTACTACTTCGTTACTGATTTCTTTATACTGATTAATATACTCTTGAAATGTTTTAAAATCTTCCTCTTTTTCAAAAATTTCAAAATCTGCGATTTTTTTAGAGAGATGTTCGAGTGAAAGACCATAAGCAATTGCAGTTTCAACTCTCACATTCTCCTTTCCTCCTCGATTACCGTAAGAGACTTTGATTAAATCCCAATTAAAGGGTGCATGTAAACATTGTTCTATGAAAAATGTTTCAGTTAATTTTATCCTCATTGTTTCGGTTTATGTATTATAAATGAATTAATTTTGCCTTCAACCAATTCTTGAAAAAATTCCTTTGGTACAACTTTAGGAAGTAAATTATTCAACTTTTGATCTTTACTTCTGATTGCCCAAAATAAAGAATCGAGTTTATCTCTCTTAGATTCAAGTTCAATTTGATCAAGTACTGCTTTTTGATACTCCTCATTCAAAAGAATGATTTCATCAAGACCTTTTTCTGTCAACTTTACAGCTTCACCATCAACAGAAACTTGTCCGTGATTTTTCAGAGCTTCTCTACGATACTTTTTCTTTAATTGAGATACAAAAACGTCACAATAAAGTTTAGCCTCTTTAGCTTTTCGCTCATACTCAGCTTTCCACATTCCAACCTTATTTAGTAAAGCTGAAATTGTTACAGCTTCACCATATAAGTTTGAATAGTTAATCGTTGTTACTTCGTCTAATTCAATATCTTCATCTGTATCAGGTGAATGTAAAACGATTGTTTTATCTCCTTCTTCTACTATGATATTCATATCTATCTTTGTTTTATATAGGTAAAATTACTGTTTATTTTAGTTTAATCCAACAAACTTTTCTTAAATGAGTCATTGTTTGTTTTGAATTTTTCATCAACTTAAAACAGTAAATGACGTATTCAAATTTGTTTGTAGAACATATTCTTGTCTCCACTTGTCAAATTGAATATATCCATCTACCAATAGAAGATTGTTTTTACTTTCTCTCAAAAAGTCGGCATATTCAGCGAACAAATCAGGGAAAACAATTACATTTATAAATTCGTAATTACTTTCTAAAACTATTGTTGCGAACAATCCTTTCTTCGATTTACGCTCGATAATATCAATAACAAAACCTCCGATAATCGCACACTTAGAGCGATCGTTGCCATCCCAATATTTCAACTCACTTACATCAAAATATTCTGCATCTGAAAATGCATCGTCTGAATGATACTCCTCAATTAGACGTTTGTAATCAAAAGACGCAAATCCGGATAACTTCTTCTGTTGTAACGTCCACCACCAATCGTTTTTCTCCTTTCTTGCTTTCATAATGTTAGTTAAAAGATCCTTATCTTCAAGAATTTTTACTCTCTTATTCTCACGATAAGACTCTATTAATCTCAATCGTTCGTGTGGTGCAGTGATATTTTCAAGTTTATCGAATGCTCCACTATAAATGAGATTTTCAATAACTGACTTATTGACTGGCGAACCTTTTATAACACAACGATCAATAAATTCATCTAATGAGAAAAATTCACCATGTTTTTCTCGTTCATTGTGAATAAACTCTTGAGCTTTATCTCCACATTGCTTCACTGAATTCAAAGCCCAATACATACTACTTGTTTTGACATCAGAAACAATGTTTATATCACTTTTATTTATATCAACAGATTTAATTGTAATATTACCTAACTTCTGAATTTCATTGATGTAAAACGGATAATCCTCAATCTTCGCATGTGAGAATGTTACAGACCAAAACTCAATGGGATAATGAGCTTTCAGCCAAATGCAGTTATATCCATTCCTCGAGTACGCAATTGCATGACTAAAATTAAAAGCATACTTACCAAACTCCTCCATCTGTTTCCAAAGATCTTGAGCATACTTTTCTTCAACTCCAAAACGCTCAACATAACCTTTTACAAATTTATCGCCAAAACTCTTTAATTTAGATGTAATTTTTTTACCCATGCAATTATGAGCTAAAATTCCACCTACAAAAGCGTACGGGCTTCTATCAGATGTCATTGTAAAATCATAAACAGGAAGTTTACCAACCCTATCGTAAGATTCTACTTTCAAAAAACAGAATTCTCTTTTTAAAATGTTTTCAAGATATTTACTTCTTCCACATCTTTTCAATATTTTTTCAGCTCTCCTATAAGTCAAGTCAAAAGGACGATTGATTCCGTAATTCAAAATATTCTTTCCTAACAACTCATTGCAATTATATCCGGAATGATCAATGAGATTTTTAATAATAGGTTGCCAAATTTCAAAAGGTATTTTGTATTGACTATAAGAATCTAGATCAAAATCCTCTAACTTAAAATTAAATCGTTCTTTAATTTTTGTCGAATATGGTTCGAGCATTGCTTTGATCTTCAAAGCGTCTTCAATAGAAGAAATTCCTATATCATAATATTTCTCAGGATATTCTGCAAAACTTCTTGAATTTGTTGTAGTTAAAACTCCAAGACAACTAAAAAGAATATTTATCTGATCAATCAATTCCTTTGATTTAGAAGAATAACCTATTAATAACCCTCCCTTTTTAGAAGCAACATAGCCATCAAAATCAATTAATTTCCCAAGAACAAATAATTGACATTCTTCATTTAAAGAAAAAATGTAGTCAGGTAACCTTTTTTCATCTGATTTAACAAATTCAAGACCTAAATCTGTAACAACAGAGTCTTTTATCTTTAAGCTCGTACATCCTGTATATTGATTATAATATTCTTTAGGCTCTTCTCGAACAAATTCTTTATAACATCTTTTAAATTCACTCAATTCTGACTCATCTTTATTAACAAAATTACACGAACCAATAGTTCCTATAGATCCTTCTGTCAATAAAGCTATCATTAAATAAAGTTCTTCTTTAGATTTAGATAGTGTTCCAAATCTTCTACTAAGATCTTTGTAAACATAGTGTCCTACACAATCCTTAGCTTCTAACCAACCAACTTCTGTTAATAATTTATGATCCGGAGTGCATGTAAAGTGATTGTCTCCTTGCATATTCAATTTAATACACTCCTTTTCTTTTTTATAAACTCTTCTATAAACCTTATTCCATTTGAAACAACACTCTTTTTCATTATACGTAGTAACGGAAGTAAATGGTTTTATATTTTTAATTTTAACAGCTCCATCAGGAGTCCAAAACAATTCTTCACCCCAAATACATTTTCTTACCGAATCTGTCGTTTCTAGGTCAAATCCTGCCAAATGCTGACATAATCTCATTATATCCTCCTGAGTAATCAATAATCCTAAATGTGGACGAAGAATATCTTCTGCTCCTATAGGATATTCGATTTCACTTTCACCTCTCTTTCTTAGAATGTATTCATTGTGATAATTATTTTCAATCGGACCAGGACGATATAATGCTGCACATAATCCCATTTCATCAAGACTGTGTGGTTTCATCTGTACACAATATGAAGAAAGTCCTTTTGCACCAAAATGAAAAACATCACCTAAATAACCTTTTTCAATATACTCAAAAACAATTGGATCGTCTAGAGGAACATCATTATAAAGATCTAATTTGATACCACGGTTTTTCTCAATTAATTTTAAAATATCAGCTAATTTATCGAGCTGAGCAATTCCTAGAATATCTTCTTTCAGAAAACCAGCTTCTTCAATTTCTGCACCTTCCCATTCTGTCACTACCAGTCCATTAGACTCTCTAACTGGCACCCATTGTGCTGACGATTTCTCATCAGGATATACGACTGTACCACATGCGTGAATTGATGCTGATTTAGGAGAATTCAAACAAACCATAACGTCATTGATTAATTCTGTATGACTTTTAACAAACTCTCTTAACTCTGTATCACTGCAGATAACTCTAAAGAAATCCTCAATACTTTTCATACCTTCCTCATCTCTCAATTTAGAAGTGATCCTTCTAACCGTTCCTATCGAAACGCCTTCACAACGAGCAAGGTCTGTAATTGCAGCTTTCAATTGCATTGTCGTATATGTTCCAAGTGATGTTACCTGAGTAACACCAAATCTTTTTTCCATATATTCTTTAACTCGAGGGCGTTGTTGGCCCTCAAAATCTGTATCGCTTTACTTCCCCCGAAGGGGTTAGATATCGGGAAGGGAACCCAAACGGATCTCTTCCCGATCTTCCTTTCTTAATGTTTTAATTGTTATCATAATATTTAAAAATAAAATCCACCAATCTTATGTATAAGAAGGATTACTTCTTTCTTAGTCTTCACAGTAGAAGGAATAACTGTTCCATTTGCAGACTTCGAATAAGTCTTTCCTTTAGCAATTCGATAATCGTAACCTATTATTTGTTTTTCACGAATGAAACCTGTAAATCCATATTTCACTTCCCATTCAGAACCGCCTCCAAACGGCAAATAATTACCTTTATTGTCTTGCCACGAATTTTGACGACGTCTTGCATGAAAATAACGAGTTCCTGATGGATTATATAACAAAACCTCATATTTATTATTTATTTGATGGTTACGCAAATCAAGACGCTCTGCGTTTAACTTTTCTTGAACCTCAATAGGTAATTCGTTAAATTTCATAATTTTCTGTTTTAAATTGTTGTCCTTTTCTTTTGATGTTGTAAAGGTACACTTTTGATACACACGGTCCAACAATAAATCAAGAAATTCTTAACTATAATCTGCTAACACATCTCCTTCTTTTAATTCACCTGCTTTAACTATCATCTTTTCTTCGTTTCTAAAGATACGAACAAAACTTGTACAAGGTATAGTAATAGGTGATGAACTTTCTTCGTTAATGATAACCTCTTCAATCTTATCGTGACGTATCAAACGACCTGTTGTTAAGAATCTTTCAAATAGTAGATCGTAATCAAGAGGATTAATATAATTCAATCCTAGTAAATACGAAATCAAACATCCACAAGCTGAACCACGACCAGACCCAATTAGAATGTCTTCTTTCTTACACCACTTTACAATGTCTCTAAGCATTAAAAAATAGTCGACTACTTCACCATCTTCGATTACCTTCATCTCTTTTTCAAGTCTCTCAACAACTTCATCTTCAGAATAATTTTCAAGTATCTCAGGATGTTCTTCGAGTCCTTTGATTATGAGATCTTCAAACATAGCAATATTATCTTCATATTGTAAAGCCTCTTCGTCAGTCATGTAATATACAGGCATGTGTCTATTTTGAGTCTCTATTACAAAGTTACATTCAAAAGAAATTTCTTTCAAATTTTGAACAGCTTTTTCAAATGTATCAAAAAACGCCTCATCGTCTCCGAACAACTTACCAAGCTCTTCAAAATATTCTTGATAATTTTTCATATATTGATTATCACTTTCATAAGTAACGACCTTCGCTAAGGTATTCATTTTTCTCTTAATAGGAGACCATTCTTTTTCAACATAATACGCATCACACATTGCAACCGGATTCATTTTACTGTCAAAAAACTTTTTCAAATTTTTCAAGTAAAATTCATCACGATCATCTTTTTCGTATTCAACTGTATCTAATTGATAAAATGAAATAATTTTCTTGAGTTCTCTTGGAATCTTCGTATAATCAATTGTTTTAGGATCCCATATAAAAATCAAACCCTCTTCACTCTCAAGAATATCTTTTTCTGTTACATATTCTGTATTAGTCTTGTTCATCAATTCATTTAGATGTAACAAATTCTCCCAGCCTTTTTGATTTTTAACAAATGCTTTGATTGTGTAACGAATATCGTTTACTTCATCGGAAACCTTAATCTCCAAACCTTGAATAGCTCGTATTCCATTTTTCTGACACGCAGTCTGAAATTTCATTGCTGCAGCAAGTGTACCTTTTTCACACAAACCTAAACTAGTGATCCCTAAAAATTTAGCTTTCTTACACCATTGATCGTATAGACACATTCCATTCATCAATTCGAACGGTCCATGAATACCAAGATATGTATCTATATAAAGACTTTCGTCTACCAATTTAGCTCTACCGATCCATTTTACAGGTTGTAGCTTTACAGACTCTTCTTTACCTTTTTCTAAAGCATACCAAACAGATCCAAAGCAAAAAATATAGTAATCGTATTCAGTTCTATCACACGCCCAATTAAAGTGTTCATCAAAATAAACACCTCTTTCATTTTTATCCCACTTAAACGGTTCAAAGAGTTGATAAACTTTATCGTTTATATCAATTAAAAATTCATCTTCGTCTTCTAAAACTTTATATTCAATAAAATTGTCTTCTAAATATTGTAGAAGTTCGGCAAACAATTCCCTCATATCTTTTTCTTTAAAGAAAAGGGGTTGAGTAAACTCATATCACTCAACCCCTTCAACTAATTTTCAACTTTAACTTTTATTTTTCAACAGCTTCAAAGTGCTTATCGCAAACATGCTTAACAACTGTATAATATGTACTACATGCTTTTGCAATCTGATAGAATGAACGGCCATCGTTTTTCAATAGTTCGTCATAAATCTTGGAAGAAATTTCACTCAGACCTTCAGGCTTTTCACCTTTCGGTTTCACATTCAAAACAACTTTCGGAGCACGCGGTTTCTTTTCTTTCGGTTCTTTTGCAGTTTTTTCTTTCTTCGCAGCTTTTTCAGCTTTCTTCGCTTCTTTTGCTGCAGCTTTTTCTTTCTTCGCAACTTCAGGATCGGGATCTTCTGCGTCTTCAGCAACAGTTTTAGCATGCTCTTCAACCATCTGTTGTTCGTTTGCAACATCTTCATCAGAAGCAATCATTTCTTCGTCAGTAACAGTTGTAATACCAGCTTTCTTCTGTTCAATCAACTTTTCCAGTTCATCTCTGCTATACTTAGCATAATTTTGAATACCCAATTCATTTGCTTCTTTACGCAACAGCAATAATGATTTTTTTTCAGCCATAATTCATTTGTTTTTAAGTTATTATTTTTGTTTCTTTTGACGCTGTAAAGGTCGATCTATTTCTTCAATGTAGCAACATGTTGTCGAAATTATTTTTCAGAAAAGACTACCTCCTTTATTTGCATCATTCTCTGTTCTACTGTACCCGTCACCCTTAAATGTGGAATATCAGAATTTTTCAAAATCTGTTGAATCTTTTGATCAAAAGATTCACGTAATAATTCATCGACTAATCTTTCTCCGTCATTCTCTACAGGAAACTCAATAGGTGTGTACACTAGAAGTGATAAATCGTCCTTTCTTCTGATAACTTCTTTTCTTTGAAAGAACTCTTCTGTACTCATATCTATAAAATCCTCACTACCTACCGGCATCTGATCAAATAAAACAGACGTAAATGCAGCAACATCAATTATACATCTATCAGCAACAGAAGGAGCTTCAAACATCTTCGAAAGAATTTCATTATATCGATCAAAAATCATTCGTTGAGTCTCTGAATTACTTTTTTCATTGATCTCACGTCCTTCTTTATGAAGATCTCTTACAACATTTGTAAAAAATGACCAACCTTCAAATTGTGGATCCTTTTTCATTGCTTCAATAAGAGTTGTCTTACCTGTACATGACGATCCGCAAAAACTTATTTTCTTGTACTTCATAATTATCTTAAATCACCTGATCCGTGTATTACATTTCTCTTTTTACGAGATGCTAATTTTTCATTATTTTTAAGAGCAATCTCTTCAATCGTTAATCCTAAAGATTTTGAAAGACCGTTCAAATAACTCCAAACATTCTTCCACGCTTCAACAGTCTGATCTTTTCTGTTTTCTGAAAAATGATTGCATGAATCCTCAGACCAATCATCTCTCAAAAACTTCTTAACTTGCTCAGCAATTTTACCAACTTCTGAAACAATATCAAACGGAGACGGCATCCGAACATCTTCATTCCAATTCCAATCGTCTTCAATGGGAAGATTCAGTTTTATGCGAATCATTGCTAAATACCACATCATATCTCCAATTTCTAATGCAACATCTTCAATATTCGCTTCATCTTTCATTTTTTCAAACGTCTCACCCATCTCTCCAGCTAAACCAATTACAACATAAGGAATCGCTACTTTAGGATTGTATATAGGCATTTGATTTGCCTTTGCTTCATATTCTTTGTAATTCATCTTCTTATTTTTTAGAACAATTTTCAATCATTTTATACACTTCATCACGGCTTCCAATTTCGTTAGTCTTGAAATAACCTGAACAGTACGTTGTTTGCATTTCCGAATTATCTTCAACACCACGAAGTTTTACACACGTATGTTCAGCTCTGATGTGAACAAAAATACCTTGATTTTCACCGAGAATTTCATTCAAATAATCGTGAATTTGTTTACATAGATATTCTTGAGTTTGAGGTCTTCTTGACAAGAAATCTACAATACGGTTTAATTTAGACAAGCCTATAATATTACCATCTTTTTTTGGAATATAAGCCACATCGCATGTTCCAAAAAATGGTAAAATGTGATGAGCACAAAAACTATGAACTTCAACTCCTCCCTGAAATACAATACCATCGTATCCATTTTCATTAGGGAATACAGTGATTTTCGGAGGATTATCATAGGCTCCGCCACCCAACTCTTTTACAAAAACCTTTGCAACACGATAGGGCGTCTTCTGCATACTCGGATCATTTTCCCAATCGTATCCTAACGCTGTTAAAAACTCGCCATAAGCCTTCGTAGCTCTTGACATCATTTCTTCTCTTTCTTTTTCAGACAAAACCATATTTTGTCCTGCTTTAATTTTCATCATAACTTTATCTTTCTTTTTCAGTACCCCAAATCACAATTTGTAAGCGATCGGTATAATTATATCCACGTTCAGCACAATACTCAGCAACCATTCTTCTATTCTGATCAAGTTGATCGTTTGTTGCACCTGCCGGCATTAGAGTTATATTCCACGGTTTGATAAATTTCATATCATACCACAATTCTTCCTCATTGTTATTGTAAAATGGTTGCCTCTTTTCTCTTCGCTGCGAGATGTCATAATCAATCAATTCACGAATATGTTTTTCAATTTCTTCGAAATCTTCTTGACCTCCTACAACATATTTCAATCTGAAATCCTTAGCAAATGTAATCATTGTCCACAGTGCTTCTTTATTGAAACGTTTGTGTGAATGTAACTTCATCGCATCACTCATTCTCATTCCAAGTTTTTCACATTTCTCTTGAGTAGGTTCTGATGAACTAAGTTTTGGAGAGATGTTTAAAAGATCAATTCTCTTCAAGAGCTCGCTGTCAACTACAATACTTCCATTTGTTTCAACTATAATATACTTATCGTATTCTCCGTCACATATATCAATAAGTTCAGAAACAAATTCAGGATATAAAAATGGTTCTCCACCTGTTATCGAAACAGAAGGAGTAAGTGGATGTTTCTCTAACAAATTGATCACATCTTGATAACAATACTTACCTTTATCAGCCTTAAAACTTGAATATGCTGTATCACATATACTATTTGCAAACATACATCTCAAATTACAACCTGACAATCTAACGAAAATTGTCGGTTCTCCGGCTGTTACAGATTCTCCTTCAATAGAATTAAACAATTCTATAATCGGTCTTTTTTCATTTAATTGCATCTTTGTCATACTTGTTTTTCGATTTTAGGATTTTCGAAATACTTTACACCTTCAGGCATTCCTTCAGCAAAAAATCGTCTGAGTTCAATCGGCCAATCTTTCTGTACTCCTTCTGAAAACTCTGCTTTCAAATCTACCGGTAACATATTAATGTCTTCTATTTTCGATTCAGCGTATCCTGTAACTGTTTCGTGATAAATTACTCTCGAACATTTTATGTCACCTTCTCCGTTATTAAATTCAGTTGCATCTATAATTTTATTAATTATATAACACATATAAAGTGAAAGAAGTTCTGCAGAAGGATTAATCGGAAGAACGATCCATCGATCATTCCATTTCTTCATATCACGAATATACTCTTCGTTATCTTTAGACCAAAAAGTCATACAATGATCAAATGAATCAACAAAACTTTTAACCGTTCCTTTCAAAATTCCAAAATCAACAATCATCCCTCCATTATCTAATTTATTTGAAGTTAAAAAAACTTCAACAATTGCTCCATGATTGTGAACAGAATGAGAACAACGATAACTTGTTGCATTACGAACTATGTGTTGAGCTGCTTCAACATTAAATAATTTTCTAATCTCCATATATTTCTCTTTTTAAAAATTCAACAATTTCCTCTACATTATTAGGAATTTTATTACTTTTCTTTACATTATCTTTTGCCCATAGAGGTTGTAAGTTTCTGTAATTGAAACAGATACGTTGGTTTTCCTCTTTTGTCAGATCAAAATAAGAACACGGAATAATATGATCGATATGCCATTCTTCACAATTATCCCACGTCATTCCAGGTTCAAATTGCATCTCGAGCTGAGCTTTCAGCTCATCAATCGAGCAACCGAGAAGATTGAGAGTGTGTGCTGACTTACAACCCTTTGTTACCATTGCTCTTACGCGATTTCTTAATAACTTAGTTAATCTATAATTAATATCGTTATTCCATTTCTCTTTTGCATATTTCTTTTGATAACCTGATTCTTTTGCTCTCAGTCTTGCTTTTTGCGAAGACCTTTTACCTGATTCAGAAAGTCTATATTTATTAGCTCTCTCCTTACTTTCAAGCTTTCTTCCATATATTAAACGAGTTTCTCGTCCTTTCCCTTTCAAATATCGAGCATGTCTTCTTTTTTCTCCTTCTTTAGTTATTGGATTATTATTTCGATATTCTTTTCTCTTCTTTCTTTGACATTCTTTACACCAAGGATGAAATCCATCTTTTCTAGTATGATCTCGTCTAAAATGATCTAAAGTCAATTCTAAACAACATAAACTACATCTTTTTAAATCCATCTCTATCATTTTTAAATGTTGTCTAAAGATACAATATTTACTTGAAAGAATCGATAGATATGGTGTACAACAACTTAACTTTCACATCATTATAAGGTACCTCTAAAAATCCCTTGTTAACCTTGAGAATCACAATATTTTCATTAGGACGATTTTCAATTACTTTATATTCTTTTTCGTTATAAATAACAATTTGTCCTTTCTGAAAAAGATAATACGAATCCCAATAAGAAACACTCTTTTCTGAACTAGGTACATATTGAAAGTTTGGTTTACCTGACTCTCTTAAAAAGTCTTTTTGAAAGAAGAGTTCTAAAGCAATGTCTGAGTCGAATATACTTGGAAAGTGAAATTTTGTAGTGAGATCAATTATCTTTGCCTTTTTCTTTTCAGCAATATCACTGCTCATTTTCTTAAAGTGAGGGGTTTCGTATATAATTGCTCTAAGTCTTTGACTGAGATATTCTAATTGTAATATATTTACAAATTCTTGATTGGTTAAATTACGCGATTTCATATTTTCGAATTTTTCGTGTAAAATAACTAAATTATGTTTAAAACAAAAAGAAAGAGCTACTTAATTCGTAACCCTTTCTTCTATAAAACTTTAAATAACTACCAATTAATTTTAACTAATCGACCTCCCCATCCTTTCGTTGTCGAGCCATTATATCCTGTTGATGAAGTCACTAATTTTCTATCTCTCACAAATAAACCTTCTTTGTGTAATTCTTTTCCGTATCTACCATAGATGAATTCTCCTGTGAGAATAGTTCCATCTTCTCTATATGCCGTTGATGCAAATCTACTTTCTTTTTCAAAATAAACTTTATGTCCTTCATGTTTAATGCAATCCATTTCAACTTCACAAAGAAATGGTTCATAAACTTCTTTCATTCTTTTAGTCGGTTTTCCATTTCTCATTACTGGAACTTGAATTTTTCTAAGTTTTGGCATCATCATTGTTTTCATAATTTTCTGTTTTAAATTGTTGTCCTTTTCTTTTGATGTTGTAAAGGTACACTTTTGATACACGCGATCCAACAATTACAGTAAATTATTTGCGAAAAAATTTATAGGCTCAATCAAATTGTCTAAAGCATCGAGTAATTCATTTGCAGTTGCATCCCCTGGGTCTTTCTTTTTATCTTTTAGAAGGGCTATTCTCACATTGAAGTATCTTTGTAGAGAGAGTGAAGCACTTTTAATCATTTCAGGTTTATCAGGATCATACATTAAAATGATATTTCGAACACCTCTCTTCTTTCTCAATAGTTTGATCTGATCTGTACCTATGTTATTACCAAATGTGAATATGCATTTGATCTCGTCTGTTTCGTATAAATGCAATTTATTGTCAACAGATATATAATCAAACATACCCTCAACAATTATCAAAGTGTCAGTGGTATCTGTGATATTATCATATCCACCTATAACCTTAGCAAATCCATCGGTAGAGTTTTCATAGCGCAACACTAATTTTTCTTTACCTGCTTTAAATCTCTTCAGATTGCGTTCGTGCCATTCTTTACTTTTTGTTGATCGTGCTAACCAAGCTACCGTCTTGTGATTCATGGTGAATTGGAAAACAATCTTTTCTTTTAACTTTCTTTCTAAGAAAAAATTCGTTATAGCCGGTTTAAATTCGTTGTAATATCTTTTGTTGAATCCTCTTTTATCTAAATACTCATCTTTATCTAAATACTGTAATTTACTAGGTAGTTTACATTCATTAAGTTCAAGAGATTCTTCGACTTCTTCTTCGTCCTCAACCAACGGAGTCAACTTAGACGTTTTGATGCTATTCTCATAATCTACTTTAGCAAGATCCAATCTAGAAATCTTAGCTAAAAAAGACCTTAAATTAGTTTTCGTTCCACATTTAAAACAATGAAATGTACCATTATTATTTTGATCATTAAATCGAATCCCCCACTTACCTCCTTTTCCACAAAAAGGACAGACTTCATCTTTGTTTTGTAACCAACCTGCCGATCCGAATAGAGTTAGTCCTAACTCTTGGACTAACTCCTCTTTGTCAACTCTAAACATAATTTAATTCTCTTTAATTCCAAAAGTATCAAGACCAAGAGTCTCTGCAATATATATTGATTTATCTTCATAGCTCATTCCGCGATACCAACGTTGTAACTCACATGCAGAAACACAAAGTATATCGGCTACATAACAACTCATCTTCCAAAATGAACATTGGTCGTATGCCCCTATTTCTTTGAGATATTTTTTAGCAAAATATTTAAGTGCTTTCTTAAGCATGGAAGTTTTATCTTCTATATCATAACGGTCTGTGCGTAGATAATATTTAAGACTGATGCTATTAACACCTCTTTTGTTAATCTCATCAAAAACATCTTTTGCCCAATACATTTCATCTTCTGTTAACTTCATTGCTTTTATGTCTTTGCTGTATATCCGTTTCATTGCTTTATCTCCTATTTTTAGTTAATACTGTCCTTTTCTTTTGATGTTGTAAAGGTACGCTTTTGATACACGCGGTCCAACAATAAATCAGATTTTTTTCGCTTTTGTCAATTTTTTCTCTTTTTCAGGCTTTTCATTTTTTCGCGTTTTTGTAGGTAAACCATTGAATAGTTGATTGGTTCTTACTCTATCATAAAAACGCCCATGATCATAATCCGTTGCGATAGGAATCACTTCTTGAGACTCTTTGAAGTCGCGAACCTTGTCATTGTAAATACGCATTGTATCAGTCTTCTTTTCTTCCATTGTCATATTACCTGTGAAAACATAAGAAAACGGCTTTACAAGCGTTTTATCACCCTCTGTATAACTTCTATCGATCACTCTCTCGGAATTATCCCAAACCTCAATAGGAACATCACTTGCCTGAGTTGATGTAAATCCAACCATTTTAAATTCAACACAAATATTTTTAAATAACTGAGCGCATGTCTGTAATTTATCTTTTTTGAATTTAGGATTGTTATCTATAATCTTATTCAAACCTGTAGAAACAAGATCCAAAGAATCGAGAATTAAAACTTTTGGATAAAATCCGTTTGCTTTATGATAATCAAGAACAAGATTTCTTATATCTACCATAGTAGCTTCGCCAAACTTTTCAAATCCATAAACATCAATGTCTTGTCCATACTCCTTCATCGTTTGATATGCTCTTAATACAGCCTCCTGATCTTCAGGTTCTAGATATCCTCGCCTAATATCGTTATACTTTTGTCCTGTCCAATATTGATCGTACTTATCAAGACATGCCTGGACACCTCCTTCTAACTGGATATGTAAAACAGGATGTCCGTCTAATGCAGCACTCATTCCATGATGTCTTAATACTGTGGACTTTCCGATACCGGACCTCATTATCCACAATACAGTATCTTCTACTGCAGCACCACCATAGGATATCTCATCAAGTCTATCTACGCCAAACGTAACTTTTTCAGGTGTCTTACTAGTCTCAATTTCACTCCTCTTTCTCTGCATTCGTAAATCGAATCCCTTAAATACCTTTTGAAAAGTTCCTGCATCTTGTCTTAATGAAATTTGCAATATTCGCTGACTTTCAGAAGCATTTGTCTGAATTGCTTCTTCTTTTTTTCCGTCTTCATACAAATCGTGAACTTTTTTGCTCAACAGTTGGAATTCTACATCCTTGATATAAGATTCTAACTGATCAATTATTAATTCGCGATCTACTTTGTTAGCATTTTTAACTTCTTCAATCGCTTCTTGTACAAAATCATTATCAACGTACTTTTGAGAGACTGTTCCCAAAGATGGAACAATCTCTTTGTTTGTAAAAATCTCAATCGCTTCTTTTAAAAGAAATTTATATCCAGGCCATTCTTTAGGTATCAATTGATACGTTAAATTACAGACAGCTATTCTCGTCAGATATGGATCTAAATAAATTAACTTAAATAGCTCTGCCATAAAATTGGCACTTAGTTTATTCGCCATACTATACTAAATTTATCTCAACTTTTACTTCTTTTTCATCCTCACGCAAACTATTAATACAGATAAAGGTGCTCATACAAATATCGTCCTTACCTGATCCAGCTTCTAATTTACCACTATCACTTTTAAAAGTGATAGATGAAAATTCTCCGAACATCACATTAACTGCATCTCTCGTCTCACCAACTGCATAAGGACATTTTAATTGTCCTCTCTCAAACATTGCAGAAAGACTTGGTAAACCTGTATAAAGATCCTTCTTATTTCCTTCTGTTGTAGTAAAAGGCTCTATGTTTTTCAATCCTCTTTCTTTAGCTAAACCTGAAAGTATGGACTGAAAACCATTCGATTCACATACTATCTTATTCGGTCTAAATAAACGATCTAGTTGAACAATTTTATCTACTTGTTCATTATGAGACATACCTCTTTGTCTATAATAATAAAGTAGATAATAGTTCTTCATCGAATCGATACCCCAAATTGTATAAACTGTATAGTCTGCGCCAATATTACCTGAAACAGCAAAATCGACTCCTATATGCACACGAGTTAATTTGATAGGGAAATCATCAATTGATGTTGCAAATCGAATTTGCTCCATTCCTATTGTAGATCTCATAAGATACTCGTAAGGAAATATTGTTGACGAATCGCTAATAGGTACTACAAGATACTCTCGATTAAATACAATTGTCCCCAACTCTTCTTTCTTTTGAAGAATTTGATCAAAAGTATATCTATCAGGAGCAAGTGGACGACCGTCAGGAAAAATTACAGGATATTCAAAACAATAAAATCGCTTATCAGTTTTCAATACCTGATATAATTCATTGGGCGAAGAAGAGTAAGGAGTTCCACATACAAGAAAATAACCGTAAGGTTCTACGATAGGTTCTATAGTACCTTTGATTAATTCTTTGATCTTCTCTCTCTGCTCATCTGAATATAACGAAGATTCGTCAGGCATGTCGTCACATACACAAGCTCCAACGTGAAGACCGCGAATAAAACCATCTTTACCTCGAACATGAAGTATTGAACCTGTTTCTGTCGTGATTCCTGTTTCACCGATACTTGCCTTACCATTTGGATTAAGTTTTTCTTTTATAAGATCATTTGTCTCAATCTCTTCTCTTACTTTAGCAATCTGCACTTTCGCTAGAGTCATTGTAGATGTGATATAACAAGTCTCTTTTCGATTTTGATTATCAATTGTATTAGGTATCCATAAAGTCGGTCTACAATAACTCCATAATCTCCATAATACAAATGCGTAAGAGAAGGTATAACTCTTACCTGAACCTCGACCACAAAGATAACAACTCCATGGAAACAACTGAATTAAATTCCCCCACTCAATATTTCTCCATCCCATTCTAAAGCTAGGAAGCATAGAGACAATGAAATAATTAAGCGATTGAATTTTTAATGTTGTATCCATAGAGGCCTTAACATTCTCTATATAATCAAGACTTTCAGAATCAAGTGTTCGTCCAAGATAAAGAGCTCTTTCGGATTGACAAAGCATCTCCTGTAACATTCGATCAACATCATTAGAATATCCTTCTAATAATTGATTTAAAGCTCTACCAGGTAGATCTTCAATTATTTTGTCGACAATATCACATAAATATCCAACTTGATTAGCTGATAATAAATCCTTTCCATCAAGTGACGTCATTGTAATTCAAATGTATTTCTAAAACGTATTTTCTTCTTATTCGACAATTGTGTCTGACCTTCTCCTCTCAATTTCTTTATATAAGAAATTAAAAGCAAAGCATTGGCATCGACATCATTTTGAGCGCGGTGAGCTTCAACAAGATCAACTCCAGCTAATTGACAACACGTCCCTAATTTAAAATCTATTTGCTCTAATGCACTTAAATGAGCTAATTGCATTGTATCTAACCAAAATCGAACATAATTATTTATATCGTCATTCATATAAATAAAAAAGTTCTCTAAAAACGGTTTATCGAAAGCAACAAAATTATGTCCAGCTATTGTACATAACTGACGAGGATTTTTATACTTACTAAACCAAGACTTCAGAGTTTTATAAATTTCTTTCAAAGGAACTGAATTAGCCTCTTGCATCTCTTTTGTTATACCATGAACTGCAGTAGCTTCTTCAGAGTAACCTATTAAATCTTCTTTGTAATTATAAGGTAAAATTGCACTATATCTGTCAATAATTTCCAATTTTTCCAAATCAATACAAGACATAGCCCACTCTACAGCAGGTACATCAAAAAAAGCTCTTTGTTTGTTATTAGGTAAACCTCCTGTTTCCCAGTCTGCAACAATAATATATTTAGCTGATGTTTTCATTTTTCTAATCTTTATAAACCTGATTATTTTCGTTCGCAAGTACATTATACATTCGTATTGTACAATGTTTTTTAGGAATCAAAACTATCTCATTTCCACCAAGATATTCAGGTAAATGTCCTCTTGTTATATAGGCCTGAATGTCATTTCTATTAAATTCTTTACCATTGTCTTTTTTAAAATTCTCATTCATCCAATGCAACAATCCTTGTGCATTAACCTCTCTTAATAAATATTTTTCTCCCATATCAATTTCTAGCTATTAATAATCTTTCAAAATCAACATCTCTTTGTTCTTCGTCTTCGTAAATGATATACAAATTTTTAATAGGATTATCTTTAAACGAAGCTGTTTCATCTTCTAATTTATTGATAATTATAACAGGCTCTCCCTTTTTATTATACTCTTTCGATTGAGATATAATAAAACCTTTCAATAAACTAAAATCGTTACCAAAGACAAAATTACGCTTTTTTATATTACCAGCAAAATTTATCCAATTATCAGCTTCCTCATAAAGTTTCATTTCATTTTCCTTATCAGGAAGTGTTTCGTAATTTTGCAATCTTGCTGCAAATCTCTTTAAACCTGCACTTTCAAATACTTTGATGCATAGATCAATTATCTTTCTATCTTGATTCATCTCGTTCTTTTTCTAAAAGTTTAAAAATCAATTCTTCAGGAATTTGCTTTATAAGTTTCGATCTATCACCAAAATCATAAATATAGTGACAATTTTGACAAGCCAAAACAATATTTTCAGAATCACATCTTAATGTAGGATGTGCTCCTCTTGAAAGAATGTGACTAAAAAATATAGGTTTGGGATTATTTCCCAATCTTTTACCACAATGAAAACAAATATGTTTTCTAGTTCTCCATATTTCATCGAAAACCACTTGAAGTTCGTTATTTTCTTTTTCAAGAGTATTCTTATTCAAAGAACTTTTCTTTCTATCGTCATCGCATTTTTTACAAAGCCATTTATTCCTGTTAAAAATCTTGTGTTCTGTTTTACAACAAACACACGGTCTCACTTCTTCTTTAATTCGCTTTATATACATTAAAAATTTTGATATAATTCAAGATTATTGAAAACATAACACTCTTTATCTCTTATTTGCGGATACATGTAGGATGGGATTTCTGCTATTTTACGGGCATTTCCCCAATATGATATCTGGTCTTTTACATCAAATAGAAGTTGCGGAGTATCATAAAACAGGTTCAGTTCCCCTTCCTTTTTAACATCTTCATCCCATTTACCTTCGTCACGGGCGATATATAATTTAAAAGGTAACTATATATCACTTTGCACCAGATTCTTATTAAAAT
>ULWT01015134.1_pt1 | contig 79651 bp, 63 predicted proteins | sample 1960611 | NCBI WGS metagenome assembly ULWT01 (sample SAMEA4835819, study PRJEB28245) | human gut metagenome | biome: gut microbiome; material: fecal sample | place: Denmark | collected 2008
ATAAGAGGAGAAAATTATGGCAAATTTTTCAAAATTGATTGAAAAAAAGGCAGACGCCGCGCAATATATGGTTGACGAAATCACCCATATCTGCAAGGATATGCCCAAACGTACTCCCGGCGAAGAAGGCGAAAGAATCGCTTGCGAGTATATGGCTGACGTCCTTAAAAAAGACTGCGGATGCGAACGCTCCGACGTTGAATCGTTTAAGGAAAATCCCGGCAGCTTTTTCGGCTGGATTTATATCACGATCACCTGTGTTCTTGCGGGGCTTATCGCATACTTCTTCCTGCCGATATTAGGTTTTGCGCTTATCGTTTTCGGTTTCTACGTAATGATAATGCAATTCGGTCTTTACAAAAAGACTTTCGACTTCCTGTTCCCCGAAAAGACGGGCACGAACGTTACCGCAATCAAGAAATGCACGGGCGAAGTCAAAGGTCGCGTATTTTTCAACGGTCACCCCGACGCAGCGTGGAACTGGCCCGTCAACAATAAGTTCGGCGGTAAGGTTTACGAAGCGAACATCGTTATCGTTGTCCTTGGCGCGTTGTTCCTTATGGGATGCAGCCTTGCGACGGCTATACTCACCGGTTTCAAACCCATGATTCTTAAACCCGAAAACGGCGTTCTGTTCTGGCTTGGCATCGCGAACCTTGCATTCGTACCTTTCTATTTCGGTATGTACCGCATGTGGGATCCGAACACGACGGTTGACGGCGCAAACGACAACCTTACGGCTTGCCTTATGGGCATCGCGATCCTTAAAGCGATGAAAGACGAAGGTATCGAACTTGAACACACCGAAGTCGGCGTTATCCTGTCCGGCTCCGAAGAAGCGGGACTCCGCGGAGCGAAAGCGTGGTGCGAACAACACAAAGGCGAATTCGACGACGTTCCCACCTGGATTTATTCTTTCGACACTATTCACGATCCGAAATTCCTGGGCGTAAATTACCGCGACCTTAACGCAACCGTCAAAGCCGACAAGGAAGTTTCCGACAGTTTTATGGAAGCGGCAAAAGAACTGGGCATTCCCTGCAACAAAACTCTTGTTCCTCCCTTCGGCGGAGCAACCGACAGCGCAGCGTTCGCACAGGCAGGTTTCAGGGCAACGGGTATCACCGCTCTGAACCACGTTCTGGAAGATTATTACCACACGCTTAAAGACAGTTACGACAACCTTAACAAAGATTGTCTTGCGGATTGCTATGCAATTTCTGTCCGTGCGCTTGAAAACTTTGACAAAAAGATTTCAAACAAATAAGTAAAACAAACACGATAATGAAGGATAGCGAGTTTTCGCTATCCTTTTTCGTTGAAAAAAAATCGGTAAAGTCGGCGGATATTTTTTCATTTCTTGACAACAACGTATATTTAATGCAATAATAAAATTAATTTAACGCAACGTGGAAAGTATGGAAGAAATCAAAAACACCGACTGCAATCTCATGACGGGACTCACGTCCGAAGAAGTCGAAACGCGCGTCAAGGGCGGGCTCGTCAACGGATTGCAAACAATAAAAACCAAAAGCGTACTTAGAATACTTATCGACAACACCTTCACGTTTTTCAACTTCGTGTTTTTCGTGATGGCAATCATCGTCGCGGCGTTTTCGGGATTCGACGAGGACGGCATGGGCAATTACGGCTTCGTGATACTGTGCGTCTGCAATACGCTTATCGGTATCGTGCAGGAACTTCGCGCAAAGCACACGATGGATAAACTGTCGCTCATTTCCGCACCGAAAGTCAGGGTTATCCGCGACGGGGAAGAAAAGGAAATCGCCGTGAAAAACGTCGTTATGGACGACGTTACGATATTGCAGGCGGGACACCAGATTTGCGCGGATTCGGTCGTTGTCGAAGGCAGTATCGAGGTCAACGAAAGCCTTATCACCGGAGAGCCCGACGCAATCGTGAAAAACGCGGGCGACAGCCTTATGTCGGGAAGTTACGTCGTATCGGGACGCGCAAAAGCAAAAGTCGTGCACGTCGGCATGGATAACTTCGCAATGAAAATATCCGCCGGCGCGAAGTATTTCAAAAAACCCGTTTCGGTCATCAAAAATTCGTTAAATAAAATCGTAAAAACGATGTCGGTGGTCATTGTGCCGCTGGGCATCGCGTTGTTTTCAGTCAAATATTACATTCAGGGCAACGCTATGAACAACCCTGACTTTTTAAAAGATACCGTTATGACGACAATCGGCTCGTTGGTCGGCATGATTCCGAGCGGTCTTGTCGCGCTTACGTCGGTCGTGTTCTGTCTGAGCGTAATAAGGCTTGCAAGACACCACACCCTTGCACAGGATATGTACTGCGTCGAAACGCTTGCAAGGGTTGACGTGCTGTGTCTTGATAAAACGGGCACGATTACCGAAGGCAGCATGGAAATCCACGGTATAAAAACCGTCGATTTGTCGGAAGACGAGTTCTGCCGCCACCTTAAAAACCTGTCGGACGCCGTTAAGGACGAAAACGCAACGGCGGCGGCGGTCAAAAATTACGTCGAACAGTATGAGGCGGCGGGCGAAGTCAGCGTTGTCGTGCCGTTTTCGTCGGACAGAAAGTGGAGCGGCGCGGTTATCGACGGCAGAAGTTACGTTCTGGGCGCGCCCGAATTCGTTTTCCCTAATACCGCGGAAGAAATAAAAGCAATCACGCGCGAAAAGGCGGAAGAAGGACTCAGGGTGCTTGTCCTTGCGTCGTCGGACGTCGAAATTATCGGGCACAGCCTTCCCGACGGACTGAAAGCGGAAGGGTTTATATTCATCGCCGATAAAATAAGAAAGGAAGCCCCCGATACGCTGCAATATTTCAGGGATCAGGGTGTTACCGTTAAAATCATTTCGGGCGACAACCCCGTTACCGTGCGCGCCGTCGCAAAACGCGCAGGGCTTTCCGATTGCGACAGTATCATTGATATGTCAACCCTGAAAACCGACGAGGAAGTCATCGACGCGGCGGAAAAATACACGATATTCGGCAGGGTTCTGCCCGATCAGAAATTGTTGCTTGTAAAAGCCCTGAAAGCAAACGGACACACCGTTGCAATGACGGGCGACGGCGTCAACGACGTGCTTGCATTAAAGGAATCCGACTGTTCGATCGCGATGGCTTCGGGTTCGGATGCCGCGAAGAACGTGAGCAGTCTGGTGCTTCTTGACAGCAATTTCGCGTCGATGCCGAAAGTCGTTGCGGAAGGCAGACGTTCCATAAACAACCTTGAAAGGTCGGCGTCGTTGTTCCTTGTGAAGACGGGATACAACTTGCTTATCGCGCTGTTGTTCCTTATCGTGCCGTCGATTCTGCCGTTCGAGCCAAGACACCTTACGCTGCTTGGCGGCGTGACGATCGGGATTCCGTCGGGAATACTCGCGCTCGAACCCAATAAAAACAGGGTGGAAGGCAGGTTTTTGCCAAAAGTCATTATGAACGCGGTGCCCGGCATAGTAACCGTAATGGCGGGTATTATCGCAATCGTAATCACAACGCAGACGATACTCACGGGGCTTTCTTCGGACGAACAGCACGCGCTGTATTTCCTTGCGACCGTGTTTGCGGGATATCTGTTCGTGTTCAAATCGTGCTGGCCGTTCAATCTGTTGCACGCGGTGCTTTTCGTGGGCGTAATCGCGCTTCTGGTGCTGTGTTACTTCGTACAGCTGTCGTTTATCGACATACAGTCGTTCTTCGGTCTGTACCGCGGAATAACGCCCGCAATGTGGAAAGTGCTTGCGGTGGTATGGTCGATACTCGTCGTTGTATTTGCGGCGATGTGGGCGCTTGATAAAAAGTATAACGTGCGCTTCCAGACGACCGTCGGCGACATCGAAGACAAAATCGATTTAAGACACGAAGAAGTCCTCAAAAAAAGAGAAGCGAAAAAGGCAGAAAGAAAAGCCAAAAAATCCCTTTAAAAAAAGACAAAACAAAACCCGCAATCTGCGGGTTTTTTAAATGCGTTTTTCAGAAGAACGAGTGCAAAACAAGCATCACTATGCCAAGAATTAAAAGCACCACGCCGACGGTAATATTAAGCGTTTTGGGCTTTACCTTGTTTGCGATAAGTGCGGCAAGTTGCGCCGTAACGAGCGTGCTGAATATGCAGGTTATCATTGCCGTAGTGTCGGGCAAGCCGCCGATTCCGAAATGCGATACCGCCCCGACAAGCGCGGTAAACGTCATGATAAACACGCTTGTGCCGACCGCCTTTTTAAGCGGAAATCCCATAAACGACGTGAGCACAAGGAGCATCATCATGCCACCGCCCGCACCGACGAATCCGCAAATCATACCAATCATTGCCGACAGCGCGAATGTTTGCACCGCGTCGCACCATTTGTTTTTGTACAAGCGGTCCTTTAAGGGATCTCTGCCGTTGACGGGAACGAGTATGAATTTAAGCCCGAGTAGTGACGTTGCGAAAATGGAAAAGTTGCCCATAAGGTGATTGTCGATTTTTGACGCAAGAAAACTCCCGAGAACCGTAAAGCACAAAACGACGACAAGCATTTTCGAGCCTTTTTTCACGTCAATGTTTTTATCGACGGCGTAAGCGGTTGCGGACACGGCGGATGCCAAAACGTCGGAAATCAGCGCGATACCGATGGCGTCGTACGATGGGAAGTCCAGAAATGCGACAAGCATCGGTGCGATAAACGCGGCTGCGGACAATCCCGCAAATCCCGTGCCTATGCCTGCGCCAATGCCTGCGAAAATATATACGATAATTTTAATATATTCTTCCATACAAACGTAATAAATTATATCACCGCGCGCTTTTATGTCAACCGTTCGCCGTTGACTTTCCGATATTAAAGTGGTATCATATACTTTATGAAAATAATGTTCGTGTGCCTTGGAAACATCTGCCGCAGCGCAATGGCGGAATTTATGATGAAAGACGCCTTGAAAAAGAGGGGAATATCGGAAAAATACGTTATCGACTCCGCCGCGACGTGCGGGCTCGAGGCGGGCAACCCCGTATATCCCGACGCGCTGAAAAAACTGAAAGAGCACGATGTCCCGACGTACCCGCATTATTCGAAACAGGTCAGAAAAACCGATTACGACAAATACGATTTATTCCTGGGAATGGATGACAAAAACGTTGCGTATCTCAAAAATCTTTTTGCGCCCGACGAAAAAAAGAAGGTAAAAAAGTTTCTGGAATATGCAGGGCAATCCCGCGACGTCGCGGATCCGTATTATACCGGCAATTTTGACGATACTTATGACGATTTGAAAATCGGTATCGAATTTTTGATAAATAATATTGAAAACAGGAAGTGAATTTATGAGTGAATGTACGCACGATTGCAGCTCCTGCGAAAGCCACGGAAGTTGCAGCGAAAAAACCGACTTCACCGTCCCCGTAAACGCATTGTCGAAGGTCAAACACGTTATCGGCATCGTGTCGGGAAAAGGCGGTGTGGGCAAATCTCTTGTAACGGGGCTTATGGCGTCGATTACGGCAAAACAAGGGTTTAAGACGGCGATTCTGGACGCTGATATTACCGGTCCGTCGATTCCGCGCATGTTTAACGTGAACGGTCCCATCGACAGCGACGGCAGTTTCTTTTATCCCGTGAAATCGAAAGGCGGCATTGAAATTATGTCGGCAAACCTTTTGCTGGAACATAGTAACGATCCCGTCGTATGGCGCGGTCCCGTCATCGCGGGTATGGTGAAACAGTTCTGGACGGATTGCGTCTGGGGCGACGTGGACTTTATGTACGTCGATATGCCTCCCGGAACGGGCGACGTGCCTCTTACGGTTTTCCAAAGCTTGAACGTCGACGGTATCATCGTCGTGACAAGCCCGCAGGAACTCGTGTCGATGATTGTCGGCAAAGCCGTGAAGATGGCAAATATGATGAATATCCCCGTGCTGGGCGTCGTTGAGAATATGAGTTACGTCAAATGCCCGGACTGCGGCAAAGAGTTTTCGATTTTCGGCGACAGCAAGGTCGACGAAGTCGCAACCGAATTCGACCTGAAAGTTCTCGGACGGATTCCGTTTGACAAAAACATCGCAAAAGCCTGCGACGAAGGCAACGTCGAGTCGCTTGACGCGGACTTCCTTGACAGCGCGAAAGAGGCGATAAAACGCCTTGCAAAATAAACGAAGAAAAAAAGAAGCGCCCCGAAAAATCGGGGCGTTTCTTAAATATATAAGGGGGGAAGGAAATTATCTTGCGTTTAAGCGGTCGAATTCTTTCACGTTTTCCACGATAAGGTCAAAGAATTTTTCAACGATTTTTTTGTCGTCGTCGTTGCCGCGGATTGCAATCGTCATCGTTACGACGTCGTTTAAGGTTGTGAGCGCAAGCTGCATAAAGGGTTTGTACTTGACCGCGCCCGTCATAAATCCGTCAACGGGTTTCGCATTGCCGAAAGTCAGTTTATCGACGGGAAGAAGCCCGATGTTGCTCATACCGATAAGCGGGTTGTCGTACCCGATTTTGATTGCGAATTCCGAAATCGAAAAGGGTAGTATGGTATAGGCGAGTTTCAGAAGAGGCAGGCTGTAAAGCCCCATGTATTTGTCGCGCTTGCTTTTCTTTGTGGAGCGCATGACGTTGATGAGCGTATCGTTGATCGTTTCGCCCTTGTTATGCACCGTGCAAAGCATAAATCCCGTGTGATTCGCAAGTCCGCCGGCTTCGTCGCCGCCTTCGATATGACGGCGCAAATCGACCATGCAGGGTATTGAAAGGGTTTCGTCGTCGCGCATGCCCGAAATATCGTAAAGCGCGCGCACGTACGCCGCAAGCAGCATATCGTTGACGGTAACGCCCAGACGTTTTCCCGCGTTTTTCATATTAAGGAAAGTGTCGCGGTCGATTTTTCTGATGTTGATCATCGTGTGGTCGTCGGGACGGGGTTCGGTCAGCGGAAATACGTGTTTGTCTTTCACCGCGCTGATGTTTTTGAAAAGACCTTTCGCGACCTTTTTGTCGGCTGCGTCGAGTTTCGTATAAACCTGTTCCGCGCTTCTCGTACCTTGTTTAAGGTCGGTGGGGTTTTCGCCGTTCAAAATCGCGTTGTAGTTTTTTGCAAGCTTTTTCAAAAAGTATTTGAAATCGCCGCCGTCAAAGCACATATGGTTGACGATCATCGCAAACGTCGATTTTCCATCCTTGTTCAGGACAATCACCTTAAACTGTACGTTGCTTGAAACGGGGATACTCTGACACAGGAAATCGTACGCTTCTTTTTCGGGATCGTCGCTGTCTTTTATTGTCAGGATATCGTCGACGGTGTAAGGCTCCACCTTCCAGTAAGGATTGACGGGATTCTCGTGAAAACTACTGTGAAGCACGGGGGCTTTTTCGCACATTATGACCAGCACGTTTTTAAGTGCGTCGGCGTCCAGCAGCCCGTCGAAAGTCAGGGTTGCGTGCACCATACGGTCGTAATAGTTTCGGAAAAGATATTGCATCTTATCCCACATTTCGGCTTTTATAGTTTTGCTCATAGTTTCAAAATCAGTATTTTATCGTATCGTTTTTACGATATAAAGATGTTATTTGTTTTCGTCGTTCCACATTGTGTAGTACGCTTCGTCGATGCGCGCTTTCTTTTCGGCTGCCGCCTTATCCTTTTTCTTTGAATAACTCACAAGAGATGCGATAAGGATAACGACGTCGAGAAGGGCTGCGCCGACGGGAAGAAGCCACGACGGATGCCACGGGATAACGTGCGCCACGCCAAGCATTACGTACACCATAACGGCGGTTACTTCAACGGTTATAAGCAGGTCAAAAAGCCTTGATTTGCTGTTGTAAGAATACGCCTCGGCGGTGTCGGTGATAAGCATTGCGACCACCATTACAAGGAAGGTCATCCAGCTGTACTTGAAGTGCACGAGTATTTGCAGAATAAGGAATATAAACGTGAACGTAAGCGCGATGATGACGTGCGACAGACCGCGGATTGCAAGGTGTCTTTTCTTTTTCGCAAGGACGATAATGCCGAAAATCGCGCCTGCGATAACGCCCATAAACGCGCCGCCCACAAGAATGAGCCAGGTTTTGTCCCATGCGCGGGTTGCGAAGCTGACCGAAAGATATACGATCACGACAAACAGCGCGATTGCGATGCCGGTGAGCACTCTTGCGCCGATGCGGGGCACTGCGCGCTTTACGTTGTCCAGACGGTTTTCAAAATCGACGAGCGTGTCTTTGAAATTTCCGAGACTGTCGATGCACAGGTCGTAGATGGCGTTTTCGTCCGTCATACCTTTTATCTTGTATTCCTGCGCGCGGTCGAGAAGGTTTTGCAAAACTTCTTCGCGGTATTCCATTGCCTCTTTTGTGGGAGAGATGGCGCGGAATTGTTGTTCGAGATACTTTTTGAAGCGGTCGATTAACATATTATTTTGTTCCTCCGTTGATTAAGTCTTTCATTATTTTTATGGTGTCAAACCAGTTGGTTTTGTTGAAGTTGTAAAAGGCGCGGCCCTTTTCTGTGATGCGGTAATATCTGCGTCTTGCGCCGGCGTCGCTTTCGCCCCAGTAACTTTCGATAAACCCGTCGTGTTCCATACGGCGGAAGGCGGTGTAAAGGGTGGCGTCTTTAAGGACAAGTTCGCCGTGACTAAGGTCTTCGATCGCTTTGCTTATTTCATAGCCGTAACTGTCGTTTTTGATAAGTTGCGCGAGAATTATCGTTTCGGTGTGACCGCGCAGCATATCGGCGCTTATTGCCATTTTATTTCGCCTCCTTATGTATATCGCCTGACGATATATATCATAGCACAAAAAACGACGATGTCAATAGTTTTTGATAGAAAAATGAAAAAAATCCCAAAAATATTTTTCCGCCGAAAAAACGTGTTTACAAACCCGCATTTTATATGGTAAATTATTATATAAGAATAGTTTTGGGTGGATATATTATGGACAAAAAAGAAAGAACGAAAAAACCGATGAAAAAGGGCGCAAAATGGGCGCTTGTCATTTTTATATGGGGCTTTTCGGCGTATTTTCTCGTTGCACTGTCGGGATTTATCGCGGCAACCGTTTCGGCAAAGGACGCGAAAAGCGTCTGGGCGGACTGGCAGAACGAATACGTCGCGCTTCTTGAACAGCGATACGCTGCCGACGAAAACTTTTCAAAGGTGAACGACGAGGATTTTCTTACCCGCACCGATATGGCAGAAGTCCTCGGCGCAAAGCTTAACGAGATAAGGTATATCGCGTCGCACAACAGTTACAAAACGGGGCTCACTCCCGAAACGAAGTATTTTTATCACGGCCCGCTTGCGGCGATAATGGGAAAGCAATACGATTATATCTTCGACACGATTACCGAACAGCTCAACGCAGGTATCCGAAGTATCGAACTTGACGCGAATAAGGTGAAAACCGCCGACGGGTTCAGAATCGAGTGTCTGCACAGCGATATGCTGGAAACGAACAGCACGATGATCGACTTCGACAAAGGTCTTAAAGAAATCAGAATGTGGATGGACAGAAACGAAAACGCTTTGCCGATTATCGTCCTTGTGGAGCCGAAAGGCGGCAAAAAATTCGACCTCGAAGCCTTTGATAAATTCGACGAAATGCTGTTTGAGAACTTCGGCGAAAAACTCGTTACTCCCAAAAAACTGCTTGACGCGGCGGGCGTTTCCGACTTTGACGAATTCCGCGCGAAAAACGCTTATCCAACCGTTGAAAGTCTGAAAGGGAAAATCATTTTCCTGTTGCACGAAAAGGACAGCCTGGAAACGTACATGCAGCGCGATCCCGATATGCAAAAAAGCGCGATGAATATCGCCCTTGAATACACGACCGTCCTGAAGAAAGGCAAGGATTATTCCCGTTTCTCGTTCACCGTGGTTCTGAACGATCCGACGAAACACAAGGAACGTATAGCGCAGGCGATAAACCGCGATAACTTTATGGTCAGAACAAGGCTGGACAGATACGCCGTCGTGAAAGACCACTGGTACGACAACGGAATCGAGTCCGGCGCGAATATTTTAAGCACCGATTACACCCCGCACGCCAAGGAAAGAATAATGGAATATCCGACGAAAGGGAAGTGGACGGATACCTATTACGCAATATTGTACGAGGCGGACAAAACGGTAACCTTGCGCGGCAAATAACGAAAACGAAACGGTCGGCGACGGCCGTTTTTTCGTGCGCCCGCGACGTTGTATCGTAATATTTTGAATGATATTGAAATTTTTTGTTATTTTTGGGGTTTTCCGAAAAAAATTTTGTTACAAGAACGCTTTTCCGTAAAAAATTCGGAAAAAAATCAATAATTTCGTTTACACCGCATATAACGTATGTTAAAATCGAATAGTAAGGAAAAAGGAGATAACCGTGGATAACACCGACGTAAAAATTTTGCAGTGTCTTATGAAAAACGCTCGTGCGAATTCGTCCGAAATCGCCGAGAAGGTTAAGCTGTCCACATCCACCGTTATCGAACGCATTAAAAAACTTGAAAACTCGGGCGTTATCAAAGGCTATGCCGCGATTATCGTCCCCGAAAAACTCGGCAAAGACGTCACCGCGCTTATAAGCGTCGCAATCGACCATCCGAAGTTCAACGACGGTTTCGTCGCCGCGGTCAAGGACAACCGCCACATTGCGGAATGTCTGTATATCGCGGGGGAGTTCGATTACTTTTTGAAAGTCGTCACCGACAATACGAAAACGCTTGAAAGCGTGCTGAACGAAATCAAGAGTATCCCCGGCGTTTCAAAGACTCAGACGAGCATCGTTTTAAGCAGTCCGAAGAACGAATACAGCGTCCCCATAAAGGCGAAAAAAGAAAAGTAAAATATGCGCGAAAGCGCGAAATTATAAAATAAGGGCGAAAGCCGAAAATTAAGGAGAAATAATAATGATAGTTGGTATCCCCAAGGAAATTATGCACGACGAAGCGCGTGTTGCTGCAATCCCCGACACCGTAAAGAAAATGGTCGCCGCAGGCATGACCGTTCTTTTTGAAAAAGGCGCAGGCGAAGGCTCGCACTACCATGACAAGGATTACCTTGCCGCAGGCGCAACCATTCTTGAAGATTGCGAAGAAATTTTTGCAAAATCCGACGTTATCCTGAAAGTTAAGGAACCTCTCTTCAACGAAGAAAAGGGCAAACACGAAATCGAGATGATGCACAAAGGTCAATATATTATTACGTTCATTCACCCCGCGTCTCCCGTAAACCACCAGATGGTCAAAGATATGGCGGCGGCAGGCGTTATCGGGCTTACCCTTGACGGCGTACCTCGTATCTCCCGCGCACAATCCATGGACGCTTTGTCCTCGATGAGCACCTGTGCAGGCTATAAGGGCATGCTCATGGGCGCAAACGACATCTCCAAATTCATGCCTTTGATCGGCTCGGCAGTCGGCGTTATCCAACCCGCAAACGTTCTCGTCATCGGTACCGGCGTTGCAGGTCTTCGTGCGGTCGCAACCGCAAAAGGTCTCGGCGCGAAAGTATATTCTGCCGATATCCGTCCTTCCGCAAACGAACAGGCAATGTCGCTCGGCGCGAAAATCGTCCCGACCGGTGTTCCCGAAGAAATCGCGGTACGTCGCGTAGGCGTTGTCGAATATGCAAAACGTCTTCCCGAAGAATGGCTTGAAAAAGAGCGCGCGGCACTTGCAGACGCGGTCAAAAACGCCGACATCATCTTCTGCTCGGCACTCCTTCAAGGACAACTCGCTCCCACGCTCCTTACCGATGAAATGGTCGCTTCCATGAAGCCCGGCTCTGCAATTATCGATATTTCCATCGACCAGGGCGGCAACTGCGCGATCACCACTCCCGGTATCCGCGACATTAAACACAACGTCATTATCGAAGGTATCAAGAATATCCCCGGTCAACTTCCCACCAGCTCGACCTGGCTCTTCGCATACAACATCTACAATCTGCTTGCGTTCCTCGCGAAAGACGGCAGCATTAAACTCGATATGAACGACGAAATCGTACAAAGCATTCTCGTAACGATTGACGGTGAAATCGTACATAAAGGTGCTCGCGAGGCGATGGGACTTTAAGCGCCGACATTTAGCGAATTTCTGAGTTTTTTTAAGAACCCGAGTTTTCGTGTACGCAACAGTACACTGGAAAACTCGGAACCTTAAAAGAAACGTCAGAACTTCATCTAAATCTCGCCGCTTAAAAGTGAAATCCGCCGCTTAAAAGATGATATATTTGACGCCTTTAATGTTACGTGGAAAACTCGAAACCTTAAAAGAAACGTCAGAACTTCATCTAAATCTCGCCGCTTAAACGGTTAAAATCCACCGCATAAACGGCGAAAATCCACCACTTAATTGGTGAAACAGATTGTCATTGCGAGCGAAGCGTGGCAATCTCCCGGAAGGGAAACAATAATTTTATCAACAAAAGGCAATCCCCTGCCTGCTTTCGGGCAGGGGGTATTTTTAATAATGATACAGGCAGGAATTTAATATGTTATCAACGTTAAACTCTGTTATTACCGGCGCGCTCGCAATGGGCAATTTCGGCCTTGAAAAAGCAATTTACTTTCAGCTGATTCTTCTTGGCGTATTCGTCGTAGCGACGCTTGTCGGTTACAAACTTATTTCAAACGTTCCGACGCTTTTGCACACCCCGCTTATGTCGGGTATGAACGCTTTGTCTGGCGTTACGGTGCTTGGAGCGTTGTCGGCAAGTGCCTCGCTTTTCAAACTCGGCACGGCGGGCATCGTGCTTTCCGCGATATTCGGTTCACTTGCAATCGCTCTCGCGATGGTCAACGTCGTCGGCGGCTTTATGGTTACCGACCGTATGCTCGGCATGATTGCGAAAAAGAAGGCGAAAGGGCAAACCGTGATTTACGCGGCGTCGGCAGTTGCGGGCGCAGGACTCCTTGCGGTAATCTGCTGCATGGACGTCATCGCAAAAGGCGTGGGCACATCGGCGCGCGATTGGGTTTACCTTGCAATGGCAATCGTATTGTCGCTTGGCGTGCTTTTGGGCATCGCGATGATGGGCAAAGTCGCTTACAGTAAAATCGGCAATCGTTTCAGCGCGATTTGCATGCTCCTTGCGATTATCCTTATTATCGTGTACGGCAACGGCACAAGCCACATTGCGGCGGTATGGACGCTCTATATCGGGCTTGCGCTCGGCGCGGTTGCGGGTATTGTCCTTGCAAAGAAAGTCAAAATGATTCAGATGCCGCAGATGGTCGCTCTTCTTAACGGTCTGGGCGGCGCGGCTTCGGCAATCGTCGGCGCGTTTGCGATGCTCGGCGTAGGCACGGGCTTTGACGCGTTCTCGACAACGACGTCGGTTCTTGCGTTTGCGGTCGGTATGATTACCCTTATCGGCAGCCTTGTCGCAGCCGGCAAACTTCACAAGATTCTTCCGCAAAAACCCGTCGTTTACAAAGGACATCAGGCGATGACCGTCGGCAGCCTTTGCCTGACGCTTGCGCTTATCGTTGTCTTTGCGGCAATTGCGGCTCTTTCGGGCAGCGGCAAAATTGCTCTCGGTATCGACCTGAAAGCGTTTTGCGGGATTATGATCGCATTGCTGTTCGTAATTTCGGGATTCTTCGGATACATTTTCGCGATTCGCGTAGGCGGCGCGGATATGCCCATTACGATTTCGCTGCTTAACAGCCTTTCGGGCGTTGCCGGCGCAATCGCAGGTCTTGCAATCAACGACTTGTTGCTCGTTGCGGTCGGCGGTATCGTCGGCGCGTCGGGACTTCTCCTGACGCAAATTATGTGCAAGGCGATGAACAGAAAACTCGGCGCAATCCTTCTCGGCGGCACGTCGTCCAACGACAATGCTCAAAAAACCGCCCCCGAAAAGGTCGAAGTCAAGGCGGAAACGAAACCCGCCGAAGTGAAAAAGGAAGTCAAGGCGGAAGAAAAACCCGTTGTCAAGACGGAAATCAACTATGCCGCAACTTTGAACAACGCGAAAGAAGTCATCATCGTTCCCGGATACGGCATGGCTATCGCGCAGGCGCAACACCTTGTAAAACAACTTGCGGATAAACTCACGGCAAACGGAACGAAAGTAAAATACGCAATCCACCCCGTCGCGGGACGTATGCCGGGGCATATGAACGTTCTTTTGTGCGAAGCCAACGTGGAATACGAAGACTTGTTTGAAATGGACGATATCAATCCCGAGTTCAAGACGGCGGACGCAACGATAGTAATCGGCGCAAACGACGTTCTGAACCCTGCCGCAAATACTGCGGAAGGCACGCCGATTTACGGAATGCCCGTTCTGGACGTTGCGGATTGCAAAAACATCTTTATCTTCAACTATGACTTAAAACCCGGCTATGCGGGCGTAGATAACCCCATTTATACCCGCGAAAACGGCGTGCATCTGTATCTCGGCAACGCGCAGGAAACCCTGCAAAAGTTTATCGCAGATATGGATAAGCCCGTTGAAACCACGACGGAAGTCAAGGCCGAAAAGACGGAGGCAAAACCTGTCGAAGTCAAGACCGAAACCAACTACGCTGCAAGCCTTAACGGCGCAAAAGAAGTCATTATCGTTCCCGGATACGGCATGGCTATCGCGCAGGCACAGCATCTTGTAAAACAACTTGCGGATAAGCTCGCCGCGGGCGGAACGAAAGTGAAATACGCAATTCACCCTGTTGCGGGACGTATGCCCGGACACATGAACGTATTGCTTTGCGAGGCGGACGTTGACTACGAAGATTTGTACGAAATGGACGACATCAACCCCGAGTTCAAGACGGCGGACGCAACGATTGTCATCGGCGCAAACGACGTTCTGAACCCCGCCGCAAACACTGCGGAAGGCACGCCCATTTACGGAATGCCCGTACTTGACGTTGCGGATTGCAAAAACATCTTCATCTTCAACTACGACCTTAAACCCGGTTACGCCGGCGTTGACAACCCCTTGTATTCACGCGAAAAGGGCGTTCACCTATATCTCGGAAACGCACAGGATACCCTTCAAAAGTTTATCGCCGACATGGACAAACCGTCGGAAATAACGCTTGAAAAGGCGGAAGAAGAAAAGCCCGCAGTCGTTGAAGAAAAGGCGGAAGAAAAACCCGCTGAAAAGGTTGAAAACCCCGCAAAACTTTTGCGTGACGCGAAAGAAGTCATCATCGTTCCCGGATACGGAATGGCTATCGCGCAGGCGCAGCATCTTGTAAAACAACTTGCGGATAAACTCACGGCAAACGGAACGAAAGTGAAATACGCAATTCACCCCGTTGCGGGACGTATGCCCGGGCACATGAACGTATTGCTTTGCGAAGCGGACGTCGACTACGAAGATTTGTACGAAATGGACGATATCAACCCCGAGTTCAAGACGGCGGACGCAACGATTGTAATCGGCGCAAATGACGTTCTGAATCCTGCCGCAAATACCGCGGAAGGCACGCCCATTTACGGAATGCCCGTACTTGACGTTGCGGATTGCAAAAACATCTTCATCTTCAACTACGACTTAAAACCCGGTTACGCCGGCGTTGACAACCCCTTGTACACTCGCGACAGCGGCGTGTATCTGTATCTCGGCAACGCGCAGGAAACGCTGCAAAAGTTCATTTCCGACATCGACGCGTAACAATCAAAACAACCGAAATCTGCCACCGTGTAATGCGGTGGCATTTTTTCGCATAAGTTTTCCGGCTTTGCACAAACTCCGATAAGGAGGTAAATATGAATCTTTTGAAAGAAGTAATAAAAAACTGCAACGTCGGCGTTGACGCAATCGACAACATCTGGGAAAACGTCAAGGACACGAAACTGCGCGAAACCATCTGGAAACAAAAAGTCAAGATAATGGATTTGTCCGACAGGGCGTCCAAAGAACTCGGGGACGAGCCGTCCGCAAAAGACGGTACGTATCCCAACAAAATGGAAAGGGCAATGATGAAGGCCGCCGTAAAGATGAAATCGGGGCTTGACAAGTCCACGACGAACATTGCCGAAATGCTTATCGAAGGCAACAACATGGGCATTAACGACGTCGTTAAAACTTCGCATCTTTATCGTGAAGAAGACACGCCTTTTGCCGGCGAACTTATTAAACTTTACGACGCCAACGTCAAAGAGCTGCGCCGCTTTTTGTAAAAATTCAAAAAATACAAACCGCGTCGCAACACACAAAACAACGCGTTAAAGCATTGTTTTGAGCAGATAAAGCAAGGATAATGGAAAATTATTATTATCTGTGCTTTCGCGCTAATGCCTTGCATTTGACACTGCGTGTCCGGTTGTTGGCTATTACCGCTGCGTTCGATTTCCGCAAATGCAAGCGCTTGCTTCTCTCTTCACTTGCGGTCCGCGCATTATATAGGGGACCCCGCGGGATACTGTGTACTCGCGGGGAAAAGGAGTATGCGAGCATAAGACAACCGACTGCCGCTTGCGACAATCGGTTGGTCAAAAACGAAGCATACGACGAAAGTCCGCGCAAATTTATTTGCGCAGAGGACGTTGACGGACAAAAGGTGACGTTAACGGGGCTGCTCACGGCGCACACTGCACTTTTGAAATCGCATTGTCGGGGCGACAATGCTCACTCTTATGCTTGTGTGCGCCTTTTCCCCACGGGTACATAGTATCCCGCGGGGTCCCCCATTTCTTAAATTAACTACTAAGCGACACAAAGTGACTGCTAAGATAGACACGCTGCATAACGCAAGCGTTTGCACGCAACCGCCGAACGCCAAGCTATGGTTGGGTTCTTGCCCCTTGAAACGGACTCGTTCGCAATATCGAATGGACGTTGACGGACAAAATGTGACGTTAACGGGGCTGCTCGGCATAGGGCAGTTTTGAGATATATTGCGAAACGACACAAAGTGTCTGCTAAGATAGACACGCTGCATAACGCAAGAAAACGCAAGCGTTTTCCGAACGCCAACCTGCGGTTGGGTTCTCTGCCCCTTGAAACATCCGACAAATAAAAAGCGCACATCGTTGTGATGTGCGCTTTTTATTTGGTGGACGTTAACGGACTCGAACCGCTGACTTTCTCCACGTCAAGAAGACACTCTACCAGCTGAGTTAAACGTCCATAGCGAAGATTATATTACCACACAATTTTGATTTTGTAAACAGTTTTAAGGGGGAAAATTATTTATTTTCCGGACAAATTTTCAAGAAGTTCCGCCGCGTCGCCGACAAGTTCGACACAAGGGCGCTTTTTATAATAAGCGGCGGTGCGCGGTTCGGGCGTGGGGGAAGTGTCCGAAACGCCCAGAAGTTCCTTGCAGATAATGCTTCCGTTTTTTTCCTTGAAACCTGCCGCAAGATTCTGGACAAGCGCGTAAAGTTCCGCCTTTTCCTGTTTTGCCGAAGGATCGGAGTAACCGTATTTAAGCCCCGCGACCATAAACATACCGCTGACCGCGCCGCAGACTTCGCGCATTCTGCCCATGCCGCCGCCGAACGACGACGATATGAGAGCAAGCGTTTTTTCGTCGATTTCAAGTTCGTCGGAAAACGCAAGAAGAACCGCTTGCGCACAGTTGTATCCGTTTTTGAAGTTTTGCATTGCTTGTTCGCGTTTTGTCATAATTTCACCGAAAAAGAAGTTTAGTTTTGAAAATGATATGATAAATGCGGTTTTTTGCGATTATCAAATCAAATATATTATACAACTTCGCCACCGTTTTGTCAAATGCGGGAAAAGCATTTAAGAAGAAGACGGCGCAAAAAAACAAATGCGGATAAAATTTCCTTGTAATATTACTTAATATGTGCTATAATAATATTCACTTTGAAATTTATTCAAACATTTAGGAGAGATTATGGCATACGAAATGTTGTTAAGCCCCATTAAAATCGGCAACATGCAGCTCAAAAACCGCGTGGTCATGGCGCCGATGCTTATCGGTATGGGCGACTTCGACGGTAAACCCACGGAGCAACTTATGAACTATTACGTTGAACGCGCAAAGGGCGGCACCGCTCTTATCATCACGGAAATCACGCGCGTCAACGATTTTCACGGCGCGGCGGCGTTCGCGCAACTTTCGATGAGCAAAGATTCGCATATTGAACCTATGCGTAAATTCGCCGATCGCATACACGAGGCGGGCGGAAAACTTGCGGTGCAACTTCATCACCCCGGACGTCAGAATCTCGGGCTTTGCATCGGCACGATTCCTCTTCTTATCCCGTTCCAGAATATCAAATGCGTCAAAAAGCTTATTTTCAAAGTCGTGCCGAAAGTCGGGCCGAAACTTCTGGAAAAGCACTGGTGTCCGAAGGTTTATGCCCCGTCCGTTACGGAGCGCGCGAAGTTTGCCGACAGCAAGATGAGGGCTTTTTCGCATAAACAAATCGTCAACCTTGAAAAGGACTTTATCGACGCTGCCGAAAGGTTGCAAAAAGCGGGCGTCGACGCCGTTGAACTGCACGCGTCGCACGGCTATCTTATCCAGCAATTTTTAAGCCCGTACACCAACCGTCGCACCGACGAATACGGCGGAAGCCTTGAAAACCGCATGCGCTTTTTGCTGAATATTATTAAGGGCATCAAGGAGCGTTGCCCGGGTTATCCCGTTCTTGTCAGACTCACCGTGGACGAGTGCTATTCCTATATCGGAAAGCCCGGCGTCGGATACGACCTGAAAGAAGGCGTCGAAATGGCAAAACGCCTCGAAGCGGCGGGAGTCGACGCAATCGACGTATCGTCGGCGAGTTACGACACTTTCAACTACTGGCTTGAACCCACGTCTTTCCCCGTTGGTTGGAGAAAATATATGGCGGCGGAAGTCAAGAAGAACGTCAAGATTCCCGTGATTGCCGCAAACCTTATCCGCACTCCCGAACAGGCGGAACAGCAACTTGAAGAAGGCACGCAGGACTTAATCAGTCTCGGTCGTCCGCATATTGCCGATCCGTATTTCGTCAACAAGTGCGCGTCGGGACATCCCGAAGATATCCACCGTTGCATCTGCTGCTTATACTGCATTCAGAGCATGGAAGAACAGGCATTCCACGGCAGTCATACGTTGTGTTCGCTCAATCCGTATCTCGGTCACGAGGGCGAAATGGACAAAATCACCGAAAAGGTCGGAAACGGCAGGCTTGTCGTAATAGTCGGCGCGGGCGTAGCGGGGCTTATGTGCGCGGAAGTTTTGTTAAAGCGTGGCTTCAACGTCACGATTGTCGAAAAAGAAGCGGTTGCGGGCGGACAGCTCAACCTTGCGGACAAAGGTCCCGGCAAAGACAAAATCGCGTGGGCAACGGAAGACCTTATGACGTCGGTAACAAAACTCGGCGTGAATATTAAATTCAATACGGAAGCGACCGTCGAAATGCTAAAAGAGATGAATCCTTACGCGGTCGTTATCGCAACGGGCGGCGTGGCGATTAAGCCGAAGTCCATAAAAGGCATTGACAACAATAACGTTTGCACGTCAACCGAGATTTTGTCGGGCGCGGTCAAACTTGAAAACAAACAGGTCGTCGTCGCCGGCAGCGGTATGACGGGGCTCGAAACGTCGGAATATCTGTGCAAAGACGGCAATCACGTTACCGTGGTCGAGGGCAAAAACCAAATCGCGCCCGGTATGTGGTTCCAGCACGTTGACGACGCAATGCAAAAACTTTCAAAGTACGACACCAGATTCGTTACCGGCAAGATGCTTGTCGAAATCAACGAAAAAGGCGTGGTCGTCGAAGATACGAAAACCAAAAACAGAAGCGAAATTCCTTGCGACAACGTCGTTATCAGTCTGGGCGTAAGAAGCGACAACAAACTTTACAAAGACGCGAAAGATATGTTTGAAAGGATTTACGTCATCGGCGACGCCGATAAGACGGGACGTATCGCAAGCGCAACGAAGGAAGCGTTTGAAACCGCTTTGAAAATCAAATAAGAAGTATGCTTGATAAGTTCAAAATCGGTCATTTCACCGACGAAACAAACGGAACGGGAGTTACCGCGATTATTTGCGAAGACGGCGCAGTCGGCGGCGTCAGCGTCCGCGGCGCAGCGCCCGCAACGCGCGAAACCGACCTGCTTTCGCCCGAAAAAACCGTCGAAAAGGTAAACGCGGTTGTGCTGTCGGGCGGCAGTGCGTTCGGGCTGGAAGCGTCATGCGGCGTTATGCAGTATCTCTCGGAACAGGGCAAAGGCTTTAAGGTCGGAAAACAAGTTGTGCCCATTGTCGTCGGTGCGTCGATTTTTGACCTTGAATACAATAACTTTGCGTTTCCCGATAAGGCGGCGGGATACAGTGCCGCGAAAAACGCCAAAGAAAACGATTTTTCTTCCGGTAATATCGGTGCGGGGACGGGCGCGACCGTTGGCAAACTCCTCGGAATGGAATGTGCCGCAAAGGCGGGGCTCGGCGTTGCAAGCGTGACGATCAACGGCGTGGAAGTCGCGGTTATATCGGTCGTGAACGCATTGGGTGACGTCGTGGACAACGGCAAAATCATTGCAGGTATCAAATCTCCCGACGGAAGTTTCCTGGACAGTCTGAAAGTTTTCACGGCGGGCGCGGTCGGACAACACGGCGCAAACACCACGATAGGGTGCGTCTTGACCAATGCGAAAATCACGAAAGTTCAGGCAAACCGCCTTGCAGACCTTGCACACGACGGGCTTGCTCGGGCAATTTCCCCCTCGCATACGAACTTTGACGGCGACGCATATTTCGCGCTTGCCTCAAACGAAAAAAGTATCGAGTTCAATATCCTTACCGCGCTTGTGCCGCAACTTACCGAAAAGTCGATACACGCGGCGGTTACGGGACAAAGTAACTTGACGCAAAAGAAAACGGATAAACTTATCTTCGGCATTTTCCAGAAAATGTGGAAGTAACGAGAAGGTACTATGGCTGAATTTGAAAAAATCTTAATCGAATTCTTTACGGGGGACGGTATGACGATTGCGCGTACCGTCGCCGTGTTTATTTTCGGGTTGCTTGCGGTGAAGCTTATACTGCTTATCGTGAACAAACTTTCGGTGCGCGCGCACATCGACAAAACCATTTCAAGTTTCGTGTTGTCGGTCGTGGGCGTTTTGCTTTATTTCGGCTTATTGCTGCTGACGGGCAAATCGGCGGGGATTTCGACGGCGAGTTTCGTCGCGCTTATTTCGGCTGCCGGGCTTGCGATATCCCTTGCGCTCAAAGACAGTTTAAGCAACCTTGCAAACGGATTTATTATTCTCGGAAGCAAGCCTTTCGTCGTGGGCGATTACGTTGCGGTAAACGGCGTTGAAGGCACGGTGAAATCAATCGGGTTTTTCAACACGAAACTTGTGACCTACGACAATCAGATAATCACTTTGCCCAACTCCTCGCTTATCGGCAGCGGCGTGGTGAATTACAGCACGAATCCGACGAGAAGGGTTGTTTGTAGACTGCGCTTTTCATACGACGAGGATGTCGAAAAGGTCAGAAAGATTATGCTTGACGTCGCTCGCGGCAGGAATGAGATTTTGTCGTCGCCCGGGCCGAGCGTGGTCGTTGAAGACTACACCGACAGCGCGATTTTAATCACTCTTCGCTGCTGGGTACCTACCGAGTATTACTGGGACGCGCTTTACATTCTGAACGAAGAAATTGTCAAGTCTTTGAAAGAAAACGGCGTTGTCGTCACGACGAATAAACTTGCCGTAAAGGTTGTCGGAGATAACAAACAATGAAAAAACGCACTTTAATTATCATATTTTTACTGTTAACGTTGCTTATTGCGTTTTCGACGTCGGGCGTTGCGTATGCGGCGGACGGCGCGGCGAACGAAACGAATACGGAAGTCAAGTTTTCTGACGACGATTTAATCAAGCTTATCGCAACGTACTGCGCGTTCGGCCTGTCGATTATCGTCGGAATTCCGCTTATCAAAACCGTCAACAGAAGGAAGAAACAGGGCTACGTCAACAGCCTTGCGGAAGAAACCGAGTACGTCGCAAAACAGGTGCGCGCGCTTTACGAAAGTCGCGACAAGGAAAAGTCGAAAAGAGAAGTTTTGAAGTTTTCGATTAAGGTTACGGCGGTTGCCGACCACGCGCTGACGACGTACACCGAAAAGCAAATACAAGGTTATTACGAACTGTACGAAGGCTTGTCCGACATCAACGCAAAACTTCTTGCGCTTGAAAGAGTCAAGGAAGACAAGGAAGAGTACGACAAGGAATTTCTTCTTATCGTCGACGCCGCCGAAAGCGTCGCGGAAAAGGCGAAACTCCTTAAACAAAATGCAGAAATCATTGAAAGGTACAACAAATGATTGACATCGAAAGGCTTAATTATCTGGCAAAAAAATCCAAAATCGAAGGGCTTACCGACGAAGAAAAAGCCGAGCAAGCCGCAATTCGCCGCGAGTATATCGACAGCGTAAAGGCGTCGTTGAAAGCGCAACTCGACAACACCTATATCGTTGACGAAAACGGCGAAAAACACAAAGTTCAACCAAAGAAAAAACAATGAGCAACGGCATTAAGGACGTAACGTACGAAATCGAGGACAGATATCTGAGCCCCTACGCGTTCAAAAGTCGCGACACGGCGGGAAGGGTTATTCCTGTCGAAGAGTGCACAATCCGCACGGAGTTTCAGCGCGACCGCGACAGAATTATTCACTGCAAAGCGTTCAGACGGCTGAAACACAAGACGCAGGTTTTCCTGTCGCCCGAAGGCGATCATTACAGAACGCGCCTTACGCACACCCTCGAAGTGTCGCAAATCGCAAGGACGGTCGGGCGCGCGATTAGGCTCAACGAAGACCTTATCGAAGCGATCGCAATGGGACACGACCTCGGGCATACCCCGTTTGGACACGCCGGGGAGCGCACCCTGAACGAATTGACGAACGGTCGTTTTTCGCACAACGAACAAAGCGTACGCGTCTGCGAAGTATTGGAAAAACTCAATCTCACGGCGGAAGTGCTGGACGGAATCAGGGAACACCGCATCGACGGCAATCCGAAAACGCTGGAAGGGAAAGTCGTGGGATACGCCGACCGCATTGCCTACGTCAATCACGATATCGACGACGGCATACGCGCCGGGCTTATCGCGGAAGAAAGTCTGCCCGAAGAATGTATAAGCGTTCTCGGACGCACCCACCGCGACAGAATCAATAATCTTGTATATAATCTCGTCGAGAACAGCGCGGGCAAACCGGATATCACGCTGTCGGACGAGTTCGAGCGTGCGCTTGACGGGCTGCGCTCTTATATGTTCGCAAACCTTTATACTCAGTCGGAAGCGAAGTATGAAGAAGTGAAAGCAAAACGACTTATCGAAAGCCTTTTCGATTATTTCGTAAAAAACCCCGACGAACTTCCCGGCCTTTACAAAAATCTGTTGTCGGAATACGGCGTGCAGACCGTCGTGTGCGATTATATCGCCGCAATGAGCGACCGCTACGCCGTCAAAGTTTTCTCGGACATCTATATTCCGAAAGGCTGGCAAGAAAAATCGCGCGAGTTTTAGGAATTATCGATTTTTTGACGAATAATAAATTGTAAACGTTTTGAGCGTTTGAGGTTATATGTTTCAGAAAGAAGGCTATCCTTTGGACTGGTTACAGGAATTAAAGGAAAAAAACAACATAGTCGAAGTTATCTCGCGGTACGTGCAGTTGCAGCAAAAGGGCGGCAAATTCTGGTGTTGCTGTCCGTTTCACCATGAAAAAACCGCGTCGATGTGCGTCAACGAAGACGGACAGTTTTATCATTGCTTCGGCTGCGGAGAATCGGGCGACGTCATCACCTTTATAATGAAGATGGAAGGCATGACTTTCCCGGAAGCGGTTGCCTTTCTTGCGGAGCGCGCGGGGATGCAAGTCCCCACGCCCGTCGGTTTTCAAAGTAATGCGGAATCCAGACAAAAACGCGACAGATTGTATGAAATCCTGACTCTCACCGCCAAATTTTATTACAAATCCCTTATGAGTGACGAGGGGAAAGACGCGCGGACGTACCTTGAAAAACGCGGCGTCGATAAAAATCTTATGACAAGGTTCGGGCTCGGCTTTTCGCCAAGTTACGACGGCGTAATAAAGTACCTGAAAGAGCAGGGATTTTCCGAAGCCGAAATGCTCGACTGCGGCGTTGCGTGGCAAAGCGACAAATCAAAAAGGGTTTTCGACGCGCTGCAAGGCAGAATGATCGTGCCGATTTTCGATATGCGCGGCAGAGTCGTCGCATTCAGCGGACGAGCCGTCACGAAAGAGTTTTCGGGCGGGAAGTACGTGAATTACCGCAACACGAAAGTCTTTGAAAAAGGCAAGGTTCTGTACGCCGCGAACTTTGTGAAAAAGGAAAAACAAAAGGTTGCCATCGACAGAGTAATCGTCGTCGAAGGTTATATGGACGTCATCTCCCTTGCAAAGTACGGCTTCAACAACGCCATTGCGGGAATGGGTACGGCGTTCACGCCAGAGCAGGCGCGCGCACTTCGCACGTTGTCCGAAAACGTCTGCGTGTGCTACGACGGCGACGCTGCGGGACAGCACGCAACCGTCAGAAACCTTGAAATCCTTAATAAGGAAGGGCTGAATCTTAAAGTCGTGTCAATCCCCGAAAACGGAATGGACCCCGACGATTACGTCAAAAAGTACGGTCACGCCGGTTTTGAAAAACTTCTGGACAACGCCGTTCCTTACGTTGAGTTCGTGCTTTCCGTCATTGAAAAGGACAACGATCTGTCAACGAATACGGGGCGCGCAAAGTACGTCAACGAGGCCCTTGCTTTCATAAAGACTTTGCCCGAAACGACAGGACGCGACGTTTACCTTGAAATTGTGCACGATAAAAGCCGTGTTGCGATGAATATATTGCGCGACGGACTTGTGAATGAAATTTCCGAAGTAGTGTTTTCGGAGCCGCAAATCCAAAAGAGCGAACTGCCGGTAAGTCTGGAAGCGGCGCGGTTCGTCCTGAACAAAATGGCGTCGGGCGAAGAATACGCAAAGCCCATGGACGTCGTATCCCGCGACGTGTTCGGCGACAACGAAGTGCATAAACTCGTGTACGACTACGTCAAGGAAAAAACGGAAGCCGGCGAAAAACCGCAGGCGCACATGCTGTATTCTTTGTCGCAGGACGAGGAAGTCGCAAACGTGTTAAATTCCGTGAAGGAATTCCACGACGAAACCAAACTCATAAAGTATTACCGCGACAGCGTGAAACTCTTAAACTTAAACTACGTCAACTACCGCATCAAAACGCTTTCGCAAAGTTTCGACGCATGCCCCGACGCGTCCGAAAGACGTCGGATTTTCACCGACCTTTCGGTTTATCAGAACATGCTGAAATCGCTTAAATAAGAAAAAACGCAACTCGCTTGCGATAAATATTTTTACCGTAAAAGAACTTGCATACATAAGGAGGTCTTAATGGAAAACAGGGAAGCCTTATTAAAGGCCGAAACCGACAAACTGATTGAAGAAGGCAAAAAGAAAGGCTCTTTAACTCAGGAAGAAATAATGTCAAGGCTTGAAAAGATTGACGCAACCGCAGACGAAATGGAGGACGTCTTTAAGACAATCGAAGCCGTCGTTCAGGTTGGGGAAACCGAAGATAACTTTGACAAGATTATGGCGGAAGGCAGTCTTGACGACTCCGTCAAAATGTATCTGAAAGACATCGGCCGCGTGCCGCTTTTGTCCGCCGAACGCGAGGTCGAACTTGCAAAACGCATGGAAGAAGGCGACGAGGAAGCAAAACGCATATTAAGCGAAGCCAACCTTCGTCTTGTCGTGTCGATTGCAAAGCGTTACGTCGGCAGGGGTATGCAGTTCCTTGACCTTATTCAGGAAGGCAACCTCGGGCTTATGAAAGCCGTCGAAAAATTCGATTACAGAAAGGGGTTCAAATTCTCGACCTACGCGACGTGGTGGATAAGACAATCCATTACCCGCGCGATCGCCGACCAGGCAAGGACGATTCGTATCCCCGTGCATATGGTCGAAACCATAAACAAGCAGGTGCGCGCGACGCGTCAGCTTCTGCAAAAACTCGGCCGTGAACCCAGCCCCGAAGAAATTGCGGAGTTTATCGGCTCCACGCCCGAGCGCGTGCGCGAAATCCAAAAAATAGCACAGGATCCCGTGTCGCTCGAAACGCCTATCGGTGAGGAAGAAGACAGCCATCTCGGCGATTTTATCGAAGACAGCAACGCCGCAGCCCCCGCGGAAGTCGCGGAAGCGAACATGCTGCGCGAACAGCTTATAAGCGTTTTAAGCACGCTTACCCCGCGCGAAGAAAAGGTGTTAAGACTTCGTTACGGCATCGACGACAGCCACCCGAGAACGCTTGAAGAAGTCGGAAAAGAGTTCAACGTAACGCGTGAACGTATCCGCCAGATCGAAGCGAAGGCTTTAAGAAAACTGCGCCACCCGAACCGCATCAAAAAGCTGAAAGATTATACCTAAAAATGTTGACGCTTGACGAAAGATTAAGTGCCGTCGTGAAGGAGCTGGAACTTGGCGATAAGGTTGCGGACATCGGCTGCGACCACGGCAAAATCGCAAATTCCGCCGTGCAAATCACAAAAAACCCCGCATATGCCGTCGATATCAGCGCGGAATGTCTGATGAAGGCGCGGACGCTTTCAAAGGAACTTTTGCAGGAAGACGACGTGATTTGCCTTGTCGGCGACGGGCTTAATCCCGTGAAAGACAAAGACGTCGATACCATCGTTATTGCCGGTATGGGCGCGCACGAAATCGTGAAAATTTTAAGCGACTCGGACAAGCGATATGAGAAGTATATTCTCGTCCCGCATCAACACGCCGACGTTCTGAGAGCCTTTTTGCAGGAAAACGGTTTTTTCGTGAAAAAGGACGGCGTCGTGAAAAGCGGCAACAAGTTTTATCCCGTCATCGTCGCGGAAGGAATCGGATATACGCGCTACACGCCGTTTGAAACCTATTTCGGAAAGGACGAAACGGAAGACCTTGCGGAATTTATAGGCATGCGTAAAAAAGTCTTGAAAATGCTTGCGTCCCGCGCGAAAGGCGAACCGCTTAGAAAAATCCTTGCCGAAACGAGAGAGATCGAAGAATATGAAAATCAAAGAAATAATCGCTGAAATCGAAAGAGTCGCGCCGCTTGGCACGGCGTTGCCGTACGATAACCCCGGGCTTATTGTCGGAGACGACGAGAAAGAATGCACGGGCGTGCTTCTGACGGTCGACGCGACGTACGGCGCGCTTAAAGAAGCCGAAAGCAATGGCTGCAACCTTATTATTTCGCATCACCCGATAATCTTTACTCCGAGGAAGAGTTTTTTGACGAAAGATTATAAATGCGACGTAATTGCTTCGGCATACGTGTCGGGCACGGCGATTTACGCCGCTCACACGAATATCGACGGTTTTCACGACAATATGGCGGTGCGCACGCTGAAAGCAATCGGCGCGAAAAACGTAACGACGCTGTTCGATAACGGATTCGGCGCGCAAGGCGACGTCGATATGAAATTTTCGGAAATTAAGGAAAAAGTCAAAAAACTTTTGTGCGACGACACGATTTTCACGGTCGGCGATGAAAACAAGAAAATTAAAAAAGTCGCGATGATAAACGGCGCGGGCGGCGACGACGAATGTTTCTCCCGTGCAAGAGAAGTCGGCGCGGATTTGTATATTTCCGGCGAGTTCAAGCATCATATCCTGCTGGAAGCAAAGGAAACGAATTACGCTTTAATGTCCGTAGGACATTATGCAAGCGAAATGTGTTTTAATGACGTTCTTAATGACATATTAAAGTGTCACTTTGACACAATCAAAATTGTAAAATATTATGAAGGAAATCCCTTTAACGGCTGATTTCCGCGAGGTGTATATATGAAATTTGACAGTATGCTCGAATACCAGAAAATCGATTCGGAACTTGTAAAGATTGAAAGAGAACTCAACAACAGTACCGAAAAAGAAAAGGCAAGCGCCCTGAACGCAAAAATCAAGACCGCGGGCGACAATATGGCAAAATTCCAGAGCGAAGCGGACGAACTTAATCTGAACGCCGAAAAACTTGCGGCAAACGTCGGTAAGTACGAATCCGAAGTGAAAGAAATCGCGGACTCCATCTCCGACGTTCAGGACGAACAGGAAATCGAATATTACGAAAAGGTTCTTGCGGGGCTTTCCGAAGACGTCAACAAACTGCTACGGGAACTGCAAAGAGTGTCCGCCCGTATCGATCAGGTGAAAGATAACAGCGACAATCTTACCCGTCAGGCGGTGCAGCTCAACGAGCAATACAAAGTCGCGCTGCAAAGTTATCAAGGCTTGAAACTCAAACTGCAAAACGAAGGTCGCCCCGTGATGGAAAAACTGAAAGCGGTTGAGAAAAATATAGATCCCAAATTCATTCTGATGTACAAGCGGTGCAGGGCGGCAAGAAAACTCCCGGCATTCGTGGAATACGCCGGCGACGGAAGTTGCTACTGCGGAATGAACCTTCCCAACGACTGCATCGGAAAACTGAAAGAAGACGGCGACTTTGTTGAATGCCCGAACTGCGGCCGCATCGTAATCCTTAATAAATAATAAGCCGACATATAACTTACAGGAGAAAGACCATGGAAAAAAAGTTGTTCAACGATATAAACGTTTATAACGTGAATGCCGAAAAGCGCAACGGCGCGGGTTTTCCGTACGACGACGAAGGCAACAAAAAAATAGTATCGCTTAACGGCAAATGGAAATTCAAGTACGCGAAAAAAATCGCGGATATCCCCGAAAACTACTATGCGGCGGACTACGACGTGTCGAATTTCGACGAAATAACCGTGCCGTCCAACTGGCAGATCGAAGGGTACGGCAGACCGCAATATCTCAATATCCGTTACCCGCACGCGCTTGAAACGAAAATCAAAAGCAAGATTCCGCACATAAAGGAAGACGAGGCTCCGGCAGGGTTATATGTCCTTGATTTCGAGTGCCAAAAAAACGACGACGATAACGTTCTAATCAATTTCGGCGGTATCGAAAGCGCGGGCGAAGTTTACGTTAACGGCAACTTTGTCGGGTACAGCGAAGACTCGTTCGACTATCAGGAATACGACATTACCGACTTCGTAAAAGACGGCGTAAACCGCCTTGCGGTGACGGTTTATCAGTTCTCGACGGGCAGTTACCTTGAAGATCAGGACATGTGGAGAATGAGCGGTATTTTCCGCGACGTTTTCCTTGTATATCGTCCGAAGAAATTCATTTCCGATATCTTTAACTATTCGGAATTCACCAATAAAGACGGTGTTATGTTCTTTCGCGCGGAAATCTCGATGCGCGCCGAACGCGCCGATTTCAGCGGCGGCAGGCTTGTCGTGATGCTTCGCGACGCCGACAGGCAGGAAGTTTTTAAGGATATTGTCGTTATTCCCGAAATCAAAAACGGCGGAAGTTACAAGGTCGACTTTTTGAAAGAAGTCCGCGACGTAACGCTTTGGGAAATGGAAAATCCTTATCTTTACGAAGTGGATTATATCCTTTACGAAGACGGCGAAGACACCGTGATGGCGGACAGAAGAAAACTTATGTTCGGTTTCAGAACGGTGGAAATCACGGGCTATAATCCCGAAACAAACCGCGGTCCGTTCATTATGCTTAACGGCAAGCCTTTGAAAATCCGCGGCGTAAACCGTCACGAATTCGATCCCGAACACGGCAGATACGTCTCGCGCGAATTCAATGAAAACGACATCATCCTTTGCCGCAAAAACAACATCACGGCAATCCGCACGAGCCACTATCCCGACAGTCGCGACTTTTACGAACTTTGCGACAAATACGGCATCATCGTAATGAGCGAATGCAACCTTGAAACGCATGGTCTTGCGTCCAGAATCCCGGGCTCTGACAAACGCTGGGAAGGGCACGTCGTTTACCGTATGCGTAACATGGTAGACTCTTACAAAAACCATCCCTCGGTCATCTTCTGGTCGCTCGGAAACGAGGCGGGCTACGGCCAAAATTTCGTAAAAATGCGCGAAGCCGCGCTTGAAATCGACAAAACGCGCCCCATTCATTACAATCCCGATACCGACTTCCGCTCGTCCGACGTTCTGAGCGATATGTACATCCGTCAGGAAAAAATGAAACGCATCGGCGAATGCAAAAAACCTTATACGCACTGCGTGGCGTTGTGGTCGCCGTCAGGCAAGGTCTTTAAGCCCAAGGATTACCGCGACAAACCTTTCGTACTTTGCGAATACGCACACGCGATGAACAACAGTCTCGGAAACTTCAACGATTACTGGAAAGAATTTTTGAGATACGACAGACTCGCAGGCGGGTTTATCTGGGACTTTGCGGATCAGAGCATCAAAAAGGTTGAAAACGACGGCACGGTCAAATGGACGCAGGGCGGCGATTTCGGCGACGTACCCAACGACGGCAACTTTGTCTTCAACGGTATCGTTCAGCCCGACAGAACCCCGCAACCCGCGCTGTTTGAAGTGAAAAAGGTATATCAACTTGTCGATTTTTCGACGAAGGGCGACAACCTTATTATTAAAAACCGCCACAGAATAACCCCGCTCGACGACAGATTCAAGCTGTCGATGAGGATTCTGAGAGAAGGCAAATTCGTGGAAAAGGTCAAGCTTGACCTGCCCGAAATCAAGCCGCTCAGCACGGGCGAAATCAATATTAAAAAATATATCAAAAACCGCGAAAACGAACTTTCGATCGTGGTGGAACTCAGTCTTGCGGAAGATACGTTCTTTGCGCCGGCGGGGCATATTGTCGCGTACGAGCAGATTTTGTATAATCCGAAAAAGGGCAAAGCAGTCGATATGACCGTTAAACCCGTTTACGAAAACAACAAGGACGAAGTGCGCGTTTATACCGAAGAATTCGACGCCGCAATCGACAAGAAAACGGGCGGGCTCAACTTCTTCACGAAAGATAAAGCGCCGCTTCTGCACGAACCCGTGAAACCCAACTTCTGGCGCGCGATAACCGACAACGATTACTTGCCGCAAGTTCCCGCGTTCGTAAGGGCGATTATGGGCAAGTGGTATTACAAAAAAGCCACGAAACGCTTGAAAGTCGGCAGGATTAAGGTCAAGGAACAAAACGGCTCGATCAAGGTCGAAGTGCATTGGATAAGCACAAGACTGGGACTGAAAACGACCTATAAATTTGACGGCGTGGGCAACGTCATCGTCCAGATGTCGGTGCGCGGACGCGCTTACGGATTGCCGAGATACGGTTTCGTGACCGAACTCAACGAAGGCTACGACAAGATGCGTTTTTACGGAAAAGGTCCGTTTGAAAACTATTGCGACCGTGGCGACGCGGCGATTCTCGGCGTGTACGAAGGCGAAGTCGGAGAGTTCGAACACGGCTATCTCACCCCGCAGGAATGCAGCAACCACACCGAAATGAGATGGCTTGAAGTGTGCGGCGAAGACAAGCCGACGCTGCAAATCAAATATGTCGGAAAACCCTTTGAAGCAAGCGTCAACGAGTATAGTATCGAACAGTTGGAAAATACCACACACAGGCATTTATTGCAAAAAACGGGACGTTTAACTGTCACTTTTGACGGAAAACAACGCGGCGTAGGCGGCGACGTACCTGCCGTTGCATGCACTAAACCGAGATACAAAATCTATCCCGTCGTGAAGCATTCGTTCAGCGTACAGCTCTCTTTCAAGAAGTAAAAAGTCATTGAAATCATAATCGTCAAAAAACCCTCGCTCAGTCGGGGGTTTTAATTTTTAAGGTATTTTTTAATTGATTGTAATACTTTTGTAATGTGATAAACGACCGAAAACGTTTGTCAAAACCGAACGCGTATGGTAAAATGCAAGCGATATAATTTTGAAAAGGATTATATCGTTGCTTTACGCACATTATATAACAAATAAGAAAGGTGCAAAATGAAAATGAAATTCAAAAAGAATAAACACGAACATGAAGTCGCGGAAACGCCCGACCAGATTATGGAAGACACCGCAGCGGAAGAACTTGAAACTCTTGACGAGCGCGAACCCGAAATCCTTGACGACGTAAGCGCGTCCGACGACACGGAAATTCACAAAAGACTTGGCGATTTTTCAAACGAAAACACCGTCATCGAAGGCGCGCCCCCGATGCTTAAAATCGACCACCTTAAAAAAAGGTACGCCAACAGCGAGGTCTATTCCGTAAAGGATTTGTCGCTGGAACTGAAACCCGGCGAAGTTTTCGGATTTCTGGGCAAGAACGGCGCGGGCAAATCCACGACCATAAAATGTCTGACCGGCATCCTTCCGTTTGAAGAAGGCAAAATCACGATTTGCGGATACGATATCGTGAAAGAGCCTATGCAGGCGAAAATGAGCATGGGTTACGTCCCCGACAACCACAGCGTTTACGAACGTCTGACGGGCAGGGAATACGTAAACTACGTCGCCGACCTTTACCGCGTGCCGAAAGCCGACCGCGAAGAAAGGCTCAACATGTTTTTGGACTTATTCAGACTTCGTTTTGCCGTCGACCGTCAGATCAAGTCGTACAGCCACGGCATGAAGCAGAAGATTTGTATCATTGCCGCACTTATTTACGAGCCGAAACTCTGGGTTCTGGACGAGCCGATGATGGGTCTTGATCCGCAATCCACGGCGGAAATTTTAAGTTATATGCGTGAACACGTCCGCAAGGGCAACACGGTATTTTTCAGCAGCCACAACCTCGATATGGTTGCGAAGGTCTGCAACAGAGTCGCGATAATCAACGACGGCATTTTGCACTGCGTCATCGACTTGTCCGATCCCGCAAACCGCGAAACCCTTGAAAAACGATTCTTTGAAATCTCGTCCACCGAGGAAGAAAGGAGGGCGTGGAATGTCTGATAAAATCAATAAGGAAGCGCTTGCCGCGCATCGAAAAAAGGTGCGCGACGATTGGTTTACCATACGCGCGCTTTTGAAAATAGATATGAAATCCCGCTTCGGGTACGGCACGCGTATCGGCGCGGGCAACGTCGGGAAATGGATATTCAATTTTATTATGTCCGGCCTGATGTATGCAATAATCGTATTTTTGATTTTGCTTTTCACGCAAATGTTCGTCGCGCGTCCCGGACTTCGCGACAGTTATATCGTCATCGTGTCGATGGCGTCGATAATCCTGCAATTTTTCATTTGCACCGCAACGCTCATCAAGGCGCTTTATTACAGCGGCGACAACGAAATATTGCTGCGATTCCCCGTGAACGGCACGCAGATTTTCATTGCGAAGTCGATATTCGTATTCATCAGCAACTTTTTGATTACGATGGGGATTCTTCTGCCGTTTTACATATGTTACGGCGTTATTCTGCAAAAGGCGGGCGCACTCGGAAGGCCGCCTGAGGTTTTCTATCCCGTGGCGATACTCACGACGTTTTTAAGCAGTTTCCTGCCGTTCTTCCTGGCGAACATCGTGGCAATCCCCGTGATGAAGTTAATCAACCTTATCAAAAACAAATACGGCATCGTATTGTGCGTTACGATCCTTGTGGTCGTGGGCATATTCGTCGCGTACATGCAACTGCTGAAATCGCTTGTCGGTTTTTACATTGAAAAGGATATGGCGTTGTTCAGTCCGGAAGTCATGGGCAGAATCGGGAAGTTTGCGGCAGGCGCGTTCCCGTTCAACCTTTACGCGAACATGCTTTTGGGACATCACCCGTATATTAACCTTATTTACGTCCTGCTGCTTACGACGGGCGTCGGACTTATTGCAATGCTCATCGTCAAAAAGTGGTATTTCAGCACGATTCTGGACGGCATCGAAAATCAGCGCGCCTCGTTCACGAAACGCACCTCAGACAATCCCCTTCCGCCGTTCCTGTCGTATATGCGCCGTGATTTTTACGGGATTTTAAGAAGTTTCAATTACAGCTTCCAATATCTCGTCATGGCGGCGGCAGCACCCGTTATGGTATATTACTGCAATGCGCTTGCGGGTTCTGTCGGCAGCAACAGCGTCGGCAACAACATTCTGCCCGGCATATCGCTTATGGTCATTACGATTTTCGTAACGGTCATCGTGTCGTTCTCGTCAACGGCGATAAGCAGGGAAGGCGGATGCTTTTATCATACGAAGATTATTCCGTTGCCGTACTGGAAACAAGTGCTTGCAAAATTCCTTTTGTATTCGGGCGTAGCAACGCTTTCGATTATCCTTTGCTGCATCGCTGTAAGCGGCGCGAAGTTCGTATCGCCCGTAGACGCGGTTATGATATTCTTTATCGCGGAGTTTTCAAACATTGCGCTGACAAGTCTTTGCATGTGGTTCGATACCAAATCGCCCACGTTCAACTTCATGGGCGACGGCGAGCTTGTCTCGGCAAACAAAAACGTTGCCATCGCGCTTGCTCTCGGGCTTGTGTTTGCGGTGTTGTACGGTCTGTTTACGATGATCGGCGGGTTCCTGCCCACGTTTGCGGGAATACCCATCAAACACGGCGCAAAGTCGATTATGGGGCTTTTGCTCATCGTGTCGGGCGTTGCGGCGGCACTGGGGATTGTGCTTCTTTTCGTAAAACTTAACAAACGCTATAATAAACTTTATCAATAATTATAATGACAAAACGAAATTATTGTACGTTTCGTATATTCCTTGCGGCAGACGAAAGGTTCTTTGCCGCTGAAAAAAAGTAGGAGACGCCGATGAAAAAAGTACTGATAGGATTATTACTGATAATTCCTATGGCAATCGTTGCGGCTGTTGTTCTTGTTACAAACGTGGTTCTGATCACGCCTGACATTACGGTTGCGAGCATTGCAATCGTTGACCCCGATTTTTATCAGGACGTTGACAACGTTTCGCTGTATTTTGACCGCCCCGGCATGCAATATCAGCTTGCCGCGCTGGTCCTTCCCAAAAAAGCAACGAATAAAAAAGTCCATTGGAGCATTGAAAACTCGGTATCGTACGATCCCGAGTACGAAGGCGATATTGCAACCGTCGACGATAACGGCAACGTTACCATAAACTGGACGGGCACGTTCGACATTGTCGCAAAAACCGACGACGGCGGCAAAACCGACAGGTGCCGCTTTGAAATTAAAAGCGACGTCGCAAGGTCGGCTTACATAGTTTATAAAGACGTGAAACTCGGCGAAACGCCTGGCATCGACATCACGACGGACGAAATAATCCGCCTTGAAGCGTGTGCACACCCCATCGACGTTGATCTTGAATACGTCACTTGGGAGTCGAGCGACAAAAACGTTCTTTCGGTTGACGCAAACGGCGTTGTCGTGCCGCAGGGCGCGGGAACGGCAACCGTCACCATGAAACTTAAATCCAAAGATTTCGTGTCGGGAAGCGAGAAGCGCGTTGCGCCCGAAATCGTCCGCACGGTTCAGATTACGGTGCGCGGCGGAGTGTTCCCGACGGCTTTGAAATACGTTCATACCGACAGCATTTCGCTTTCGTCGATAGGCGCGGAAGGAAGCACTCTCGTTAAATCTCAAAACGCGACGCTTGAATCCGGCGCAATCGTGTTCAGCGGAAAAACGGGTTACGCCGTCCTTGAAAAGGGCGGAAAAACGATGACGTTACGCAAGGTCGAAAGCGAAAATTCGATTGTTTTTGAAAACGCCGACGTTATTGAAAACAGCACCGTTATCGTCGGGAAAGTCCCGTATAAACTCAACGCGATATTTGCCGCAAGCGGCGAAAAAGCAAGCGGCGCGCGTTATTATTCGTCAAACACCGACGTTGCGACAATCGACGAAAAAACGGGGTTAATCACTGCGATTTCAAGCGGTGAAGTCACGTTTACCGCAGAATTTGGTGAAGAAAGAATTTCAATCGATCTTCGCGTGAGAAAACCCGTCATATACTTTATGCTGGAAAAAGACGCCCCGCAAGGTATCGCGGACGAGTGCATTTACGGCAACATGTATTTTGAATATTCGGGCGAAGAAATGACAGGTCGGCTTGTGCCGGTCAGACAAATCAAAGTCGTTGCGCCCGAAGACCTTACGGGCAGTGAAAACCTGAGTCGTTTCAAATGGTCGGTAGTAAGCGACGGCGATATCGCGACGATTGACGAAAACGGTGTGATCACTTTTTCGGAATTTGAAAAAGGCGTGCGCAAAAACGTGAAAGTCACTGCCGAGGCAAAGGACAGCCCGTATGCCGGCGACAGCATCAAAAGGGAATATAACTTCACCGTGATGTACGGCGTCAACGTCGAAACCGCCGATGAACTCACGAAAGCCGTCAACGAAGAAATCGACGGAAAGAAGTACGAAGTGTTCCTGAGAAACGATATTACCATTCGCTCCATCAGATATACCGAAGCCGACACAAGTGGCATTTCGGGCGAAAAGGGCGAAGAAACCAGGACATGGTGCAACGCGCCGCTCAGACTTTCGACAAGTCTTTACGGCAACGGGCATACGATTGACTGGAAACACCGCGACTACGACGATCCGACCGCCAAGCCGAACATCATGGGCTCGAACATACTCGTGATGGACGGTCCCCAGGGAAAAGACGCGCCGCGCGTACTTTTAAGGAACGTGAAGATTAAGTCGTCCGAACTTCCGAAAAGCAACACGTTTGCAAGCAAAGATTTCGTCGGTATCGGCGTCGAAACAAAGGGCAACGTGCACGTGCAATACTGCGTCATCGAAAACGCAATGTACTGTATGCGCGTCGGCAGCTACGACAACGAGGAAGAGGCGATAAATAAAGGCGATTTTGCCGAAACGCTTATTGAAGGCACGATTATGAGCAACAGCAGCAAATTCACCTGCTTCTCCTGGTGCACTTACAAGAACCAGAGAGTCGTGATGAAAAACTGCGTATACGGTCAGGCGGCATCCCCGTCCGTCGGATTTTCCAGCGGCGACGACAACGAAGAGCATACCTGCAATCTCGACATTCAGGGAATACTGAGAATTTACAACTGGAAACAGGACGTCGACCTTGACCTTGTCGGCGGAATCACCAACAACGACGCAATCGACAAGATTCTGAAAGACGTTATCCAAAAAGGGTTAAGCGGGAAACGCTACGAGCACCTGTTTGTCAAAGATTCCGGCGTAAGATATATGCACTGCGGAATGCTGTTCAGCGGACTTAATCACGAAAATCGCGTAACCGTAACGGGCGCGCTTGAAGAAAACGGATTCGACCACGCGGAAATCAAGCTCAACGAACTTGTTGCGGAAATCAGTCCCGGCGCAGCAATTATTGTGGGTAATTTGAAACCCGTGACGTTTTACGGATACACCGACGAAAGCAAAACGCCCGTAAAACACAATTCAAATCTCGTTCACTCGCAGGAGTTGTACAAACTGCTTCGCGGAGAATAAACAACGATTAAACTTTGCAACCGCCGTATTTACGGCGGTTTTCTTTTTCGTTCTTGACAAGCGCGCTTTATGATAGTTATAATAATGTGTATAAGAACTATCAGAGGTGTTTTATGAAAGGTCTTGCACTGGAAGGCGGCGGCGTAAAAGGCGCGTATCACATCGGCGTTATGACGGCTCTGCGCGAAATGGGGCTTGCCGATTTTGACGGCTACGTCGGCACGAGTATCGGCGCGATCAACGCTGCTATGTTCTGCGCCGGCGACTGGGAAAAAACCCTGGAACTTTGGGACAATATCAATATGCAGAACGTCCTTGATATGGACGAACTGTCGATAAAGGAACTGACGCAGGGACAATTCAACGCGCAGCTTATCGGCAACATCGGGAAACTTTTAAGAAACCTTGGCGTGTTCGTCGATACGACGGCGGACAAAATGCGCGCCTTTCTGAAACAATATATCGACGAAAAGGCAATCAGAAAAAGTAATAAAGACTTCGGACTTGTGACCTATTCCGTGCCCGATTTCGCGCCGCATTACATGATGAAAGAAGATATCCCCAAAGGGCAGATTTACGATTACGTAATGGCGTCGTCGGCGTACCCCGCGTTCAAATGGCAAAAAATCGAAGGCAATGAAAACAAGTGGTTCATCGACGGCGGCGTTTACGACAATATGCCCGTGAAAATGCTGGTCGACAAAGGCTACGACGAAATCGTCGCAATCCGCACGAATATCAAAAAATACCGCGCGTACCGCGACGTCGACTTAAAGGGCGCGAAACTTCTGGTGTTTACCCCCAGCGAAAAGCTCGATTACGCCGTAAACTTCACGAAAGAAAATATCGATAGATTCAAGGAAATGGGCTATTACGAGGCAAAGCGCACAATTCTGGGCTTGCCGAGTTTCAGATTCTGCGTGCGCGCCGTCGACGATCAGGCGTTTTCCGACTTCATGCACGGCATCGACAGAAAAGCCATCGAAGAAATCGTCACCCTTGCGAAACTTAAAGTGCATAAGTCGCAGGACGCGAATATCGAGGACGTCATCGACACGCTGCGAGATATACTTAAACTGTCGTCGAAGTCTTCGGACTTGCAGGTGTTTGAGAACTTTCTGGAAGTTTTCGCCGTGTATTTCAACGTCGACCGCTTCCGCTTTTACGATATCGACGAGTTTTACGACGCCGTTTTCTCCGCTGCGAAAAAAGCCGCAAAGGGCATTAAAGGCGGCATAGACGAGGTCATCAAAAACGACAGGGGTATCAAAAACGAATTAAAGGAAATATTCATAGCGTTTTATAAGTGCTATCACTCGCCGAAACGTCTTAATAAATAATGGAAAAACTTTTACTTCTCGACAGCAACAGCCTTTTGCACCGCGCGTATTACGCGCTCCCCGGTCTTACCGACAGCAAAGGAAACCCCACGGGCGCGATCTTCGGATTCGTGTCCATGCTCGCGCGGCTTATCAAGGAAGAAAAACCGACGCATATCGCGGCTGCGTTTGACCTGAAAGCGCCGACGTTCAGACATAATATGTATTCGGGCTACAAGGCGACCAGAAAACCTATGCCCGAAGAACTTGTGAAACAAGTGCCCGTCCTTAAAAAACTAATCGGCGACCTTGGGATCAAAATCGTGGAACTTGAAGGCTACGAGGCGGACGATATTATCGGCACGCTTGCAAAAAGATTTTCGTGTCCTACGGATATCGTCACGGGCGACCGCGACAGCCTGCAACTTATCGACGACACCACCAACGTGCTTTTCACGAAAAGGGGAATCACTGAAGTCGTGAGATACGACAAGGAAAGGCTTTTTGAAGACGGCTTCGAAACGCCGTCGGCAATTATCGACTACAAGGCTCTTCGCGGCGACGCGTCCGACAATATCCCCGGGATTCCGGGCATCGGCGAAAAGACCGCGATGGAACTTCTCAAAACCTACGGCACAATGGAAAACGTCCTTGCTAACGCCGACGAAATCAAAGGGAAACTCGGTGAAAAAATCAGGGACGGAAAGGATATGGCGCGGCTTTCTTACACGCTTGCGACAATAAATACCGCCGTGCCGATAAATATCGGAATGTCGGATATTACGTTTTCGTATCCGCTTTCAAAAAGTGCGAAAAACGCGCTTATCGCGCTGGAATTCACGTCGCTTACAAAGCGTTTCGCGTTTACTGGCGAAGAAGTAAAACCCGAAGAAAACGACACTTCACAGGTCAAAATCGAATATACAACAGTTGAAATTGACAATATCGACGATTTGAAGAAGTTGTTTGACGACAACAAAGGAAAGCCGTTTGCGCTTAACGCAGGGGCGGACGTCGACGTTGCGTTTTCTGCCGACAGACTTTATGTGATTAAACAAAACTACGACCTTTTCGGCGGTATGACGATGGACGACGTACTGAAAGAAATCGCGCCGCATTTGACAAGCGAGTGCGTCGTATCCGACCTGAAAAAACTTTTGCATCTTTTCAAGGACGCCGGCGTCGAAACGTCGGTAACGCCAAAGGATATCGGACTTCTTGCATATCTTGTTTTCGGCGGAAGAAGTTTCAAGGATATAGTTACTCTTGCCGCCGCCGCAAACGTTTCGGGCGACTCCGTTACGGCGTTTTTCGCAATCTGCGACTACCTTGAAAAGGAACTTGAAAGCAAGGATCTTTCGTCGCTGTATCACGATATCGAACTGCCGCTTGAACGGGTTTTGTTCGATATGGAATGCGCGGGCGTGAAAGTCGACGTCGGGGTTCTGGAAGAACTTCGGAAAAAATACGAGGACGAAATCGAAACGCTCACCGCAAAGATTTATTCGTACGCCGGTGAAACTTTCAATATAAATTCGCCGAAACAACTCACGGTGATATTGTTTGACAAGCTCGGGCTGAAACCGTCCAAAAAGAACAAGACGGGGCTTTCCGTCAACGTGGACGTACTTGAAAAACTTTACGAAGAACACCCGATTATCCCGCTTATTTTAAGGTACCGTCAGATTTCCAAGCTGTTGTCGACGTACGTGCTGGGGCTTGAAAAGGCGGTGTCGTCCGACGGGCGCGTGCATACCGAATACAAGCAGACTCTTACGAATACGGGCAGGCTGTCTTCGACCGAGCCGAACCTTCAAAATATTCCGACTCGCACTGTCGAGGGTAAGGAAATCCGCCGTGCGTTCGTCGCGGAAAAGGGCAAAGTGCTGATTTCCGCCGACTATTCGCAAATCGAACTTCGTCTTATGGCGCACATGAGCGGCGACGAAAACCTCATCAGGGCGTACAACGAAAGCCGCGATATTCACGCATCGACCGCTGCGGAGATTTACGGCGTCGATATTGCCAACGTAACGGACGAAATGCGCCGCAACGCAAAAGCGGTCAACTTCGGAATAATTTACGGAATAAGCGACTTCGGGCTCGCGCAAAACCTGTCGATCAGGGTTGCCGACGCGAAAAAGTATATCGAACGGTATTTCAGGACTTATCCGAAGGTCAAAGAGTTTATGGACGGACAGGTCGAATTCGCAAAAGAGCACGGCTTTGTAAGAACACTTTTCAACCGCATACGTCTTATGCCGGAACTTTCGTCAAGTAACTACGCCGTGAGAGAGTTCGGCAAGCGCGCCGCAATGAACTTCCCGCTGCAAGGTACCGCCGCCGACATTATAAAAATCGCAATGCTGAAAACGGCGAAAAACCTTGAAGGAACAAGTGCGAAACTTCTTTTGCAAGTTCACGACGAACTTATCGCGGAAGCCGACGAAAACGAAAAGGACAAGGTTGAAAAAATCCTGAGAGAAAGCATGGAAACCGCGGTAAAACTCAGCGTCCCCCTTACGGTCGGCGTCGCAAGCGGCAAAAGCTGGTACGAGGCGTAATATGAAAGTTGCGGTAACGGGCGGCATAGGCGCAGGGAAAAGCGAATTTATGCGCGCCGTGAAAGAACTTGGGATAAGGACGTATTCTGCCGACGAAATCAATGCGGAACTTTTGCGCGACAAAAGATATATCGAAAAACTTTCGGAGGCTTTTCCGCTTGCCGTAAAAGACGGAAAGGTCGACAAGTCGGTTCTTCGCGAAGAAGTGTTTTCAAACGAGAAGAAGCGCAAAACGCTCAACGCGCTCGCGCACCCCGAAATACGGCGGAAAATCGAAGAAATCACGGGCGACGCCGTCATTGAAGTGCCGCTTTTGTTTGAAAGCGGAATGACGGATTTGTTTGACAGAGTAATCGTCGTGACCGCCGGTGAAGACGTGAGAATAAACCGCATCGTTTCGACAAGGAACATATCAAAAGACCTTGCGAAAAACATAATAAAAAACCAAGCCACGGACGACGAAAGAATTAAGCGGGCGGACTACGTCGCGATAAACGACGGCACCCGAAAAGATTTATACGAACAAGCGAAAAACATTATAAAAAGGCTTTTTGAATAATAATATGGAAAACGTTCTTGACATTCTCGGCGGCGTGAAAGACTACGCCCATCGCGGCTGTTTCGACAAGACTTTGCCCGAAAACTCGCTCACTGCAATCCGCATTGCGGCGGACAAAGGGCTGGGGCTTGAAATCGACGTGCATCTGACAAAGGACAACAAACTCGTCGTGTTTCACGATCACACGTTAAAGCGTATGTGCGGAGTAAGCGGCATTGTCGAAGAAATGACGGAAAGTCAGCTGACCGCGCTTAAACTCAAAAACACTTCGCACACGATTCCGACGCTGAAAGACGTGCTTGCGGCGGTTGACGGGCGCACCCCGATATTGATTGAGTTGAAGTGTCGAAACAACGAAATCGCACTTTGTGACGCACTGATTGATGAGTTAAAGTCCTATAACGGCAAATATATGTACATAGGTTTCAACGAAAAGGCGGCAAAGTATTTTAAGGATAAGGGATATACGATTGCGCTCTCGTGCTTTAAGCCGAAGACGCCGAAACTCGATTTCAAACCCGATTTTCTGCTTTGCAATATTCTGGGGATTCCGCGCAGCAAGAAAAAACGCGCGAAATATCCGCCGTTTATATCCTGGACAATCGAAAGCGAGCGCGGCAGGAAAAAATCGGAAGAAACGTCGGTCGCGACGATTTACAACACGGCAAATTTCAATTTTTGAAAATAAAAAAGATAAGAGGTAAAATTATGCAAAACATCACAAACGGCATTCTGGACGTAACGGTCAACGAAAACGGCAGCCTTCTCGACAGTGTGAAATATCGCGGCGAGGAATATCTCTGGCAGGGCAGCGAGAAATCGTGGAAATCGAAAGACATCGTCATCTTCCCATTCGTCGCGCGCCTTAAAGACGGCTGGTATACCGTCGACGGAAAACGCTACGAAATGAAAAATCACGGACTTGCCCGCTACAACGTCTTCACGGCGGAAAGCAACACCGGCGACACGCTCGTCATGGACTTTAAGTCTTCGGAAGAAACCAAAAAACAATATCCGTTCGATTTCGATTTCAAGGTGAAATACGCGCTTGTCGGAAACAGTATGAAAATCACGTACACCGTCGTAAACACCGGCGACGTCGATATGCCTTTCGGGCTCGGCACGCACTTCGGGTGGGTGCTTGTCGGCGACGAAACCGACGATACCTGCGACGTATCCGGCAACTTTGCGATTATCGACACCGATAAACCCATCGAAGAATATGAATTCGACGACGATCTGCACCTTGTCAAGGGCGAGAAAAAGTCGGAATTTACCAACAAAATCCCCCTGGTGAAATCGACATTTATCCACGACGCGGTCGTCACGAAAAACAACGCGAAAAAAGTAACCCTTCTGCGCCGCGACGGCAAGAAAATCACGTTCGACATCGGCAACGTTCCCGTGCTTGCGATATGGTCCAACAACAAAATGGGCAAATACGCCTGCATCGAAGCGTGGTGGGGGCTTCCCGACACCGTCGATTGCGACAGGGAACTGAAAAACAAATTCCTTATCAACACTCTCCCCGCGGGAAAGACGTTCGAATATGAAGTAACCGTTACGTTTTAATAACTAAACGGCGTTTATTATTGAAATTTTCAAAGGCGCGTGCTACAATTTAACGGTAGCGCGCGTTTTCGCGCAAAGGAGTATTTATGCAAAGAATGAAAGTTTCGGAAATTCCTTATGAAAGAGCGGACGCCGAAAAGGTATGCGGCGTCATTGATAAAGCGGTTGAAAAAATCAACGCGGCGAAGTCCGTCGACGACGTGCTGGAAGCAAGAGAACTCGTGAACGACGCGTTGCGCGATTTTTATACGGAGTCGTCGCTTGCGAACGCCCGTTTCACGCTTAATACCAAGGACGAGTTTTACAGCGCAGAAAAGGACTATTACGACGAGAAAATGCCCGTGGTGCAGGTGAGTTATCTGAAATACGCCGACGCGATTTTAAGAAGTAAGTTTTTGGACGAACTCAAAACAAAAATAAATCCCGTCATCATTAAACAATTCGAGTTGCAGAAAAAAGCGGTGAGCGACGCGATCGTTCCCGAAATGCAAAAAGACAACGCGCTCGTTACGGAATACTCAAAGTTCGTGTCGGAATGTACGTATAACTTCCGCGGCAAGGATATTACGCTTGGCGAACTTCGCAAATTCACACAGGACAGCGACCGCGCAACCAGAAAAGAAGCGTACGTCGCGCTTGGAAAAACGCTGGAAAAACACAGCGATTTTCTGGACGACGTCTTTGACAGAATGGTCAAAAACCGCGACCTTATGGCAAAGAAAATGGGATACAAGAACTACGTCGAGTTGGGCTACTACAATATGGGCAGGCTTTGCTATGACGAAAAAATGGTAAAGGTTTTCCGTGAAAACGTCTTAAAGGATATCGTGCCCGTCGTGACGCGTCTGAAAAAGCAGGTTGCGGAAAAACTCGGCATCGACCACATGCGTTTATACGACAACGACACGTATTTTCAGGAAGATCCGAAACCCGCTCTCGACGAGCGCGGCATTCTGAAAGCAGGGCAGGAAATGTACAAGGATATGAGCCCCGAAACCGGCGCGTTTATGGATATGATGATGGATACCGACGCGTTCGACGTGTTCACGCGCGAAGGCAAATGGACGGGCGGATATATGACGAGTTTCGATAAGTATCACCAGCCGTTCATCTTCGCAAACTTCAACGGAACGACCGCCGACGTCGACGTCGTAACGCACGAGGCTGGACACGCTTTTGCGTATTATATGTCGGAACCCGTCGTGCCGTACGAACTTGGTCTCGGCGCAATGGAAACGGCGGAAACACACAGCATGTCAATGGAGTTTTTCGCCTGGAAATATATTGATATGTTTTTCGGCAAAGATGCAAATAAGTACCGTTATAAGCACCTTTTCGACGCTTTAACCTTCATTCCGTACGGAACGATAGTGGATTACTTCCAACATATCGTATACGAAAACCCCGATATGACGCCTAAGGAGCGCGACGACGTCTGGCTGAAACTTGAAAAAGAATTCCGCCCGTGGATGGACGCCGACGACGTGCCGTATCTTTCAAAAGGTACAAGATGGCAATACCAGAATCACATTTTTGAAAGCCCGTTTTATTACATCGATTACTGCCTTGCTCAGACCGTCGCGATCGAGTTTCTGGAAGAATCGCAAAAGGATTACGACAAGGCGTTCAAGGCGTATCTTGCACATGCGACGCGCGGCGGCTCGTACGTCTTCACCGATCTTGTTCGCCTTGCGGGGCTGAAATCTCCGTTTGAAGAAGGCGCGCTTAAAGAAGTCGCGAAAACGTCTGAAAACATTCTTTCGTCGCTTCAAAAAACCTTTTGATTTTTACGGGGATAAGAAATTATGAAAAAAACAAAAGTCAGGACAAGTAAAATTCTGTTGTGGGTTGTGTCGGCGGCGCTCGTCGCGATACTGTCGGTGTCGCTTGCCTTTATGGGCGTTGCGCTCAACCGCACGAAAAACCTTTACAAAACCGATTTTTCAGACCTTACCGGGCTCGCAAGCAAAACCGTGTTGTTCATCGGCGACGGTATGGGCGAAAACCATATTAAAACGACGGAAACGTATTACGGCGAAAGGGCGTTTATGCGCTCGCTCGGGGCGGACGGGTTCGTAACGACGTTTTCAAACAACGTCGGGATTCCCACGGACAGTGCGGCAGCCGGGAGCGCGCTTGCAACCGGACAAAAATTTAATAACGGCGAAGTCGCACGCCACGGCGGAAATAACGTCAAAAGCGTCGCAGAGTACGCCAAGGAAAAAGGGCTCGGCGTGGGTATCGTGACGACGGACAATCTTTACGGCGCGACGCCGGCGTCGTTTTCGTCGCACGCAAACAACAGGGGCGACACTTCCGAAATAATTAAAGGGCAGATTAACGACGTCGTGGACTTGTATCTCGGCGCGGGAAAAGACGAATACACGAAATATAAATCGCAGTTTGAAAGCAAGGGCTTTACGTTCGCAACAAGCCTTAACGACGTCAACGGCGTCGTTGGAAGCGTTTTGAGCAATAAATTGATTATGCCGTTTTCGTCGCTTCCATCGGAAGACGGCACCGCCGATACGCCTACGCTCGAAATGTGCACCGAGTTCGCACTGAAATTTATGGAAGCCCGCTTCCCGGGCGGATATTTTCTGATGATCGAGGGCGCGCATATCGACAAGAAAAGCCACAAAAACGATATTATCCCGATGACAAAGTACCTTAAAAGCTTCGACAACTCCATTAAAATCGCATACGACAGGCTAAAAGACCTCGACAGCGCGATTATCGTCACCGCCGACCACGAAACGGGCGGGCTGAAATACAAGGACGGCGAAACCAAAGACGATATCAAAAACAGCCTTTATACCACAAAAACGCATACGGACACCAACGTGAAATACTTCATTTTCGTGAAAGGATTGTCCGCGGACGAGCTGAAAGCGATTGTTCCCGAGAAAATCGACAACACCGACGTAAACCGCATTGCGCGCGCTCTTCTCGCCGCTTAAACATAAATGGTTTCAAATACTTGACTTTATGCGGTTTTTAAGATATTATTTTATCCGTTGTGCGGACATGGCGGAATTGGCAGACGCGTAAGATTCAGGTTCTTATGGTCGCAAGGCTGTGCAGGTTCAAGTCCTGTTGTCCGCACCAAAAAAAGACAATCCGAAAGGGTTGTCTTTTTTCATGCGACAGCGGACTTGAAACAAAACTGCGTTTTGTCGGCAAACGGCACTGCGTTTGTGTGCCCCTGCACGCTGTGCAGCTGGCGCAACGCTTTGCAAGTAAACTTGCTCGCTTATGCTATTACGCTCGCTTCGCTCTCTACAAGTCCTGTTGTCCGCACCAAACAAGAATAAAACGAACCGAGATTACTCGGTTCGTTTTTTCATATCTTTGGTTTGCAACAGGACTTGTGACAATGCAGGGCATTGTCTGCACACTCCGTGTGCCCCTGCACGCTGTGCAGCTGACGCTTCACTTACGCGAATAAATTCGCCCGTTTCGCTATTACGCTCGTTTTACTCGCTACAAGTCCTGTTGTCCGCACCAAAAAAGACAATCCGAAAGGGTTGTCTTTTTTCATGCGACAGCGGACTTGAAACAAAACTACGTTTTGTCGGCAAACGGCACTGCGTTTGTTTGCCCCTGCACGCAGCAGACATGGCTAACGAAGGAATGTATAGATTAAAGGATTGAATAATTTGTAAGGACATGCTAAGCTTGCAAAAAATGTAAACTGACCAAAAAGGCAATCGAATACTACTGCGAACAAGGCTTAATAAAACCCATAATGAAGCAGTGTGATTGTGCAAGTTTATAGACTATTGTTTTGCATTTCGCCCCTTAAAATCAGCCACTTACCTGAAATCCGCAGACAAAAACGCATAACCATCCTATAATGTATTTGCAAGCAGAAAGTGAGGTGAGATACAAGTGAAAGTTGAAATAAAAATATCCACAGAAGCCACAGAACCATACGCTGTTATACATGCCAATGAAATAACATCGGAAATCAGACGCATAGCTTCGGTCATTGAAGATAGTGCAGACAACAGTATCATTACCGTTACCGACAATGAGCGCATGTTCGTATTACGCCCGGAAGAAGTTTATATGGTACGAGTAGAGAACGAAAAGACCGTTGTATATACCAAAGTCAAAAAATACAACAGCAATAAACGCTTATATGAGTTTGAAACTCTACTCGGCAACGGCTTTATGAGAGTATCGAAATCGGTATTAGTTAATCTGCAATATCTTGATTGCGTTGAGCCGTCCTTTGGCGGAATTATGCTGCTTGTTCTGAAAAACGGGTGTAAGGACTATATCTCACGAAAGTATCTGCCTGCATTCAAAAAATATCTTGGTATATAGGGAGGTTGTGCTTTATGAAAAAATTTCTTGGGAAAATTGCGTTTGGAATTGCCATAGGGTGCTTTGGATTTGTATCCATGCTGTTTATCGCTTCCGCGTTCGCAGGCGGTGCAAATACTTTCATCGGTCAAAAAACAGGCGAAGAACTATTGCGGCTTGCTACATGTTTCATCATTATAGCAATCGGCTTTTCCGTTCCATCTTTGGTTTACGAAAAGGAAAACCTTGCGAACAGCCTAAAAGTGCTTATTCACATGGTAACAGGAACGGTTGTGTATCTTATTACTGCTTTCTTTGCAGGGTGGATTAAAAAAAGCTTCGGAGCAATAGTAGTTTACATCTTGATAGCATTGGGCGTCGCAGCAATCTTTTGGGTGATTTTCATGCTTGCCTTTAAGCTGCAAGCCGATAGAATCAACAGAAAGATTAGAGAAAAGCAGGATGATTAGCAGTTGATAATGTTCAGACAAGTGGTGGTACTATGAAAAGTTTTGAATGGGTCTTATGTCCCGTTTGCGGGAGCAAAACACGGGTTAAGATACGATGTGATACAACACTTGAAAACTTCCCGTTGTTCTGCCCGAAGTGCAAACAGGAAACGCTAATCAACGTAAAACAGCTGAATATGTCAGTTATCAAAGAGCCGGACGCACAGACGCAGAGCCGATAACACGCAGATAGAAAATGCGGTTATCGGCTCTTTACTTTTTGACAACTGCTATACGCTATGCGATTGCTGACAGATTGCAACACAAACACAAGACCGTTGCTTGTTGGCAGTTTGCGTCCTAAACATCAAACGGCGGTTTTGAAAAAACAAAACCGTCGTTTCCTTTTTGAAAAATCGGATTGCGGAGGCGTATTAAAGTCGCCCTTTTTTAAGGATATGGCGGTATCAAGGAGGTATCGCCATGTCCTATTATATTTACCCTAACCCGCCTAACTCTCTGCGTTCAAAAAAAGCTAACGTTAAAAGAAGCAAGGCAAATTATCGAAAACTATAAAAAAGAGTACCAACAATATCTCACCGACGTTCCGGAATATGTTATGACGGAAGATTCGGCAGGCTTCTATTCCAAATTAGGATTTGCGAATATCGATGAAAGCGTACTTACTGTCGAATATACTTTTTCTTATACTTCCGGTGGCGGAATGGCAAAAAGAAAATTCACTGTACCAATGACCGAAGAAACAATTGTTGATTTAATTGAAGCATTAGAAGGGAAGCTTACTATCAGCGCTTTTACAAAAGAACAACGCGCATTAATGACAAATAAACTTCGGGAACATATTAAAGAACGTGATCATTTCACTTGTTGCAGTTGTGGAAATTCTATTTATGCTGAACCTAATTTGCTTTTGGAAATAGACCATATCATTCCTGTGTCCAAAGGCGGTCATACGACAGAAGAAAATCTGCAAACGTTATGCTGGAAATGCAACAGAGCCAAAAGCAACAAAATCTAGAATTTAAGAGTAGGTAAACGAAAAATCCGGACGGTAAAGATTTAGTGCCGTTCAAAGCGACTTTTGACGAGTTCGTGAACGGGCTGTACTTTTACAGCGAAATGCTTTTTACCTATGAAAACGTATCATACGAAGTGTTTCTAAAAGGGAGCGAAACGGTGGTGTTTTGCTCGGAAGATATGCAACAGGAGTATGGTTCAAGGGAGGAGTTTGAAGCAAAAGCGAACATCGACGGAGTACTGCTGAAAGACCTTTGGGCGGACGTGAGTTTCGCGGGATTTATGTACTGCGGATAACGAGTGCGTGTCGCTGGCAATATCCGTATCCCGACAAAAAACAATGTTTAACACTCAAAAAAAGACCGATAAAACGTCGGTCTTTTGTTTTTGCGGTTTGGGGGAATGTGATTAATTTTCGTCGGTGAAAATCTTTTCCTGCTTTTTGAAAGAGGTTTTGAACGTAAGGAACGAGAACTCGTTTTTCATATTTTTGAAACTTTCGGGTTTTGCCTTAAACCAGATAAGCCCGACGATCGATACCGCGACAACGGCGATGCCGATGCCCGACAGCGCGCCCAGAAAATCGATTGCGACGTCCTGCCAGGTTGCGTATCGTCCGCTTGTGAAAACGGGCAGTTGGAACATTTCCGAAATGCCTGCGACGACAAACGCCGAAAGCAAGGAAAGTGGGAGCGACACCCATCTCGGCTTAATAAGCAGGAAGAACGTGCCGAACAATCCGAACCCCAGCACAAGGAAAAGCGAGAAGTGTCCGAGCCCTTTTCGTATAAGCGTGTGGAAGGTGTCGAAGACTGACACGGTAATCGTTTTTTCGACGGTAAGGTCGGGGCGGCCGACGTACGTTGCGCGCACGGTAACTTTGCCCGATTTGTCGGACGTAAACACACCGTTTTCGTCGATTGAGCCTTCGCCTTTGACGACTTCCCATTTCACGTTTTTCGTGACGTTGCCGCCCGTATAAGCGGTGAGATCGATTTTGCCGCCTTTGACGCATCTGTCGGGGGCTACGACGGTAAGCCCGTCCACGACGTCGGGCACGGTGACGTGCAGCGTTGCCGTTATTGTATTGTCATAAATTGAAAAGTACGTAATCGTGGCGGTGCCCGGTTTATATGCGTGCAGGTGCGTTGTGGAGGCGTTGACGACGTTTGTATCGGACGATTTGCTGATTATGTTTGACGGCGCGCCTTTGCTTGCGTTTTCTGCCCGAAAGCCGAGTTGGCTTGTGATGACCAGGTGTTCGTCTTTTTTCATTGTAAGGCTGAACGAGCCGTCGTCGTTTTTTGTGGCTCGTTTATCAAAAGTGAATCCGGTGGCTTCCGGTCTCAATCCTTTCTCGATTTTGATTTTTTGAGAAACGGTTTTATCGCCCAATTTTATTTCAAGAAGTAAAATACCGTCCGTTGGCTTTAACGGATAAAACCACTGCTTTGCGGAAAGGAAAAAGATTTTGTCGTTTTCGTTATGCTTTTTCTCGTCAATCAGAATTTCTGTTTCGATAGTAGAGACGCCGTAAACTTTGTCGTTGTCGATATTCTCGGCGGTAACCGAAAGGAAGTATTCTTCACAGGTTTCCAGCGTGATTACTCTGTCTTTATCGGCTTCGAGCATGTAGTCGCCATGATAGATTTCTGCTTTTATTCCTTTGACTTTGTCGGGGTTGACGCCTTCGTTGTATATTTTTAAATCGTACAATACGTTGTCGGGGTTGTCTTTTGACTTAATAACCACCCTGTGATAGCCCCATTTGGAAAGTGTGACTTCACCGTTTTCTTCGACATTTATGTAATCTTCGGACTCGTCAAAACCGCGCTCGAAGTATAGTCCGGAAGTGTCGGCGTTTTCAGGAAGACACTTGACGCCAAGTTCCAGAACGTCGCCCGTATAATAATGATTGACGTCGGTCAGGACTTTGCCGTCACGCCTGACGCTTTTGACAACATAGCCCGTAACGGCGGAAACAGGGGGCGCGGGCTCGTCGGATTTCATTGCCGACTGAATGTTGTCGGACACCTTCACCGACTGAATCGCGCTTTTATCGCCGGGCGTCAACGCCTCGCCCCAGATAAAAAGGGTGAGCGCAATCGTACAAAAAAGGGCCGTTAGCGCAAGCGCGCGAAGCCCTTTAAAATATTTGCGTTGACTTGTAGTTTCCATAAAATTCCCCGTCCCGAAATTATTTATCGGATTTATTGTATGCCTTCACGGATTTGTCCAGCATCTCTTTGGTAATTTTCGAGTTGCAGTACGGACAAACGCCGACGTCGTTGATAAGCTCGAACTTTGCGTTGCAGAAAGGGCAGTGGACGAGATTGAGCGTCCCCGCGCGTTCCGCCTCCATCATTTCGTAATCCTTGTCGCGCATTGTGGTTTTGTCGATGATTCTTTCGTTGTCGAGGACGAGATAACCGTCAAGATAACCTTTTTGCACCATCGTTTTGACGTCGTTTGCCACGACTTCGGGGTTTTTGTTGTGCACTTCCGCAAGCATTTTCACGCTTTTGATGCCGTCGCCGACAATCTGCGCTTTGAGACGCGAGAAATATTTAAGCTGACCGAAATGAATCCATACCAACGGCGCGCCGTAAAAGCCCATAACGATAAGGATAATGCCGACGATGCCCATCGCGCGGAAAGACTGACCTTTCGTAAAACCGATGACGGTCATCACGATTCCCAAAGGGAAACCGACCGAAAGGAAAATCGCCCATAAAAGAGTCCTTCTTGTTTTTATATCGATTTTGTTCATACCTGTCTCTTAAATCGTGTCTTTGAGCCCCAAAAGATAGTCGGAAGATACGCTGAACACTTTCGCAACTGCGACGATGTAACTTGCCTTAGGCTAGTTTACGCCGTTTTCCCAGAACGAAATTGTGCTTTTCGTAACACCGATTCTTTTTGCGAGCTGGTCGCTCGTCATGCCTGCGTCGATGCGCAGATCCTTTAATCTTTCAGAAAAAGCCGATATATTCATATTATACACCTCGTATAGAATATTGTAAAGAATTCAAAACAAATATAAGCATCAATTTAGAATTCAAAACGATACTTAAAGGCGTTGAAACGAGAATGCAAAACGCTTAAAGCAGCGCGTAACGGTTGGCGTTTTTGAAAAAGTATGATAAAATTGACGATATGAAAGTTACGGATACTTATCTTGCCGAAATTACCGACTTCGGACTTGACGGCAAAGGGTTTTCAAAAATCGAAGATATTGCGGTGTTTACGCCGTACACGGCGGCGGGCGACCTTGCGAAAATCAAAATCAAAAAGGTTTACAAAGGAGTTGCCGAGGCGGACGCCGTGAAAATCGTGCGCCCCGCAAATTGCCGCGTCGTTCCGCCGTGCAAAACGTACGGGGAGTGTGGCGGCTGCGTGTTGCAGCACGTCGATTTTCCGACCGAAAACGAACTGAAACGAAAACTCCTTCAAACCACGCTGAACAAGGCGGGAATAAACGTTCAGGTTTCGGACACGGTTTTTGACAAGGAGTATGAATACCGCAACAAACTGCAAATGCCTTTCACCGTCGACGGCGGCGAAATCACGCTCGGCTTTTTCAGGCGGAACACGCATGACGTGGTCGCGCTGTCCGGGTGTATGCTGCACGGCGATTTCGCGACGAAAATAATAAACGCCGTGAAAATTTGGGCAAACGACGAAAAAAGGAAACAAAAACTTTCCGTTTACGACGAGGCGACGGGCAAAGGGTTGCTTCGGCACTTTGTCGCGAGGTACGTCGACGGGCTGCTGTTCGCGACGGTTGTGATAAACGGAAAAGAACTGCCGTACGGGCGCGAACTTTTTAAAATTTTATCGAAAGATTTTGAATGCGTTTTGTATTCGTCCGTCAACGAAAAACGCACGAACGTCATTATGGGCGACGACGTGAAAAAACTATATGGCGCGGAAAGAGACGTCGATATCGACGGCATAAAAACCACGCTTTCGCCAAAGTCGTTTTTGCAGGTCAACGACGGGGTCAGACAAAAACTTTACGACGGGGTAAACGCCGCGGTGAAAAACGCGGACGTAATCATCGACGTTTATTCGGGCGTAGGAATCCTTACGTCGATGCTTGCAAAAGCCAATAAAAACGCCAAAGTCTACGGCGTGGAAATCGTGAAAGAAGCGGTTGAAAACGCAAACGATTTGATGAAGAAAAACGGGCTGTCGGGGCGCGTCGAAAACATTTGCGGCGACGCAACGAAAGTGCTGCCAAAACTCGTAAACGATATTTTAAGCAATGAAAAATCGGGCATAAAGCCCGAAATATGCGTGGTTATCGATCCGCCAAGAAAAGGCGCGACCGAAGAAGTGCTGGACGCCGTGATAAGGTCGGGCGCCGAAAAGTTCGTGTACGTTTCCTGCAATCCGAAAACCTTGCAACGGGACGTCAGGTACGTTGGTGATACTTTTGAAGTCGCGTCGGTAACGCCTTACAACATGTTTCCGAAAACGGCGGAACTCGAAACCTTGTGCGTGATGAAACGCAAGCCGTTATGACATGTTTTTGAGATAAGGCAGGGCGAATCTGAAGAAGGTTTTATACGCCTTGCATTTTTCAACGTCGCGCCTTTCGCGCTTGCAGCCGCCTTTGCACAGCATATAATATTCGCACGATTTACAAGTCTCGTCCACGACGAGGCTTTCTTTTATGAATTCGACGGCTTTGTTCGTGTGTTCGAGCGAGAAAAAATCTTTGTCCGAAATATTGCCGAGAAGATATTCGTCGGTGCAATAAAAGTCGCAGGGATACACGCTGCCGTCCGATTCGATCACGAACTGGTGCGTGCAATGCCCGTTCATACCGCACTGTTCGGCGCGCCCGAAGTGAGCAAGTCGCACGAAGTTGTCAAACTGGCGTATCGACGTGTAATCGCCGTTTGCCATATCTTTCTGGTACAACGCGAACGCCGACAATAAAAACAGGGCATAGCTTTTTTCGTCAAGGTAAAAATCGGGGTTTTCGACCTCTCCGGAAAGAGGTTTCAGACAGGGGATAAACTGCAACCGTTTGAAGCCTTGCGACGTGAAAAACGGATAAATCTTGCCGATTCTCATCGCGACGTCCTTTGTCAGAACGGTAAGGATATTGAAATTTACGTCGTGTTTTTGAAGAAGTTTTGCCGCCGCGACGACCTTTTGAAAAGTTGGGTTGCCGTCCTTGTCCACGCGGTTTACGTTTGCGGTTTCGTCGCCGTCAAGGGAAAGCCCGACAAGGAAGTCGCCTGTTTTGAACATCTCGCACCATTCGTCGTCGATGAGCGTGCCGTTTGTCTGGATTCCCAAAAACACGGGCGAGTTTTTGATATTTGCGCGGGAGATGAGATTAAGCGTCGCCCTGAAAAACGCTTTCCCGGCAAGCAGAGGTTCGCCGCCTTGAAAGTTGAACCAGACGGGATTTCCGTCGGCATAGGCAAACGCTTTTTTGACGACGGTTTCCGCCGTTTGAAGGCTCATTGCGCCGTGCGACGGCGTTTCGCGGTTTTTCGCGACGTCGTTGTAAAAGCAATATTTACACCGCATATTGCACGTTGACGACGCGGGCTTAATCATTATCGAAATCGGCGGCATTACTTAATCCCCCTGCGGTTTTCCTTCAACGATTTTCTGAAATCTTTAAGCGCTTCTAAAAGGGTATCGGCGACGTCGGGATAGGTCATCGAGATATTGTAGCCTTCCGCCGGATCTTTATCGAGATTGAAAAGATAGTTTTTGTATTGCTGGTCGATGAACGCCGAGTTTTCGGTGCGTACTTTCTGATAATACTTGAAATCGTACGTTACGCCGCCGACTTCAACGGGCATCTGAACGGCCTGAACCGTGCCTTTTTTCATATAGAAAAGGGCGTCGTGCACGCGGGAATCGGGGGTGACATTGCCGCTCCAAAGCGATTTCAGATTCACGCCGTCGATAATACGATCCGAGGGGAGAACGTCCACGCCCGCGTACGACAATATCGTCGGGAACAGGTCGGTGAGCATTGCGCTCGATTCGATTTTATATCCGCCGGTCGAGTTTGCTATCGTGCCGTTTCTTACGCCCTTCGGGTAACTTACGATCATCGGGACTTTCATGCCGCCGTCGAAAGTGGTGTTTTTCCTTCCGCGGAGACTTCCCGTCACGCCTTCACGCCCCGGACCGTTGTCGGACGTAAAGATGATCATCGTGTCGTCAAAGACGCCTTTGTCTTCAAGCATATCGAAAATTTCGCCAAGCGACTTGTCGAATTCTTCGATGCAGTCGACGTAACTGTCGTCGGTGGTATCGCCTTTTCCGTTGCCGTTGTTATCCGAGAAAATGGGGTAATGCGGCCACGGCGTCGCGTAAAACGAGAAGAACTTATTGCCGCTGTCGATTGATTTTTCGAGAGTGGATTTCAATTCCTTGGTAAATTCCTTCGTGGATTCGGACTGGTCAAGATTTTCGGCGTGAGTACGCACTTCTTCGGCTTTCCCTCCGACCTCGCGCACCCAGTTATAGGGCGTCATATCGTTGACGTAATAACTGCCGTAGAAGTAATCGAAGCCCTGATTCGTGGGGAGATATTCGCCATAATCGCCAAGGTTCCACTTTCCGATGCACGACGTGTCGTAGCCGACCGCTTTCAACGCTTCGGCAATGGTGATTTCGTCGCCCAAAATACCGTCCACGTTGTTTAAGAACTGATATGGATTGATAAAATGGGTGATTGAGTACGGGTCACTGTCGCAAGGCGTCGGGAAAATAACGTTGTCGATATAGCCGCGCGTGGCGTAACGCCCGGTAAGAAGACTGAACCTTGACGGGGTGCAGACGGGTGCGGATGCGTAAAAGTTTTCCATAAAAATCCCGCTTTCTTTCTGATAAGTCACGCCGTCCTTTTCAAAAACTCTACCTTCCGAAAGGGAGTCGATGTTGGGCGTTTTAATGGTGGCGTTTGCTTTTCCGAGATAGCTGTACGCCGAAATGTCCGAGTACGCCATATCGTCCATAAGTATTATAAGGACGTTGGGCGCGTCGGCGTCGGCTTGTGTTTTCGACAGTTCTTTAAGGTATGCGTCGTGTCCCGCCTGCAAACTTTCGACGGTCGGACGGATTCTCAAAGACATATAAAAGACGTAGCACAAAGACGTCGCTGTCATCGCAAGGGACAACGCTGCCGTCGCAAAGCGTTTAAGAGTGCCGTCGGGAAGTTTTTTGTCAAGCGCGTAAAGCATAAGTCCCGAGAAAAGCGGCAACGCGGACAAAATAAGATTATACCACACGATTTTGCCGAACTCGTCCGCGCCCCAGAAAAGGAAAAACACGAACAATTCAAGAATCATATAAGCGTACGAGACGACGAAAAGCGGCTCGAACTTTTTGTTGAACAGCGCGCGGATAAACACGATAAGCGCGGTAACCGCCGCAATCGCCGCCGCAAACGGTGCAAGAAAATTGTATCCCGTGCCGAGCAGCACGACGGTGTACGCGATTGAAAACAAAAACCATACAAGGGCAAAGCCCGAACGTTCTTTTGAATTTTTAAGCATAATTTAACCTCTTACCGTATGATTATAACATAATGGGAATGTATTTTTCAAGCAATTATGGCTGTGTAAACCATACGTTTGACTTCTTACCGTATGATTATAACATAATGGGAATGTATTTTTCAAGCAGTTACGGCAGTGTAAACCATACGTTTGTCCAAAAACATCGCTTTTATGTAATTTCTTGACACGATACGCCATATTTGATAAAATAGATATGTTTTTTTTAATACTTTATCTACAAAAGGAGCGTTTAATGCTTAAATTAAAACACATTACCAAGGATTACGTCACAAAACAGAACACGGTTCACGTTTTGAAAGGCATCACCTTGAACTTCCGCGAGTGCGAATTTGTCACGATTCTGGGACAAAGCGGCTGCGGCAAAACCACGTTACTGAACATTATCGGCGGTCTTGACAGATACACCGACGGCGACATCATTATCAACGGAAAGTCGACGAAGGACTTCGACGACAGAGATTGGGACAGATATCGCAATAAACAAATCGGCTTTGTTTTCCAAAGTTACAACCTTATCCCGCACCTTAGCGTGCTTTCCAACGTCGAGCTTGCTTTGACGCTTGCGGGGCGCAAAAAGGAAGAATGCGAGGCAATTGCTCTCGAAGCATTAAGGAAAGTCGGGCTGGAAGATCAGGCGTATAAAAAACCCAACCAGCTGTCGGGCGGACAAATGCAAAGGGTTGCGATCGCAAGGGCGCTTGTCAACAATCCCGCGATAATTCTCGCGGACGAACCCACGGGCGCGCTTGACACGGAAAGCGGCAAAATGGTAATGAACCTGTTGAAGGAAGTTGCCAAAGACCGCCTTGTCATCATGGTGTCGCACAACGCCGATCTTGCGGCGGAATACAGCACGAGAACGGTCAGAATCGTCGACGGAAAAGTCGTTGACGACACCGATCCGCTTATCGATCCCGACGACGTCGAGGAAGAAGTCGTCCTTGACGAATCAGGCGAACCCCTGCCCAAAAAGAAAACAATCCGTCAGCGCATCAAAAAAACATATCAGCAGATAATACACGAAAGACGGGAAGAACGCAAGGTTTCCATGGGCAGCGCGATGACGATAAGCATATCCGCCAAAAACCTTTACAGCAAAAAATGGCGCACTTTTCTTACTTCGTTTGCGGGCAGTATCGGCATTATCGGTATTGCGCTTGTTCTGGCGTTGTCTTCGGGCGTGAATAAGTATATCCGTCATACCGAAGAAAGCGCGCTTTCTCTTTACCCACTTGAAATCAGCCAGAGCGGCGCCGATCTTATGGAGCTTGCCAACATGCTTATGTCAAAGAGCGAAGGGCAAAAGTATCCTTCGGGCGCAACGGTGGGCATAAACCCCGTCGCCGGGCTTCTTGTGAAAGACATCGGAAGCCTTTCGGAATTTTTGAATTCCAGCACACTGTTTTTCAATAACGACCTTAAAGAAATCAAATCCTATCTTGACGATCCCGACATCGGGCTTAAAGACACCGACGGCTACGTAAAATACGTTTATTCGTCAAATCTTAACGTTTACAGGCGTATCCCCGTCAGAGATTCCGTGAACGGCGGAACGTATTATACGACGGGACACAAAACGGACGGCGTGCTCGATAACGCGGCGGACGCCGACGGAAACATCGACTGGTCACAAGTCCCTTATACGAAAATCAATCCGTTTGCAGACTCTATGGAGCCGATGATGGAATCCATGGGCTTTACAAGCACGTTCAGAGATATGCTGGGCGAATTCAGCGGATATCTTGACGCGTTCAGCGTGTTTTCGGAACTTATTTCCAACCAAAAAATCCTTGAACAGCAATACGACGTCCTTGCGGGCGCATGGCCCGAAGACGCAAAACAAGGACGTATCGAAGTCGGCGAAGACGGCAAAGAATACAAAGTTTTCGACTGCGTGTTGAAAGTCGACGAATACAACAAGATTCAGGACTTCATGCTGTTTGCGGCAGGTCTTGTACACCCCAACGAAGTTACCGATATGTTCGGCGGGACGAACAGCGGCAACGGCTACGGATTCTATGACAGATATTTCACGGAAGGGGAACTGCTTGACATCGAATATGCCGTTCTTTGCGACAGCGACTATTTTGACGCTGCGGACGGAAAAATTACGAAATCGTACCTCGATAAAAACGGAAAACGCATTGAAGACAGCGGCACGTTCGTTGACGGACACTGCGGCATAAAAATGAAAGTGTCGGGCATCGTACGTCCCAACAAAAACGCGTCTGCTTCGGCAATTCAGGGCGTTGTCGGATATCCCCACGCCGTTGTCGAGGCGCTTGTCGAGCGTTGCCAAAGCCTCGGTATCATCGGTTCGCAATTCACGAATTGTTATCAGGTCGTACCTTATGGCAGCGATTATAAGGTTGTGGGCGACAAAACGGTTGCATCAATCGACGAGGACGGCAACCTAGTTTACAGCGTGAACAGCGGGTTAATCGCTTTCGTAAGCGTGCTTGACACGATCGGGAAGGAAATCAAAGATGGCGAAGTAATCGATAAATCCAATTTGGTTGCGGTCGGTAAGTATGACGGAAAAGCCGAACTTGAAAGCAAGGTTCTTTCTTATATGAAAACCACTTTCGGATATGCCGAACTCGATAACCCCGACATTATTCAGATTTACGCGGCGAATTTCGAAGGTAAAAAGAACATCTTAAAAGTCCTTGACGATTATCAATATTACGTCAGAGAAAGCAACGACGACGGCACGTACACATGGGTGAACACCGGCGAAAAGGACGAAAACCACTCCATCAAATACACCGACATGCTGCAAACGATTATGGGCTACGTCGAAAAAATGACCAACGCCATGATCACCGCGCTTATCGCGTTTTCGGCGGTGTCGCTTATCGTTTCGTCGATAATGATTTCAATCATCACTTATACGTCCGTCCTTGAAAGGCGCAAGGAAATCGGCATTCTGAGAAGTATCGGCGCAAGGAAACTCGACGTAAGCAACCTGTTCATTTCCGAAACTTCGATAATCGGTATGATTTCGGGCGCGCTGGGTATCGGCTTCGGCTATCTTTTGATTTACATCGCAAACGTGATCATTAAGAAAGTCATCGAAATTCCCAACCTGTTGCACCTTGACTGGTATTACGCCATTTCGCTTTTCGTGATAAGTTTCTTCTTGTCGATGATTGCGGGCATTATCCCCGCGGCGATTGCGGCAAACAAAGATCCAGTCGAGTGTCTGAGATCGGAATAATCAACCGCTTGAAAACTGTCGCGATATGCGGCAGTTTTTTATTGTCCAAAATGTCAAAAAACATTGACTTTAAGTATATTTAGTTATATAGTATAGTAATATTTAGGATTACCATTTAAAAGGGCCGTTTTATGAACTATTACGAAATCTTATTGCCGCTTGCGCTCATACTGCTTTTGTCCAAGTTTATGTCGATTCTATTCAAAAAACTCGGGCTGCCGCAGGTTGTAGGGATGTTGCTTGCGGGCATACTCCTCGGGCTTATCAAGTTTATCCCGGGACAAACGATATTCAACGCCACCGCAATGGAAGGCATTTCTTTCCTTGCAAAAATCGGCGTAATTTTCATAATGTTTTCGGCGGGGATAGAAACCGACCTGAAACAATTCAAATCCACGGGGGCAGCGTCGGTTGTCATCACGTTTTTCGGCGTGGCGTTTCCTTTGCTGTTCGGATTTCTGGTTGCAAGCGCGTTCAACGGCGGATTTCACGTGTCGCGCTCACAGATTCTTTCCAACCTGTTTTACGGCACGATACTTGCGGCGACGTCGGTCAGCATTACCGTTGCCGCGCTTAAATAGCTGGGAAAACTGCAAACGCGCGTCGGCACGTCGATTGTCAGCGCGGCGATTCTGGACGACATAATCGGCATTGTTTTGCTGTCGCTTATGATCAGCCTTGACAAAAGCGGGAACACCGCGGACGTCTGGGTTGTCGTCGCAAAACTTATCGCATTCTTTGCAATGGCGATACCGATGGGCTACGTCGCGTTGTTCATAATCCGCCGCATAGATTTAAGATATCCGCACACAAGACGTATCCCGATTCTTTGCGTCGTGGTGTGTTTCGTGTTCGCTTACTCCGCGGAAAAACTCTTTGGAATTGCTGACATTACGGGGGCTTACGTTGCGGGACTTATGCTTTCGGGCATTGCCGACAGGACGTACGTCGACCGCCGTATCGAAATCAGCAATTATATGATTTTCGCGCCCGCATTTTTCGCAAACATAGGGATAAACCTTAATTTTGACCACTTTAACCCCGCTTTTGTGGGATTTGGCTTTGCATTCGTTGCGGCAGGAATACTTGGAAAAGTTGTCGGTTGCGGTCTTGGCGGATTGATTTGCGGATACGGAATAAAAGACAGTTATCGCGTGGGTATCGGTATGATGGTGCGCGCGGAAGTCGTGCTTGTCTGCACGCAAAAGGGCATCGACTACGATATGGTCAATCCAAGCATTATGCCGTTCGTTCTCATACTAATTCTTGTGACGTCGCTTATCACGCCGCTTCTTTTGAGACTGTCTTATAAGAAGGAAGAAAACGGCGGCAAACTTCCGCCGATAAATCCCAATGCAAAAGTAAAGTTATATAGTACCGACGACAACGAATCTGACTTCATAAAAACCGACACTGACAAGACAATCTGATATGACGCCGAAAGATACGATTTATAACGGCGCGGACGAAAAAACAAGAGCGTTCAGCACAAAACTTATACCGACGAAAAAGGCGATAATCGGGCTTAAAACGCCTTTTGTCGAAAGCGTCGCAAAAGATATCGCGGCGGGGAAATACGGCGATGTACGCATCGTCGTCGGTTCGCTTTCCGATGACGTGTACGAAGAACTTTTGATAAAAAGTTTCGTCGTTGCAAAGCTTAAAACCGACGACGAAACGAAAAGGGCGGATGTAAGAAACATTGTTGCTGCAATTGACAACTGGGCGAATTGCGATATGTTCGTCGCAAGGTGCAAGTTCATCGGAAAAGACCGCGAAAAATGGTTTGATTATCTGACGGAATATCTTGAAAGCGATAAGGAATACGACCTGCGCTTTGCAATCGTCGCGATGATGACGTATTATCTCACCGACGAATATATCGACCGAGTGCTTGCGCTTTCGTCAAAAGTGAAAAGCGACAAGTATTACGTAAAGATGGCGGTTGCCTGGCTTATGGCGACTGCGCTTTGTAAATTTCCCGACAAAGCTCTTGACGTGATAAAAAGTAACGTCTTGGACGTATGGACGCACAACAAGGCTTTGCAAAAGGCGCGCGAAAGTTTCAGAATCGATAAGTCGCAAAAGGATTATCTCAACACTCTCAAACGAAAATAATCAAAAAAGGCATAAAAAAACCACCGGGATTTTTTCCGCGGTGGTTGTTTTTTTGAAGATTACATAATCTTTCTGAAAATCGCCTCGACTTCCTTTCTGTCCCAGATTTGCGGGCAGGGATACAAGGGGTTGGCTTCGTGCAGGGCTTTCGTGATGCAGTCGTCAAGGTCTTCTTCCTTAATGAGTTGGCTGCCGTCTTTCGCGCGGATTTTGTCGGGAATGTTCATGGAAGAGTTCATATCCCTGATCCACTGAATGAAAGCGTTTGCTTTTTCGGCGTCGTCTTTGCCTTGGATACCGATGCAGTCTGCAAGGCGGGCAAGTTTCTTATGCGCGCTCTTTCCGTACGCTTCGAGAACGTAGGGAAGGATAACCGCGTTTGCAAGACCGTGAGGCACGCCGTAGTGTCCGCCGAGCGTATGTGCGATTGCGTGTACGTATCCGACATAGGAACGGGTGAACGCGCGACCTGCGATGAACGAAGCGTATTGCATTTTGTTTCTTGCTTCAAGGTTGTCGCCGTGCTCGTAAGCCTCTTTCAGATACTTATGGATAAGTTGAACTGCCTCGACGCTGTCCTTTTTGGTTTGTGCGGTGTTTTCGCCGCCGATGTAACCTTCGACTGCATGAGTCAAAGCGTCCATACCGGTGGTGGAAGTAATGTGAGGGGGCAGACCGATTGTGAGTTCGGGATCCATCACGATATACCGCGGTATAATCTTCGGGTCGTTAATGGGGTATTTTTCGTGCGTATCGGGATTGCTGATAACAGCGGCAAGAGTTGCTTCCGAACCTGTGCCGGACGTCGTGGGAATCGCGACGAGCGGGGGAAGTTTTCCGAAAGGTTTGCCCAAAGTAACTTTCAGCACGCCTTTAAGCTGGGGTACCGATTTTTTGGGAAGCATGACGCGTGCGCCGATGCCTTTTGCACAGTCCATGGGAGAACCGCCGCCGAGAGCGATGATGACGTCGCAATTGTTTTCCTTGTAAATGCGAAGACCGTCTTCGATGTTGGTGATGGTGGGATTGGGCACTACGTCATGGTAAATGACAGCCTTCATTCCTTCTTTTTCAAATGCTTCTTTAATGGGGTCGGCAATACCGAGTTTGTACAAGCCGCCGTCGGTAACGATAAGCGCGCTGGTGCAACCTTCTTTTTCCTTGATCCATTTGGGAAGTTGTTTGATTGAACCTGCGCCCGAAAGTGTGCCTTTGTTCTGATGCCACGGCAAGAACCACATTGCAACCCACATGGATTTCTGGAATACTCTGTAACCGAATTTAGTTAATCCGTTCATTTTATTCCTCCTGATTAAGATTATACGAAAATTATACCATCTAAATGCAAAAAAGAAAACGATTTTTACGAAAAAAAGAATAATCGTTCGGTTTGCCGCCAAAGAACCGCCGGTTTTTTCGGCAAAACAGACAGCCTTGTCCGCCGCCGTATATAAAAAACGTAAACCTTTTCGACGGCGCATATATTGACTTTGAAACTCACTTAGTGTAATATATATTATGTCATAAAGACAGGGAGGAAATTATGTCGGAATCTATCTCAAACGAAAGGTTAAGCAAACGTAATCTGTGGGGCTACTCGATGGGCGGTATCGGCAGAGATATGGCTTATCAGCTGGTCAACACGTACCTTCTGACGTTCATCACCTTTACGAAAGGACTTTCGAACACCGAGTTCGCAATGGTTGGCGTCATTATGGTTATCTGCCGTATTTTCGACGGCTGCAACGACCCGTTCATGGGCAGCCTTATCGAAATCACAAGGACGAAAATCGGCAAGTTCAAGCCGTGGATTCTTGCGGGCGTATTTACGAACGTTGCGGTTATTATCGCGCTGTTCTGCGTGCCGCTCCGCGGGACGAGTTATCTCATTTTCTTTGCGTTCGGATACCTTCTGTGGGGTATGACCTATACGATGAACGATATTTCGTATTGGGGAATGTTGCCTTCGCTGACCTCAAACCCCGGCGACCGCAACAACCTTACGACGCTTGCAAACATCGGCGCGGGTATCGGCGCGGGGCTTTCTGTCCTTGCAATCCCGTCGCTTACGCAGGGCAACCTGGCAATCGCGTCCAACGCAAGCAAGTCCTACGCAATCGTGTCGATTATCGTCTGCATAGTTTTCTTTATCTGCCAGATTATGACGGTTTTTGTCGTAAAAGAAAAACCTTTGCCCAAAGTCCGCGTGGACGACGGCGAAAAACGTTCCTTAAAGGATATGTTCAAGGTCATTTTCAAAAACGACCAGTTAAAACCCGTTATGGCGTCAATGCTCCTTTACAACATAGGCAGCGGCATTACAATGGCTCTTGCGAGTTACTGGATTTATTATCGCTTTGCATATCAGGGACTTCTCGTCACGCTGTTCACGGTTATTTCGGGCGTATCGACGCTTGTCATTGTGTTTTTCCCGATGATGTGCAAAAAGCATTCCAGACGCTGGATTTCAAAGTTGTCGATGATTATGATTATCGTCGGATATCTTCTGATGTTCGTCATAAGTCTTACGACGGGCATAAACCCCGACGCGGACAAAGTCGGCTTCAAAATCGGCGAAGTATTGATTCCCGTTACGTTCATATTCACGGGACTTACGGGAACGTGCGCGTTCTTCGGACAGACGCTGTTTTATCAGGTGCTTACGATTTCGGTCGCGAACACGGTCGAATACAACGAATATACGACGGGAATGCGCGACGAAGGCGTTATATTTGCGTGCCGTCCTTTCACTGCGAAACTCGGCAGCGCGGCGGTCGTCGGCATTACGACGCTTGTCGTTCTCGCACTTGGTCTTAACCCCACCAACAAGGCGATTTCCAACGCCGACTACGAGGCGGGACAACTTGCGATTCAGGTGGAACAACTCGTGAAAGACGAAACCCCGAATTTCGATTCCCTTTCAAAGGCAGAGCAGACGAAACTTATCGAGGCAAAGAAAAAGTCCATCGAAACCGAAAACGTCGCAAAAATCGAAGACATCATTCACACAAACGAAAAAACGAAGGTCGCAAAATGGCAATATCAGACAATGTTTGCGTTCATGACGTTGCTGCCCCTTGTGATTCTCCTTGGAAGTTTTGCGATATACTTTAAGAAGTACAACATAAACGAGGAACGTTACGACGAAATCTGCGCCGAAATCGCAAGGCGCAAACTTGCGGCGGAAGGCAACGCGGAAGTCGTGCTTGACGGCGCGGACGTAAACGAACTCGAAAACGATTTAGCATCTTCCGATGCGGAAACACCGGATGAAATTTTTGAACAGGAAACGGCGGCGGACAAAATATCGGAAGCCCCGGACGAGGTTGAAAAATAGTCAATGATAGTTGCGGTTATTCTCGGAAACAGAATGAACGATAACGGTACGTTATCCGCGCTTGCAAGGAAGCGTCTGGACCTTGCCGAAAAACTTTATAAGGAGTATTCGCCCGAAGAAATTATTCTGTCGGGCGGACGCGCCAATCCCAAAGTGGACGTCACCGAAGCCGACGCCATGCTCAAAGAACTGAAACGCCGCGGCAATATCGACGAAAGCGTAATCTTGCTGGAAGGGAAATCCCTATCGACCAAAGAAAACGCGAAATATTCCGTGCCGATGGCGCTTAAATTCCACCCCGATAAGATTATCGTGTGCACCACGCGCGAACACGCAACGCGACCTTATCTCAATCCGCTCAGACTTTTCCGTCGCGCGGTCAAAGACAACGGAAGCAACGTGCCCGTTGAAATTTATACAAACAACAAATAACATTTTTGGAGATATAATATGTCTGAAATCAAAAGCGACGTCCTGATTATAGGTGCGGGACCGTCGGGTATTTTCACGGCGCTGGAACTTATCCGTAAGAACAGCGACAAAACCATCACCATCGTCGAACAGGGACGAAACATCGACAGACGACACTGCCCGAAAAACAAAACGGGCAAGTGCGTAAATTGCAAACCTTATTGCAACATCACCACGGGCTTTTCGGGCGCGGGCGCGTTTTCCGACGGGAAACTTTCGCTATCGCCGGAAGTCGGCGGCGACCTTCCCGAGCTTATCGGCTACGACACCGTGCAGGAACTTATCGACTACACCGACGGGATTTATCTCGATTTCGGCGCGGATAAGAAAATCGAGGGCGCAAACAGCGAAGACGTCAAGGTCAAAGAAATTCGTCGTCGCGCAATCGCAGCAGGACTGAAACTCGTCGATTGTCCCATTCGCCATCTCGGAACGGAAAAGGCGCACGAGGTGTATTCCCGCATTGAAAAATTCCTTATCGACAACGGCGTGAACATTCTTTTCGACACGTCGGCGGGCGACCTTATCATAAACGAAGGAGTGTGCGAAGGCGCGCATTTCATCAACAACGTTACAAAGCAGGAATTCGTCATAAAGGCGGAAAGAGTGGTTGTGGCAGTCGGTCGCGTCGGCGCGGACTGGCTTGACGATCTGTGCAGAAAGTACGGCATAAAACGCCGTGCGGGCGTCGTCGATATCGGCGTCAGGGTTGAGTGCCGCAACGAAGTCATGGAAGAAGTCAACGACGTGTTGTACGAAAGCAAACTTATCGGTTACGTCCCGCCGTACAACGATAAAGTCCGCACGTTCTGCCAGAACCCCGGCGGATTCGTATCGCAGGAAAATTACGAAGGCGGGCTTGCCGTCGTAAACGGACACAGTTTCAAGGATAAAAAATCCAAAAATACCAACGTCGCGATTTTGTCGTCGCACCACTTCCGCGTACCTTTCGACCAGCCGATCGAATACGCAAGAAAGGTCGGGGAACTCACGAATATGCTTGGCAACGGACAAATCCTCGTGCAACGCTTCGGCGATATCCTTGACGGCAAACGCACCTGGGAAAAAGAACTTGCAAGAAGCAACGTGCGCCCCACGCTTCCCGACGCGGTTGCAGGCGATATCACGGCGGCAATGCCTTATCGTCCGATGTCGAATATCATCAACTTCATAAAAGCGGTCGATAAAGTCGTGCCGGGCTTTGCGGGCAAGGAAACCCTGTTATACAGCCCCGAAATCAAGTTTTACAGCAACAAGGTGGAAATTGACGAGCGATTTGAAACGAGCGTCAGAAACCTTTATACTCTCGGCGACGGCTCGGGCTGGACGCGCGGACTTATGCAGGCGTCGCTTATGGGCGTGCTCACCGCCAGAAATCTTTTCTCGGAATAAGAAAAACAAAATACGAACAAAAAATAAAAGCCTTGCGTTCTTGCAAGGCTTTTCGTTTGTTGGTGGATTAAATTTTTATGCCGCGCGTTCGTAAATTTCGTTTTCGCGACGTTTTTTAAGGACGGGAAGTTCCGCAACGCGGAAAAGGTGGAATTTTCCGTTTTCGTCCTTTGAGAACAATAAAAGGATTTTGCCTTTCACGACGCAGATGCCTGCGGCAAGCGGCTCAATCAGGAATACGACGCCAAGGATTGCCATAAACACGAATACTACCCAGATAAACGCGCCGTCCTTGAACCACATTTCAAAGCCTTCGTAAATGGTATGTACGCCCATAATGTTGCCGAAGCCCGAAAGTCCCAACGCTTTTCCGGCGGCTTCGTTGACCTGCGCGGTCGTGTACTCGGGATGAGCAAGGCGCGCCGCGTTGATTGCATTTTCGACGTCCGCCATATTGTACTTTGCGTGGAAGGGAAGCATTGCGATGAGTACGTAAGTCAAAGGAATTGTCAGAATGAACGCAAACGCCGTGATGAAAATCGTCAGACGTTTTCTCAGTTTATCGTCTTCAAAGCGCAGCGCGACGTTTGAAAACAGCATAATGCCCGTTGCCATTACTAAAATGACGACAAGATATTTTGCAAGGGGGTTTTTGATTGCGGCATAACTTTTGTAAAAGTTGGCAACGCCCATCGCGTTGACAAGGAACAGTATGCCGAACACCATAATGACGCACGATAAAATAATACCGTAAACGCATTTTTTGTCGTTTGACGAAAGATTTTTCATAATTTCTCCTTACCCTGAAAATCGGTTGCCCGTAAAACCATAATAACAAGCGCAGCAAACGTGTGTCAAATGTTTTTTGATATACAATATATTTTTATTATACAGTATTTATATTGTATGGCATAATCGGCGGGCAATTTCTTGCCTTTCGCGCCGCGTTATGATAATATTATATGGAAAACAAGAGGTTGCATATGAGTTACGCAGACAAAGTATTCGTTGAAAACGTCAAAGATATTCTTGAAAACGGCGTGTGGGATACCGACAAGGAAGTCCGCCCGCATTGGGAAGACGGCACGCCCGCGCACACCGTCAAGAAATTTTGCGTCGTAAATCGCTACGACTTGCAAAAGGAATTTCCGATAATCACCGTAAGGCGGACGTTTTTCAAGTCCGCAATCGACGAAATTTTGTGGATATGGCAGAAAAAATCCAACAACGTCCACGATTTGAAAAGCAGAATCTGGGACAGTTGGGCGGACGAAAACGGCAGTATCGGGAAAGCGTACGGATATCAGCTTGCGAAAAAATCAATTTATAAGGAAGGCGAGTTCGATCAGGTCGACCGCGTGCTTTTCGATTTGAAAAACAATCCGCAAAGCCGCCGCATTATGACGAATATTTATAACTTCGACGACCTGCACGAAATGAATTTGTATCCTTGTGCATACAGCATGACTTTCAACGTGTCCGGCGACACCTTAAACGGTATTCTGAATCAAAGAAGTCAGGACACACTCACCGCAAACAACTGGAACGTCGTGCAATACGCCGTGCTTTTGCATATGTTTGCACAGGTTTCGGGGCTGAAAGCGGGCGAACTCGTGCACGTCATCGCCGACGCTCATATTTACGACCGTCACGTGCCGATTATCAAGGAAGTCATTGAAAAGCCGCAGTATCCCGCGCCGAAGTTTTGGATAAATCCCGACGTCAAAAACTTTTACGATTTCACCGTCGACGATTTCAGGTTGGAAGGCTACAAATTCAACGACCTTGACAAAAAAATCGAGGTGGCAATCTGATGAAAACGATAGTTGCAGTCGATGAAAAATGGGGCATCGGCAAAAACAACGGGCTGTTGTTTGCAATCCCCGAAGATATGAGGTTTTTCCGCGAAACGACGCTTAATAAAGTCGTCGTGATGGGCAGCAACACATTAAAAAGTTTCCCGGGCGGCAAACCCCTGAAAAACCGCGTCAATATCGTGCTTTGGCCGGACGCGGACGAGCGCGACGACGTCGTCATCGTGAGAAACCTTGACGAACTTTCAAAAACCCTTTCCGCCTACGACACCGACGACGTGTTCATTATCGGCGGGGCAATGTTTTACAAAACCATGTTGCCTTATTGCGATACGGCGTACATCACGAAGGTCAGGGCGGACGGACAGGCGCAGGTTTTTTTTGAAAACCTTGACGAGATTCCCTGCTGGTCGCTTGAAAGCGAATCGGAACTCATAAACAACGGACAATACGAGTTTTCGTTTTGTACTTATAAAAACAAAAACCCGAAACCGTTTTAACGAAAAAACACAAGCGCATCGCACAGGCGGTGCGTTTTTTATATGGAAAAACGGCGCAAAAAAACCTCGGCTGAAACCGAGGTTTTTCGTTAAGTTCAATTAGTCGTTAAGGTTCTTGTAATCGTCTTCTTTCTTCTTGGAAGTCTTTTTCTTATCGACTTGTTGTTTGCCTTCCTTGTGTTTGGGCAGGTACTTTTTGATGAAGAATGCCGCAACTGCGATGACGACGATTGCGCCGAACGCTACCGAAGTGAAGATAACCCAGTTGAAGTTCTTGCCACTGTCTTTGTTGTTTTCCTTATCGGGCTCTTTATCGGGAGTGGTTTCTTCTTCTTTGTCGATTGCGCTGTACTTGACGGTGTTGACCGTAAGGTCTGCGTGTGCCGCCTTGAAGTCGTTAACGTGTTTGTCGAATTCGTCCGCTTTCACGTCGAGTTTTTCGATAAGGACGTCGTCGAACAGCACGTATCCGCTTGCTTTATTATCGGCAGATTCGCCAAAGCCCAGACGGATTTTGAGAGAAAGGTCTTTCGCATTTTCGCCGTACTTGTCGATTTTCGTGTCGGACGAGGGCGCTTTGATGAAGAACACGTACTCTTTCCATTCGGTGCTGTTGACCTCGATTGTCTGCGAAGCGTAGTCAACGTACTTGCTGTTTTCGCCGTAGTTTGTCGCGACAAGCGTGATATACGCTTTGCCGGTGTGACCTTCGGACAGTTTCGCCCAGACGGAAATCTTATAGAATCCGTCTTTCGTGAGCGTCTTTGCATCGCTTGCGTAATAGCTTGCGCCCGCCGTGTTAAGGTAAGGGATAATCAGGCAGGATTCGCCGCTGTGCGCTTTGTAATCGGTGCTGTAAATGACGCCGCTTTGAAGTTGTTCGGTATCGGTATCCTTAGTCAGGGACGTCTTTGTCCAGCCTTTCGGGGAAGTGGGTTTGTTCTCGTCGGGGGTGGTTGCAAGACCGAAGCTGTCCAGGTTCATTTCGACGCGTTTGGTTTCTTCGTACTCGTCGGCGGCAGACGCCGTTGCGCTTGCGGTTTTTGCATTGTAAACGCTTTCAGAAATGTCTTCCTTGATGACGTAGTCGAAGAGCACCGTGCCGCCTTTCGCGCTGTCTTTGTAATTATAAGTTTCGGTGGCGTCTTTGTGGGTGTTCTTGTTGTAAACTTCGTATGCGCCGTCGACTTTGACATACTTGCCGTTAAGACCGTCCGCAAGCACCATATTCGCGTCGGTGAGGGCAATATCGACGTCTTTACCACCGAGGTACAATCCCAGCGTTGCGCTGATTGACGAGAATCCCGTCTTGACGTAGAAGGTGTAGCGTTTCCAGCCGCCTGTTTGAGAAGCCATGGATGCTTCGATGTTTTCAAACTTGCTGTCGACGTTGGTTTCTGCGATGTTGTTGTCGGTCATAAGGTAAACGCTTGCTTTGCTGTCGCCCATGACCTTGACCATAACGCTGATTTTGTAATAAGAGTTCGCGTTGAGCGTGAAGCTGTTGGACACGTAACCTACGCGCACGGATTCTTTCGCAAGACCTTCAACGTCCGCGGAATTGATGAGCAGGTAAGAGTCGCCGCCCGCATAAATGCCGAATGTTTCAACGTCTTCTTCTTTGCATTCAAACGGTGCGGTTTTGAGCGTGTCGACAGGAACGCCGAGTTTCGTTGCAAGGTTAGAAAGAAGCGCGTCGCGATTTACGTCGACGATGCCCGCAACTGCCTTGTCTTTTTCGCCTTTAAGCGTCCAGCCGGAAGGTACGCCGAAAGAAGTGCTTTGGAACACTGCGTCGGTGTTGCTGGAATCTTTGCCGCCGTCCTTGAAGAACTTCGTATCGGAGTAGTTGTATTTCTGGAACTGACCGTTGGTGAACGTTTCGCTTGAAAGCGTTTCATACCAGTCGTATTTCTTTTCGTACGTGCCGGAAGCCGACGCGCCGTTGTATTTTGTATAATCCGTTTCGACAAGAGACGCGTTTGCGATATAAGCCGTGCCGCTGAACAGGGTGGAGCTTGTGAACGCGCCGCCGCTGCCCAAAGAGATTTCAAACGTTACGACTTGTTCTTGGAGCGACGCGGTGTGGAAGTAGCAAACGAGTTCGCGATAGCCGTTAAGGCTCGACGAGCTGTCCGCAAGGTCTTTGTCGGTGGTAACCGCGGCAAACGTCGCGATTGCTTTTGCGGCAGAGTTAGTGTCTTTATCGCCGTCGTATACGGTCAGGACAACGCCCGAAGTCGAAGGAACGTCAACAGTCCTTACCCATACGCTGAAACGGTAATATGTGTCTTTTTGAAGTGTTGCCTTGGTCTGGAATTTCGCAATGGTTGCTTTCGCCGACGTGAATTTTCTGTTTTTTGCCGAGAAGATTGACGAAACGTAAGGCGTTTTATCGTCTGCCGAGAATTCTTCGCCGTCGCCGATGATGGTCACGGGAACGCCGTTGATGTTGTCGCCGCTCTTGTTATTATTGACGAAAGCATTGATGAGTTTATTGTCTTCCGGTTTGAAACGGTTGTCGGTGACGTAGTCGCCGGTCTGCGTGGTGTCGTCGGTTTCTTCGATTTTAAGGTCGTCGACAAGGATATAACCTTTTGCTTTGTCGTCGCTGTCTTTACCGAGACCGAAGTGGAAGTACAGTTCGTCCGCGGTATTCTCGTTTGCGTAAACGTAGAAGGTATATTCGTTCCAGCCGTTGTTTTCGCTGTCTTTTTGTGCGATTTCGATAACGGTGTTGTCGGACAAATCTTTGCTCTTACCAAGGGCAAGGTACGCTTTGCCGTTTTCGACGTATTTCGTGTTCAGAGAAACGGTTACTTTGTAATATCCGCCGCGCTTGAAGTAAAGGGGATTCGTGGTGTAAAAGCCCATTCGCGCGTCGGCGACGTTATAGATTGTGAAAACGCTGCCGTGTCCTTCGACCGCAGCCGCGTCAACGGTGTATTCGTTCACAAGGGTGATTTTGCCGTCTTTTGCGTCGACTTCGTTCACAAGACCGTAGTTGCTGTTGGTGTCGGTTGTCGTAACTCTGTTGTAAAGATAAGGATAATCCGACGTGGTTTTGTAATCGAAGCTGCCGTTGGGAACGGAAAGGGTAATCGTTTTTACGTTTTCGGTGGGCAGGACGGTGTCGTCTTTGACGGTGGTCAGACGGATATTGTCAAAGAAAGCGTAACCGCTTGTTTTGTATTCGTCGCGCAGGTTGTTGTTGCCCAGCATGAGTTGCAGTTCAAGCGATGTGCTGCCGTTGTATTTTCCGTCGATAATGAAGGAATAAGTCGTCCAATCGCCGACGGTGATCGCGTCGAAACTTGCATAGCCTTCGGTTGCGGGAATCGACGAGCCCGAAGAATAACTTTTTGCGATTTTGATCGTCGCGCCTTTTTTCTCGCCGCCGTCAAGGTTTGCCGTTCTTACGTCGACCTGCAAAAGGTATTTCGTGTTTGCCGCCGCGCTGAACTCCGAAGATCTGTACATATAGTAACGGGCTTCCGTGTTGTTTATCATAAGAACGTTGTCGTCCTTATTATAATTTTTCGCGTCTTCTTCGCCCGTCAGGCGGTTCGCGTCGAACTTCGAGAAAGTGCACCATGCGCCGAGATTTTGATAATCCGCAAGGTTGATAACGCCGCGTTTTACGGTTTCGAGCTTGGGAAGGGTGCTGCCTTCGGTATCAGACGTCGGCGAACCGGTGAAACTCGACGGGGCGTAAGGATATCCTTTGTCCGACGTCGTGTAAGACCTGAAATTGCCGTTTGTGAATGACGGAGAAGCGCTCGTATTGTCGGTTGTCTTGTTGTCGTCGGTCTTTTTGTTGCATGCCGCAAGAAGAACGACGGACACGATAAGCGTCAGACATACGAGAAGTGTGAGCAATTTTTTAAGATTGAGTTTGTTCATTTCGACTCCTGTATAGTGTGTACTATGCGCACGTTGCGTGCGCTAAAAATAAAATATACATATTGCATTATAATACATATCAATATTTTTGGCAAACAAAAATCATTATTTTGCACTGTTATTTTGACGTCGTGATGATAACACGCCGGGTTAAAACAAAACTAAAAGACGGCGCCGTATTATTTTTTGAAAAATCAAGATACTACGGTTATGCAAAAATACGCGCGGGTTGAAAAGAAAAAAGAAGTTTTAAGGACGGCGGCGTTGATACTTTCCGGCGCGGTTACGGGGATACTGTCGGGGTTTTTCGGCGGCGGGGGCGGAATGCTTGTCGTGCCTGCGCTGACGCTTATTATGAAACTTACCGAAAAGCAGGCGCACGCAACCGCAATCGCGGTGATTCTGCCCGTTACCGTCGTCGGCGCGGTAACTTATCTTTTGCGCGGAGTTTCCGCGGGGGATGGTTTTGCGGGGACTGCCATAGGCGTTGTTATCGGCGGTCTTGCGGGCGCGATGCTCCTCAATAAATTGTCGAATAAGTTTGTTTCGTTTTTGTTTTACGGCGTGATGATTGCGGCGGGAATAAAAATGGTTTTGTGACACAAAACGGTGTTTAAGTTGTGAAATGAAAGTTTTATTTATCGTTTTCGGAATAATCGGCGGATTGCTTGGCGGAATGGGTATGGGCGGCGGAACGTTGCTTATTCCGCTTCTGACTCTTGGGCTCGACGTGCCGCAACAGACGGCGCAACTTCTGAATTTATTGACGTTCATTCCGATGAGCGCGTTTGCTCTTATCGTCCACGCCAAAAACGGATACGTCGCAAAGAAGCGTATCTTTTTCGTTATTCTGCCTGCGCTGGCGTTTGCGATTTTGGGCAGCGTTTTCGCAACGAAAATATCTGCCGAAGTATTGAAAAAAGCGTTCGGATATTTTCTGATACTTCTAGGCGGCACGTATTTCATAAGTTGTTTCGTCAAAAAAATTCGTGATAAATAGAAATAATATGAAAAATGTTTGAAAAAATCGCGGGAAACGCCGTGATTTTTACCAAAAAAACGTTAAAAAATTAACTTTCTATCAGTTTTATTTTTTTATTTTACAAATATTTATAATAAGTGTTATCATAAAATTATCGTGAAATAAGGAGGGACATAATTTTTGATTTTCACTTTTAAAAGAGGCGTTCACCCGGACGGCAAAAAGAAGTTGACGGAAAACGTCGCGCTTTCGGATTTTCCGACGCCCGTTTCAGTCTGCATACCTTTGTCGCAACACATCGGTGCGCCTGCCGAACCCGTCGTCAACGTCGGCGATTACGTCAAAGAAGGGCAACTTATCGGAAAATCGACGGGATTCGTTTCCGCAAACGTGTTTTCGTCCGTTTCGGGCACGGTTACGGGATTTATGACTTTGCCGACCGCTCCCGGCGGAACGTGCAATCACGTCGTTATCGCAAACGACGAAAAATACGACAAAGTTACGCTTCCCGCTCTTAACAACCCTTCGCCCGAAGAAATCGTGCACAGGATTCAGGAAGCCGGTATCGTCGGTATGGGCGGTGCGACTTTCCCGACTCACGTCAAACTTTCGCCGAAAACCCACGTCGACACACTTATCATAAACGCCGCCGAGTGCGAGCCTTACATCACCTGCGATTATCGTCTTCTTCTTGAAAAGACGGATGAATTCATCGCAGGCGTTTTGTTGCTGAAAAAGGCCCTCGGCGCGGAACACGTCTTTATCGGTATCGAAAAGAACAAGCCGGAAGCGATCAAAAAACTTATCGCCGACTGCGCGAATACCGACATCGCCGTTGCGCCGTGCAAGGTGAAATACCCGCAGGGCGCGGAAAAACAGCTGATTTACGCCGTGACGCGCAGAAAAGTTCCCTGCGGCGGACTTCCCGCGGACGTCGGCGTCGTCGTATCGAACGTTCATACGGCTTATTCGGTGGCGCGCGCAGTTTATAATGGTGAGCCTTCCTACAAAAGGGCAATGACGGTATCGGGAAGCGGCGTGCAGAATCCCGGCAACTTCTGGGTAAGGACGGGTACGTCTTATCAGTTCATATACGACACCCTTGACAAAGACGTGTCGTTGCCTGAAAAGAACGTAAAAATCATATCCGGCGGCCCGATGATGGGATTCGCTCAGCCGTCGATGCGAGTCTGCACGACAAAAGGCAGCTCTAGTCTGCTGTTTCTGACGGAACAGGACGTCGAAAACAAGCCCCGTACGCAGTGCATCAACTGCGCCGGCTGTGCAAAAGTCTGTCCGATGCACCTTATGCCGATGAAAATCGAGGCGGCGGTTCTTTCGGGCGACTGGGAAGACGCGAAAAAATACGGCGTTCTTAACTGCATCGAATGCGGTTGCTGCGCTTATAACTGTCCTGCGAAACGCCCGCTCACTCAGGCAATCCGTCTTGGCAAGAAAACCATAAAGGAGAAGAAGATTTAATATGAACGACAGCAGTTATAAATACATAGTTTCGACTTCTCCGCACATCACGAATGGCAGAACGACAAGGGGCGTTATGTTTGACGTAATAGTCGCGCTTATGCCCGCGGTAATAGCGTCGTTTTTGCTGTACGGACTGTACACTTTGCTCATGACGGCGGTTTGCGTCGCGAGCGCGGTTTTCGGGGAATATCTTTACAACCTTATCAGGAAAAAACCGCACACCGTCAACGATTTGTCGGCGGTCGTAACGGGCATACTTCTGGGGCTCAATCTCACGCCGACCGTTCCGGTTTACGTGCCGATTATCGGCGGAATTTTCGCGACGCTTGTCGTGAAGATGCTTTTCGGCGGTCTTGGCAAAAACTTTGCAAACCCCGCAATCACGGCTCGTATTTTCGTTATGCTTGCCTGGACGACGGCGATGACGACTTTCGTCGCTCCCATCGATTTGTCGAACGGCGGCGCGGAACTTATCAAATATTTCAACCACGATACTGTCAACGCTCTGACTTCGGCTACTCCGCTCGTCGGACTTAAAGAAGGCGCGGTGAACGCGTCCGCGCTCGATTTGTTCCTTGGAAGAACGGGGGGCTCTGCCGGCGAAACGTGCGCGCTTGCGCTTATCATCGGCGGCGTATACCTTGCGATAAGAAAGGTCATCGACGTTAAAATTCCGCTTATCTTCATACTCACGTATTTCCTTGTCACGCTTGCGATTTACAAGGACGCGAACGTTGCGGGCTGCGGCATTTTGTCGGGCGGACTGCTTCTCGGCGCGATATTTATGGCAACGGATTACTCCACGTCGCCCGATACCGTTATCGGCACGTGCATTTATGCGTTCGGCTGCGGGCTTCTCACGGCGATTTTCAGAAAGTACGGCAGTATGCCCGAAGGCGTTTCGTTTGCGATACTGCTTATGAACGTCGTTACGCCGCTGCTTGACAAATACATTCGTCCCCGTCCTTTCGGTTACGTCAAACCGGTTAAACCGAAAAAGGGCAAAAAATCCGAAAAGGAGGCGCAGGCATAATGGCAACGAAAGAAAGAAAACCCAATAAACTCGTCGTGTGGCTGAAAGACCACCCGATGCCCGCTTGCGTGATAGTATTGTCGTTGATCGCGCTTATCGCCGGGCTTCTTCTCGGGGGAGTAAACCAACTTACCTATCAGTCGCCAGAAGAAAAACTTGCGAAAAACCTTAGCAAGGCTTACGAAAGCGACGCCGGCTGGACAAAAGTTGAAAACCTTTCGGATTACAACGTTTCGCCAAGCGATTCTTCAACGACGCTTACGGCGGCTTACAAGAGCGCGGCAGAAGGGAAAGACGTTTATATTTACACGACTTCCGCAAAAGGATACAAATCGGGGCTTGAACTTATGATCGTCGTCGAAAACGATAAAATCATAAAGATTATGAAAACGTCCTCGTCCGAAACCATGGGCGTCGAAAGCAAGGAAAGTTTCCTTAATCAGTTTTACAACGTCGACCTGACGACAATCGACGGGTTCAGAACAAACAAACAAAAAACGACAGTCGGCAAGGAAGTGTCCGCCGTGTCGTCGGCAACGAAAACGTCCAACGCGGTTGCGTCGAGCGTCGATATTGTCGCAAAATACCACAAAGCAATCAAAGGGGGTAACAAATAATGAGAGCAGGAAAAAACCCCAACAGTAAATGGAAAATCGTGACGAACGGCATTGTCCGCAATAACCCCACGTTCCGTCTGGTTCTTGGCACTTGCCCGACGCTTGCGCTGACGACCGCGGCGATGAACGGCATATATATGGGGCTTGCGACGACCTTCGTCCTTGTGTGCAGCAACGTGATGATTTCGCTTCTTAGAAACATCATTCCCGACAAAGTCCGTATCCCGGCGTACGTCCTGATTATCGCGACTTTCGTCACCGTCCTTGATATGGCGATGGAATACGCTTTACCCGACGTTTATGAAATATTGGGACTTTATCTGCCGTTAATCGTCGTTAACTGCATCATTCTGGCAAGAGCGGAATCGTTTGCGTCCTGCAACTCCGTCGGCGACAGCGCGCTTGACGGGCTTGGAATGGGGATTGGATTTATGTGTTCGCTCACCGTTATGGGCGGCATCAGAGAAGTCATCGGCGCAGGTACTTTCTTCGGTATCGCAATCGGAAGTCTTCCCGAGTATTCGATGTCGGTAATTGCGATGGCTCCCGGCGGATTTTTGGTGTACGGACTTATGATGGCTGCCGTAAACTACATCAGCAACAGAAAACGCGATAAGGCTCTTCGCGAAGAAATCCGCATTGAAGAACTGAAACCCATTATCATAAAGGAGGGTAAATAAATGTCGTACTTATATCTTATTATCGGCGCGATATTCGTAAACAACTTTATCCTCACGCAATTTTTGGGAATCTGTCCTTTCCTCGGCGTGTCCAAAAAGACCGACAGCGCGCTCGGCATGGGCGTTGCGGTTATCTTCGTTATGGGCGTCGCGTCGATTATTACTTACGCGGTCAACCTTCTTCTTATTAAGTGGAACGTCGAATACATTCAGACGATTGCGTTCATTCTCGTCATCGCCGCGCTCGTGCAGCTTGTCGAAATCGTGATCAAGCGTTTCAGCCCGGGCTTGTATAACGCGCTGGGCGTATATCTGCCGCTTATCACGACGAACTGCGCCGTTCTGGGCGTTGCGATCGTCAACGTTACGCCGTCGTACGGATACAACCTTATACAAGCGTTTTTGAACGGCGTTTTCAGCGGCGTCGGCTTCACTCTCGCAATCGTGCTTATGGCGGGCATACGCGAGAAATTGCGTCACAGCGATATCCCCGAAAGTTTTCAGGGTTTCCCCATTACGCTTGTTGCGGCGTCCATTATGAGTATGGCGTTCACGGCGTTCGGCGGTATGATTTAAGGAGGGCGGAAATATGATTAATTTATTAGCGGCTTCAAAAGCGCTTCAAGTATTTATCCCCGCTTTAATCCTTCTTGTCCTTGCAATGCTGTTCGCGATTGCGCTTGCGTATCTCGGAAAGAAACTTGCTGTAAGCCGCGACGAACGCATTGACCAGGTCAGGGATTGTCTGTCGGGCGCAAACTGCGGCGCGTGCGGATACGCGGGCTGCGACGGTTTTGCAACCGCTCTTGTCGAAGGAAAGGCGGAACTTTCCTCCTGCAACGCAACCTCAAAAGAAAAGAAAGAAGAAATCGCGGAAATTCTGGGACTCACTGACACCGGCGAAGCGACGAAAGTCGTCGTTTGCTGCCACGGCGGTCAGGACGCGAAAGACAAATACGATTACGTCGGATACGGCGATTGCAGAAGTATGGAGCTTCTTGCAGGCGGTCGCAAACAGTGCGCCTGGGGCTGTCTGGGAACAGGCTCCTGCGTGGACGCGTGCCAGCATCACGCCGTTACCGTAAAACAAAAAGGATATTCCGAAGTGTCATTAAGCAAGTGCATTTCCTGCGGCAAGTGCATTTCGGTGTGTCCGAAAAAGATAATAAAAAGGATCCCCGCAAGCGCGACTTATTACGTTGCGTGCAGCAATCATCAGAAAGGTAAGGAAGTGCGCGAGCTTTGCACAAAAGGCTGTATCGCGTGCGGTATCTGCGTGAAGCAGTGCGAGGTCGGCGCGATAACCATCGTCGACAACCTTGCCACAATCGATTACACGAAATGCATAAACTGCGGCAAATGCGCCGCGAAATGTCCGCAACGTTGCATAGTATCGACGGATGCCAACAAATAATAATACGAACTCAGGTTTTACGCCGTGTTTTTGACTAATACTGCGTTACGCTC
>ULWT01067061.1_pt1 | contig 68459 bp, 65 predicted proteins | sample 1960611 | NCBI WGS metagenome assembly ULWT01 (sample SAMEA4835819, study PRJEB28245) | human gut metagenome | biome: gut microbiome; material: fecal sample | place: Denmark | collected 2008
GAAAATAGACTTATCTATAAAAGATAAGTCCTTTTTTCTTTATAATTACGGGATTTGATTATTTGTTTTTTGTCAATTTCCACATGATAAGTCTTATTTTAATTCTTTCAAATAAGTTTAACCCCAATATATCTTTACCGAACATATAGACGCCCCCTTTCAAAAACCTATAATTTAATTATAGCATAAAACGGGTATTATGTCAACCCCTAAATTATATAAAAAAAGGGGCATGACACTTTTAGAATATGCCATGCCATAATCTATATATCGGTTGTGTTGATATATGGGGGTTTTGATTATATAATCAAGAATAGTCAAGAGATAAAACCCCTATTCCCTTTGACTAACTTAATTATATCATACTTTCAATAAATTGTCAATACTTTTTTACAAAAAAATAAAAGGGTTTATATCAACCCTTTTTCTTTCATTTCGGCTTTGAATGTTTCCACTGTTCGCCAATTTCCATTTTTGTTAAGTATCAAGTTATTATTTCTATCTAGTGTATTTTGAATTATACTTGCAACGAATATTGTATATTCAATTTGTAAGTCTTCAATTCCGAAGTGAGTTTCTACAAACTCTTCATTTTCTACTAGATATTGATATAAACTTTCGGCACTTGATTTGATTTTACTTTTTGGAGTTAACTTTCCATTTTCTAATGCCCATTTTACATAGTTTTTAGTGCAATAGATTTTTCTAGCATAATTCCAAAGGCAAAGTTTTTGTAGTCCTAAAAGTTTATTGCTTTCTTTGTAGTCTTTTCTTTTATCAATACCATATCTATGATATGTTTTATGTACTGCATTAAAATCAAATGCTACATTGTAAGCACTAAAAATGTTTATACCTTTATCAATGATAGTCTTGTTTATTAGGTCATACAACTTATAAATACTTATAACTTGTGCTTTCCCGTTGTCTATCATTTCTTGCCAATGTGCCAATTTTTCAATAGCATATTTGCCGTTTCGGTATTCTTCATTTTCCCATACCTCTTTTATGATAAAGCATTTCTCTTGCTTTTTTCCAAAAAGTTTATTGATAACTAAAAAACTTAGTTCCATTATAATTCTTTGGTCGTTGCAAGTTTCTACATCTACCAATAAATAAGTATTTGATTTTTTTAGACTTGTCTTGTCTTCTTGTTTCTTGATTATTTCCATTTTTTTCTTTCCTTTCAAATTGACTTTTGTTTTATAATTGATTTAAAAAAGCAACTTATTTGTTGCTTTCTTTTAGTAAATCAATTAGACTTTGAGTTGCTTTGTAGTTTGTAACCATTTTGTCATTTCTAGCAACTTTTGTTTTTGTAGCAAGTTCCTTACTAGCAATACTAGCAAGTGTAGCATTAACACTATTGATTTTGTCAATGCTTATTCCTTGCTTTTTTAGGTCTTCGCTATAATCTTTTATAAGGTCATAGCAAGTAGCACCTTTCTCATAAGTAGCAAGTAAACCACCTACAAAGATTTGTTTTTGAGTTAATTTGATTTTTTCCATAATCTCACAACCTTTCATTTATAAAATTTTCAAAGAACTCTATAAGTTGTCAAGTCTTTACTCTTTCAACTTACATACTTATTATAACATATAACTTGTATCAAGTCAACCACTTTTTGAAAACTTTTAAAAGTTTTTTTATAAGTGGTATAAGTAAATACCCTTAACTAACTTACATATATATAATACCATATATAAAAAAATAAGTCAATAGTTTTTTTGTAATTTTAGAAAGTTTTTTTATATCAAACAAATGTTTGTATCAAGTCAAACAAAAAGCAAACAAATGTTTGTATCATATAACTAATAAAAAAAATGTAAAAAAAAATAAAAAAGTTTTAAAAAACTATTGACAACTATTTTTCTTTTTGGTATAATAAGTATGTAAGATAAAGAAAGACAAAGTCTTACTAAAAAAGAAAGGTTGTGTTAATATGAAAAATCAAAAAAGAAAGACAAAAAGAGTTTTTAAAAGATGGGTTGAAAGTGTGGTTGCATTTGTTATGGTTACATCAATTATGTTAATTTTAATGAGTGTTGATAGTGATTGGAACTTGACTTATTTAAAGTTTGTATTAGTTAATAGTTTAATTGCTTTTATAAGTTATAAACTACTTAAAAAATATGGAACTTATTACTTATACTTAGACGAAGAAGAAGAAGACTAAAAGTCTTCTTTTTTTGTGTCTTAAAGAGTGGGAACTATCAAACGAATGTTCGTATCAAACATTTGTTCGGGTGGGGGTGGGTTTAGTAAAATATCGTACAAATGTTCGTATATACAATAGAGCTCCTACCCGAATTTAGAAAATTAATTTTGAAAATTAAAAATGAAAAAAGCCCAAGCTAGACTTGCGCTATATTTATTTCACTCATAAGTGCTTTACGTATTTTTCTCATTGCTGTCCATTTGCACCATGCCACGCAGTATTTAGTTTCTCCAGCAATGCAATAACTCCATACTTTTCTTCCGCTGGCCTTAAGTCCACGTAAGTATTCTGAGTTGTCTGTCGCTGGTTTTTCTTCTTCTGTGTTAATAGGCTCTTCAACCGGCTCCGGTTTGATTTGGCGTTCTTGTAAGAATTCGCTAAGTACCCCGGCATAGTTTTTGTATTGTGGGTAATCTTCAAATGTTTGCCATACGGTATTCTTATTTACTTTATTCGTTACGCCTTTTGTCATTAGATTTGTTAACGCCTGTTTCTTAACTCCTTCCATTGTATGGAATATTACATATATTTGTCCTGGGTCGCCAATCTTTTCAAAATCTAAAATGACACACCATCTTTTATTCTTTTCTAATTCTAATATTTGACCATTAAATTTAGCTTTTTTATCTTCAATACTACGCACTTCTTTTAAGTCTTTAATTGTATAAACTGTTTTCATAAAATTCCTCCTATTCACATTCCTTTTTATTCTATTTTTCTTTACAATTATATTATAATATAAATCGCTGCGTGAATTCAAGTATTTTTGTTAAAAAATTGCATAAAAAAAAGAATACTCAAGGGTGAAAGGTGAGTATTCTATGCGGCCCAAGTATGTCCCGTGTCATAAACATCTTCGGCCTGTCCGTTCTCATAAATAAGCCTAACTACGGGTGTGCGGACATTGTCCAACACTCCGTATCCCATGAGTTGGGCTGACACTACGTCGCTGGCGTCTATTAGTAAGCTGAGCAACTGACCAGGGTGAAAGGGGTCATTTGCTACTACGCTTACATACGCCGTGGCATCTATGTAGATGCCGTCATCATTATTCTGCGATGGGAATTCTTTTAACTGTTTCTACTGCGTATCCGCCATCTCCGCCTACGCATTCGCACATTGGGAATTCTTCGATATCTGTGCTGTCTTTTTCAGCAATTAATTTAACCATTACATGGCATTCTGCGCCATCATCAGTAATAACTGATTCTACTTCTCTGTAGAATAATTTTCCACAATCTTCTTCACATTCATAAACAACATATTTTGGTGTCATAAGCCTTTTTCCTCCTATTTTTAAAATCCTTGGCCTTGTGTCAATGACTTAAAGGGTGAAATGGTAAGTCACTCACAATAGACCTCGTAAAAAACATTTTTTCTTTTTTTATTTTTTACAATTATATTATAAAATATTTTTGGACCTTTTGTAAACATTTTGCGCGAAAGAGAGCGCGCTAAATTTTTCTAACGGCGTCTCTTACGGCGTTTGGCGGCTTCGACTTTTTCGTGATGGCGTTCTATTAGCGTGAAGATAAAATCATACACGGTGTAGAGCACTAACACTCCTGTCATGAATCCTAATCCATTCATTAAGCCAGTTAACAAGTCTGCTAACATACACTGTCCTCCTCTGGTAAAAAGTTAATATACATGCGCCAAAAGTTAAGCAGCGCTTGTATCTCACCTAAACGCTCTTGAAGTTCAGGTTTGTCGGCATCCTCGATGTAGTCCATCATGTCTTCTAGAGCCATGATTGTCTCTTTAACTACTTGTTTTCCTATCATAGGTTGCCTCCCGTAAAAATTATTTCATTTCTTTTTTAATTTTTACAATTATATTATATCAAAATTTTAAGCTCTTGTAAACTATAATAGCACATATTTTTTGTCATTAAGAGCAAAAATTAATTCTAGAGGTGTTTTAAAATGCTCCTCATAATCTGATACGCTCCATCTATCATGCGTAGCAGTGGCATCGGCTCTCAGCATATAGCTGAAGCCATTGCCGCTATGAGGAAATACGATTTCAAACATATAATCCCCTAAGGTAGAATAGATATGAGTAATGCGTCCACTCATCTCTTTATATACTGTAATATCTGTGTGTTCCGCATTTGTTATATATTCTAGTATATTCTCCATAAATCTATTTCTCCTTTCATTTTTATAATATAATTATATCATTATTTTATATCTTCTGTAAACTTTTTATCCGTTTTTACGATAAATAATTGTGCCATATGTGACATAGCATAATCTCTATCTATTGCAAATGCTATCAAGAATGGATTATCAAAATGGTAGATTAACTTCCATTCATTTCTTTCTGTGAATCTATTGTAGATAAGTAATTCCATATTATCGTCTTTTGAGATATAATATCTAAATGCAGGATACTTATATCCTGTTTTACTAGAAGTAACTTCCATTGTACAAGTTTTACTATGTCTTCTTTTGTAAATACCTATTTCAAATTCTATGCATATTGATACTACAAATGATAAGACTAATATTATAATTAGAATAATTCCTATTGTGGTCATATTTTATTCCTCCTTTGTCTGATGTGATTACAGTATACTATGTATATTATCCTCTTGTCAACTGAATTAGAAAATTTTTCTTCAAAAATTTTTCTACTACATCTCATTTGACTACTATTATATTAATTATATATATTATATTATATAATATTTATCTTTGTCAAGAGATTTTATAGAAATTTTTTTAACTTTTTTACATTTACCTATTGACAAACTAGAGAATCTATGATATAATCTAGTTGTAATAGTTAAAAAGGAGGTAAATATGAAGAAATATTGGAAACATTTTGTAACTATAACTAAGCACAAATGGGTTGTGATGATAAATTGTATAAAAGCTGGAATAATATGGAGAGGACTTACACATGATTTAAGTAAATATGGTATTACTGAATTTTGTAGTAGTGCTAAATACTTCCAAGGGAATAGGAGTCCTATAGATGCTGAAAAAGAAGAAACTGGATATTCATTAGCATGGCAACATCATAAAGGACATAATCCACATCATTGGGAATATTGGATTGACAATATAGGAACTAGAACTAATAATGCAATCAAAGTTCCTTATAAGTATGTAATTGAAATGATATGTGATTGGATAGGAGCTGGTAAAGTATATTCAAAAGAGAAATGGAATCAACATGAGCCATTAGCTTATTATTTAAAAGTGAGAGATAGTAGAATTATTCATCCTGATACTGAGGCATTGATACTTGATTTTTTAACAACAATAGATGAAAAAGGATTAAAAGAATTTTACGCTAAAGCAAAGAACAAGGAGATAAAGAGATTATATGAAAATAGCTAGTTATTTAGATTTTAATCTACAAGCATATCAAGAAAGATTAGGATTAGTAAATTTCTTAGATGAGCAAGGTTTGTTACAACAATGCTCTCCAACAGAATTAGATAAAGTAGCAAATTATTTATTATATGCTGAGGATGTAGACGCTGAAGTAGAATTAAAGGAAGGAAGTAAAAAGAAAGTAAGTTATGAAACACTAATTGAAACTACACTTGGTGAAAGTACAGTACAACATAGTGAGGAAATATCAATTTATAGAGTACCTAGACCTAGTATTGACAGAGAAAAGGATGCAGATATACCTTTTATGAAACAATTATGGGAAGCTATAGATTGGGTTGATGAAAGATATAGATATTGTAGAGAAGTTCTTGAGGGAAAAAGAGATATGGACCCAGAAAGAAAATTAATTCCTACATATCAAACTAAATACTTCTTAAGAGAATGGATGATAGACTTAAGAAGAGAACAATTTTTACTAAAAGATAGTTATCGTCCAGTTGTTGGAACTACTGGAGGATTCCCTAGTCATGTTGATAAACCTGATTATTTAGGAATGTGTATCGGACCACATGTTTTATGTGATATAGATACAAAAGTAGATTTTGGTAATTGGAGACATATTCATGCAATGTTAAAATATTATAATGGTATGGTTCCTAAAATAGAAAACAATATACATCATCCTTGGTGGGACCCTTATATGTTCTTAGATGAGTTGATGAAAAGAGTGAGATTATCTCCTGAACATAGATTAATCCTTGAAGAAAAAATTGACCATGTGTCAAACGAAGACATCGTAAAACATTTAGAAGAAATGGGTGGAAAAACTTATAGTATAAATTATATAAGTACAATTTGGAAACAACATATAACAAAACAATTAGTAAAGCAAGCCTACTTATGGTGGGAAGAAAGAACACATCAACCTGATGGAACATTGGAAAACATGACAAAGTGGAGAATATGTCCACAATGCGGAAGACAATTATACGCTCATGATTTAAACTTTGGTAAATACCAAGATGGGTCTTGGAAAGAAATATGTAAGGATTGTACATATGAAAATAAATTAGCAAAAGAAAAACGTCGTGAGGAGAGAAATGCTAGAAAAAATTCTAAATAAGGAAATAGTAATTCCACATGAAAAACTTAAAAATGTTAAGATTCAAGTGGGACACTATACTATTACTTTGGAAGAATTTATAGAGATTAAAATTCGCCAAATATTAGAGGAGGCAAAGAATAATGAATGAGCAATATAGAACATGTCCAGAATGTGGTAAGAGACAAACTTTGGACATGTATTTACCTGTATCTAATTCATCATTATATAACATAAATGGTACTAGTTATATTTGTATTGAATGTATTGCATCCAAAATAGATAAACATGATTTAGATAGCATAGATAAGATGTGTCAATTTCTTGATTTACCTTATGATGCAAATAAATGGATAGAAATGTCTGACAAATATGAAAAGCTAGGACCATTACTTATTGACTATTGCCAAGAAATGACTAATGGTAAATATGTTGATAATGATTGGTTTAGATATAACAAAATGTGGGAAAAATGTAGAGAGTATAATAGTGTATTAGATGAATTAACGGCTATGCATTCAGATTTATTAATGTATCTTCGTAAGAAATGGGGACACATTGATGATTTTAGTTTAGAGGAATACATGAGAATGGAAGAATATGAAAGACATACTCTTAGCCATTATCCTTTCAAAGATGAAGCAAGAAGAGATATGGTAAGAAAACTTGCTAAGTTATCTGCTATATCAGACCATTGTATTGCTAATGGTGACAATAAAGAAGCTACTGCGATACTACAAAGCTATAATACTTTAATGAAAGAGCTTGGTATTAGTACACAAACTGCTAATAGCGAAAATACAATAGAAAGTTTATCTGAGTTAGTTGCATACTTAGAGAAAACTGGTTTCTTATTAAATTATAAGATAACTGAAAATAGAGATATAGTTGATAAAACTATTGAGAATATGCAACAATATGTAAGACGTTTGTTTACAGATTCAAGCGAAACAGTAAATGAAATGTATAATTCCAAAATGATTAATCAAGAATCTGGAACTGATATTACAGATGAAGATATTGAATTATTGTATTCATCATCTGAAGAAGAAACAGAGTTTGATGACCCAATGGATGAGAAAGAATTAGAAAAAATGTTCCAACAAGTAGAAGATGAATTCAAATAATGTTGAGAAATTATTAGATAAATACTACAGCACATTTTTAGAAAGAAACGATATGGCGCAAATCGTTATAACGCCACAGTATGTAGAAGATAATAGAGAGAAGATGGAAAACATGGTTAGGATTTTTACATTATATCCAGATTATTTGATTGATGTAATTACTCCTACCGACTCTTATTTTAAACTATACTTCTATCAAAGATTATTCTTACGTGTATGTATGCGTTATAGAGAGGTTTCAGGAACATTCCCTCGTGCGTATTCTAAATCGTTCTTAGATTTTCTAGCTATGAATATTCGTGGTATTATGCAACCTAGAAGTAAAGGATTTACTTGTGCGGATACAAAGAAACAAGCTGCACAAATCGTAGAAGAAAAAACAAATGAAATTTATCGTATGTTTCCTTTTTTAGTTAACGAACTTAATATAAGTGATGCTGATAAGATGAAAAAGAAATATGGTAACATGGGTTCTGATTATGCTGAACTTAAATTTAGAAATGATAGTCAAATAGATATTGTTAATACTGGAAATGCAGGACGTGGTGGACGTAGACACTGGGGTACTCTAGAAGAGTTTGCTATGATGGATGGAGATGCAGTTAACGAAGTAGTTATTCCATTAATGAACGTTGACCGTAGAACTGTTGCAGGATTATTAAATCCAACAGAACCACATGCTGCACAAACGATGATTACTACTGCGGGATATAAAGGAACCTATGCTCATGATAGAACATTAGAATGTTTAGTAGATATGGCAATAGAACCAGACAAAGCATTTTGTTTTGGTGGGGATTATCGTATACCAGTAATGCATGGTTTATTATCAATAGATAAAGTAAAAGATAAATTACAAGCATCTTCATATAAACTAGAGTCATTCTTACGTGAGTATATGTCAGTATGGACTGGAGGAAGTGAAGATAGCTATTATTCATATACTCAAATATCTAAATGTCGTAATTTGATACGTCCTGAGTTTAAAAGACAAGAAGGTTTTAATGGATTCTATGTATGTGGAGTCGACGTTGCGAGATTTGAAGGAGACCAAACTGTAGCAATGATATTTAAAGTTTTTACTGAAGGTGAAAGATATAAAATTAATTTAGTTAATATCAAAATCTTAAATGGTACTCACTTTAGAGACCAAGCTGCAATGTTAAAGCAATTTGATTTAGATTATAACTTTAAAGCTATCGTAATGGATATCAATGGTAATGGTGCAGGTTTAGCTGATTATATGATTGATGAACAAGAAGTAAATGGTATTTGGTATGAACCTTACGGTTTTTTAAATAAAACTAAGTATTCTGCTACAGAAAAACGCAATTGTGTGCGAAAATTGTTCGGAATTGAAGCAAATCGTTCATTAAATAGCGAAATTTATACAAATGCACATATAATTTTAAGTTTAAAACGTGTTTCACTACTATTAAATGAGCGACAAGCACGAAGATATTTTAGTCAGTATAAAACTTGGAATAAAATGACCCCAGTTAAACAAGCTGAGAAACTTATTCCATATGCGCAAACAACTAAATTGCAAGACCAATTATCAAACTTAAAAGCTAATCTAGATACCAATAGTACTATAGTGCTACAACGTATAAATAGCCATACACGAAAGGACTTAGTTTCAGCGTTCGTTTATGGTTTATATTACATCAATCTTGTAGAAGAAGAAGATAAGAAAAAACGTAATCGTGATTGGAGTAAAGCTCAATTTAACTTTTTGAATTAGGAGGTGAAAAAGTTTATGGAAGAAAAAACTAGTTTTTATTCTAAAGCTCAGCTTAATGAATTTAGAAAGTCTATTAGAGCCATGGGAGAGACAGTTAATAACGGTACTGTAGTCATTCCTATGGGAGATGTTTCAACTAAAGGTAAAAGATTATTGGATAGAATTAGACCTGAAGACATCCTAAAGACTCCTATCAACGATAAGGAAGCTTGGAGAAAATATTCTCGTATATATTTTGCTCATCCATTGTACAAAAGATTGCTTGAATATTTTGCTTATATATATTATAATAGTTATATAGTATCTCCATTACTTGACGACTCAAAGAAAACTAATAAGAAGAAACTAATGAAAGACTATAACGCTATTCTTAGAACATTAGATGAAGATATTCAAGTAGAAACATTTACTAATAAAGCGTTATTAGATTTACTTATAGAAGGTGAAACTTTCTATTATAATGAAGAGTATAAGAAAGGAGCCAATTCTTACTACAAAGCTATTAAATTACCTACTGATTATTGTAAAATAATTGGTACAGCTGGAACACCTGCAATTAATATCTTTGCTATAGATTTAACTTTCATTGACACAATAATGGCAGAGCTTACTAAAAACAATATTCTTACTATTGATGAAGTATTAAAGCAATATCCTAAAGCAATTAGAGCTGCTTATAAAGAATATAAATCAGGTAAGACAAATAATAAATGGTTCGTTGTACCAGTAGAAAACGGTATAGCATTTAGTACAAGTGATGGTAGACCACCTTTTGCTTTACTTATTAAAGAAATAGCTCGTATAGAAATGTTAGAACCATTAAAAGACGACTATATCTCAACTAACTTAACTAAATTATTAGTTCAATTAATAGATATAGACAAAGAAGGTAACCCTGAAATAGATTTAGAGTTAGCCGCAGAATTCCACAAAAACTTAAAAGCAGTAGCTGCTAAGAAAAATAATGTGGATGCTATTACTACATTAGCAAAAGAAATAGATGTATTATCTTTAGGTGAATCTGGAGATGCTACAAAAAATTATGAATTCTTACAAACTTATTACGACCAATTCTACGATGACGCTGGAGTATCTGCTGAGTTATTTAATTCAACAACAGCTGGTACATTATCTGAATCTCAAAAGAGAGATGCTATGTTTATGTATAAATTGCGTGAACAAATAGCAGTATGGATGAACTTCTATATAGGTACAGTTTGCAGTAAAAGAATAACAAAAAATAGCAAATTTGTATTTTCTTATTTAGACATCTCCTATAAAAATAGAGAGGAAATGATAGGAAGTTATATTGAAGGTGCTCAATACGGATTTAGTAAAATAGTACCTCAAGTGGCTTTGGGAGTTAAACAACGTTATATAGAATCACTTACAGCATTCGAAAACGAAATTCTTGACTTAGGTAAGAAACTTGTTCCCCTACAAAGTTCTCACACTATGTCTTCTAAAACCGACAATGGAAGTAATAGTGGACAAACTAAGACTAGCGACAAAGAAGCACAAAAAGCTAGTGACAAGGAAAACGGACGACCATCTTTGGATAATGATGAAAAGAAAGATTCTACTATAGCGAAGGAAACGAGTTTATAGGAGGGAGCTACAATGAATGAATTACATAAGTATGCAACCTTTTCAGTTGATTTATTAGGAACTCCTAAAAAAATCAATAGTGTATTCTCAATCGGGAGAGCTAGAATCTTCTATAAAGGAATAAATAGAAACCGTTCAATTATTGACGGTGAAGTTGCTGAGAAATTAGCTAGTACTATTCCTGGTACTCCAATAATTGGAACTTTCAATTATGAAACGAACGATTTTGAAGGCCATGAAGATAATCCTAGTGCATTTGGATTCGTTCCACTTGACCCACATTCAGAATGGGTTAAATATAATGACAAAGAATACTTAGAAGTAGATGTTGTTATTTGGGACGGACGATTTGAAGAAGCCGCTGATATTTTAAAAAACGAAAAACATTTGTCAATGGAATTAAATCCAAAGACACTTCGTGGTAGTTTTGAAAAAATCGGTTCAAAAACATACTATAAGATGAGCTATGCAGAATTTGCCGGTATAACAGTTTTAGGTGATGATGTTGAACCTTGTTTTGAGGATGCTCAATTTATCACAGCATATAGTAATATGGTAAGTGCATACGCTTTATATATTGAGAAAACACAAAGAAATAATGAAGGAGGTAAAAATATTATGGAAGAAATTACAGAAATTGTAGAACCAGAAGTTACTACTGAAACAGTTGAAGAAACTGTTGAAATTATTGAAGAAACTCCTGCTGAAGAAGTTGCTGAAGAAACACCAGTTGTTGAAGAAGTTGCCGAAGAAGCTGAAGTTGAAGAAATAGTTGAAACAGAATCTGTTGAAACAGTTGTTGAACCTGAAGTAGAAGCTGAAGTTATTGCTGATGCTGAAATAGAAGAAGAAGCTGCTGAAACTGAAATCGTAGAAACTATTGAAGAATCAGAAGCTGATTTTAAATGTAAAGAAAAAGAAGCTTGTTCTGAATGTCGTAAAAATCCATGCGTTTGCGAAAATGCATGCAACAAAGATAAATCTAAATGTGCTACTGAAGAACAAAAAGAAGTTTGTCCTGAATGTGGTAAAAATCCATGTGTTTGTGAAAATGCATGCAATAAAGATAAAGCTAAATGTGCTGCTAAAGAACAAAAAGGAAAAAAAGAAAGTAACGAAGACGAATACGTTCTAAAAGCTGATTATGAAGCATTAGAACAAAAGTATAATGAAGCTTTAAGTTCATTAAATAAATATACAAAAAAAGAAAAATTAGAAATTATAGCTAAGTTCTCTACTAAACTAGAGAGCGAAGAGTTAATTGAAAAATTAACAAACGAAGTTGACAACTATACAATTGCTGAAATCAAAACTGAATTAGGTAATGCATTAGTTGAACAAATTTCCGCTGAAGAAGACGAAACTGAAGAATCAAGTAATGAAACAAATTTCAGCCTTAACATTAACTTAAGTAATAATGATTTAGGTAACAGTGCTTGGGATTTAGTAAAACGTCACAAGGCAAGTAAATAATAGGAGGTACATATTTATGGCAAAAATTTATGGTGATTACGCTACAGTTGAATTAACTAAAGTTGCTAGTAGAAAAACTGGTGAAATCGAAGCTCAATGTGAATTAGATTCTTCTATCGATTCATTAGAAAACGGTGCTATCATGTTTATTGATGCAGAAAAAGATACTATTGTTGATACTTATAGTTCAAAATGTGTAGACGCAATCTATTTACATTTTTCAAATCCACGTAGATATGGTGAACTAGAATCTGGAATGGCAAATTACAGATATGAAAGAAATGACGATTACGAAACTATGGGAGTTAAATATCTTCCAAGATTATTCAAATTAACTACAGGAGACTTATTTACAACTGATTTCGAATATTCAAGTTTAAAATTTGGAAATCACGAAATCGTTAAAGTAAAAGACACTACTATGCCAAATGGTAAAGCTGGTGTTTTATACAGAGTTGTAAAATAATTTAAGGAGGGACAAATACTATGGAATTAAGTAAATTAATAGAATTAGGTATTGCAGCTGCAACTAAAGAAAATATTCCAGCTGAATACAGTTTAGCAGACGTTAATGAAACTTTAAGAGAAGAATTAAAAGCATTCAATAACTATAGTTATTATAGAGCTAATAAAAATGTTTTATTCCAATTAATTGAAGAAATCGCTAACGTTGTTGTTCCTAAAAAAGTAATCGCTCAATTTGGTTCATTCGCAGAAGTTCAACATGTTAATATGGGAGAAAAAATCGTTTTCAAACAAAGAACAGGTGTAAGCCGTGGTAAAAGATTCGTTACTGTTGCTGGAGAATTCGGAACTTACCGTACATTCAACGTAGATTCTAGAGATATCACAATGAGTCCTAGAGTATACGCTGGTGCAGCTATCTTAGAAATAGGAGATTTCTTATGTGGTCGTGTTGATATGTCTGAATTAATGGACATCATCATAGAAGGTTTATCTAGTAGTATCTACAAAGAAGTTCAAGGAGCTTTAAAAGCTGCTATCAATGCTGAAGACAGACCTGCTGCTAACAAAGCTACAGTTGCTGGATTTGACGCTGCTGAATTTGATAAATTAATCAACACTGTATCAGCTTATGGAGATTCAGTTACAATTTATTGTACAAAAGCATTCGCTTCTACATTATACAATATGCCAGGATGGGCTGGAGATGCTAATCCTGTAACTGCTTTATCTGATTATGATGAAGTTAAAGAAAAAGGTTATGTTGGACGTTACAAAGGAACTAATGTTGTATTATTAAGTCAATCATTCACTGATGAAACTAATACAGAAAAAGTTGTTGACGAACAATATGCATACATTATACCAGCTGGAAAAGAAAAACCAGTTAAAATCGGTATTGAAGGTGGAACTTTAATCGATGAACAAAGATTACAAGATGGTTCTATCGAAGTTCAAGCTCAACATATGTTTGACGTAGCTGTTGTTGCTAATAACTATTGGGCAATCTACAGAAATACTGAATTAAATCCAAGTTATTCTATATAATTAGAAATACTAGGTAACTAGAGAATGGATTCCTATAGAATCCTTCTCTTATATTTTTTTACATTTTTTTAGGAGGAATTAATTATGAATACAGAAAGAACTATAATTTTAGAGAATGTTGCTGACCAACCTGTCGGATTAAAAGATACTTTACAAAGAACTTATCGTTTAGGAGTTGGAGCTAAAATAAGAATTAGCGAGGTAAGTTTACAAGATATATTAGACTATCCTGCAAGCAAAGTAATCTTTGCGGAAGGATTAGTAAAAGTTAAAAATGTATCAGCTAAAACTTTATACAATATGGGATTAACTGAAAAAGAAATAGCTAAATTCGCTGAGTTATCAGAAGAAGAAAAAGTTATTGTTATTAGTGAAAAACCATACGATGAAGTTGTTGAAGAAGAAGAAATTATCCCTGTTGAAAAACCAGTAGCTAAACCTGCAACTGCTACTAAAACTACAGCTAAAAAATCAACAGCTAAAAAATCTACTACTAAAAAATCAAGCAAGTAATGAAAGTTACAGAATATTATGATGTATATATTCGTTTCTTAAGTAAAGTAGAAGATGAATATTTGGCATCATTAGATAGCGAAGAGAAGTTACATGTAGCATTATATCCAATATTACTAAGTGCTATAAACTCTTTCGCTAGAATATCAGAGCATAATCTTAGAAAACGTGATGAAAGAATGCACGTTTTTTATGAAACGCTTACTGATGATGAAATAGAAACATTAGCCATCTGTATGAAACCAGTATGGTTAGAAAGATATATTAACAGTAGTAGAAAAATTGAACAACAATATTACGATGCAGGTATTAAAACTTATTCTCCAAATGAGAACTTAAGAAATTTAACAACTTTATATCAACAATATTTAGCAGATATGAGAAAAGCTCTACATGAGTATACATACAAAAGAGTAAGTATAGTAGGAAATTTAGGAGGATTAGATAATTGGCCTAAAGGTAGAGACTATAAACCAGGGCATACTATTCACAATGGTGATGCAGACGACCCTATTATCGTTAATGAGCAATAATAAAAATTAGGAGGGAATTATGGATAGAAATATTATCTATAAACATATCATTTCTAGCTTATATAAAATGTTATGTTGGAGAGAAGAAGGCAAAAGATGGCTAACTATATATGACGAACTACTATCTGAAATTACTTTTAATGAAACTATAGATGAGGATGTGAAGGGGAACCTAGTATTAAAGATTATTACACTAAAATATGTAGACTTCACAAACTTTAGACAAACTATTTTTGAGGTGATTAATTATGTCGACACGTTACGAGGAATACAAAGACAGAGTTCATTTTAAGGGTAATACCAAGAGAGAATATGTTAAAACTAAAGTAAAGGAGAGTATTAGTTCGTTAATAGAAGATAGCCAATACGGTTTTACTATTTCCGTTTATAATAAAAATAGTAAGAAATATACAGACCATGAAGTTGCAATTTTATCGACTAAAACAACTCAAGAATATGAGGCTGCTAATATAATTGCTCCACTAGAAGTTGGATTAGAAAAAGGTACTTTATTTAATTGGGACAATAATAGCTGGATAGTTTTAAAAAAGATGTTCAGACCAGACCAACCTGGGTTTAATGGTATAGCCTATCGCTGTACGGGAGAATTAAAGTGGATAGATAAAGATACAAAAAAATTATTTATACAACCAGCCTATATACGTTCAGGACGTATTACTAATGCTTTAGGAGTTACTCCTGATGTTAATAGAGTTTTTGATAATATAGTAATGCATGATACAGATTGGAATATGATGGCCGCTACTCAAAGAAACTTAGACTTCCATCCAGAAATGAGATTTATTTTAAATGGGCAAGCATACAGAGTTACAAATGTAGATAATGTATCAATAGATGATGTGTCTATTTTATCACTTGTAGACGACAAATTGTTAGATACTGATGATAGAATAAATGGAATAGCGTATGCAGATGTATATGAATATACTATCCATAATAGACTAACAGAAGACGTGAAGCTATATGCTAACGATGTTAAAGAGTTACCTATCGTAATATTAAAAGATGGTATTACTGTTGAAGAAGAATATATATTAGAAAGCGATGATGAATCTATTGTAGAAGTCGCTGGCAATAAAATTATTGGTAGAGGTTTAGGTTCTGTTAACATAACAGCTAGATTACTTAAAAATCCTACTGTTTTTATAACTATACCAGTAGAGGTAGTTACCGAACATGTTAAACAAGAAGATAAGGTTTATATAGACGGTAATGATTATATTGAATGGAATACATCTGAAGAATATAAATTGTCAAATGGCTTACCAGCTTCATTTGAAGTTGAATGTCTATCAAAAATTAGAAAAACGATAGATTATATTAATCCTACTGATAAAGGTTCAGAAGGCATAAAAATTAGTATTAAAGATAAGTACTCTGGTACATTTATAATTACAGCTATGACTGAACAAGGATTAGTAGAAAAGACAGTTTATATAAGAACGGTTTAAGGAGGATATATATTATGATATTAAATAAAAATGTAATGGAAACGGATAGCTTTTTAGACGTTAACAATGATATATATAGAATCATAACTGTTTTCAATAATTGCCAAGAATTGAAAAAATTATTAGTATATACAGATAAAAAACCATTAGAAAGAAAAGAGGATGTTACTAAAGATTTAAGAGATACTCAAATAGCTAGAGTACCAGTATTACCTTATGATGAAGATGAAGGGTCTATTATAGTAGTATCTATGGTATCTGCTGATGAATCGCCTAAAACAGACGTATTACATCCTACACTTGCTATAGATATATTTACACCTGGTAACCAATGGATAATTAATGAAGGAATAAGACCTTTAAATATAGCTCATATAATAAGCAATTTAATGAAATATCAATTAACTCAAACAGGTGGAGTAAAATATCGTTGTACCGGAGTAGTAAATTGTCAACTATCAGATATATTAGTTGGCTATAGATTATTGTATGAGACTGTAATAGATGATTAGTTTAGCTAAAGTATTACATGGTAAGCCAATAGTTTTAAACGGCGATATATATTTACACCAACCAACTTTGTATGAAATAGTAGAGATGGGAGAACAATCTTATTGGTCGTTAATTAATTTATGGTTATTAAAGAGAAGAGATATGATAAATACAGAAACAGAACAATCATTAGAATGTGATGATTATACGATTTGGAAACTATATATCTTCTCTTCTCCAGTCTTAAGAAAGACATTATCACAATCTTGCGAAATATTCTTTAAATCAAAAGTAGAGTTTTTTGATATAAGTGGTACTATATATATAGGGGAGAAGGGTTCAGGAGTAATCTTGGACGAAACTTTCTATTTGCTTGCTAAAGAGTATTTTTCAAAAATAGTGCCTGAATCAAGTGCTTCAGATGAAGGGCAATATCATGAAACGGATAATATGAGTGAGCGTGAAAAGCAAATGATTGAAAAAATGAAATCAAGTGCTCAGAAAATAGAAACTATTAACAATCCTAATAAAAAGCCTGAAGATTATTTAGGTAATAGGATATTAGGCTTAGTCGCTGTCGGAGGCTATACATTTGACCAAGTGTATAATATGACTATGCTGCAATTTAATGTACTTTTACAAAAGTATGTAGATATACAATCATTTGAACTACGTACTAGTTTAAGTCCATATATAAGCTCAGATGATGGTCATGAAAATAAATTCTGGCTTGACTGATAATGACTTAGGAGGTATATAAAATGTTAGATATTCAAGGAAGAAAATATGCTTCAGTTACAGTTTGTGATGTTACATTATACGATTTAGTTACTAAATACCCAGTTATGTACTTCGACACTTTAAAAGTTACTACTTTAGAAGGTACTGCTGAAGTTACAGACATCCAAGGTGGTAAAGGTAACGCTACTTTAGCTTCTGTATCACATAGTAAAGCTATCTCAGTTCAATTTGACGATGCTATTATGACTATGAGTTCATTAGCTGTATTAACTGGTGGTGAATTAAGAGAAGGAACTAATGAAGATAAAATCGTTATGATGGAAAGTGAATTAGTTCACGTTGCTGACGGAGACGAAACTATCGTTTTAGGTAGAAAAGCTCGTAAAGGTTCTTATGTATACATCGCTGAAATGATTAATGGTATTTTATCAACTGCTACTAGAACTGAAAACGCTTTAGAAGCTGAAACTAATACTATTTCATTTGCTGATTTCCATAACTACAAAGAAGACAAAATCGTAGGAGATGCTACATTCAGAGTATTCTATGAATACGAAATGGGATTCCCAACAAAAACTGAAGAATTAACTGAAATAACAGTATTAGCTGACAAATTTGCTGGAACATACAAATTCATCGGTGATACATTATTATTCAACCAATATACTGGATTAAATGACATTTTCCAAATCGAAATTCCTAAATTAAAACTTGACAGTTCATTCTCATTTAACTTAAATGCTGCTACAGAAGCTGTAGTATTCTCATTCAAAGGAAAAGCTTTAAGAGACGATGAAGGACAAATGATTAAATTCAGACAATTACGTCAAGAAGGTAAATCTGGAGACGAAACTTACGGACAATATGATGGTTCATTCAAACGTGTACCAGCTAAAGAAGTTACAGTTGACTCTGTAGACGGAAGTTTAAAAGATACTGGAAAAGTTTATCCATTAGACGAAGATTACGAACCAATCAGTGCGTAATTAATTTAATGAGAGAAGATAAATCTTCTCTCTTATTTTTTTTTGCAATTTTTTCTTGACTTTTTTACTAATTTATGATATACTATAAAAGAAATAGGTAATAGTGAAGAAATAGGTTGCTTACGCTACTATAAAAATAGAGGAGGAACGAAATATGATAGAACAATTAAGAATGCAAGAAGTTTCTCAAATTATTTTAAGTATGCCTGAAGGTGCTGTTATTAAAAACAAACACTTTGAAGTTGGAGAACCTGTAATGATAATTAATAACCCTGTGTTATCAAATCTATCATTCGTGTCAAAACCCGTAAGTGCCAATGATGCTCAAGGTCATATAGGAACAGCAGGAATTACTAATTCCATTGACTTTATCGTCAACGAAGGTTCTGTATTATATGCCTTATGGTCATATATATACGGATTTAATGATGAAGTTCCAGGTCCTACTAAAATAAGAGGAAACGAATACCTAGTATCAGATAAAGATGGATATATGAAATTATCTGTCAAACCTGAATTAAAACCTGGTGTAGATAGTGTTTATCTATATAAGGTAGAAGATAATATAAACACATTGATAAGTAATGAAGAATATGAGTTCTGTGTTACAGATGGAAAAGAGAAAGACTATTATATACATTGTTTTACCGCATCTGAGGGAGATAACTATTTTATTACTTATAATTATCTTGTAGATGCTACTACAGTATCTAAAATAAAACAAGTACATAATAATATTTTTTGTGCTATGGATATTTATATAAATGCAGTAGATTTGAAGAACGATGATAAACATACTGTATATGTTCATTGCGATAAAGTACAAGTAGATACTGATATGATTTTATCTGTAAATGATAGCTCGAAAGCATCATTTACTCCTATCCGAATTAAATCTGTTCCAGGCGGAGAGGAATTAAATAAAGATATAGCTACAATAGTGGTGATTTAAAATGGCTAAATGGACTATTAATAACTGGAATGCAAAAATAGATAGAACACTTACAGTGCGTCGTTTAGGTAGACAAGGTATTTTGTATGAATATGAATTACCTTATGGAGCAGACCCTAATCACTATTATGAAGATGCGTTAAATGTTAAATCTATTAAGCGTTCCGAGCAATATCCTAATGGTAAGAGACATGGACAATATCAACCAGTTGGAGATAAAAGATATTTTAATTATTACCAATTAAACAAAATGAAAAAAGGTGAATATGTTAACTGGATGGCAGATATACAAAAACGCCAAGAGGAAGAAATGGTCAAAGCAGTCCAAGAAGCTATGGATAAGGTGATAAATAATGAATAAAGAGTTAGAGTATAAAATAAGAGAGATAATTAATGCTTATATTAGAGCTCTTGAATCTTATGAAACTTCATTTAGAATGGATATGAGTAATAGATTGGGAGTTTCTGAAAGCAGATTATATTTATTGCCAAGCGACATGTATAATACCATAAGTGGATTAAAAAATGAATATTGGATGCATAATGTTTTTATGGATGAAGACAGTAAATATGCTCAAGATTATTATGACAAAACTCTTCAGTCATTTGCTAAATCTGGTAAAGTTTTGAATAATGAAACTGAAAATGGTGTTATATTTGAAGCCATGTTGTTACAAGCTTTAAAAGAAATACCAGGCACTAAAATACAAGATTCTTATAGTGTTCTACCTAATGTAAAATCTGAGTTCGATTTTGAAGGAATAGGTTTCAATAAAAGACATGGAGATATAGCTTTTACAATACAAGGAATAAAAATACCAGTGCTAATAGATGCTAAGTACTCTACAGATAGAAGTCAAATTATAAGTAGAACAGGACAAGAATTTAATAATATAAATGATTTGCAAAGTCAGATTATTAATGAGATAAAAAGAGGATTGTCAAATAGTATAGCTTATGATGGTAAGGATACATGGATGCAAGCATATACAAAAGCGATTGAAGAAAAAAAAGCTGGTCATTTAGACGAGGCAAAATATCATTATAAAATCGGTAAGAAACAACCAAAAATTTTAATCTATATATTTAAAGATAAGGGAATGTGGTCATCTCAGGTAGTAGCTGAATTGGAAGATAGGGTTGTAGATAATGCATCAGTTATATATGCCAAAAATAATAAAACGGCAATAGGCAAAGCTTTTAATAAAGATTGGCTTTGGTATGGCAATATGAAAAAATTTTAGGAGGGAAAAGTTATGCAATTAACATTAAAAAAAGATAAAATTAATGTAAAGTCATTAATTACTAAACACGATATTTTACAAAAGTCTAGTGCTTTAGTAACAGGGAGAGAAGGAGTATTAGAAACAGAAAAGGAATTATATCTAATCGTAGCATTTGTAGATACGTTCATAGAAGAGAATTTAATTGAATTATGTAATGAAGATACAAGAAGCCTTAATGATATTATGATAGAAGATATAGAACCTGTTTATTTCAAATTAATGGAGGACGAAGAATATAAAGAATTATATTCAGAAGTTAAGAAATTACATTTTGCTAGATGTAAAGAAATTTGGGATAATCAACATTCTATAATGAGTGTTATAGATGCAATTTTAACTACTATCGCTACAATGTCTGACGAAGATAAGAAAGAAGCTTTAATAGAGACTGGTAAAATTGCTGAGAAGGCTTTTGAGAGACGAACAGAAGTTATGTCTGACAAAGTAGATGCAGCAAATAGTAAATTAGAGCAATTTATAAAACAATATACTGAAAGTATAGAAGAAGAAAAAATAGAAGAAAGCAATGCTAAATAGCATTGCTTTTTTAATATATAGAAAGGAGGGAAAACGATGGCAAATAAGAAAGTGCAAGCTCAAATGCAAATCAATGTATCATTCTTATCGGATACTACTAAGTTAGTCAAACAGTTAGAATCTGCTACGAAGAATCTTAATTTAGACTCATCTTTTGGGAAACAATTTAGCGCCACTTTAAACAAAAGCTTTAAAGATGTATATTCTAACATTGATAGAATGACAGAAGGGCTTTCTAAAAAGGGATTAAGTTCTAAACAATATACAGCTTTCTTTAATTCTATGAATGCCCGTTTAAAAGACAGTATTCAATTCACTCAATCTTTGAAGAAAAATTTAAGTGAAATGTTTAATAGTGCTGAAAATAAACAAGCATTAAAAGATTTACAAGCATATAAAAAGCAATTAGAAGAAATTAATAAACTGGCTACGGCTCAAAAAGGAGCAGTAACTAGAAAAAATACTGCTATCACAAAGATGAAAGATGAAACTGGTATAGATTACAATCTTTCTAAACGTATGATAAATAGTATTAGTGCCAGAAGAGCTAATAATCAACCTCTTACTAAAAATCAACAAGATTGGGCATCAGCTAATAACTTAGATGAGGGAAAACTAAAACGTTTATTAGAATTATATAGACAAATTACTACGCAAATCAGAAAAATTGATGAACTTAATAGAAGTGCTAAAAGCAGCACTGGCCAAAGTGGAGTTAGTGGTAGTCAAGAATATTTAGAAAAACAAATATCTAAATTAGAGGAATCTGTAATATCACCTGCAGCTAATAAAACTAATATGGCTGTAGCAACTCAAATAGAGCAACTTAGTAAAAACTTAAATATAGTTGTAGATGAACAAATACCTCAATTTGAGCAAGGTTTATCTGATAGTGAAAAAGAAGCTGAAAGATTAGCTCAAGCTAGTAATACAATAAGAGAAATTTTTGCTCAGTTTGGTATAGTATTCTCTGCAGCAACTATAGTAAGAGCTTTCCAAGATTTAGCTAAAAGTGCATTTGACTTCTATCGTTCATTAGATAGTGCATTAAATGAAATTTATGTTGTATCTAATTTAACTTCAGAAGCAGTTAATGGTTTAAAATCTAATTTCATTAATATGGCTAAAGAAACTGGTATGGCTATTGATGATGTTACTAAATCAGCAGTATTATTTTATCAACAAGGTTTAAATACTGATGAAGTATTAATCATGACAGAAGTTACATCTCAATTTGCAAAAGTTGCTGGTATTGATGCGACAGATGCAGCTGATAAATTAACTGCAGCTGTAAATGGTTACTGTTTAGCAGCTGAAGATGCATCTTTAGTAGCAGATAAATTTAATAAAGTAGCAGCAGCATCAGCAGCAGATATTAACGAATTATCAACAGCCTTTTCAAAAGCAGCAGCACAAGCTAATCAAGCTGGTGTTAGTATGGATAACTATTTAGCATATATAGCTACAATGGAAGAAGCAACTCGTGAAGCACCAGAAAATATAGGTACTTCATTAAAAACAATCTTTTCTCGTATGCAACAAGTTAAAGAAGGTGGTACTACTGAAGATGGAGAAACTGATGTAAATAAAGTTGAGACAGCATTAAAATCCGTAGGTATTCAATTACGTGATACTGAAGGTGAGTTAAGAGACTTAGAAGATGTATTTGATGAATTAGGACCTAAATGGAATACATTAGATAGAAATACTCAAGCATATTTAGGTACTATTATAGCTGGTACACGTCAACAATCTCGTTTCATTACTTTAATGCAAAATTGGGATAGGGTATTAGATTTAAGTGAACAATCAGCTAATAGTGCAGGAATGCAAGCATTGATGCATGCTAAGGCAATGGACTCTATTGAATCTAAAATGCAACAATTCCAAGTTACATGGCAAGAATTTGTTTCTAATATAGCATCAAGTGATTTATTCAAAGGACTTATTAGTAGTTTGACTAAATTATTAAATGTATTTAGTAGTGGAAATAAACCTATTATGTTATTAGCTACTGGTATCGGTTTACTATCATCTAAATTAAAAAATTTACAAGCACCATTAGTTAATAAATTAAAAGATTTCGCTAACACTTTTAAAGCTATAGCTAAAACAGGTACTGGACAATATTTTACAGACCAAAGTCAAAAAGATGCCGCTTTAGCAGAAAATAAGAAGAAACAAATAGATGTTCAATCTCAAATCAATGCTAAAACACAACAACTAGATGTATTAACAACTCAAATGCAAGCAGAACAAACAGAAGAAAAACAAAAGGCAATAGCTAAAGAAAGAGAGCAAATAGAAGGAGAAATTGTTAGGTTAAAGAAAGAGCAAACTGATTTAGGTAAGCAAGAAAAAGAAATCTCTGAGCAACAAATAATGACTAAGAGAGAGGCTATTGGAAAGACAGCAGTTGCCGCCGGTACTCTTTTAAATATGGCTGGTATGGCAGTAGGACAAAAAGATGACAATTTAGCTGGAATAATGGGTAGTTTAGGAACTACTGCTACAGCTATAGGTCAATTTGCAACTGGTAACTGGATAGGAGGTATAGCTAGTACAGCTACAGCTGCTTATCAAATATTTGAAACAGTTGACAAATGGGACGAAAATATTAAAGCTCGTGTTGACGAAGCTGTTAATTCAGTTAACAACGCTTTAACAGATACTACTAATTTTTCTACTGGAATTAAATCAACTGAAACTTTACTTAAAAATTATGATAGTTTAAGTAAAAAATTATATAAAACTGAAGCAGAACAACAAGAATTAAATGATACTATACAACAGTTAGGAGATACTTATGGTATAGATGTTTTAACTGATGCATATGGTAATTTAAGTATTAATATAGCTGAAGTAAATAAAGCTCTAGATGAGCAAAAAGCTAAAAAAGAAGAAGCTTTAAAAGAACTTAATAAAACTGAAACCGAGAGTTTAAGTAAAGGTATTAGTGGTACGGGTAATGATACAACAGTTAGTGAATATATGTCTAAATTATTTTCTACTACTAGGTCTCAATACAAAAATTTATTAAATGGAGTAGAAGATGGTTTGACAGATGAATTTAGAGGAGTGTCTAGAAACGTAGCAGAAGCCTTTAGTTCTAATTTAAAGACATCTATAGTAGATTATGTTGAAGAAAACGCAGATGAATATATAGTCGAAGGGTTAGGAAATGGTATTACTAATTTGGAAAAAGGTATAGAAGAAACTCTTAATAAATCTGCTAATCACAAAGCATGGACTGATTTATATGGAAAGATTGATTTCTTAGAAAAGAATATTAATGATATGACATATGAACAAGCTCAACAATACTTAGATGAATATTTTGTTGAATGGAAAGATAAAATAGGACTTACACAACAACAATGGGATATTTTAAAGGATAGTATTAACAATACAGTATTTAAGAACGATTCATTAACTTCATTCTTTGAAGATGTAGGTAAGTTACAAGCTAAAGGAACAACTGATTATTGGACTAATAGCGATAAGAGTGGTAAGTTAGATAGATTAGAAAAAGAGCTTAAACAAGCTTATAATGATTATAATAAAAGTGTTGGCGGTTTAAATAAGACTGGTACTGGTACAGGTAGAGTAGGCGATGAAACTTTTGAAGGTTATTTAGAAAGTGTAAAAAGTGGCGATAATTATGATTATGACAACTGGTTTGATAATGCTACTCGTTTTAAAGAAGGAGACGAAGCTGCTGCTAAATTAGATGGAGTAGCTAAAGCATACAAAGAAGCTAGGGAAGAACAAGAAAAATTCTATCAAAAATATGCAGAGCAACATAATTTAGACAACCGTTTTGAAGCAGAAAAATATATAAATGCGTTAAGTGATATTAAAACTGCTTTAGAAGGTACTAATAACGCTACATTAACATACTTAGGAACAATAGAAAATTTATATGATACTGAAGGTATGTCAGGAACTTCTGCTGAACAATATGCAGAATCTATTAAACAAATTACAGATGGGTTAGATTTAATGACTAATTCCACAGACGCTGATAAATATAATTATTTAGCTAGATATTATGAAGCTAATAAGAGTCAAATGACTGAAGATGTTAAAAAACAATGGGAAGATATTTTAGATGAAGCATTTGAAGACTTAGCAGTTTCAACTCCTAAAAAATTAAAAGCTATAGGAACAGAATTACAAGATATTAGTAAAGACCTTGTAAAAATGAATGATATTATTCAAGATTTTGCTGATAATGGTGGATTAGCATTAGATACATTCCTTGAATTAGCCGATATCATTGATGGTATTAATTTAGATGAATTAGGTAAATTAGACCCATCAGCAGTAGATGCTTATATAAAAGCAATAGATAACTTAAATTTAGCTTATGATGCTAATACTGGTTATATTACTATGAACGCTCAAAGTGTTGCTACATTACAAGATATTCAAGAATTGCAAACTAAGAGCAAAATAGCTGGTATGATAAATGATTTAAAAGCTAGTAAAGCTACTACTGAGACTCAAATAGCTTACATAGATGCTCAAATAGCAGCGACAGACGCAGCTATACAAGTAGCTCAAATGGATAGTACAAATACTGTTACTAGTGACCAAATTAAATCGGCAGCTAATAGTGCGTTTACTAATGATTTCAATAACGCTATGGAATCAATTACTGGTTCTTATGAGAACGATGCTGTTAATCAAGGACAATGGTCTACTACTATTTTAAGTAATTTAGGAACAGTAGCAGATGCTTGGAGCAAATATTTTACAGGTATAGCAAATGGTTCGACAGAATCTTTAGACCAAGTAAAAGGAAAAGCTAATAATATTTTAAAAGACGTTAAGATGAAATGGGAAGGCGCTGGAAATTATTCTGGTATAGATTGGTCTAAATATGATACAATTAATAAAGGGTCCGAACAACAAAAACAGTTATTATCTGATTTACAAAATTATAAAGCTAAATTGGAGAATACAAAGAAATCTTATCAAGCCACTCTATCAATAACTGAAAAAGAAATCTCACTATTAGAGAATATGTATAATTCTGATTTATCTAATATGAAAGGCTCAAGTGGTAGTGGAGGGTCTAAAAATAAGATAGAAACTTATATAGGACAATTAAAGGAAATTTACAATATATTAAATCGTATCCAAGTATTAGAACATAGATTGAGTACTTTAGATACCTATGCGGATATATCTAAAGGAGAAAAATATGGTTCTCTATTACAAGAACGTTTAGGATATAATGAGGAATTATTAAGTCAATACGATTTCTTAGTATCTGAACAAAAACAATTTACTAATGGATATAAAGATTTTATAGGCTCTGTATCTGGACTTGAGGGAGTATTTGATTTTGATAAATATGGTCAAATTATTATTAATTGGGAAAAATACATTAATTTACAAGACCAAGCTACTAACGGAGAAGTAACTTTAAAACAAAAAGCAGACGATGTATATGAAACTTATACATCAATGTTTAAAGAGTTACAGGATGATTTTGATAACTATATAAAATATTTAAAAGCAGTAATAGATTTACAACAAGAAATGATAGATAGTTATGTATCTATGGAAGATAAAGCTGCTGATGCTGTTAAAGAGATTTATCAAAAAATACTAGATACTAAGTTAGATGCTATTGATAAAGAAAAAGAAGCTATTGAAGACTTAAGGAGAGCTAGAGAAGAAGCTAGACAAGACCAAGAAAATGCTAAAGCAGTATCCGGACTACAAACTAATATCCAAAGAGCTATGATGGATACATCTGGTGCATCTGACTCAGCATTAATTAAAGCTCAACAAGATTTAGATGGTAAATTAGAAGAAATAGCAGAAGATAAATATTCTAAAATGTTAGATGACATCATAGACCAATTAGAAGAAGAACAAAATGCATTGCAAGATGAGTTTGACCAATTATGGGAAGATATGGATTGGTTATTTGATTGGTTAGATAGTGAAATTATGAGAGATGAAGACCGTCTAACCGAATTATTACAACAAACAGAAGAATGGCACACTTCTTCATCTTTACAAAGAGAACAATTAATGCAAGATTGGAATACTGAATTTGAAACTTATATCCAAGGCCTACAAAACGGAAGAACTATATTAGATGTTTGGGACAGTATGAACGCTAATCGTGAAAGAATAGGACAGTTGGATACTAGTTTAGTTAACGAAATGAGTAAAGATAGTAAAGAAATAGTACAAACTATTAAATCATGGCAAACTGATGTTAATTCAACTATAAACTCTGCTGTATCTAAAGCTGCTAGTTATTATAGTGGCAGAGGTGGAGGTGGCGGAGGTGGTACATCTACTCACATTCCTAAACCTGGAGACCCAGACTTTATTGGTCCATTACCTCAAACCCTAAGTGGAGTCACAGACAATAATAATAATTATAAATATAGCTTAGGAACTAAAGTAAAAATTCATACTAATGGTATCTTACCTGGTAAATCGCCTAATTACTATGATTCAAAAGGAGTTAAAAAAGGTGAAAGTACTTTTGAGAAAAAAGGTGCTATTATTGAAAGAATTAATATCCCAGGAATGGGTAATTTATATAGAATGGAAGGATTACAATACTTTTATAAAGAAAGTGATTTATTTAAGTATAAACGCGGAGGTATGGTAAACTTTACTGGTCCAGCTTGGTTAGATGGTACATCATCTCAACCTGAAGCAGTATTAAATGCTTTACAAACTGAACATTTTATTAAATTTACAAATGCTCTTGATAATATGTTTGGAAGTAATGGTTGTGTTAATACAAATGCTGGAACCGTTAATATAGATAATATTCAATTTCATGTTGATTCAATGTCTTCACCTGAGGATGGAGAAAAGGCATTTAATGTATTTGTTAGCAAATTCAAAGAAATTGGAAATCAAACAGGTATTAAGATTGATACCTTTAAAAACACTTTATAGAACGTTACGCTCAGCGTAGCGTTCTTTTTATTTTTACTCTCTTTTGACTACTTTATAATAGAGAGAACAAATAAAAATAGGAGGGAAAATATGACGAGAGCTGTAAAAACTGGAGAGTTATTTGCGACTTTTAATTATGATGGTAAAGATTGTGCTGACATGGGTATATATAATGTCACTAGTGGTGCAACTTATATAATGAATATTGAACCAGTATTTAATGACCATAAATTAGAAGTGCCAGCATATGATGGAAAATATTATTATGGAACTCAAATTACTGGGCAACAATTTCAATTTAACTGTTTTGCTCATGATTTAGTGTCAACTGAATATGATAGAATGAGAGCTTGGTTAAATCCTAGAAAAATAGGAAGATTAATTTTGTCTGACCAGCCTTATAAATATTATTTAGTAAAACCTGTATCAGTTTCTAATTTAAACGCCTATCCTTTAACTACTATTCAAACACCAGATTACTCAATAATGGGTGACTTTTTGGAAGGGGATGTAGTTTATACTGGTAATTTTACTGTTACTTTTGAAACAGTAGGTTCTGCTTATGGATATGGTATGTGTTACTATAGAGATGATTTAATATATGATGCTAAAAAGAAATATGGTAGAGACTATTATTACAATAGCGGTCTTTTATATAAAGATATGTGTCCAAAAGCTAATTGGGATGTAGGAGCTAATGTTGAAAACCAATCAATACCAATGTATAATCCAGGTAGTACTGAAGGACAACCAATATATAAAATACAACATGAAGGTACTTTTGCTCCACACAGTTTTATTCAATTTAATAACGCTACAACAGGAACATCTACAGTTGTAGATATAGGAGGTATATCTGGGAATTTATCTATAGATACATCTTCTCAAACAATTACAGATGAAGAAGGTAATACTTATTATGGTAGATTTAGTGGAACTTTAATGAAATTAAGTCCTATGGGAGATGTAATAGAATTGCCAGAAACATGGGTAGAAAATATCGAGAATACAGACTTATTAGAGTATGATAGTTTCTATGTAGAAAACAATTTAGTTTCAATCAATCCTAAAGTTCTTAAAGTTACAGACGATTTGGTAGGTCGCTATTTTTGTGTAAACAATAATGGTGGTAGTCAAATTAAGTCAGTAGATGTTAATAATAATACATTGACGTTAGATGATGAAGTATATACGAGGGATATACCGAAAGCAGTTGTTGATGGTACAGCAGTTGTTACTCCTTCAGGAGCCTCATTTAATTATGTTGAATGCAATGGAGAAATACCAGAAACAGGAAACGAAGGAGATGTATGTACAGATGGAGACAAATGGTATACTTATGTATTAAGAAAAGATGGAACAGGAGAATGGGTAATATGCACATTCTACGATAGTAAAGATAGCTTTAGAAATATATATGGAGATTATATAACTCAATATAAAATGTTTGGAGCTACAATAGTAGAACTAGATGACTTAACTATACGTACTGGTTCTAAAATAAACTATAAAGAAAACAATATAGTAAAAGTTGGTAGTAGTGTAGGAGAGTTTAAATTAACAGCAGAGCTACGACCAAGATATTTATAGGAGGTGCACTAAGATGCAAGATTTTATTAGAATAGGAGGGCCTATTACTTCGGCTCCATTAAATGAAGACTTTAGAAGATTACTTAACGCAATTAGTATAGCGAACACAAACTTAGTGTTCCCAGAAGAAAATGCAGTAGTTAATACTATATCAGATATGATGGCTATAATTAACCCAGATGATGCTCAAGCTTGCTACGTTGTGTCAAGTGGTGAGTTTTATCGTTATTCAAAGACAGATAATCAATGGCATAAAATAATGGATATAGGTCAAACTTTTAGACAAGGTTTCCTTAATTCAGGAGCTGTAGTACTAGAAAACGATATAAAACTAGAAGGTACAAGTAAATTAATTATGCCTAAAATGTTGGTATATTTTAAAAATCAACTAGGTGATGATAGATATTTAAAAGGTATGTATCTAATTGAAGAAAAAACAATAGATATAAAAGATTACTCAACCGTAAGTGGTGCTAATTCTTATACAATTTTAGTAGATTCTAGTGGAACTTATACTATACAAGCTGGTCTACCTAGCGTAGATTATGTTGATAGAATATTTATAGGTACTTTTGTAATAGATGGAGAAAAAAATATATTAGGTCAAGACTTTGTTTATACATTACCTGATATTGCTTTTACAGCAGATAGAGGTCAATTCTTATTTAATGGCGGACAAGCTAATGGACTAAGTATTGACGGAGCTGGTCACGATGATATTAACAGAGCTGGAGGATATTATTATGACGAAGGTATAAATTATACTAAGGCTTCTACTGATAGATATCCAATAGATACAGATAATGGTTCTAACTTTGATTTAAAATATTTTGAGGCCGAAGAAAAAAGCACAAATATATATTATATAACACCAACAAATGGATTGAACAATGGATTAGAAAACACAGGTAAATTAATACATGATGTTTACTGGGATGGTATCCATGGTATGAAGAAAGAAGTTCCAAATGGTTTCTTTACAATACAACATCATTTAGTAACACCTAATGGACAAAACATTTTAGTATATGGTACAGAATTATTTAATTCAATGACTGATGCAATATCTAATTTGAATACTGTATCAAACGTAGATTTTGATTTTCCTTGTGTTGAGGCAACAAAAATAGTTATAGGAAATCCATTAGAAGGAAGTGAATTCGATTCAGCAGATAGGACTATATTTAGAGCTTTTAAAATAGGTAAATTAAGTCAAGTAGGTACAGTAAGTCCTGAATTTGCTGATAATATATTTAAACTATACAGTGGAGATGGGGATGATAATTCTCCAGCTTCAATGAGATTTGATTTAAAAGAATTACAAGACGAAGATTATACAGGTTTATATGATTTAGGTATTTTACCTTCACATGCTACAAGAACTTATTTCTATAAGGATAGTAAATATGTAAAAGGTCAAGGAGACGAAATAGAGATATTACCTGTTACTCAAAGTGAAGATGTAATAAGACAAAATGCTGAAAAAGAAGGATATAGAATAGCAGATGATGCTGATTTAAGAATATTAGAAGATAGAGTTAAGATTTTAGAAGCTGAAATATGGGAAACCTATAATGACACAAAACAAAGATATGAGCAAAGTGTTAGATATAGATTAAATGATGCTGAAGAAAGATTAGATGCTGACGATTTATTATTAGAAGACCATAAGAATAGAATTATTACTCTTGAAAATAACAAAGTAAAGAAAGAAACTAATATTAATGGATATACTTTAGGAGATACAGCTAATAAAGATGAAATTAAGACTATTGATATAAAAACTGGAGATATCACAGAAGGACAGGGATTAGGAGATACTATTAATTTATGGTATACAGAAGATAGAGTAAAAGCTAATCCAGATGTAGCAGCTGCAAAAACTCATGCTGATATTAAATCTATTAGTGATAATGCTACATTACATGCAAAAGTAAATCCTCATAATTTATCAACAGATGATATTAATATATTGGCCGACACTCAAAAAATATTTGTAACACCAGATGAAGAAAGAAGAATAAGAGCTGATAGATTACCTGAAGACACTATTCAAGCTTTATTAGATTTAGATGCGAAGAACTTAGATAATGTTCATATTAGCTATCAAGAAGGAAGTAGTGAAAATCCAGGACCTCGTATTGTAGATGTTGGAGATATTAAAAATATTCGTTTCTATCAAGACGGTGTAAGATTAAGTATGGATTCAGATGACGAAACATTAATTTTAGAATGTATCGGTCAAGTAGACGATACAAAAGTAATGTTTAAAAACCGTTACGCTTCTTTAGAAGCTGAATATCCTGATTTATATGGAGGATATGTTGATAACGCCGTTAATGCTGAATATGCCTACTATGTTAATGGTATAGAAAGTGCAAATGCTAATCAATATTACGGAACAAATGCAGATAATAAAGTAGGAGTATATGACTTACCTGTATATGTGTCTACAGCAGATGCAGAAGCATTTACATCATTAGACCAATTTACTTTTGAACCAATTGATGGTTCTGTTCAAGAAAAACATTTAGAAACTACTTTAAAAGATAAAATAAACAACAATTATCATGCAGTTTACGATGGTGGTACATTAAAAAGTGCTGAAGTTAATACATTCGATTTTGGTAATAACTTAACAGTTACAATTAATGGTAATAAAGCTACAATTAATGCTAATGGAGCAGGCGGACCTAGTGAAGATAAATTCGCTAATTTAGTTGACGTTGATGTAGTATATACAGGTAATGAAGGAAAAATGTTAGTAGTTAATCCTGAGGGAGATGGAATAACATTAGCTAAAACTCCTTCTACAAAAGAATATATGTTGCGTTCAGTTTATGTTGAACCTACAGATATATCAAAAGTTAAAAAAGCTGTACATGCAGATAACGCTACATTAGCAGATTCAGCTAATAACGCATTAGCCGTTAATAATAAATCGGTAAATAATGATGCTAATTCAGATACATTATGGACATCTGATAAAATTATATCTAATACAAGTTTACAAATAAGAAATGAAGGCGTTAATACATATAGTGGAACATCAGCTCCTGCTAACTCTTTAGGAAAAAATGGTGACATATACGTTTTAATAGAAAGTTAATAGGAGGTGAAATAACTTATGGGATATGTTAATGGAAAAACAACCAGTACTGGTGGTAACGTAACCTTAAGAATTGAAGCCGGGTATGATAGTGTATCAAGAAGTGGTAATACAGTATCAGCCAATATCTATGGACGTATGGGTATGGGTAAGAATATTTCTGGTACCACAAACTGGTCATCTAACCAATTCGCTATTTGGCTACCTGCCGGAGGAGAAAAAAGAAGTGTTAAAGGTTCTGGGTCAAGCAGTACGGCTAATAAATGGTATGAATCTGGTGGTAGAACAGTTTCATGGAATGTTACAGCTGGTCAGACATCATTAGGAACTAGTGTAGGTTTTGGATGGAATGCTTGGAATGCTTCTCAAGGTAATACAGTAGATATGACTATTACATTTGGTGCTTGGACATTATGGAATGATATTAATGCTTACAAGCCAGATGGTAGTACTCAAAACGGTTTAATTTTCGACCTAAGAACAAGTGATGGAGGTTCATGGACAAACTTAACAAATGAACCTTCAGGTTTTACAAAAGTATATGGTACAACAGCGACGATATCTAACATTCGTTCTAATGTAACAGGAGCTCATTATAGTGGAAATAATGTAACTAATAACACTGCTTCAAGTTTTTCTTGGACTTTTAATACAGCTGACTGGGTTTGTAAATTATATACTGCATGGAATACTCATACTATGACTGTTAGAAGAACTACTGGTATAGCTGACATTACTTCTCCAGCTTGGGGTTGGACAGGAAACTATAAAACTGGTACTGTGACATACGGTCAGTCTTTTACAATAAATGCAAGTTTATCTACAGGATATCATTGGGTTAACTGGACAGGTTCTTTCACTACTAGTACTCAAAATTATACATTTACTATTGGAGACCAAAACTATGATATAACAGCTAACGCTGCGCCTAATACATATACTGTAGTATATAATGCAAATGGTGGTGAAGGTAGTACAGCTAGTTCTAGTCATACTTATAATGCTGCTAAGAATTTAACAGCAAACGGTTTTACTAGGTCAGGATTCAATTTTGTAAAATGGAATACAAAAGCAGATGGAACTGGTACATCTTACACAAATCAACAAAGTGTAACAAATTTAACCTCAACTAATGGTGGTACTGTTACTTTATATGCTATATGGGAAATGATAGCATTACCTAGTACATCTTCTAGTGTTACTAATATATTACCAAAATCATTTGATTTAAGAGCAACAGCTAATGGAACTATTTCATTTGTAAGTACTAAATATGCGAGTGCTAAAGTTAAAAATTTGTTAACACAATATAATATGCCAGTTAAAGTTTTATCTGACGGTTCTGTATGGATAAGGTTATATTACCATGATTCAAAAGGAGCTAGCGTATTATGGAATGGTACAGCTGCTCAGGCGATAAACAATCAAGAAGCAGATAGATATTCAAGATTAAATTTATTAGGCAATGATGATTTTAAAATTAATGGTAAGTTTGAACTGATGCTTACTTATCCAACTAATACGGATACTGGATATAATAGATGGAGACAAACTAACGCTCCACAAAATGAAGCGATGCCTAAAACAAATACTGGTACAACAGTTACTGGTTATGAAGCAATTCATATAGATTGGTCAGGAAGCTATTGGGGAGGTCTAGAATTAAATAATACAACAGAAGCTCCTTGTTATATTGATGGTTCGGTAGGACATGGAAACTGGTGGTACGCTATAGCACCAAAAACTCCATATAATGGTGGTGTGCCTGGACCTTCAGCTCAAGTATTTAGACAAACTGAAATATGGTTAAGAGTTCCAGAAGTTACTGGTAGAGTAATAAATGCAACTGCAAATACTACTATTCATGTAGAAGATTTAGATGACGAATCTACATATGTAATTTGTTCAAGAACTAGGAATAGTGCTGGAGCAGCTTATAGTTCAATAGTAACTTGTGATACACCAGTAGACCAAGCTAAAATTATGATTAAGAAAGATGGAAACTGGGTTCTTGGAAAAACATTTATCAAGGTAAATGGTGAATGGATAAAAGCTAAAAAAGTATATATAAAGAAAGACGGACAATGGGTTGTTAATGTAAACCCTAGAAATTAAGGAGGGAATGAGAGATGGCAATATATCCAATAAAATTATTAAAGGATGAACAGGGTCAACCTTTCATTCCTTTAACTCATGTTAATGCAGTTGCAGGAGAGGAATATACAACTACTGTATTAACAGCAACTAAACAATCAGATGGTCATTATCAAATATTAAATGATGACATAGATAAAAAAACGATAACTAATAAAGTTGTAGTAGTTGATTTTGATATAATAGGAGAATCACTACCTACATCTTATTTGGGAATAAACGGTGGAACTGAATATCCTATGTACCAAGGTGATGGTATAACGCCTTTAAGCTTAAAAGGATTAGACGATATAGTTTGCTTATTTATATTTACAGGAGATAAATGGCAATCAGTAAAAGTTGGTTCATCAGATAGCGGCCATACTATAACAGATAGTAATGGCAATTTAATGGTACAAAGAAGTGTATTAAACTTTGATGGTGCTACAACAACTGATGACCCAGGAAACAAAGCAACTAAAATTATGACTAATTGGGTTAGTCAACAATATGAAACAAAAACAGGTGAAATAGACAATGGAAATTGGTCAAATCTATTAACAGACGGTATAACTATACCTACAAATGGATACTATAGAGTATGGATATATTTAGCATTAGATAATTTAACTGATGTAGGTAGAGAAATAGGTTTGAAGATTTCTGATTCCAAAGGTGAAACTATTTCACAAGATTGGACATATCAATATCAAAGGTCAAGAACTAAATACATATTAGAAGGAACTTTACAAAGAGGTTATGTAGTAAATCCTGAGATATATGTAGACAATATTTCAAATACTGGAAAATCAAGAATAACAGGAGGATATGTTTACATTGAATATCTACCTGTTAAAAATATATAGGAGGTAGAAAATAATGGCAAATTATCCAATTAAATTATTAAAAGATGAAACAAATGCAGCTTTTGTACCGTTGGTTTCTACCGACTGTATAAGAGATAAAAACAATCAAACTTTACAACAAATATTAGATAAAAAATTAAGTCCTACAAATTTATTACCAGGGGAACATGTAAGTATAACTACGGAAGATAATAATTGTTATGTCAATGTAGATTTACCTGCTGGGCTTACTTTAATAGATAATCTTAATACGACTACCTCAAATCAAGGTAGCTTAGATGCTCACCAAGGTAAAGTGCTAAAAGACATGATACCTGAGATTATAGATGATATAACAGACACAAGTCCTACTAAAGGTTTGAGCGCTAATCAAGGATACATATTAAATCAAAAGTTTAATGATTATTTACCTTTGCATGGAACAGCAGATAAGGCTGCTACAGTTGGGAATTTAGTTGTAAGAAGTAAGTCGATGTGGGGCACATTAACAGAATCTAATGGCTATACTGTCGTTAATGCTTGGGATTCTCCAGCGGATGGAGGAATAGCTCTTTCTGATAAAGATAATCGTTTATCAGTCCAAATAGATGGGCTATTTTATCAAAACGAAGGAAGATATAGATGCTTAGATACAAGTGACTTACCATATGATAGCGGATGGATTAGTGTGACTACTTGGCAGAATGGTGCTGGAAATTGGGATAACGAAGCTAACCCTGTTCAATACAGAAAAATAGGAAATATAGTATATTTTCAAGGATTAATGAAATGCGGTTCAAGTGGTGTACAATTCACTATACCAGAAGGATTTAGACCTAATAATAAGAGTTATAACTGTTGGATATGTAGATGTGGAACTTCGACATGTAGAATACACGTTAATTATTCTGGTATATTAGGTAATGTAGCAATAGAAGGAAATTCTTCTAGTGGACTTGAAGTACCGTTATCTCCTATTTCATATATAGCAGGAGCTTAATAAGGAGGAATAAAATATGGCAAAATATCCTATTAAAATGTTAAAAGATGAAGAAGGAAATGCTTTTGTTCCTCTTACATCTTCTGAAGCGTTAAAAACACCTGATGGTAAAACATTAGATGAGAAACTTCAAAATAAATTAGAAACAACAAATATAAAAGCAGGAACTGATATTAATATAACAGTAGATGGTAATAATGTAACTATTAATAATGCCAGTAAAGGAGTTTTAATAGATAACCTTACAACAGAAACTCCTGGAGTGGGAAGTCTTGATGCACATCAAGGTAAAGTTTTAAAAGAAATGATACCAGAGGTTGTTAATAATGTTACTTCTACTGATAGTGATAAAGCATTGAGTGCTTATCAAGGTTATTTACTTTCTGGTAAGGTTGTACCAACAGGAGGTAAAGAAGGACAAGTATTAAAGAAAAGTTCAGATACAAATTGGTCTCTTGAATGGGGAGATGCAGCTGACCCTAATGCTATTGTTGGAGATGGGTCAATAAAGAAAATTATTGAATTGACTTATGAAGAATATCAAGCTCTAGAGACAATAGACCCAGATACAGAATATCATATTATTGATGCTCAGTCAGCTATTGATAATTTACAAGCTACATTAGATAGCTTACAAGAGCAAATTAACACAGTAAAAGGAAGTTTAGGAAAAACAGCAATATCTAACTCTTATAATGATTTAGATGATAAACCAACTATTCCTACATATGTAATTAAAGATTATATGACTATAGCAACGCCTGAAGAGTTTAAATGGAGTAATAATAATGTTTGGGTCACTGTAGGATTCTCTAGAGTAGTTGGAAACTCTGGAACTAAACTGAGTAACATAGGAAATGCAATTAAGATTGGTACTGGAGTAACTAAAGTTAGAATATCTAGTATGTTAACATTTTATCAAACACCTGCAGATGAGTATTTATTTTCAGGCATATATATAAATAATGTACAAGTAGCTAAATCAATAACTAGTACTAATATGTGGGGACAAATAAAAGTTGACTGGATAGCAAATGTAAATGCAGGAGATATTATCGAATTACGAGTACATAAAGCAAATAATTTAGAATATGTTTTACATAACTTTTCAGGGTTTGGTACTGGTCCTTGTAATTACATGACTGTAGAAGTTATAGAATAGGAGGTAAAAGTTTATGATATTAAAAAATAATAAAAGAATAGACGGGTGTAGTGATACAGTACCAATAGGTACACTTAATCCTTTCTTAGGTACAACAGCACCTTATGGTTATTTAATATGTCAAGGACAGAAAGTATCTAAAACAACTTATAAAGAATTATATGAAATATGTGGTACAACATTTGGTCCTGAAACAAGTGATGAATTTACTTTACCCGATTTAAGAGGACAAACAATTGCTGGTTATAAAGAAGGGGATTCCACTTTTGGTACTCTTGGTGGATTAATAGGAAGTTTAACTCACTTACACAGTACTGGTAATCATACATTGACAGCAGCAGAATTACCACAAATGATTTTTGATATTTCGCATACTTGCTATGCAGAAAGAGTTATTGCTGGAATAAAGAATGTATCTGTTGCTCAGAATGGAGGAACACAAGCAGGATGGGAAGGAGCTGCTACAACAATCGATGGTAATCGTTATGCTCATAGATTCACTATTGGTAATGATGGAACTCATAATCACGGAGACACATCTTCTACCTCATCAGTTCAACCGACTATCGTATTAAACTGGATAGTAAAAGCATTTCAATTAATGCCTAATCAATCTTATGTAGAAAATAGCTTAGAAAGTGATAGTACTATTAATTCATTAAGTGCGGCTAAGGGAAAAGAATTGAACGAAAAAATAAATGGTTTAAGTGAAGTATCTATTAGCGGTTCATATTCTGATTTAAAAAATAAACCAACTTCTATAGTTTATCAAAATACACTGACTTCAGCTATTTCAAGTTTAAATATAAATAATCTTAATTTAATTGGAGATGGATATATATATGATATCATTATTACCGTTCCAAATGGAAATACTAAGATGGATTTAAGAACTTATGTTAATGGAATTAAAGAAGAAGTTTATCAAACTGTCGTTGGTATGAACGTTCAAACTGAAGCATCGTCTAACTCAACTGCTGTTACTGCTACTTCTCCTTGCGCACGATTGAATAATAGTTCTGGTATATATTATGGTTTTTCACAGAATGGAGGACCTTCGTTAATACAAGGTACTCTTGTAATGGCTGGTCAATATGTTATGTGTAATTACACTGGAACAGCTATCAATAGTAAAAAGGTTTATTATATTCAAGCTTCTTGTACTTGCATGAAAGCGGTTAATAATTTAACAAGTTTGTTGATAGAAGGTAGTATGATACCAGGCACCCAAATAACTATTACAAAAAGAGCATGGTAAAGTCTTATTTTACATTCAAATAATATACTATATAATTAGAGAAATAAACATAAAGGAGGGAAAACATGAGCGTTTTTAAAGAAATTAACAAAGCTGACGGTAGTGGAGTAACACAATTTTTCCGCTTAAGTTCAGAAAAACAAACTGTTGAAACTCATGATTACGGTGATTTTTATAACTTTAAAGGAAGTGTTGCTAGTGAATCAGATTTACCAACTACTAAGTTAGAAGTTGGAGACGCTTACTTTATTGAAGATGAAGAAAAAACTGTTTTCTGGAATGGTACTCAATGGTTAAAAATTGATACGCACGTATTAAATTATAATTATAATGATGCATCAAACAAACCATTAATTAATGGTCATATATTACAAGGAGATAAAACTGCCGCTGATTTAGAACTTCAACCAGCTGGTGATTATTTAACTGAAATTCCTAGTGAATATATTACAGAGGGAGAATTAGAAGATTATGATTATGCTACAAAAGCGTATGTTATAGAACAAGTAAACAATGCAGAGCATTTTCATAGAGAAATAGTTACTGGTTTACCTGTAATAGGTAAAGATAATATAATCTATATGATTAAAAAAGAAGGAGCTACTGGAGAAGACATATATGATGAATATATGTGGGTAGGAACTAGATATGAACATATAGGGTCTACAGCTACAGATTTAACTAATTATTATAAGAAGGGAGAAGTAGATAGTTTATTAAAAGGAAAAGTTTCTACAAGAAATGGTTTTGACCTTTCTAGTAATGATTATACTACTGCTGAAAAAACTAAATTAGCATCATTAGAAAACTACGATGACAGCGCTATATGGGGTGCTGTTAACGCATTACACAACTATGACGATACAGAATTAAGAAAAGATATAACAGCTCTAGAAACGGCTGGAAATGCCCTTAAAAAAGATGTTGCAGAATTGCAAGATAAAATAGAAGATAAAATAGAATATATAAGACTTGTAAAAGCCGGAGATACTTGGACTTGGATGGATGTTAAAGGTGATATTATATCATTTACTCAAGTTAGAGATGCATTAGGATTAGAAAACACATTCTTAATTATAGAAGATATTGAGAATGATGGTAAGATGATTCCTGCTAGATATGATATAGATGAAGAAGTTATCCATGTATGGTATACAGATATAAGTGGAGAAAACTATGAAATATATTTAAGTGCAGAAACTAAAAGATTAGATGATTTAGGAATACAACCTCATTATTTACCTCATGCTAATACTTTACCAGAGTCAGGTAAACCTGGTGATATGATAAGTATAGGTTCTGATAGGACTTGGTATGTATGGGAAGATAACTCATGGGTAATTATAGATAAAGGAGGTTCAGTAGATTTAAGTAATTACTTAGCTAAAGATAATACTACTGGTTATGCTCCAACAGGTAATTATAACCCAGCTACTAAAAAATATGTAGATGACAGTGTAGCAGCAATTCATGTTCCTACTAAGACATCTCAATTAACTAATGATAGTAATTATATTACTAAGACATCAAATGATTTAACTTATTACTATACAAAATCCAATACTTATACTAAAGCAGAAGTTAACGCTTTAGTTGCTGGAGGAGGTGGAGGAGGTACTTCCAATTATCCTGATTTAACTAATAAACCTTCTATTAATGGAGTAGAATTAAATGGTAATAAGACTACAAGCGATTTAGGTTTGTTTAGTGGAGCTTATGCTGATTTAACTGATACACCTACTATTCCTACTAAAACTAGCGATTTAACAAACGATAGTAATTATGAAGTTAATACAAATAAAATCACTTATATTAATGGTTCATCTACTGATGACCAATATCCATCTGCTAAAGCTGTTTATAATGCTATCAATAACAAAATTGCTAAAGATGGCGAAACGATTTTTGGTTGGTATGCGACCTGCCCAGAAGGTGGCAATATGACTGAATTACATGGTTTTACAAAATCTGATTTAAACAGTTTTCAAGTCGGAGATTATGTAGAATGGCCTAGTACAGTTATGTCAGGAGCTGTTAATGGTGGAATGATTATAGGTAATGATTACAGCCATGGTTATAAACCAGAGGGTGGACGTTATTATATAAGAACTATTTATGTAGGTAGAGGTTCTGGTTATAGCTTTACTTATGTATATGACTTAGAAGGAGAAAATGTATATAAAGGTACATGGCCTGATTCTGAAGGTGGAAAAGCTTGCTTTGCTGGAGATACATTAATTTATACTAGTGATGGAGATAAAGCTATAGAAACTTTACAAGTAGGTGACAAAGTAAAAAGTGCTAATGCATTTTTAAATATAATAGAGGATAAACTTATCACGAAGATAATAGAGCACGAAGCTAACAATCTAGTAGAAATTACAACAAAAAATGATAAGATTATAACTACAGGTGACCATCCATTTAATGAAAAAGAGAAAGGGGTTACACCTGCTAGATGTCTAGAAAAAGGAGATATACTAGACACTGGAGACTTATTAGGTTCAGAAGTAAAATCAGTAAAAACTTTAAATAGTATTCAAAAAGTTTATGAAATAGTTGTTGAAGATAATCATAATTATTACGTAGGTAAAACACACATACTAGTTCATAATGAACATTTGAAGGAAAATTAATCAATTCGAGGAGAAAAAATCTCCTCTTTTTTATTTTTATATTCAAATGCTTACTATACATTAGAGGCAGAAATAAAGATTTCCTAAGGGAGTTTTTATATATCATGAGAAATCCTTAGTAATGCGCCAGTTTACGATGGATTTAAAACTATAATGGGGTATTGCGGAAACGTAATACCCCTTTATTTTTTTTAGGAGGTTATATAATGGAAATAAAAATTACGGACAAATTAAGTCAACAAGTTTTAAGTATCGATGGCAAAACCTCTTTAGCAAGTACAGAAGTAATTATAGGAGAAGAGCAACCAGACGAAGGAAAGTTATGGATAGATACCGGGGAAATATCTAACTTAGGCACAGAAGTAGTTGATAGTGTTAACGGCAAACAAACTAACAAAGCTCCTAGTGTTAGAGCAGTAGTTCAAGATTTAGTAAGTATTTTATATCCAGTTGGTTCTATATATATGAGTACTAATGCTACCAATCCAAAAGATTTATTCGGTATAGGAGAATGGGAACAAATTAAAGATACATTCTTAATGAGCGCCGGTAATACTTATGGAGCTGGTACAACAGGTGGGACAGCTTCGCATACTCATAGTATAGGACATACGCATGGTGTTCCTGGGGTAGCTCATACTCATACAACTGGTAATCACACTTTAACTACTGATGAAATGCCTAACCATTCACACTGGGGTATAATTGGTGCTAATGGAGTTGAACGTATGGCTGGGTATGGAACTGGTACAGCACATACAGGTACCATAAATGAGATGACTGATGTTGCCTGGGAAAGTTTACATACTGGAAACTCTGGTGGTGGAGGAGCCCATAACCATGGAGATACCGGTTCAACTACTCCTACAACAACTACAACTAATTCTCAATCTACATCAATTTCTGGTAGTACGTCTAATCTTCCACCATATTTAGTAGTATATACTTGGAAGAGAGTATCATAAGGGGGTAATAATATATGAAATATAATGATAATGGAGAATGGAAAGATATAATTGTTAAAGCAACTGACACACTTCCTATTGGTACTGAAGTAGATTATAATGGAACTGACGTACCAGATGGTTGGGAAGAAGTAGAGAATACTGTTACAAAAACTTTGAAAGCTGTATATCCTATTGGTAGTATTTATATTAATACTACATCTGCTAATCCTAAAGATATATTTGGATTCGGAACTTGGGAAAAAATAGATGATGTATTTCTATTTGGTACTAGTGATGCTAATCAATTAGGTAATACTGGAGGTAGTGCAACACATACACACACTACTGGGAATCACACTTTAACTATAGCAGAAATGCCTAGCCATGACCACGCCGCTCGTTATGGAAGTACTATTGATGGAGACGGTACTGGTTATAGGTTTTCTAACACAAATGGAACAAACAGAGCAATTATAGAAAATGAAGGTGGAGGTCAAGCTCATAACCATGGAGATACTGGGTCATCGTCTAATATGCCACCTTATTTAATAGTATTTATGTGGAAACGTACAGCATAGGAGGTAATATATGAAAAGAATAAGAAAAATAGAAACATCTATAGGTCTTACTGGAAATGTAGTTAATAACGATAGTATAAGCACAAGTAACTCTTATAGTTGTGATTATATAAATAATCACTATATTTCATCAACATCAAATACTTCTTTATCAGGAAATATATTTTTAACAGAGACTTATGGCATATCTACTCTTACGGCAGATAATAAAAATACTGGTTTATTATGGTGTGATGAGAATCATAGTCAATTGATTGTAGGTTCTTCACTTTTATCAACGATTATTAGAAGTTCTGATGATAATTTATATCATATGAATCAAGCTAAAAAAACTAGTTATAAAATATTAGATAGTTACAATTACAATGATTATGCCGCTAGTAAGACTAACAATGCTAATAAAGTTATTTTAAACGCTCGTGGTGGGCATGATGACTATGATGGAATAATGTCTTACCAAACTGCAGGTAACGAAGCTTGGGTCTTTTCTACTAAAAATGCCGTAACGAGTTTTATGGTAGTTAATGGAGAAGATACGGTTACTAACATTAATAATGAAAGATGGTTAAGTTTAACTCCAGGTTTACAGGTAAAACAGAATTGTGTTTCTATAGGTAAATTGATACCTAATGGCTCTTCACCTACTCATAGATTATATGTAGCTGGTGGTTTATGTGCTACAGGAGGTATAAGTAATGATACAGATGATTCTACAATTAAATGCTACGGTTATTTTGAAAGAAAGAATGAATTAAATTTTGGTGGAAGTGGTGACAATGATAGTAATGTGATGTATTTTAGTTATAGAGCGAAAGATAGTAGACCTATTATAGCTAATTTCATATTCGGAGGAAATTCAGGAACGGCTACATTAAAAGCTGCAGCTTATAACACAGGTTCACTAAGAGAGCTAAAAGAAAATATAGAGCCAGCAGATATTAACGCCTTGGATATTATTAATAATACATTAATTACAAAATTTAATTTTAAGGCAGATGAAACAAAAGAAATTCGTATAGGATATATAGCGGATGATACTCATGAGCTATTATCTGGACCTAATCATGATAAGATGGATTTAAACAATTGTGTCGGCGTAATGATGAAAGCTATACAAGAGCTTAGTGAGGAAAATAAAAAGCTGAGAAATGAAATACAAAATTTAAAGAATGTATAGAATCAGAAGAGAACAGCTTAGTTCTCTTCTTTTTTTATTTTATTATTTTGATAGATACTATATCATTAGAAGAACATAAAATAAGGAGGGATAATGATATGTTTGAATTAAAAGCTATCAATAGATTTGAGGATTTGGAAGCTAGTGAAAGGGAAGGTAGACAAATAATACGTAAACCAGGAGATGTTTTTATAGTAAATAATCCTGCTAGAGCTCGTATGTTGGCAGGAGATAATTCTCGTAAAATTAAATATGCTGAAATTACAAAAGGAATTAAACAATGTCCAACAACTGATACTAATGAAAAGATAGTTATATATCAAAATTATCTATATATCATTGGTGGGATAGAAACTTTCTTATTTAATTTAGTCAAAAATTTTAGACATAAAGATATTACTATCATATGCGAAAATATAGAATATCCTCAATTAGTTAATTTATCTAAATATGCTAATGTAATGATAGATGACCATACTAAAATAGAATGTGATGTTTTAATATTAGGTAATTATAATTGTGATACTGTTTTAAGTAGGACAAATGCAAAGAAGGTATATCAAATGATACATGCAGATTGGAGAGGAATAAAACAAATCCCAGCATGGTCTAATTTTACTTGGAAAAAGAATAGCAGAATAGATGAAATTATTTGCGTATCTGAAAATGCAGCTCAAGGACTAAAAGAAACTATGGGGTATGATAGTAAAGTTATTTACAATATCTTAGATAATAATTATAAAGAAGATGAAGGCCTAACTTTTATTACTTTGTCAAGAGCTACTGCTGAAAAAGGTATATTTAGAATAGTAGAAATGGCAAAAAGATTTAGGGAAGCTGGTAAGAGTTTTACTTGGTTTCTATGTTGTACAATGGACCAAGTTACAGATAGAAAAATTAAAGATTCTATTAAATCTATGCCAGAATTAATAATAGTACCACCCGATGTAAAAAATAAAATGCTTATTAAAAATTGTGATTATTTAGTACAATTAAGTGATACAGAAAGTTTTTGTTATAGTGCGTACGAGGCATTACAAAGAGAAGTACCAGTTATTCTAACCAGATTTCCAGAAGCCTACAATATAGTTGACGAAGGACAAAATGGTTATTTAGTAGAAATGGATTTAAGTGATTTAGATGTAGAAAAAATATTTAATGAAATACCCCCAGCTAAATATTATATAGATAGATGTAATTTAGATGATTGGAATAAAGTATTTAAAGGAGAGTTTTAATGAACGAATTAAGTTGGAATTATGATACACTAATAGATTTTATTTATTTCAGCGATTTAACGTTGGAGCAATACATAATAGTTAAATGTTTAGTGCTAAGAATGACAAGTAAACAAATATCTAAATATACTGGTTTAAGTACTGCCACTGTAGACAGAAGAATAAAAACTATTAAAGATGAATATAACAAAACTGTAAAAAAATACCCAGAGGTTTTTACTAACAAAATCTCATTGTTTTAAGAGAGAAATTAATTTTCCTCTCCTCTTTTTTTGTATATTGACCACTTACTTGATACTATAATAATAGGAAGGTATAGACCAAGATATATAGGAGGTATACGAAATGGCACAATTATCAAGTGAAGAAAGAATTGCAAGGGTTGAACAAGCACCTGAAGCTGTAAGAGTTATGGTAGCTAAAGCTTTCTTAAGAGATGATATTGATGACGAAGATGTACAATACTTATTTAATACCGACAGTATTGAAGAAATCAATGAATCTGCTGAAGAAAGTAATGTAGAACACATAAATGCCGAAGACCCAGAAGGTATAGGGGCTGCTGGTTTTACTATGCGTACTTCTAAACCAAGTGGAAATAAAAACTTTATAACTACTGGTTCAGGAGGATGGAATACTTGTATCAAAGGTTATCCTATGGATGCTAATGCCAATGTTTTAGCTAACTGTGTAGGTTATGCAAGTGGTAGATTTAATGAAATTATAAACATAGCACGTGATACTACTGGATGTACTTATAAGACTTTAAACTGCAATGCTGTAGGTTTTAAAGAAAGAGCAGAAGCTGCTGGTTTAAAAACAGGGTCTACACCAAGACGTGGAGCAATCATGTGTTGGGGTAAAGACGGTGGAGCTGGGCATGTAGCTATAGTTGAAGCAGTTAATAGCAATAGTTCAGTATACACATCAGAATCAGGTTATGGTTCAACAGCATTCTGGAATCAAACAAGAACTAATTCAAATGGTAAATGGGGATGCGGTAATGGATATTACTTTAGATGCTTTATTTATTTACCAGACGATGTTCAAAACTTAATTGACGGAGCACCTGCTCCTACACCAACACCAGGACCAAGCGACAAATTCAATATTGGAGATAGAGTAGTTATAAATGGACCTCTATATGTAAATGCAAACGCTAGTTCTGCAAGTGGAAGTGTAAGCAACAAAGTTACAACTATAACTCGTAAAGTTCCTGGAACTGCACATCCTTATAATACTGAAGGAGATTTAGGTTGGATGGACGAAGGTTCAATTAGTCATTATAATGAACCAGCACCTGCACCAGCACCTACTCCAGAACCACCAAGACCTTTAAGTGTTGGAGATACAGTTGTTATTAAAGGAACAGGAAATGGTTCAAGTTATGGTACATCTAATACTGCATATGGAATTGGATGGACTAGACAAATCCTAAGAATATGGGATGGAAGAAGTTATCCTTATCAAGTAGGAAATAATTCTGGTACTACTGGTTTCTATAGAGCAGATGCTTTAGAAAGAAAATAAGGAGGTAAAATACTATGTTAGAAGCAATAATGTCAACATTAGGTATAATGGGGTGGCTAGGTGTTATCCTAGGAATTCTAGTAATTGTTAATACTGTATGTGGTACAGTAACTAATATAACAAACGGAGAAAGTTTTTCATGGAAAAAAATGTTAAAAGGGTTAGCAAAAGCTGCTATATTCTATGGTAGTGCAATATGTACAAGTGTAGCTTTTACTATGTTACCTTACATTAACGAAATGATAGTTAACTCATTCGGTGTTATTTTATTATCAACAGAACTATTAAACACTTTATCAAGTGTAGCCGTTTTAGGTATAGTAGTATCTACTGTTGTAGTCCAAGCTAAAAAAGCTATAGAAGGTATAATTAAATTAGCTAATATAAGTGTTGGAGAAGAAAAAATTACTTGGGAAGTAATAGAAGAAGAAGAGGATAAATAATCCTCTTCTTTTTTTTATTTTTGTAAACAAATACGTACTATACTAATAGGAAGAAAAATAAAATAATAAGGAGGTATGTGTATATGTTGGACAAAATAATTGAAATAATTGATAAAATTGGTCCGCTATTTTATATCATAGTGCCTGCTCTTTTTACTGTCTATTACAATACAAAAACTAAAGTTCAAGAAAAAGAAAAAGAACTTACTAAAAAGAACAAAGAGAAAGCACAAGAAAAATATGAAATATGGGAACATGAAGAATCACGCAAAATTATTAAAAAAGTCCAAGATTTGTGCAATTTCTACAAAGACAAAGGGCATATGGATTTAGTCCAATTTATACAATTAGAAAATGGTACAGTGGCTTCATCTAAATTATGTAATATGTTTGCTACATGTTTAGCAGAAGATAATCGTTTTGGTAATATTCCTAAGATGATACAAAAATTACAAAGAGTTCCTTATAGTAGATTTTCGGGTTGGGTATCTCAAATACAAGAGTGCCAAATAAACAATCTTGACTATTATTTAAGTCCTGATTCACAAGCGCAAGGGTCTTATTTGAAAGATATAGTAGATACTACGCCAATAGGTTCTTCTGCCTCTTCAGCAGTTTATGACCCTAATGAGCTTTTATTAGGAGCTGTAGTTTTCTATTATAGACAACCTAATTTTAACAACCAAGAAAAAGAAGACGTTGTGAATCTAATAGGTCAATTTAAAAACTCTGTTGAATCCATTTTCTTAAACTACCATTTAGATAGAAAAGCAAAAAAAAGAGAACTTGGATTAGAATCTGATATAGAAGAGGATTAATTCCTCTTCTTTTTTTTATTGACAAAAGTAAAAAAGTATGATATAATATATATACAAGGAGGAAAATATGAACGATTATATTTATTTCCATATCCCTGGGATATCGGACTTATTTGAACTAAATTATATGTTATTATCAAGAATGTATCATCATCCTGACCATTTTAGAGATAATGTAAGAATAGGAAGTATATATGGTGCGTTTCCTGGGACTAAATGGAATGGGGGAAGATTAGTAGCAGGTTCTCTAGAATTAGACAAAATACAAGAGATATCTGATATATTTTATAATATAGGCATACCATTAAAATTTACTTACACAAATCCAACATTAACACCAGAAGATTTAGAAGATGAGCTATCTAATAAAATCGCTGCTATGTGTGAAGATTCTGTAAATGAAGTATTAGTTAGCACAGACTTAATGAAGGATTATATTAAAAACAAATACCCTGAATATAGATTAGCATCATCTACTACCAAGAGATTAACTAATATAGATGATATAAATGCAGAATTGGATAACCCAGATTATGATTTAGTAGTTTTAGATTATGACCTAAATAATGATTTTGAAAAACTAGCTCTAATTAACAAACCTGAGAAATGTGAATTGTTACTTAACGCAGTTTGTAATCCTAATTGTCCAAATAGAAAAAGACATTATGAGATAATAGGCAATCTACAAAGAGGGGTAGATGACCATGATGAAGTAATAGATAAGTGTCCTTCTCAAGGAAGATTATTTTATGAAATCAAAAAACTAGATAATTTTATAAGTGTAGATGATTTATACAACATCTATGTTCCAAAAGGATTTAAGCATTTTAAAATAGAAGGGAGATGTATAGGACCATTAAAACCACTAGAGTGGTATCTATATTATTTAGTTAAGCCAGAATATCAAGAAGAAGAAAGATGCTGGTTAAATTTAAGTGTTGAAAACATGATGGTACACCCAATGTATCCAACAATATTTGATTAAGCTGATATTATATTTAAAGGTCATAAAACCTACTATATAATTGAGAAAAACATTAAAGGAGGTAGAAAGTATGTATAAGATAATGACTAAACTTCATACAATGAAAGAGAATGTTTTTGCTTTTCATATGGTTCCTAGTGATAGAGACCCAAAAGCTACAGTAGAATATAAAGTAGCTACACCAGAAGAAGCAAAGGAAATGGCTCTTACTTTACTAGGTAGAGTAGGTTATGAAGACTTAAGAATTGTTGATGACAAATCTTATTACTTAGATTTGTTATGGGGAAAGAAACCAGACCCAGCTCAAAATCTATACAGACTTGTTTTTGTCAACAATGGAGAAGGATATACTGCTGACCCTTATAATAAATCTGACATAGAAGAAGAAGAGACAGTTAAGGTTCTTATCCATTTTAATTCGAAACCAGATTCTTTCCATTTAGTATTAGATGGTAAAGAATACAAAACAGGAATGCCTGAATGGATAAGTTACGAGGAAATTGACGATACAAGTTGTTATCTATATTTTAATGGTATCACCAGAGACCATGAGATAGAAGTAATAATAGATACAGTTGAAGAATTACCAAGTATTTAACATTTGGTGAAATTTTAATTTTAATAACAAAGAGAGGAATAAACCTCTCTCTTTTTTTATATGTATATAATATCTCTTTATTTTCTTATCTTACAACATACTATATATTAGAGAGGAAAAATCCGGGAGGTAGTATGAGAGAGGTTACTAAGCAATTGATAGATATCTATCAAGTTAAAGACATTGACTGGATGGGGTATACCGTAGATAGACCACAAGATATTACCTTTCATCATATATGTAAAAAGAGTGATGGAGGTTTATACACCATAGATAACGGAGCGCCTTTGAACGGAGACACAGCTCATCCATACTTACATATTATAGAAGCAAAAGACTATGATATGTTTTTATATATTAACAATCTACTAAAGAATGTTAATACGCAGGGTTTCAAACCCACTCGGAATCAATTACTTGCTGTCCGTGCTGTATTAGAGCAATTTGAAAGAGAACACTGTTCTGACCGAACTAAAAAAGGCAAGCAATTAATTAAAACTAAATATATAGAAGGAAGAAAGAAAATATAAAATAGGAGGAAAATATGAAAGTAATAGATGTATCAAGATGGCAAAATAATATAGATTTTGCTAAAGTAAAAGCCTCAGGAATAGAGGGAGTAATTATAAAAGCTGGTGGTTCAGATTCTGGCTTTTATAAAGATAGTAAATTTGAACAAAACTATGCAAATGCCAAAGCTGTAGGACTTCATGTAGGTACATATTATTTCGTAGGAAAAGGATGTATTTCTACAGTAGATGGTAGAGCTGATGGAGAAAGATTTGCTAATTTAATAGCAGGCAAACAATTTGATTTACCAGTATATATGGACGTAGAATCTACTCCAATTTCAGCAAGAACTGGAGCAACAGACGCTGCAATCGCTTTTTGCTCTTATTTAGAAAGTAAAGGATATTATGTAGGTATTTATGCTTCAGACATTTCAGGTTTCAAAGATAGATTAGATTACTCAAGACTTAAAGATAGATTTACTTCTTGGGTAGCAAGATATGGTTCTGAACCTAAATATGCAACAAAATGGGATATGTGGCAATATACAAGTACAGGAAGAGTTAATGGTATTGCTGGAAATGTAGATATGGACGATTGTAGAAAAGATTTTCCAAGCATTATAATTAACGGAGGATTTAACGGTTATTCTAAATCTACTCCAACACCTGCACCACAACCTACACCTGCTCCTTCTCCTGCTCCTACGCCTGCTAAAAAAAGCGATGATGAAATTGCTAACGAAGTAATTCAAGGAAAATGGGGTAATGGCGAAGATAGAAAAAATAGATTAGCTGCAGCTGGATATAATTATTCAACTATCCAAGGTTTAGTTAATCAAAAATTAGGAGGAGCTAAACCTATTCGACCAGCAGTTCAATACTATACGGTTCAAAGAGGAGATAATTTAACTAGGATAGCTAATAAATATGGTACAAGTGTAAACCAATTGGTAGCTTGGAATGGAATAAAAAATGCTAACTTAATATATGCAGGACAAAAACTAAGGGTTAAATAATTTAACCCTTCTTTTTTTATTGACAAAAACAAAGCTATATGATATAATAATATTATGTTATATCTCTTTATTTTCTTGTCGTTTCACATACTATATATTAGAGGAAAAAACTCTGGTCTATAGAGAGAAAAGATATATAAAACAGGAGGAGAGAATATGGAAGTATATGTAAAAGAGAGCTTATTTGTGCTTGACTATAATGATAATATAGTAGATACTATATTTGCCTCAGATGACCATAAAACTCCAGGTTATGCTTATGATATTACTATCACAGAAGCTAATACTGGGTATAGTGATTTGAAGTTTAATATGCCTAATACTATTATTACAGCAGATGCATCACAAATAAAAAATCCTAAATTAGCGTTATTAACTCCATTAGTTAAATTGCGTTATAGAAGAGAGGTTTACTATACAGGAGATAAACCTATTACTGTTAGAGAACCAGAAGGATATGGAGATGTAGTAACTTATAAGGATGTTACATATAAAAATACATATCCAGACAATCTAATTGAAGATTATGTCATGGATTATATAGTACAACCAGTAGACAAAAAAAGAGATGTGTTAAAGCTAACTACATCTTTTACAGCAATAGATTATCCTAGATTTAATTTAAGTAAAAAACGTGTAGGATTAGTAATGGATAATACCACTCTTACAAAGAGAGAATGGAGTTTATTCCAAAATAAACCTATGGATAATCCAGGTACAATAAAATATATTCAATGGACAGAACAAATGTCTCGTGATTTTGGTATGCCAGGTCAAACAATTCCAACTGAATGGGACCCAGAACATGCCAAAGATTATCCATTATTAAAAGACAACATTATAAAGATGATGGCCAATGTAGGTATTTGGTCATATGGTTTATTAGCCACAGCTTTTTATTGGCCTATAACTTCTACTGGAAGATTTGATGGTAAATTATATAAGAAAGATGGTTTCTTAGTTTTACAATTATATGATTTCTACCATTTAAGTAAAGAGGGTATTGACCCAGATTTATATGTAGATAGATACGCTTGGGATTGGACACAGTTATATGCAGTAGACAGTTATTTATGTCCAAACAATGCTAAGAATTATTTATATCATATATTAGAAGGAACTAACTGGACAGTAGCTAAAAAAGAAGATGGAACAGACGATGTAGATATAGTTCAAAAATCTATACCAAATCCTAAAGGTTCTACAACTTCAACTACATTAGCAGATAGTACTTGTAACATAAGTGTTAGTGGAAGCAACTGTTATAATGCGATTACAGCAGTATGTCAAGGGTTACAGTTATATCCAGTATTTGATTGTATAAACAGAACTGTAGCTTTAAAAGTTTTTGCTGGTAAAAATTATGGTCTATCTTATATGTTAGGCAGTAACTTAAATAACAATAGCACTAAACTTGATGGAGAAAAAGTAATTACAAAACTATATGTTAGTGGAGGAAAAGATTATAAAGGCGATGCTAATATTAATATAGGTTACGCAGAAAGAAGTGCGTTAAAGCATTTCAACGGTTTCTATAAAACTATAGGTTCCGCTCCTACAACCGATGTTGAGGGATATTGGGCTATAGTAGACCCAGCATTCAGTAATGAAGATTTTCAAGTAATTAAGTACAAAGAAGATATGACTCCTTATACTGAAACTACCCATGGAATACTAACTAAAAATTATTGGGATGCAAGTGAAAATAGACAAGTTTATTTTTATAATAATACAACAGCCACTTGGTCTTTAGGTACAAAATTAGAATCTGGAAATTGGTCTGGTATTGTTAATGGAACTGAATATATAGTAGACCCTGTCACTGGTACAGAAGCTCCTTGGAATCCAAATGATGATATGTATATTACATGCCGTTCACCTTATGGAACAAATTATATTTTAAATTTAAGATGGGCTTATCAAAATCAATGGATAACTAAAGAGCAAATATTAGAACTATACCAATTAGAACAAGACATTAACGATTTAGATTATATGTTTATGGACGGGTATACTAAAGATAGATTAAAAACTCAACAAGATTATAACGAAGCAGTCAACGATTACGATATCGCACAAGATGGTTTCCAATCAACTTTATATGCTATGGAGAATAAATATTATAATGTAGAAGGAGAAATATCAGAAGGAACTACTTATTGTTTCCATAAAGCTCCTCAAGGTACATATATCAAATATGACCCTAAGACAGCTAAGAATTTACATTATATAAAAATATTCCACTGCTATGAATGTGGAGAAACAGAATTTATTAAACCAAATGGTACATCTGCTGGGGCTGATAAGACAATATGTTCTTGTGGTAGTACAGATGTAACAAATGATGAAATATATATTCCTATTTATAATGATTTTGAGTTTGTATTTGAACCTAGCATGTATCCTTATGGAACAGACACTAGTAGTTATGAAGGTCCTAAATACAATCCACATTTAAAAGGTTACTTCCAAAGATTGGTTATGAGCTTAGATAAAGCTAATAATGATTGGTCTATTGAAGATTATGAAAATAGAGTATCAATGATTGAACCAATAGCTTATGACACAGGAAGTGCTACAATAGATGGTTATGTATATAAATTATCTGGTGTATACGTAAGGTCTACAAGCGGACAAATAGAAGTATGGAACGAAAGTATAGTTAATTATTTAACTTACTATGGACAAATGCTTGATAATTTAAGACGAGTAAATGCTTGTTTAGTAAGAATACAAGAATTACAAGAACTTTACGATGAATGGGAAAGAGTTCGTGAAGGATATCATGCCACTATTCAAGAAAAGTTTGGTGATTATTTAATAGAAGGTAATTATAAAAATGACGAACAACCTTATGAAGGACTTTTATTTAAAGAAGGTCTAGAAGCTTCTGACAAATATTCTATACCAGAAGTTACTTATCAATTAGATGTAGTAGCATCAAGCGGTTTGGTAGAATATAGAGAACCTAACGTAAGTATATATGAATGTGGTGATTGTGGTTATTCAACAGTTCACGTTATGGATGAATGTCCTAAATGTTCAAGTACTGTTATTATCCGTAATCACGATACATATAATGACTTAGTTCATATATTACATAATATAGGACAAATAGTTCCTAAGGCTGGAGATTATGTTACTATCTATGATGAGCCTATGGGAATGTTCGGAGTTCCAGGTCTTATAACAGATATCACTCGTTATTTAGATGACCCTGTAAAAAATAAAATAACATTAAATACATCTTACACAGATGATGAAGAATTAGTAGGTAATATTATTACAGCTACTAATACGGTTTTAAGTAATGCTGATATATATGCTAGAACTTCAGTATTAAAAGCTGATGGTACAGTAGATGCTACAACTATGAAAGAGTCATTAGATAACTCTGATGCTGATATTACTATTGTAGGTACTAATGGTAATGTATTATTAAATAGTTCAGGTTTAAGAGCTACTGACCCAGTAAATCCTAAGAACGCTATGAAATATGCTGGTAATGGTATATTTAAAACTAGCAACTTAGACGAAGCAGCAAATGAAGCTGTTATATGGGAAAAAATGATTTCACCAAGTGGAATTAATGCTACTTACTTAAATGCAGGTACAATAGATACAAATAAGATAACAGTTATGTCTGGTCTATCTGGTAAAGTGTTAATTGACCAACATGGTTTAACAGTTAAAGATAGTGCTACAAAGACATCTCACTTAACTACATTTGATAAGAATGCTGCTATGAGTAATGTTAATTATGCTAAGAACTGGGGTATTAATAACAATATTTCTGGTTTTATAGGTGTTACTACTGATAATAAACCTTTAATTTATACAAGAGGTTTCTTATATGCAGAAGAAGGAAGTAATATAGCAAACTGGATATCTTCAAATCAAGGTTTCTATCATTTAGACTCAAATAGTCAAAAAGATTTATGGTTAAGCCCAGGAGGTATTTCTGGAGTTGTTAATGGAAATTCGGATACCATGGCTATTTATGCTGGAGGTAAATTCGGTGTATCTACCACTGGTAAACTATATGCAAAAGAAGCTAATATTAATGGTACTATTGTTTCAAACAATGCCACTATTACAGGTGGTTCATTAAAAGTTGGTAATAATTTTTCGGTAGATAACAATGGTAATTTGACAGCGACTAACGCTAATGTTAATGGTACAATTACAACTGGAAATCTAACGGCAACCGGAGGGTCAATTAGCAATTTATCTGCTAGTAATATAAATGCAACAAATCTAAATGCTACAGGAGGTACTTTTACTAACATTACAGTTACTGGAACAAGTACATTTAGTGGTAGTATTGATGCAAGTTGTATTACGTCAGGTACATTTGCAACAGCTCGTATTCCTAATTTAAGTGCAAGTAAAATTACTTCTGGTACTATGTCTGCTAATAGAATTAGCGGTGGTACACTTAACATTACAACATCTGGAGGGTACTTGAAAGCTGGTATTGATACTACTCATCCTGAGGTAAGTGGATTAAATATTACTGGAGGCAATGGTATTGCTTTTAATGGTAATGGTATATCTGGTTTAGGAACAATTAACCTAGATGGTGGAGGAACAGGACAAACTGCAACAGTATCAATAGCTTATAACTTTACATGGACTACAAGAGCTAGTGTGTTAACTGGAGTTTCTTATAAAACTGCTGAGCTATCATTTAAAAATGGTATATTTATAGGTATAGGTAATATTAAAGATAAAGAAGTAGCTATAGGATAAAAATACTAAAAAATAAGAGAAGACGAATTAATGTCTTCTCTTATTTTTTTTGTCTCCTAAGCTGTTTTTCTTTCCTCGCTTAGGAATTTCTATATTTTGATGTTGCTTCAACCATTTATCTACATCAAATTTTTCTTCTTCTTTTTTATTAAATGGTTTCTTCTTAAAATCTTTTTTAGGTTTATAAGGTTTCTTATATTGTTCCAAATCTTATTTCTCTCCTTTTTAATAATGATAATCCACAATAGTTAAAAAATAATTGGGGTGAGTTTCTATAAAACCCATAACCTCAGCTTTAACTCCTGGGCCTTGCTCTTCTAAATCAGTGTCAATAATTATATCCCCATCTTGTGAAATGATTATAGTATATGGTTTAAAAGGACTTAATAGTCCATATCTATCTTGTCGCTCACACTCTGCTCTTAGAATATTCCTAATGCGAGCTACAGATACATATTTGCAATCTCCTGCTACAAAATCATGTATACCATTAAATGGGCATTCGTCTAAACCGATATCTCTAAAAGGTCCTGGTTGTCTTTCATAATTTTTAACATTATTACCAACCGGTATAATATTTGCATATCTACCACCTATTAGAGCATAGTCCCAATAAGCATTCTCATTATCTTCATCACAATGATTATGTATAATATTTTGTACCTCATCTCTCGTTTTAGTTATTATAGTACAAAGTGCATGCATATTAATTACCTCCTATATATTTTTGACATTTTGGTGTATCATAATGACCATCTACAAAACATTCATGGTCTATTATCATATCAGTAATTTCAAAATACATAAATATACAGAACACAAAGAATATTATGATAGCAATTATAGCTAATGCATTTAAAATCTTTTCACACTTTTCCATATATCAACTCTTTCCTTTCTTTTTATAATTCAATAATATTATAACATAAAAAAAAGAAGATGTAAACTATTTTTACATCTTTTTTAGGAATGATATTATATTACCCATAAAATAAAAACGCCTTAAAATCGATTCTCGTGCGTCGTTTTTTCTCGATTTTTTAAAAAACATTCACCGCATACGCCTTTGTATGAAATATTGGTCTTATCATCTATAATTATCTGGTCTCCTTCAAAAATAGGAGTACCATTTATTAATCTCATGTTTTGTGTTGCCTTTTTACCACATGGACATATACTTTTTATTTCTTCAATAGTATCTGCTATTTGTAACAATCTAGTAGACCCTGGAAATCCTTCCATTTTAAAATCACATCTTAATCCATAACATAATACGGGACGGTCTAGTACTTTAGTAATCTTATATAATTCATCAATTTGCTCTGGTTCTAAAAATTGTGCTTCATCTACTATGATAGCATCATAGGCTCTATCTTTAACAAGTTCAATTATAGATTCTCCAGAATGGATACTTATATCTACATCTCTGGATAAACCTGTTCGACTAGTAACTTTATGTCCTCCCTTGGTATCTAACGAAGGCTTCATAAGTATTACTATTTTATGAAGCTCTTCATAATTATGTACAACTTGTAATAGACTAGCTGTTTTTCCACAATTCATAGCACCATATCTAAAATATAATTTAGCCATTTAGCTTTCCTCCTATAAAAGAAAAATACGGTCGTTTTTAACGATTTTTATCTCTTTATAATATAAATTATTTATAAAAGATTTTTAAGCGATTCACGCTTGCGGAATTCGTTAAATTTGACCGTATTTTATAAAATTATTTTTTAAATTTTTTAAATATGCTTAGTTAAAACTTTAGGTTTACGGCCACAACTCTTTTCTTCTCGGCAATAACCTAATTCTTCACATTTAGGTTTGAACATTCCATCTACCAAAATAGCCCACTCATCAGAATATTCTCTTAGCGCTTGAGCTACATCATTAAATAATTCTCTATATTCCCAATAGGCTCTAGTACACATTCTTTGATGCGACATGTCAACTAAATTTCTAAAGTTATGTTTACATGCTATTTTAGTTGTCATGCCTAAAGGTAATAATAAAGCACTATCTTCTTTTGGTATACCTTTATCTTCTAATTGAGTTAAAGTCCAATTAATAGTATTAATGCATCTTTGATATAATGCAGCAGCTTCTTCGTCATTTGCTATCTTAGGCGGTACTACATAATCAAATCCATGTTCATAATCTATATATCTAGTACTAGCTTGTAATCTAGTAGGAGCTCCTCCTATATGTGTATACCATTCTCTGATTACTCTAGCTGAATATCCATCTAATATCATATATACATCAGGAAATTCCATTGTCCTACCATGTTCAGAGTTTATACATCCCACTCCTCGTTTAAAGTTTTTACTTTTGCTGGATGTATCTGCTCCCCAGCATTCTCCGGCATATTTACCTATCATCTGGATAGGTTCTTTAGTTGTGTCTTCGCTTATTATTACTCGTCCCATTTAGTTCCCCCTGCTACAAAAGCCATTGTAAGAGTACCAAAAAAGCCTCCTACAAAAAAACCTAATATAAAAAATAACATTAGTTATCATACCCCCTAAGTTCCATTACTGCTAGTATGGCATAATTTGCCATATCCATAAGAGTATCTTCTATTTTTTCGTCATTCACTTTAGCGTCATTTTTACTTAATGTTCTAGCTCTATTTAACTTATCTTCAATACGGACTAAGAAAGATGTAAGTCCGTATTTTTCATAAGTATCATGCACACTATTCCCATAATCGTGGTTTTTGGTTATATATAAATTGTGCATAGAGTCGAGCATTTCTTTATGTAGCTCAATATTATTCATTATTTACCTGTAGACCCGAATCCACCTTCACCACGTTCAGTGTCGCTTAATTCTTCTACTTCTGCAAATTCCATTTTTACATAAGGCATTAATACCATTTGAGCAATTCTTTCTCCTGCTTCAATAGTCTTATCTTCTTCTGTATCGTTATGTAATGCTACGATATATTCTCCTCTATAATCACTGTCACATACTCCAACACAATTTGCTGGTCTTAAACCTTGTTTAGTTGCTAAACCACTACGAGCAAATATGGCAGCAAAAGTATCGTCTGGTAATTCAAAAGCTAAACCTGTTCCTACTTTAGCTGTTTCATGAGCTTTAATAGTTGCTCCTTCTACTGCATATAAATCATATCCTGCAGCATATTCGCTACCTCTTGTAGGTAATGTAGCATTATTGTTTAATTTCTTTACTTTGATTTCCATTATTTTGTTCCTCCTTTTTGGCGCACTCTGGACATAATACTTTTCCATTTACGCCTTTACAATAATTAAAAACCTTGCATTCATCGCATTGGTCTTTGTATTTCTTGTTTTCCATATTTTTCTCCTTTCATATAAATATTATATCAAAAAAAAGAAGAGATTGTCAAGTCTTTTCCTAACAATCTCTTAAAACAATTTTACCTTCTTTAAATGATGCTTGGACATCTATAATGCGTTGATTTGAGCTTCCTACCCAATGCTTATCAGGACTTAAATTATCTATCTCAAACCTACCATCAGCTAGTATATCTACATATCGTAGAATTTCTCTAGCGTCGTCTTGCTGCATCAACTCTTCCCAAGTATAACCTGTGTACAAAAATATGTTTTTTGTAGGGAATAATAACTTAATACATTCACATAATTGGTATATATCATTTCTATTGCCAGGATATAGAGGGTCTCCTCCTGTCAAAGTGATACCTTGACAATAATTTTGTTTTAATTCATCAAATATTTCATCTAAAGCATCATCGTCAAAATCTATTCCTCCAGAAGGATTCCAAGTTTGAGGATTTTGACAACCTTTACAATGATGACCGCAGCCACTTACAAATAATACTACTCGTAAACCAGGTCCATTGTTCATATTACAGTGTAAAATGTTATGATATTTCATATTATATCTCCCCATTTTCGTATCGTTGAATTAAACGATTTTGTTTATAGTTTAACCATTTACTTATTTCTGCTTCTTCTAAATGGCAATACATTTTTATCCACTCCATACAAATCATAACATCAGCAAATTCTTCGTGTAAATTATCCATATCAGGTTTTTTACGCAAAAATTTAGAGAGAGCTTGTTGCAATTCAGCAAGCTCTTCCATAGCAATTATTAGACTTGTATCTCCTTGTTTGTTTAATATTTGTCTTGTAGTAACCATTACATTGACTTCCTTTCACTAAATTCTTTTAATTTATGGTCAGCGTACATTGTACGTCCTTTAACTCTAGAATATCCTAGATATCCATTCATACGTTCAATTCTAGTAATATTCTCACTACCACAGTGTGGACAAGTATCACTATCAATAAATTGATGTCCGCAATCTTCGCAATAATCTAATTGAAGATTAACTCCTTCATAGAAACCTAAATCCATAGCTCTTTTAACCATAGTCTTTATTGCATCTTTATTATATCCTAAAGTATATCTACAATATTGAATATTTCCCCCATTACATAAATGGAACATTGGATATTCAATATCTTGCTTTTGAATTGGTGTAATATCTTCCCATACTCCACAATGGAATGAATTTGTAGTATAGGCTCTATCCGATACCCCTTTTATAATACCATATTTCTTTCTAAATTGTTCTATTTGTAAACCACATAAAGATTCAGCTGGTGTTCCATAAATAGCCCATAGAATACCATCTTCATGTTTGTGAGCATCTGCATAATCATTAATATATTTTAGTACTTCGATAGCAAATGAATTATCTTCTACAATAGTTTTACCAGTCATTAAAACGCTTGTTTCATTTAATGCTGTAATACCGAAACTCATTGTCATAGGTCTTAAGAAATCTTCTCCTAATTCTTCCTCAGGGTCTTTGTTTCCATTTAAGAAGCCACCTTGACAATATCCTAGAGGATTTGTTCCAGCTTTTTTATGTGATAGATATTCAAATGTTCTTTTATGAATTGCTCTACACATATCTAAGTAATATTCTAATACTTCATAGAAGTCTTTACCTTCTTGTTGAGCTTTTGCAGCTATCATAGGAAAATGTAATGATATTGCTCCTAAATTAAATCTACCTTCATAAATTGGTTTATCGTTTTCATCAGCTGGGTCCATTCCTCCTCTTTCATACCAAGGTGATAGATTAGCTCTACAACCCATACGGCTGATTGTTATACCATATTTTTTATATATTGAAGGACCGTATCCGTCTCCTGTACAAGATATGTAATCAGGATACATAGCTTTAGATGAACAATCTATTGCTTCATCAAATAACCATTCTAATTCTTTTCCTTCTCCATGTAAATTCTCGTCATAGAAGAAACTTAATTTAGGGAATAATACTGGGTGTTTGAATCCTTCATTTCCTTGCCCCTCTTTTCTTACTTTTAAACAAGCAGAAGAAGCCATAGTTTCAAATACGCCTGTTCCTAAACCAAAGCTAATACTTGTAAAAGGATAATCTCCACGACTTGATGCCACGGAATTAAACTTCATTTCCCATCCTTGGAAACCTTGTTCCATTTCTCTTTTAACTTTATTCATAGCATATGATTCAGCCTTTGTCTTTTTATCTTCTTCTTCCATTGTAGTTTCAAATAATAGTTCCATACATTCTTTATAATATTTGTCATAAGACATCTTAGCGTATGGTGCTAATAATTTATCGACTTCACTAATACTGAAACCACCATATTGACATGATGCAGCGTTCATAGCTATATCTGCTATCAAATCGAAAGCTACATCTAATGATTTAGGTTCTTGATAATCTAAATTACCCATTTGGAAACCACCAGATAATACATTTTTCATATCAAATAAACAACAATTCATTGTGTCTAATCTTGAACCTCTATCATGGATATAGATATACCCTTCTGACATTGCCTTTTCTTCCTCAGTAGTTAAAAAGAATTTTTTATAAAACTCGCTATTTAACTCGTTATATACTATAGCTTTTTGGGTAGTTACTAAAGCGCTGTCTGCATTAGCATTACTTCTATCTCCAATAAAACTTAAAGATAGCTTTTTACTATATACCTTATCTGTCATAGAAGCTAAAGAACTTTTATTATCTCTATAATCTCTATAACTCTTTGCTACTCTAGGATTAACTCCATCTAGAGCACATTCTACCATATTATGTATAGTACTTACCGATACTGGAGTAGTATTGTATTGTAGTTGTTTTTGTATTGTATTGACTACTTTGTTTTCTTCTTTGTCTGTCAATTCTACACAGACTCTTGTGGCACTTTTTCGTATTGCCTTTTTTATTTTTTCTCCATCGAAATCTTGGAGACTGCCGTTCTTTTTAATTATTTGAATAGCCATAATTACTCCTCCTCAAGACAATTAGAGTAATAACGATTAATACCATAGAAGCCTAAGAAGATAGATTCGCTTTCATCCTCAGGTATATCGTCATGAAATATAGCTTTAGCCCTTTCTATAGCAGCTTTCTTTTGCTCTGGTCTTTTAGTTCCTGAGATATGATTATATGCTCTCCACTCATCTGCCATGGCGGTTATCAATTCTATACCTAGTTCTTCTATAATTGTGTATCGCAATACTCCTTGTAACATTGCTAATTTTTTAAATAATACCGGATTTTGTTGATATTGGATATCTTCTAATATAACGCATTGTATATTGTTTTCTTGTATTATCTTTACAACCTCTTGCTTTAATTCGTGCACTCTCACGAAGTAATCTTTTTTCTTGTCGATGCTAAATGTTTTGTGACCTAATAATTGTCCTTCTTTATTAAAAAGTGACATACCAGTTACATAAGAAGCCGCATCTAGAGATAAAAAGAAGGGCGTAGTATCCTTAACATCTATAGCTTTCAAATGCATACATTCTATACATTCAAAATTTGTCTTTAATAAATAATCTACAGTGCCTTCTATTCTATGTCCGTGGCTTGAGCACGCACATTTAAGCACACTATCTTTATTTTGATAATCATTTATATTAAGAATGACTACGCCTAATTTATCAGCAAGAGTCAATATATTACTCTGCTTTTGGTTCATCCGTTTTTTCGCTCTTAGTATCTTCGCTTTCTAAATAGGCAATGTATCTATCTAGTTCGTCAGCATATTCTGTTAATCTTTTGTTACGTACGGCATTCTTAGCAAGGCTCATAAGAACTTGTTCTAAAAGCGATTTTGCCTCTGCTAGTGTCATAGTATTTCCTTCTTTGTTTTTCATAATTTGAACTACCTCCTATAAAAACATGTTCCTCAAATTGAGGATGCTCTTGTATCCAATCTTCTAATAAAATTAATAATGGCGACATTCCATATTGACTGAAGATATATTCATATCTATCTTCTCCTGTATGTATCAATTCTTTTTGTACGCCCTTTCGTAAGTATGATATATTAAATACATATTCATAGTAAGACATGTAATAGGGCTTTTCTGCCAAATACCTAAAAGCGAGTAGAGCAAGGTCAAAGTTCTCAAGATAGCCCTTTTCCCACATAGGACGCAGATTTAGCCTGAAATGAGTTTTGTGATTATAATAATTCATCGACAGCAAAGTTTCAAAACATATTTCTGGCGACTTGTTGACAGGTAGCTTAACCATGATTGTATTCGTCTTCCCATATTCTTTGCTCATAACTTTATTTACAAGCCATTCTATATTGTCATTAATCTCGGAAGCTATCATTCGTTTCCTAAAAGGACTATATCGAGGTTCTTTTAATACTTGCTCTATTATATTAGTATCGTTGAGAGCACTAATATCGACACTCTGTGCGAACAAAATCTTATGTTTTTGGTCCACAAGCTCGTTAAAATATGCAAGCTTTTCCTTATTATTCAATATATCTACGGGGTTATCATATACCATACAATATTTATCGGTTGGATAATCTTTTTTTAGTTCTTCTCCATCAAATACTTCGTATAAACGAATAGGTTTATATTTACCTCCTTTAGCCTGCTTATCAATACGCCAACTTAATCTATGATTAGGTTTCTCTAATGAGAACATAAGCATATTATTATAGCAGCTAAAGTCTGGTAACATAAATCTTGTTTCCGATTGAAAGGGGCGTATAGGTTTGTCTATAAAACCAGGCCCATACTCTTCAATGGGATATTTGTAATAATCTTTTATATATCCTGATGGATGAGGGATATATGGAGATTGTTTGAATACATATATTTTATCATATTGAGATAAATTATTAGGAGAAGGAGAAGATATTAGACGCACGTTTATGTTGCGGTCTTCTTTAAAATAGGCATATATTAAGCCTAAGTCATAATTTGGTGCTGTATAATATCTTGTTCTAAGGACATCATAGTCCATAAGCCCTATTTGTGTAACCATTAATCGTCAGCTCTGTATCTTGTGATGTTTAATAGACCGCTATCATCTATATCTAATATTTTATAGAACGGATATTTTCCTTCACTTTGTCTTCCTCGAGCCATGAATTGGTCTGCGTTACGCCAACCGTTTACTATTAATTTAGTTCCTCGCTTAAACCAAGAACGTTCTATAACTTCTTTCTTTCCTGTCTCTGCATTAGGTTGAGATAATTGCTTATCATATTTACTATATTGTTCAGCTACGCATTTAACATTTACAACTCCTGTAGGAGTTAATAATACTACTGTATGCTTATAACTATTTTTATCTAATACAGTTCCACATATACTAGTCAATTCAAATATAGGTATCTTTCTACCTTTAAATTCTTTATATTCAGCAGGTATCGGAATAGTACTCATTTGATAGAAGTCTTCGAACTTAAATTCTGGATGATATACATTAGTTAAATCATGTTCGTGATAATAGAAACCTAATGTATCCATTTCCCAAGTAGACATAGTACCAGTACAATATTGATTCCATATTTCTCCTACTTCTGCTGCGTGAAGTTTATCTATCAATTTATCTTGGTTTTTATATATGTATTCTTTTAATTCTAACATACCATCTTTATATAAATTATCCCATTCCTTTGTTCCAATGTACATACCTTTGCGGTCATGAGATAAATGAGATACATCAAAGTTCTTACTAAAATATTCATAAGCCCTCTCGTCTACATAATATTTATCGTCTTTTTTACTTAACTTCAAATATTTATTAAAGTTAAACAAATAGATGAACTTAGATTTATTCTTAGGTAGTATATTGTAATTTATTAACCCATTAACATTTGCTAATGTCAATTTATTTTTTGGTGGTACTAATATATCTAAATACTCATACAACAATTCAGTACGGCTTTTTTCGCTCTCTAGTTTGTCAAAGCATCCAGCTTTTATTAATGCTATTGCCTGTACCTTACCAGGTTCTACTTTATCTAAAAAGTCTTGGAAAGAATTAAATGGACGATTAGATATAATTTTATTAACTATTTCATCACCAACATCACTAATACCTTTTAACCCATACAATATAGTATTTGTCTCACTGTCTGGAGTAAAACCAAATTTTGCTTTATTAATGGCTGGTAACTCTACATTAATACCTTGTCTCTTAATACGACCAATTGCCGCACTTAATTTTCCATAGTTTGTTGTACCACCTGACTCTTCGTCAGCTCCACCAGAGTTGACTGTTAAACAAGCAGTCGCCCAATATATAGATGGATAACGATAGTTTAAGTTCATTTCTTGCAAAGCTATTAACGAGTAAGCTGTTGTATGTGGTATACTAAATGAATAACCTAACTGTCTTTTTATTTGGACATCCCAAATATAATGTAAGATATCCTCACTTACTCCATGCTCAGCTCCTATTCTAAAATACTCCTCACGAGCTGAAGCTATTTCTTTCATTTTCTTCTTTGCAATAATCTTTCTAATTTTATTGGCATGAGGAACATCGTAAGCTGTAAATTCTGGTATCATTACAGCTAACATCGCTCCTTCTTGACTTTCTAATACTCCCGTATAATCTTTCATAAAGTTATACAAGATTTCTTTTTCTTTGTCGGTTGCGTTTAAATCATAAATTTCCTTTTTAATCAACTCTGGATGTTGCTTATACATAACATATTCTTCGGTAGGGGTCTTAGCACCTTTTTCAGGTACAAGTCTCATCAGTGAATTAACCGCTGCTAATTGAGGAATACTTTCTGGTTTAACTTGAGATAAACTTTGTTTACCAACAGTTGAGTCCATTTGAAATATATCTATAATTTCGTTACGCCATATCTTATGCCACATTTCTTTATTATCTCTTTCTAATTTATCAGGGTGAAGATATTCGTCATAAGTTGACTTTAAATCTCCTTTCCATTCGATTAAATTATCTTGTAATAATAAATCTAATGTTGTATGTATCTTATCTAATGCTTCAACTGATAAACAGTCCATTTTTAAACCACCCATATATTCAGTATCTCCTAAATCAAACTGAGTTACCTCAGTTCCATTTGGAGCTTTCATCATTGCATTATAAGTATATACTGGAACATTAAATACAACTAGACCACAAGCATGAATACCCATTTGACATACAAGTCCTTCTATTGCTTGCGTCATTTCTAAGAACCCAGGATATTTATTAAACTCGTCTATTAATTGTCTTATAGGTTTTCTATCTTTTTCTGGGTTACCTTCAACACAATCTTTTAGTGGCCATAAGAAACCACGCTCTTGAGGTATCATTGTCGCTAAATATTGAGCCACATCATTATCTATCCCTAGACCACGAGCCGCTGTTAATATCGCAGAACGAGTACCTAATGTACCAAATGTACATACACATACACTGTCTCCGCCATCTTTTTTAGCTGCTTCTTTAATTTTCTTTAAAACAATTGGTCTTTTACGACCTTCTGAGTCAACATCTATATCTGGTAACTCTATTTTATTTCTTTCCAAGAAACGCCAGTGAGGAAGATATATTCCTTGTTCTAGGGGATTCATTTGAGTTACACCTATTAAATAGTTAATTAACATAACTCCAGCTGAGCCACGGGATATACCAACTAAACTTTCAGCTTTATCCCACATAATTTGTATGATGTTTCTAACCATTAATAAATACGAACTGATTGGTTGACCCAATCTTTCAGATACTAACCAACATTCTGTTAATTCGGTTTCTAATCTTTCTATATATTGAGTTCGTTTTTCCTCAGGTAAATTCATATAAGATAATTTAGTTAAACCCAGATATAATAAATATCTATCATCCTCTGATTCAGAGTTATAATATTTATTCAAATATTCATATTTGTCTTGTATCTTAATCATAGGATATATTAGTTTCCACTCTGAATGCTTACTTCTATCATCACTTAAGTGAGGTACTATTTGAGGCTGAGCTAAATCATATTGAGTTATTTTAGCATTAACTTCATTTGTATTGTCGAACATTACTTGAATATCTTCTTTACTAATGTAATCTTCCATTAACTCTATAACTTCATCTGAGCTCATCATATATGTATATTGGTAAAATTCTGCTGTTTCACGGTCACCATCTTTACTATTCAAGAATGAAGAATGTACTTCTCTATCTTCTTTTTTAAGATAATGACTATCTGTCGTTATAATACATTTGGTTTCAGTTTCTTTCCCTAACC
>ULWT01006221.1_pt1 | contig 66094 bp, 66 predicted proteins | sample 1960611 | NCBI WGS metagenome assembly ULWT01 (sample SAMEA4835819, study PRJEB28245) | human gut metagenome | biome: gut microbiome; material: fecal sample | place: Denmark | collected 2008
TATATTGAAAATGATTTTTTACCGGTTTTGCGTAAACCAGAACCCGGCACTGAAAAAGTTATAAAAATGGAAAAACCTTAATTATTAATTTGCCATTTTATAAATTTTACAGGGATAACTATATTAAGAAATAATTTTAAAGGAAGGTGCAATTATGACAGAAATTGTTGGAGCAGTTTTGCTGGATACACGTTCTATACAAAAATATGTGTTTTACAGCAACAAATTAAAAACAAATATTGGGGCATCATACCTTGTCGAAAATGTATTTACCGATGCTGCTGTATTGGCAATTGAAGAATGCGGATTTGCAAACCCTGTTACAAAATGGAAGGATAGCTGCGAATTGGCAATGGTAAAAGAAAAAAGTGTTGATTGTGAAATTGCCAATATAGGCGGCGGCAATATGCTTATTTTGGTGCGTGCAGAAAATATACAGGAAAAATGCAGAGAACTTGTGCGCAAATGGAGTGAAAAAGTTCTGCTTATGGCGCCTGGACTGAAAACCGGCGCGGCAGTAGGATATTTAAGTTTAAGCAGTGATAATGAAGAATTTAAAAAATCGCTGGATGAACTTTATAAACAGCTTAAAGAAAATCAGAATAATATTATGCCTGTAACTGATTTGCCTTATACAGGATTAACGCTGGAATGCGATTTTTGCGGCAAAACAGCAGATGCTCAGGATTCAATAGATGGCGTGCCAAGGATGATTGCTGCTGAGGTTAAAGCAAAAATAAAGGCCTATAAATATGCATCGGATAACCTGCGCAGGCAATATGGTGATATTTTAGGCAATGAATACGAGTTCTGCAACGAGTTTGAAAACCTTGGCTATAAAGAAGGCGAAAGTTATATAAGCGTTATTCATATCGATGGTAATAATATGGGCGTAAAATTCAGTATGTGCAGCAGTTTGCAGGAGCGCAAAGCACTTTCGCTGAAAATAGCGCAGGCTGTTCAAAAAGCCTTCAGAAGAATGCTTACGGGTGTAGTAAAAGAATATGAAGACGGAAAATATAATGACTATTTAGAAACCAAAAAACTTTATGATAAAAAGACGGGTGTCAAATATTTGCCGCTTCGTCCGATTATTATCGGCGGCGATGATGTTACTTTTGTATGCCCGGCAAGATTAGGCATTGAATATGCAAGACGGTTTATAAAATATGCTAATGAAGAAATGGTATTTGACATTAATTTTAAAACTGACGCTGTAATGAAAAAAACACTCAGCTGCTGCGGTGGTGTAGCAATCGTTCCGGCAAAATATCCTTTTTTCCGTGCTTATGACCTGGCAGAACAGCTTTGTGCTGCAGCCAAGAAAAAATCGCGTCAGAACGATGATTGTCTTATTGATTATGCTATTTTGCACGGCGAATTATCTTCGTCATTAGCCTGGATTAGAAAAAATCAATATCAGGCTGACTGCGGCAGCCTGTATTTTGGTCCTTATGATGTTGTAAATGCCGGAAGTGCTAAATACATAGGCAAATTATATGAATTACAGCAAATTTTGCAAAAAACTTTGGCTGCTAACAAGTTTAAAGAATTACGAAGTGTTTTGCATGAAACCGAACATGCACAGACAATATTTTTAGAAAATACAAGCGAGATGTACGATGTTATAAAAAAACAAAGCGGTAAAACTGAAGTTAAAGCAAAAGATTTATGGGTTAACAATAAGGACGAAAAAAATATTAAAGAAACTCCTTATATTGATGCAATAGAAATAACCGATTTTGTAATACCCGGTATTGGTATGGAGGATTAATTATGAGAATTGATGTGGAAATTGAAGTGCTTTCTCCATTGCAGCTTGGTTATGGCGGGGCAGATATTATTATTGACAGTGAAGCGGCACATGATAAATATGGACTGCCGGTGTTTCCTGCCAAAAGGTTAAAAGGGCTTTTGTATGAAAGTGCGCTTGAAATGTCAGAAATCAGCGGCGGCAAATGGTTTACAAATAACGATGTAGACTGTTTGTTTGGGCACAGTGAAACAGAAGAAGCAGGTTTTAGAATTGATAATTTTTATCTGCCTGATTACAGCGAGATGTGTAAATCGTGGAAATATCTGCAAAATACATATTCCGGGATATTTACCCCTGAACTTGTATTCGGAACATATACAGATGTTAGATTTCAGACTTCCATTGATAAAAAGAGCGGCACAACAAAAGACGGCAGCCTGCATAACATGCGTGTTGTAGACAGCGGAGTTAAATTTAATGGAAGTATTTATTTAAAAGACGACAGCAAAATTAATAAAGATATTTTAGCAAAAGCTCTGCTTAATTTACGTTTTGCAGGCGGTAAGCGCAATAGGGGCTGCGGGCATATAAAATGCCGCATTATTGCCGAAGAAAACTGCTAAAAGGAAGTGACAGTATGCAAATTATAGAATTTTTAATAAAAACCGAAGCTCCGGTTGCATTTGCAGAAAGAAGTAATGACAATATTTTATATGCAACCAAAAATTATATTCCGGGTTCGGCTGTGCGCGGAGCATTAGCAAATAAATATATAAAAAGCTTTAAGCTGGAAACACCGCATAATGACGAGAACTTTTATAATCTGTTTTTGTCTGGAAAGGTACGTTTTTTGCCGGCATATCCTGTTATAAGTGAAAATTTAACTGAAAACGAAGTGCTGGTAATGCCTTTATCTGTTATGCGCAGCAAGGATGGGAAAAAATATATTGATCTTTCCGGAGAAAGCAACGTAATGCCTGGTTTTAAAAAGCTTACAGGTTTTTTGCAGAAAGCTGACAGCAAATATTACATGCCGGAAAGTGAACTTAAAATAGAAATGCACATGTCACGTAATGCTGAAATTGAACGTATTAAAGGCAGCAGCAGTGATGGCAAAATATTTAACTATGAATATATAGAAGCAGAACAGTTTTTTAAAGGCAGCTTTATTGCCGATGAAGATATTGCCGACAAATTTGCGGATATGCTGCAGAAAATAAACAGCAGTGTTGTATATCTGGGACGTTCTAAAAATGCGCAGTACGGAAAATGCGCATTTAGAGTTCTTGACAAAAAACATCAAAATGCAAACATATCTGTTAAAACGGGCAGTTTATATCTGCTGTTGTTAACACCATATATTCCGTACGGGCAGTTCCAGCGTATTGATGCAGCTGCGGAAGAACTTATTGGCGATATTAATTTATTATTAAAACAAAACAATATTATAGGCTGTTTGCATAACAAAAACTTAAAACTTTTTGCGGCGGCAGAAAATATAGATGGCTATGTTAATGTTTGGCATACGAAAAAAACGCGTGAAACAGCAGTGAGTGCCGGTTCGCTGATAGAGCTTAAATTTAATGGCAGCAGCGAAGAATTAAATAAATTAAATACTCTTTTTTATAAAGGTTTTGGTAAAAATACAGTAGAGGGTTTTGGGCAACTACGGCTTTGGCAGCCTGATAACAGCATAACTATCAGTGAATATAACGTAAATAATGAAAAGCCTGTTATAAACAGACCGGTAAAAGAAAAAGCGCTGCAAATTCTGCATGAGGTTGTAATGCGTGAAGTTCGCAGGCAGGCAGCAGCTGATGCGTACAGTAAAAGTTTCCGTATGTTAGGAAGCGGTAAAAACATACTTAAAAGAGTAGAAGATCTTGTGCGCAGCGGATATGGAAAAAAAGAAATTCAGGCGTATATTGAAGAGAACTTTAAGAAAACAGCAAAAGACAACCTGAAAAAATTATATTTTAATGATGACACTTTATATGAAATTTTAACAGGTAAAGACGGTGTACATCAGCCATATGAAACTTTGTACAGTAAAAAAATGTTTGAAAACATTCCGGCAGAATTGATAGAAGAATTTGGTGCAGATAATATATGGCCTGATGAAAACAGTATATTTAAAGAATACTGGTTGTGGTTTATGCGCCATGCAGCCAAAAAATCTCCTGAGAGGTGATAAAAATTGAAAAACACAGCTGCGGTTGTAAGAAAACTGTTGATACAAAGCAAAATAAAAACAAAATCGCCTTTAAGAATAGGCAGCGGAACTGATGACGGTATTACCGATATTTTAATTTTAAAAGATAAACATGGTAATTGCTTTATTCCCGGTACTTCGGTAGCCGGGGTACTGCGTGCGGAAATTGAAGATTTGTATGGCATTGAAGCTGCAGATTTTCTGTTTGGTTGTATTGGAGATGATGAAGGCAACCAGAGTATGATTAATATTAGTGATATTGTGCTGAAAAATGCTAATATTATTTATCGTGACGGTGTTGCAATAGATTATGTAACAGGTACCGGAATAGATGGCGCCAAATATGATTACGAAGCAGTTGAAAGAGGGGCAAAAGGCACACTTGATATTGAAGTTACTGTTCGCGCTGCTGCTGAAAATAGTAAACTAAAAGACAATTTTATATGGAAGCATGAACAATTTAAAAAAGACGGTGATTTCATTGCTGATATGCTGGCATCAATTGCGGATATTTTAACATCCGGCATAAACGTAGGTTCTTTAACAGCAAAAGGTTACGGAAAAATAGCTGCCAAGGATGCTGTAAAAATATATGATTTTAATTTTGCAGGCAACAAAGCAGCAGATAACTGGCTTAATTGGCTGCAAACAGGCAAATTGCCGGCACAGGCAGCTTATACGGCAGATATAAAAGAAGCTTTGCTGCCGGAGGACGATTTTGTAATGACTCTTGCATGCGCTTTGCGCAGTTCGCTGCTGATAAGGGAAGATATATCGGAAGAAGAAAGCAAAAAATATGAGGAAAGAAAATTGCGCATTAACAGTGTGCAGATGAAAAGCAGCGTTGATTATGTAATACCGGGAACAAGTATTAAAGGTGTGTTAAGAAACGCTGCCTTTAGAATACTTATGGCCTTGAGTGATGGTAATGAGACTAGTGCAGACCTTTTCTTGAGTAATTTGATGGGGTATGCAAATGAAAAGACGGGCAAAGCACAAAAAAGCCGCCTGTTTACGGAAGAAACATATATCAGCGAAAAAGATGTTCAAAAGATTGTACACAGCCGTAACCGCATCGACCGTTTTACTGGCGGTACGATAGATGCAGCTTTGTTTACTGACATACCGGTATGGCAAAATGATAAAAATTTGGCACCGATAATATTTAAAATTACAATTAAAAACTGCACTGAAGCCGAAGCAGGCTTGCTTTTACTGCTTTTAAAAGAAATCTGGTTTGGCAATATAAATATTGGCAGCGGCAAAGCAGTTGGGCGTGGTATACTGTATGGAAGAAAATGCAATATAACATATAAAACTCAAACATATTGTATTTCTTCAGAAAATGGCTTTAAGATTAACGGCAGTAAAGAACAGCTTGAAAACTATGTAAAAGCACTGGCAGGTGAATTAAATGGAAAATAAAAAACAGATGGGTTATTTTGCACAGGAAAAACCTGTTTTAGAATCACACCAGGTAAAAACATGCGTAACAACGCAAAATTTTGACAGTTTGCAGCAGTGCCTGAAAATAATACCTGAAGAAAAATATCAGGTAATTGTTTACCAGATAAATGAAATGAAGCTTGGCTATTATCAGAATAAAACCTTTACGTTTTCGGATGGCAGCGTTATAGATGAAAAATATTTTATAGAAATGCGCCTTTTTAATAAAGATAGTGAAATTTATATTTTAAAAACTGCGAGCAGCTATAAAATACGTATTATTTGCGACGGTGCATCAGACGGAGAAAATTTTACTGTTACAGATAGTAATTCGGTTATATTTGGCAGCAGATGCGAAACAAATAATTTGACGGAAGGTTTTGTTATGGTAAAAGAGCAGGGCAGAAAAATACGCATTGTATTGCCGTGTGCGCAAAAAGCAGATAACTATGCCGTAACTACCCGCAGTTATGTTACTTTTGACAAAGATACGGGTTTGTCCGGATACGGCTTTTACCGCTGGGTTGAAATTATGCCGTTTGAAAGGGGATAACTTTAATGGCAACTATAGCTGAATTGCTTAATAACAAAAATCTAATTAATGACAATAAACAAAATAACAGCAATAAAGGTAATAACTTTAACAAACCAAAAGTTAAAATTAAAAGCGATTATGGTTTAAGTAGCAGTAAAAAACAGAGCGGAGGTTTTGTATATAATAGTTCCAACCAGCATAAAGCACAAGGTACTAACAATTTTAATGGTAATAAACAAAAACCGACAGCACCTTATAATTTTGTCCGTTTAAATGATAAAGTTATACAGCCGCCGCTTGCAGAATTTATTTTAAATAATAAAGATAAAAAAACGGGCTATAAAGATTTTATGGCCAGCGGAGAAAAATACAGTGGTTATTTTGATGTAGAAATAAAAAATATTACACCTTTATATATAGGCGGTGCCGATGGAGCCTTTTCGGACGGTAAAAACTGCTGTATACCCGGCAGCAGCCTGCGCGGTTGTTTAAAAAATATTTTTAAAATTATTACCAATGGCAATATGAAAATAAACGAAAATCCTGATATAACGGATAGAACATTATATTTCAGGAGTTTTGCCAGCGGATATAAAAAATTTAGAGAACTGTATTCTAATAGAATGACTCAGGATAAAACAGTCATTAGTAAAGGCGAAGAAAAAACTATAAAAGTATCAATATCTCAAGCAGGTTTTTTAGTAAAACAAAATAAACAATATTTTATTTGTCCTGCAAGCTTTACGCGACAAAAAGGTATTGGTATTGATAAAACTGTTATATGGAGAAATGACTGCGTAGAAGTTTATACAGGCAAAATGGATACAAAAAAACATTTTTATCGTATTAACAGCCCGCGTTGGAATGAAAAGTATGTAGTTCATGAAAATATTGTAAAAAGTTACGAGGATGATAAAAGTAGAAATAAAATGAATTTGCTTAATAACAGGCAAATATCTAAAAACGGCAGAGATGGGCTTAAAATTTTAAAAGGCGCGGAAGCATACGATTATATTGTGCCGTGCTTTTATGTGGCAGAAAATGGCGTAGTAAGCCATTTTGGTGCAGGGCCATACTATCGTATACCATATATTAACAGCATAGGAGACCATGTGCCAGATAAATTAAAAAAATCCGGAATAGATTTTGCTGACGCAGTATTTGGCTGTAAAGAAGCGTGGGGAAGCAGAGTATTTTTTGAAGATTTATTTATGGATAACCAAAACAAGGCAAATTTCATTAGCAAAAATTATATGAAACCGTTAATGACGCCTAATCCAACATCTTTTCAAAGTTATTTGGAAGCGGATGAAAATAATGACCCTCAGCATTGGGATATAGAAGCGGCACAAATCCGCGGCTATAAATTGTATTGGCACAAACAGCCTAAATGGGTTGTTGAAACAGATAAAGGCGAAAAAATAAACGATAAATTTAACAAACAGATAGCACCATTAAAAGAAGACCAGCATTTTTACGGACGAATCCGTTTTGAAAACCTTGATAAAACAGAACTTGGCGCATTGGCAAAACTTTTTGAAATCGGTGCGGAGAAAAATTGCTGCTACAAGCTTGGTATGGGTAAGCCTTATGGGCTTGGAAGTGTGGAACTTAAAGGCAAACTTTACATAAAAAATAAAGATTGCTATACTAAATTATTTGATGATAATGGTTTTTACAGCGGTTACACCGAAGTAGTACTGGAAGATTTTACCAGTGTCTTTGATGATTATATGCAGCAGCAGTTGGGAAATTCAGTTAATTTATATAACGAACGGATAAAAGAACTTAAAATATTAATGAGCACGGAACAAATTGATAATCCCGGTTGGAATAGAAAAACGCAATACATTGGTATTACCGGGCGTACTAAAGACCTGGTTAACGACCGCATAGTACTGCCTTCAGCAGAAGAGGTATTTAAAAAATAAGCCATGAAAATAGGAGCAATAGTATTAAAACTGCGCGCTAAAAATAATGCAGCCCTGCCTCAGTACCACGGCAGGCTGCTGCATGCCGCTTTTTTAACAATGGTGCGCAGCATTGATAATAATTTTTCGGCAAGAATGCACGATGCAGAAACCAAAAACTTTTCAATAGGGCTTTTGCGTTTTGCGCACGAAAACTTAAATGGCTACAAATACATTATAGGCGCAAATGATGTTGCTTACCTGCGTGTAGCCGTCCTTGGCGATGAAATAGTTGATTTTATTTTAAATATTGTTCCTGGAACGCTGCTGCGTATTGGCAGTGCAGAATTTGAAATAGCTGCTGTTTATACAAACCAGCAGCAAAGCAGCGAAGCAGGCCTTACAAGTATTGAAAGCCTGTTTAAAGCATGCAGCGTACTGCCAGCCATGCGCAGAATAACCATAAATTTTATTACACCGGCAGTATTTAAATATTTTAATGCAGATTATCCGCTGCCAAAACCGGAGTTTGTTTTTGGTTCGTTGGCAGAACGCTGGAACAGCATTAACGCAAAACAGCAGTTTGATATTGGCAAAATTAAAGAAATAGCACAAGTGGCAGTTGTGCCGGATAACTGGACAGGCGAAACAAAACGCGTACGCCATGGCGAAAACAGGTATATAACAGCTTTTACCGGCAGATTTACTTACCGGATTGATTTATTGCCGGAAGATTTGCGCGGCATTTTTATAACGCTGGCAGAATTTGGAGTATTTAGCGGCGTTGGCAGGCTAACAGGGCAGGGGTTCGGCAGAATAACAGTTAAATATGAATAACAAAAAGCCGCCTTACCGGCGGCTTTTTGCTCAATTGGTTAAACGAAAAATCCTGAAATATGAGATAAAACTCAAATTCCAGGATTTTTTCTTATATATAAAAATTTATTCTTTAAATTTGTCAATGATGTTTTTTATCATCATTACTAATAGTGGAACTATATAAATCGTTCTCTGTTTTTAGCTGTTATAAAGTATTGTTCATTTTTCTAATATATTTAGCATACTTTTTTTGTACTTCATAATCAGTTTCTTTATTTCTGTAATAATTTAGCATAACAAGCAGTTTTTGAAACTTTTTGGCATTAATACTTGTATCGTTTTTGTATTTTTCTAATTTATCTTCAGCTAATTTAAAATCTTTATTATGAATAAGACGTAAAATTGAAATGTATTCTATTGTATTTCTAATTATTTTAATGTTGATTTTAGGAAATTGTTTTTTAAATTTTTCTAAAACTACATGTTCATCATTAAGTACACTATAATATTTAAAAAATGAATCATAGCAATGTTTAAATTCCGGATTTCTTAAGCCGTAAACACGAGATAAATATTCACAAGTACATGAGTATTCATAAAATCTTAAAATGTTATTAAATGCTTCCAAGGAATTTTCTGTTGATGGAAGCTCGAAACGTTCGTAATATTGGGCGATAATGTAATAAATATAATATGGTTCTTTTGTTGGCCTGTTATCTTTGTCATGAGCTTTTATTACAAGTTCAAAATTTTTGGGATTTAAATCAGTTTCTGTAATTTTAATCAGCTCGTGAAGGCGTTGTTTTAATGCTGCTTTATGCTTTGTTATTATAGTTTCATTTTTTAATATATCCCAAATATCTGTTTGTAAAAAGTCAAGCTTCCAAAAGGTTAGATAAGATTCTATCGGAATATATTTTGTTAAGTCAAGCGTCCATCTGCAATAATAATATAAGCAATTAATATAATATTTTTTATTGTTAATTTTTTCTTTCTGCGGCAGAGCAGCATATAAAGATAAGCATCTATTTATCAGTTCTATGGCATTATCGTATTTATTTCCGGTAAATTTGTTTATTTTATATTTAAATTTATTTAACTGCTGCTCTGTTAGGATTGTATCCAGCGGACTTAAATGAATTAAAAATTTATCGTAATTATTTTTTATTGCAGTATTAGATTTTCTGTAGTCATTGAAAATAGAATAAATTAATGCCGCATAGCGGCTGTTGGTTTTAATATCATCAGCATTCTGTTCATAGGCTAAAAAATATAACAACAAGGCACGGTTCTGTATGGCATTTTTGTTTATAACAGTTAGTAAATTAAAAGGTTTTTCGTTTAATTTTAAGGTTTTATTATAAGCTTTAACTTGGTTTGATAATTCTTTGTAATTATCGTATTCATTTTTATAAAAAAATGCCATACTTCTGAGATATTTTAGCGATTGAGGATTTTTTATCAATAGGCTTGTAAATAACTGCTCAGCTTTTTTGTAATATTTAATATGTGTTTTAAAATGATCGTCCGGGTCTTTTTGAGATTTATCCAAGCTGTTAGAGGCAATTTTAGAATAGGCAAAGGCAAGTTCAGATGTTAACTCTTCACTTTGTAAACCATTATTTTCTATTAAAGCAACGATTTTATTCCATTCACCATTCTTTTTGTGTTCAACAAGCTGCTTTTTAATTGCTTCCTGTATTATCATATTATTCAATTCCTTTCGTATATTATTGTGTAAATATTAATACTATTCTTGCTTATAATTTATATATCCTGGCATTTTTATTAAAACAGCATAATTTTATAAAATTTTTTAAACACAGTTTTCTAAAGAAAAATAACTAAAATTTATACCGTTTTACAGATAATCAGCAGGATGTATTTAATACACAAAACTTTTGGAGGATATTAAAAATGAAAGTTTTAAAATATTTAATGTAACAGCAGGCAGCAATAACAGCAGTTATATTGAAAAAGGAGTTTTATTATCTGCATAAATGCAAAATAGTAAAATAAATTAAAATTTTAAAGCAGAAAGGAATAAATATGTTAGAACGTATTAGTAAAATTACCGTGACATTACTTTTATTTCATGCTATTGATTTTACCGTAAGTTATTTTAATCTTGATAAGTATAATAAAACTTTCTTTAAAATCGGTGGTTTTAAAGTTAATGCTGCATTTTTATCATCATGTTTTATAGTTGACATCCTTTATCATTTATATCGAAATTCTTAAAGTTTAATTTTACTATTACAATTTGAGATATTTTATTACACATATAGTTAAAGCCCGTTTCAGTTCAATACTGAAACGGGCTTTAGTATTTTTATCAAACAATGTAACAATTTAAAATATTAGTTTTTACGTTAAAACTAATAAAGAGAAAAAGAAAAAACACAAAACCGCAAGCAGTCTTCACAAGGTCGAGAAAAGGAGGACGTATATACTATGTTCGCAGTACGTCACAAAACCGCAAGCGGTCATCACAAGGTCGAGTTATATTGACCAAAATGATTTAAACAAAGCCATAAAAGAAGTCACAAAACCGCAAGCGGTCATCACAAGGTCGAGGGATGACGAGATTTTCGTCGGCGAAGAATACTACAAAAAGTCACAAAACCGCAAGCGGTCATCACAAGGTCGAGCTTAAAAAAAATAAATACTATCAAGAAGCTGAAAGAATAGTCACAAAACCGCAAGCGGTCATCACAAGGTCGAGGAGCAACAGAGTTGGTGACAGATTTCTCAGAGTTATTAAGGTCACAAAACCGCAAGCGGTCATCACAAGGTCGAGGGGCAGGCCCGAAAACCCGCACTACAGGCGGCTGAAAAAGGCATTTTTGAAAAACAAACAAACGTTTTTCTGCCGCATAAATAAAATTCGCCTGCATACAATGACATAATTTTGTTACAAATCAGCAGCGCCTTATCCGGTGCTTTATAACAGATTTTGAAAAACTATGCCGTAAAATTACATTTACATTATAACAAAGCGAACAGTTATTGGCAAGTAAATTTTACTTAACCCGCCGTTGATGGGGCTGTGATTTTTAGTAACAAACAGTGTTTGCCAAACAAAAAATTAATGCCGTTTTTTGTTTTTTTAAAGGATATTAGTTATGAAAGCAGTTAAATACTAAAAGTGAGGTGAAAATTGCCACAGTATTTGAGGCAAAATTATATGTTGGGATTATTTTTAATTATATTGGGAATTATTGTATTTTTGTACGAAGTTAATTTTAGCTTGAGCCTTGTTTTGTTAGTTATTTGTGCTTATGTTGCTTATGCTTATTTTTGTAATGGAGCAAGATAAGGTTTTTGTTATTTTAGTCAGGTAAAACTAAAGGAGTATGCTATGGTTATGTTTGAAAAAATAATTAAAGTTGAAGTATCGGAAAACGATTGTTACAAAGTTGAGGTAAAAAAGTTACGTAAAGAAGATTATGATGAAGACTATGAAAATGATTTCTACGAAACAGATGAATTTTTGGATGATGATGATTTTTATGCTTATGAAGAAGAAAGTTGGGCACATGGTGGATTTAAGCGTGCCAAAGATGATGTGAAAATAGTTAGGGAAGAATGCTGTGTTTATGAATTTGATGAAGAAATACCGTTTTAAATAAATTAATTGAACCGCTTAAATGTACGGCTGGTACAGACGTATAGCAAGCGGTTCTTTTATTATAATATTGAAATGAGCGGTGTAGTACTTAACGAGTTTGAATTTTGTATTTTATTTATAAAAGCAGGTAAAAAACTGTAAAAATGTGGTATAATATGACACGTTAAATTTATCAAAATGAGGTAGGTAACGTGAATTTAAAAAAATCACTGCAAAGTTTTTTTATTTTGGCTTTAGCATTAATTCCTTTAAACGCTTTTGCTTCTGATGAACTTATTACGGGGCGCGGTTTGCCTGAAACTTATACAGAAGTAACTGCGCAGAAAACCACTTCCGGTTCAACACTGATTTTTTCTGACAGCCCGGAAATGGTTTACAGAAACGGCGTTTTGTACCGCGATACCGTAAGCGGAGATGTAAGGATTTTCTTTCATCATGTAAATGCGATGGAAAACAATAAAAAACTCGCCGTTATACTCAGCAACGAACAAATGCGCCCGGTTAAATACAGCGTTGCCAACAACAGCATCGGCAATGCGGGCTGGCATTATTTAAAGGTTGGCAAGGAAACCCAGCAAAAATATTTTTCCGGCGTTCATAATAAAACGGAAGGAAACCTTGGCTTTGGCAATAATACAGAGCTTTTAACCGGCCGCGGCTATGTGCTTGAACCGGCGCAGCTTTTGGTGGGTACTATTGATTTACACACCGACAGGCCTGTACAGGTAAGCGTTATTATGTGCGACGAAAAAACAGATTTGGATTTATACAATGAATACGCACCTGTTCAGCCTATGGACGAGCATCCGTTAAGGGGCACTTTTGACGATGCAGACTGGAATTACACTGTATCTGCACCGCTTAATACTGATAACAACAATGTGTATATGCTTGAACTGGCTTCTGAAGAACAGGGGTTTGCTCACGGCAAGGACGGTACAACAGGAAAAGATGCAGTGAACTACGGCAATTACGGCATTGTATATTCTGTTAATTTTACAATCAGCGGTAATAAACCGGCGGCAATGTATTTAAATCCGCTGGGCGGTTTGTTTGCCGGTTACGGCGTGCTGAAAAAAGCCGGTGAAGAAAAAATTCTGCCTTTGCCGCAGGATAAAGTGGCAATAGGCGACAGTTATGACGATTTGCTTAAGCTTGGAGTTTTGGAACCGGGAACATACAGCTTTATCTGGTCGCCGCCGGGTGCTTCCAACCTGCCTGTAAGGCTGTATTGGATGCAGGACGGCAGTTTATAATAAAAATCAGGGGCAGAAATGACTAAACAACAACCACCATTTAAATTAAACGACATTATTGAAGTAAATATAACAGGGCTTGGCAGCAGCGGCGAAGGTGTGGGCAAGGCTGATGGATTTACGGTTTTTGTACACGGCGCCCTGCCGGGAGAAAAAGTATCCGTAAAATTATTTCAGGTAAAAAAATCCTATGCTTCCGGCAGAATTTTAAACATTTTGGAAGAATCTACGCAGCGCGTTAAACCGCAATGTGCTTTTTATGAAAAATGCGGAGGCTGCCAATTGCAGCATTTAAACTACGAAGGGCAGTTAAGCGTTAAAAGGCAGCAGGTTAAAGATGCCATTGAGCGTATTGGGCATATTACCGGCTGCGAAGTGCTGCCTGTGCTGGGCATGGAAAATCCGTGGCATTACCGCAATAAAATGCAGTTCCCGGCAGCTAAAACGGAAGGAAAAATTCAAATTGGCTGCTATGCGGCTTTAACCCATAACGTTATAAATATTGATGACTGCCTTATCCAAAAGCAAGTCAACAATAAAATTATGCAGGTTGTGCGTCAATGGATGCAGCAGTTTAATATTTCTGCTTATGACGAAACTACCGGCAAAGGCGTTGTACGCCATGTTATGGGGCGTGCAGGGGCTAAAACCGGCGAAGTTATGGCTGTAATTGTTACAGCCTGCTATGATATTCCGCATTCAGGCGAGCTTGTAACGATGCTTAAAACTGAAGTGGACGGTTTAAAAAGCATTGTGCAGAACATTAACAAAAAGCGTACCAACATAATTATGGGCGCTAAAAACCGTGTTCTGTATGGCAAAAGCACAATTAAAGACAGGCTTGGCAATTTAAAATTTAATATTTCGCCGCTGTCTTTCTTTCAGGTAAACAGCGCGCAGACCGAAAAACTTTATGCCACTGCGCTGGATTTTGCTGCGCTGAGCGGTAAAGAAACGGTTATTGACTGTTATTGTGGTACAGGTACTATTTCGCTGTATCTGGCGCAAAAGGCACGCAAAGTGTACGGCATAGAAATTGTTGAGCCCGCCATTAAAGATGCCAACGAAAACGCCAAAGCGAATAATATTGCAAATGCAGAGTTTATTTGCGGTGATGCTGCCGTGGAAATGCCGGCGCTGTTAAAAAGCGGCGTAAAGCCGGATACAGTGCTGCTTGACCCTCCGCGCGCAGGCTGTGATAAAAAGGTTTTGGCGGCCATTGCTGGAGTAAAACCTGAAAAAATTGTTTATGTATCATGCAATCCGGCTTCTTTAGCACGCGATATGGCATTTTTAACGGAAAACGGTTATAAAGTGGTAAAAGCACAGCCGGTGGATATGTTCCCGATGACCAGCCATATTGAAACAGTTGCTTTGCTGATGTTAGAAAAATAAAAGTTGAAACAGGCATTATACTTTTGTATAATGCCTGTTTTGCATAAAAAAGAGCGGCTTGCCGCTCTTTTTTAATAATATTTTTAGTTGTTGCTATCAAAAATACTGCCGCTTTCCAGCAATTTGCTATCGTAAATTGCCGGAGATTCGCCGGGGTTTGTTAAATGCGGCGTTAAAATCATAATAACTTCGGTTTTGGTTTTGCTGGTGGTACGGTTTTTAAACAGTTCGCCTAAAAGCGGAATGTTTGATAAAAACGGTACTTTTTGCAGGCGTTTTTGTTCTTCTTCATTGATTAAACCGCCTATTACAAGAGTTTCACCATCACGCATTCTTACGGTGGTGGTGGCACTTCGGCTGGTTATTTTGTAGTTTTTCAGTTCGGAAATAAGTGTGGGGGTACTGACTTCCGTATGTACAACCGAGGTTATCATACCGTCGTTGCTAACTATCGGCGTATATTGCAGTTTAATACCGGCGTCAACGTAATCGGTGGTGTTGGTTGTAACGGAGTTTTCAATTTTTTCCGTTGTAACAGGAATGTGATCTCCTATAAATATGCTTGCTTCACGCCCGGGTATGGTTATTATGCGCGGTGTTGCCAGAATTTTGGCTTTGCCTTTGGCAAAAAGAGCGTTTAAAGCAGCGTTAAAACGGAATTCATAATTAGCGCCAAAATGTACTACTCCGCCAAAGTTTTCGTCATCGGCATCATCGTTATCGTCGTCATTGCCGTAGTAATTGCTGTTTTGCGGTATTTTATCCCAGCTCCAGCTGATGCCGATGTTTTCGCTGTCTTCGCGGTTTACTGCAATTATTTTGGCTTCAAGCGTTACCTGCTGCGTGGCAATATCAAGTGCGGCAACTGCGCTGCGCAAGCACATTTCGTCGGTAGGGGTGCCGGTAAAAATAATGCTGTTGGTAACAGTATCGGTGCTTATTTTGCTGTTGGTGCCAATAAGCGGTGCCAGTGCTGTTTTAAGTTCTTCGGCTTTGGCGTAGTTCAGTTTAATAATACTGGCCGTATCGTTAAATTTTTCCATGCCTGCGGCAGAGCCAACCACTATAACATCGCCGGTAAGGCGGTAACTTAAACCTTTGGCAGCGGTAATTATACGCAGTGCGGTGCCGAAAGGTACGTCTTTAAGGTTAAGCGTAACCGTTCCTTGCACGGAACTGTCGGCAACAATGCTTTTGCCGGAAAGTGCTGCAATAGAAGCGAGCACATCGCGTACCTGGCCGTCGCGCACGTTAAGCGTAATACCGTTTGCATAAGCCAAAGGCGAAGCCGCAGCTAACAAAGCAGTTAAAAGAGCAGTGAAAACTTTAGTCATGGGCTGTTCCTCCGGCTTTTAACATAAGCGTTTGGGAACCTTTTGCGAGCAGTACGCTGTTGGGGGTAATGTCGCGTACTATAAAGCCGTTAATTTTGCTGCCCGGCTGATAGTAATTGCTTTGCCCTGCAAATTCCATAATTGCCATGGTGGTGCTGCCGTTTTGCACTGTTCCTTTTAAAACGGGGATTAAGGCGGCAGTTTGGCGTTTAATATCCGGCGCGGCCGGAGCCAGAAATGGGTTGCGCTGCGGTTTGATGCTTTTAGCAGCCGGCGGCAGTTGAATGGGGGTAAAAACTGCACGGCTGTTTACCGGCGCATGTTTTTGCGCAGTGTCTGAAAGCGTAAACTGCAAAGCGCTTAAAATCAGCATTGTGCCTGCCGTTAAGCATAAAACAAGCGGCGGGCGTTGTAATTTAATATATTCCAGAAGCTGTTCCTCCAATAAACATCCGGTATCCGCAATTTCGGTTCAATATTATACCATAAAAATTTACTTGAAGATATTATTTTTGCTGGTTATAATAGTAAGGCTGCAAATTTTTGTAATGGAGAGAAAAAGTTGATAATACAAACCGAACGGACATTGTTTAAAAAAGATGAAAACGCTGATGCAGTAAAGGCGGCTGACAGCCTTATTGCCAAAGCCGCTGCATCCGGTGCTAGCGATATACATATAGAGCCGGGAGAAAACAACGCATGTGTGCGTATGCGTATCGACGGCGTTCTTTACAAAGAAGCCGAAATGAATAAAACGCTTATGCAGGCGGTTGTTTCGCGCGTAAAGGTGCTGGCAGGCATGGATATTGCCGAAAAACGCCTGCCGCAGGATGGCAGCATTAAGCTGGAACTTGACAGACGCAATATTGATTTGCGCATATCTTCGCTGCCGACTATTTTAGGAGAGAAAATAGTTATACGTATTTTAGACAGGGAAAAGTTTGCCCTGAATTTGGATGAACTAAATTTTACGCCGGAAAATTTAGCGCTTTACCGCAGGCTTTATAATTACGGCAGCGGCATTGTGCTGTTAACGGGGCCGACCGGCAGCGGCAAAACCACAACGCTTTATGCCACGCTTGCTGAGCTTAACAGCAGCGAACGCAATATTGTAACCATAGAAGACCCGGTGGAATACCGCATTAACGGCATAAGCCAGGTTGCTGTAAACGAAAAGGCCGGGCTGACTTTTGCAAGCGGGCTGCGCAGCATTTTGCGGCAGGACCCGGATATTATTATGCTTGGTGAAATACGGAGCCTTGATACGGCGGCAACTGCCATACGTGCAGCGCTTACCGGGCATTTGGTGTTCAGCACACTGCATACCAATAATGCCGCGGGAGCGGCGGTACGGCTTGTCGATATGGGTATAGAGCCGTTTTTGGTTGCATCTGCCCTGCGCGGAGTTGTTGCGCAAAGGTTAGTGCGGCGCATTTGCCCGCACTGCAAAACGGCTTATGCCGCAAACGCGGAAGAAAAGGCTTATTTAAACATTAACAGCGGCGACGGTTTAACGCTTTATAAGGGCAGCGGCTGTGAAAAATGCCGTGGAACTGGTTATTTAGGGCGCATGGCTTTGCAGGAGGTAATGCCTGTTGTGCCGGAACTGAAAAAATTTATTTTGGGCAAGGCGCAGGAAGAAACGCTTTTTGCGGAAGCACAAAAATTTGGCGCAGTAAGTATGCGCAGCGACGGAGTGCAAAAAGTATTAAAAGGGCACACTTCTTTAGAGGAAGTTTTGCAGGCCGTGCATTAAGGAGTAAAATGCTGGAACATATTTTAAAGGAAGCCGTGCGCCAAAACGCTTCGGATGTACATATAAAAGCAGATACAGTACCTGTATTCAGGATTAACGGTGAATTAAACAGGCAGAATTTACCTGTTGTAAGCGAAAATGCAATTACATCTTTTGTTGAACAGTACGGAACTTGTGCCGTTAACGAAACAGAGGCGGATTTTTGCTGCCGTATTAACTGCGCAGGAAGTTTTAGGGTGCACGGATATTTGCAGAATGGCTCTCCGGCACTTGCCGTAAGAATAATAAAAAGTGCAGTCTCAGCGTTATCAGACTTGAACGCTCCGCCTGTTTTGGAGAAACTTGCCATGCAGCGCAGCGGGCTTATTCTGGTAACCGGCCCGGCCGGAAGCGGCAAAAGCACAACATTGGCGGCTATGGTTGATTTTATTAACCGTAATAAAAGTGCACATATTGTTACTTTGGAAGACCCGCCGGAATACAGGTTTACGGAAGATAAAAGCATTATCAGCCAGCGGCAGGTTGGCAGTGATACCGCTAGTTTTGCACTTGGCCTGCGTGCGGCACTGCGCCAGGACCCTGACGTTATTATGATTGGTGAGCTGCGTGATGCACAAACTGCTGCCGGTGCAGTTTCCGCTGCCGAAACAGGGCATTTGGTGCTTGCAACGCTGCATACGCGCAGTGCTGTTTTGGCAGTATCGCGTATGCTGGATTTTTTTGCGCCGGAAAAACAGCAGCAAATGCGTGCGCAGCTTGCAGAAAATTTACAGGCTGTTATAGCGCAGCAGCTTGTTCCGGGCTGCCATGGCGGAAGAACGGCAGCTTTTGAAGTTTTAACCTTTACGCAGGCCGTGCGCAGCCTTTTGCGTGACGGAAAGGCACATCAGCTTGCAAGTTATATGCAAAGCGGAAGGCAGCAGGGAATGCAGTGCATGGATTACGCGCTGGCATATTTGGCAAAAACAGGGGAGATAACAAAACAGACAGCACAAGAATATGCTTTTGACATTGACTTGTTAAATAAATATTTATTGCAGTAAAAAACTGCACCGTTAAAGCTATTGTGCATATCATAGCTTTTGGTGCAGTTTTTGTTTAATTTATTAATTTGTTTATTGCTTCTTCTTCTGGCGTTACATAATATGTTGTCTGGTTAGTGTAAATAACAAAGCCGGGCTTGGCACCGCTCGGCTTTTTTACAAATTTTCTCAAGGTACAGTCTACGGGTATTTTACTGCCGCCGCGGGCTTTGCTAAAATATCCTGTCAGCGTTGCCGCAGTTTGAATGTCTTTTTCATCTGCCTGCGGCAGAGTTGTTTTTAAAATAACGTGCGAACCGGGAATGTTTTTGGTATGGAACCATAAATCATTGCCGCTGCCAATGGAAAAAGTAACGTAATCGTTTTGTTTGTTGTTTTTGCCGATATATAAAGCCGTATCTTCCGAAAGTTTAATAATTGTTGGTGTTGATTTTGCCTGCGGCATTTTATTTTTGGTATTTTTTACGGTTATAAAACCTGCGGCAGCAAGTTCTGCCTTAATTTCAGCAACTTCGGCCCTTGTTTGTACAAGTTTAAGGGCAATGTCGATGCTTCCCAGATATTCAACGGCTTCTTCCGTAAGTTTCAGCTGTTCTTTAATTTCTGCCTGCGCACGTTTTAATTTATTATAGCGCTTATAATATTTTTGTGCGTTTTCGTTGGCAGTTAAATCGGGTGCCAGTTTTATGGCCAGCGGTGTGCCGTCATAAATATTTTCCAGCGTACATTCGCTGCTGCCTTTAACAATACGGTATAAGTTAGCCATTAAAGTATCGGCAATAATGCGCTGCTGTTCGGCATCTTCCGCCGCGGCAAGTTCCTCTTTTAAAAGCAGTATTTTCTTCTGCAGCTTTTCGGTTTCCGCATTTACTGTTTTGTTTAAAACCTCCTGTTCAGGCAAAAGAACAGGGGTAAGGCTTTGCGCAAAGGCAACGGCGCTGTTAAGCGAGGCAAACTCTTTTACTGTTTCGCCGCCTGTAGGCTGCAAAGGTTTAAACGGAAGAATTGTTTTAACGGTATTGGTGCGGGTAATAATGGCGTATACAGGCGCAGTACCGGCTTTGGCAGCGTTAATATTTTTTTGCAAGGTGCCAATGGCATCTGCCAGCGCAGCAGCATTTTCGTTTGTAATGCCACCTTCGGCAGTTATGCCTGCAAATTTTAAAAGTTGCCCTGCCGTATACTGCCCAATGCCGGTTGTAGCTGCAATAAGCGCTTTTTGCGGCGGCAGGGGCAGGTTTTGTGCCGCTGCGGCAATATCCATAGGGGCGGATGTTAAAATATCAAGCCCGTCCTGCGGCGGCGGGGCAATGTAGGCAAGCCCCGGCAGAATCTGGCGGTAACTGCTTAACGCTTTGCCGATATGTTTCAGGCTGTCTAAAATTACGCCGTCATTTACAAAAATAATGTTGGCGTTTTTGCCCGTCAATTCAAAAATAAGCTGTTTGCTGATAATCTGCCTTGCGCTGCCGATGCTGCTTATTTCCATTGTAACAACGCGGTCCAGGCCGCTTTGCGTTATTTTGGTAATGCGCCCTTCTTCCAGATGCTTGCGCAGAAGCATGCAGAAAGCAGGCGGAGTTTCGGGGCGTTCCGGCGTTTTATCCGGCATATATAAATAGGGCGAAGCGCCGGAAAAATCGGCAGCTAAAGATATAACGGCATTTTCGGTTTTAACAAGCAGCAGAAGGCTGCTTTTGTTAGGCATAAAAACTTTGTATATTTTGCCGCCGAGCAGCTTTTGCTGCAGCTGGCTTGTGAGAATATTTATTGTAATACCTTCCAAATTCATGGAAATTCTCCTTTTTTCTTTAAAAATTTGCGTTTTTCGTTTGCTTATGAAGTCATAATAGGGTATAATATTATTTCAAGAATAAGTATACAACAATTTTACTAATTTAGAAATGCGGCGGGAGGTTTTATTTTGCTTAAAAGTATGACTGGTTTTGGCCGCGGCGAATATGAGGATGAAAAGTTTTCGGCAACGGTAGAAATGAAAACGGTAAATCACCGTTACAATGAAGTGGCTATCCGTTTGCCGCGCTTTTTAAATCCCCTGGAGGACAGGATACGCAAAACTATTTTGCGCAGTATTAACCGTGGGCGCATAGATGTATTTATTACAGCAGATTATGTAAATGACGGGCTCTGCACCGTTAAAGTAGACAGGCCTTTGGCGGCGGCGTACCATAATGCTTTGCAGGAAGTTGCCGAAGCTGCCGGTATCGGCGGCTGCAAGCTGGCCGAGCAGGCAGAAGTATTGTACCTTGCGCGCTGCCCGGACGTTATCAGCGTTAAAGAAGGCTTTTTTGACGTGGAAACCATCTGGCCGCAGCTTGAACAGGCTTTGCAGCAGGCTGTTAACAACCTTGTTGCCATGCGCGAAACGGAAGGCGGCAATATTTACGGCGATTTTATCAAGCGCGCCGCGCTGATCGAAGAAAAACTTTTGCAGATAGAAGCGCGTTCGCCGCAGGTTGTGGAAGAATACCAGGAACGTTTGAGCGAACGCATTAACGACCTGCTTGAAAAATATAACCAGACGGTAGAGCCGGAACGCTTATTGCAGGAAGTTGCCATTTTTGCCGACCGTACAAGCATTACGGAAGAAATTGTAAGGCTGAAAAGCCATATCAAACAATTCCGCGAAATTATTAACCTTAATCAGCCGGTGGGCAGAAAGCTTGATTTTCTGGTGCAGGAATTTAACCGTGAAGCCAACACCATTGCTTCCAAGGCCAATGATTACACCATTGCCCAGCTGGTGGTAGACATTAAGGCAGAAATTGAAAAAATCAGGGAACAGATACAGAATATCGAATAAAAGGAGGCTGCTTTATGGATATTAAGCTTATTAACATAGGCTTTGGCAATATAGTTGCTGCCAACAGGATTATTTCTATTATCAGCCCGGAATCTGCGCCGATAAAAAGAATTATTCAGGAAGCGCGCGATAACGGCACGCTTATTGACGCAACTTACGGGCGCAGAACACGTGCGGTAATTGTTACTGACAGCGGCCATATTATTTTGTCGGCCGTACAGCCGGAAACCGTTGCCAACAGGCTTGTACAGAGCGATGACGAAGATGAAGAATAACGGCTGAGCAGGGGAGGGCTTATTTTGAAACCAAAAGGATTGCTGCTGGTTTTGTCGGGTCCGTCCGGCGCCGGTAAAGGTACAATCTGCCAGATGCTGCGTGAAAAGCTGCCGGATATTGGCTATTCGGTATCTGTAACCACCCGCGCTCCGCGCGAGGGCGAAGTTGACGGCGTAAGTTATTTTTTTAAAACTGTTGAAGAAGTTAAAGCCATGATTACCGAGGGCGGCCTTCTGGAGTATGCCGAAGTATACGGCAACTATTACGGCACACCGCGCGATTATGTTATGGATTTGCTCAATCAGGGCAAAGATGTAATTTTGGAAATTGATATTCAGGGCGCTTTGCAGATTAAAAAGCGTTTCCCGGACGGTGTGTTTGTGTTTATTGTTCCGCCTTCTCTGGACGAGCTTTCTTCGCGTATTTACAAACGCGGCACAGACAGCGAGGAAGTTATCAAAAAACGCCTTGCATCTGCCACGGGCGAGCTTGCTTACGCCAGTGAATATGATTATATTATAGTTAATGATATTGCCGAAAGGGCCACGCAGAAGGTTCTGACCGTTATGGAAGCAGAACGCTACCGCGCCGCCCGTACATATTTTATTATTGACGAAATTTGCCATTGCAGAAAAGAGGAGTGATTTTAATGTCTATGGTAGATCCTTCCATCGATTATTTAACAGAAAAAGTTGACAGCAAATATACTCTGGCCATGCTGGCTGCCAAACGTGCACGCGAACTGACTGTGCCCGGGCAGAACCTTCCTGAAAAGGAAGTAAGCATTGCCTTGAAGGAAATTGCAAACGATACCATTACTTATGAGCGCAATCAGGGTAAATAAGGGAGGCGCCGGCCTTGTTGAAGGGTAAGAAAATTGTTTTAGGTGTAACAGGCGGCATTGCCGTTTATAAAGCAGTTGACCTGGTGAGCAAACTGCGCAAACAGGGTGCAGAAGTGCGTGTCGTTATGACAGAACATGCCCAGCAGTTTGTAACTCCGCTGACTTTTAAGGAAATCAGCGGCAATAAAGTTGCTGTTTCCATGTGGAATGCCAATCAGGAATTTAACGTTGAACATATTGCCCTTGCCGATTGGGCCGACCTGTTTATGGTTGTGCCGGCAACGGCCAATATCATTGCCAAAATGGCATACGGCATTGCCGATGATTTGCTTTCGACAACATTGCTTGCGGCACATTCACCGGTTATTGTGTGCCCTGCCATGAATACGCATATGTATGAAAACCCTGCCACGCAGGAAAATATTGCCAAAATTAAAAGCCGCGGCATTGTGGTGATGCCTCCGGCAAGCGGCGTACTGGCCTGCGGTGCCGTTGGTGCAGGGCGTTTGCCTGAACCTGCGGATATAGTTAATTTTGTGAAGGACTTTTTTGCAAAAACGGAAGGCGATATGCGCGGCCTTAAAGTTTTGGTAACTGCTGCCGGTACGCGTGAACCCATTGACCCGGTGCGTTATGTGGGCAACCGCAGCAGCGGCAAAATGGGTTATTCTATTGCACAGGCAGCGGCAGAACGCGGCGCAGAAGTAACCCTTGTTACAGGCCCCAGCGCGCTTACACCGCCGCCGAACATTAAAGTTGTAAATGTAGAAACAACGCAGCAGATGATGGATGCGTGCCTTGCCGTTTACGACGGATGCGACATTGTTATCAAGGCGGCGGCCGTTGCCGATTACCGCCCGCATGATGTGGCAGCGCAGAAAATTAAAAAGAAAACCGATGATGCTTTAACGGTTGTAATGGATAAGAACCCGGATATTTTAAAAACACTGGGTGAACGCAAAAAAGGGCAGTTCCTTGTTGGTTTTGCGGCAGAAACCCAGAATCTTATTGATAATGCTAAAGAAAAAGTTACCAAGAAAAACCTTGATATGATTGTTGCCAACGATGTAACAATGCAGGGGGCAGGCTTTGGCAGCGAAACCAATATCGTAAAACTGATTTTCCCGGACGGCAGCATTAAAGAACTGCCGCAAATGAGCAAATATGATGTTGCGGAAGAACTTTTGAATACCGTTTTGCGCTTGAGGAAATAATTGTTGCCTTTTTTACATAAATTGGATATAATATCATAGTAACTTAATATTACTCATCAAGAGCTGGTGGAGGGATTGGCCCAATGAAACCGCAGCAACCATTGCATTAGTGCAAACGGTGCTAAGTCCTGCGAGTTAATCGAGAGATGAGAATGTCGGTACAATCAGCGGCGCTCTCACAGAGGGCGCTTTTTTATTTACATAAGGAGGAACAGAATGAGAAAATTATTTACTTCCGAATCTGTTACGGAAGGGCATCCTGATAAAATTGCCGATCAGATTTCTGATGCTGTGCTTGATGCTATTCTGGCAGAGGACCCGCATGGCCGTGTTGCCTGCGAAACCGTAGTTGCAACCGGGCAGATTCATGTTGTCGGCGAAATTTCTACGAGCTGCTATGTTGATATTCCTAAAATCGCGCGCGAAACCGTTATCAATATCGGTTATGACCGTGCTAAATATGGCTTTGACGGCAATACCTGCGGCGTTTTGATTTCCATTGACGAACAGTCGCCGGATATTGCGCTTGGCGTTGATAAATCTCTGGAAGCAAAGGAAGGCAAGGCCGATGAGAACGAAGTAGGCGCCGGTGACCAGGGCATGATGTTCGGTTATGCTACTAACGAAACCCCGGAATATATGCCGCTGCCTGTATCTTTGGCACATAAACTTTCCCGCCGCCTTGCAGAAGTGCGCAAAACCGGCGTTCTGCCTTACCTGCGCCCGGACGGAAAAACCCAGGTAACCGTTGAATATGACGACGGCAAACCCGTACGCATTGATACGATTGTTATTTCCACGCAGCATGCTCCGGAAATTGCTCTGGAACAAATCCGCCGCGATATTATGGAATTTGTTGTAAAACCGGTTGTGCCGGCAGAAATGCTTGATGACGAAACCAAATATTACATCAACCCGACCGGCCGTTTCGTTATCGGCGGCCCGCAGGGCGACAGCGGACTTACCGGACGTAAAATTATAGTTGATACTTACGGCGGCATGGCCCGTCACGGCGGCGGTGCTTTCTCCGGCAAAGACCCCACGAAAGTGGACCGCAGCGCTGCTTACGCAGCACGTTATGTAGCTAAAAACGTTGTTGCCGCAGGCCTTGCCGATAAATGCGAAATTCAGCTTGCTTATGCCATTGGCGTTGCACAGCCTGTTTCCGTTTTGGTAGATACTTTCGGCACCGGTAAAATTGACGACGACAAAATTGCCGAACTTATTAAAAAGAACTTCTCTCTCAGCCCGTCCGGCATTATTAAAACGCTGGATTTGCTGCGCCCGATTTACAAGCAGACTGCTGCTTACGGGCATTTTGGCCGTACCGATGTAGACCTGCCGTGGGAGCATACCGATAAGGCAGAAACTTTAAGAAAACAGGCCGGACTGTAAAATTTAAAATTTTAAACTGCGTTAAACTGCACCCCAAAAGTTAGACTTTAGGAGGTGCAGTTTTTTTATTAAAGTATTTGTCAGGATATGGTAAAATAAATAGGTAAAGTTTTAGTTGGAGTTTTGTATGAGATACGTTAACGTAGCAATAAATTTACCTGTTAAAAATTTGTTTAAGCAGTTTACCTACGCTTTGCCGCCGCAGTTTGGCTATATAGGCGCAGGGTGGCGCGTAATTGTGCCTTTTTCGCGGCAGACAACGGAAGGCTTTGCTGTTGGCGAAGCAGGCAGTAATTTGCCGGAGCCTGAAAAATATAAAGAGGTTCAGGCTGTTATAGGCACTGAGCCGTGGTTTGACGGTGAAATGCTGGAAGCAGCCCGCTGGATTGCAGAATATTATATGTGCCCGCTGGCAGAAGCAATGCGCCTTTTTATTCCCGGCAAAAGCAGCATAAAGCGCCATGCTGTTTATGATGAAAACGGCAGGCTTTTATATTATGAACTGGAAAACCGCCTGAAAGAAAAAATGCAGTATTGTTATGCCATAACGGAAAGCGGCAGGGCGGCGCTGGCTGAAGGCAGTAACCGCGCTAAGGCGCAGATGGCGGCGCTGCAAATTTTGGCGCAGGCAGAGCGTGAACTGAGCGCAAAGGAGTTGGAAGCAGCAGGTGTAAGTGCTGCTGTTTTGCGTACCCTGCTGCAAAAGAGCTGGTGCAGCCGCAGAGAGCAGCGCGTTTTGCGAAACAGCTATGCCGGCAATAACACTTTAAAACAAAGTTTTGATTTAACGGAAGAACAGGCACAGGCTGTTAATGCCGTAAGCAAAGCAATTACGGAAAAACGGCAGGAAACTTTTTTATTGCAGGGCGTAACCGGTAGCGGCAAAACGGAAGTATACCTTAATTTAACGGCGAAAGCGCTTGCAAAAGGACGCCAGGTGCTGGTACTTGTGCCGGAAATTGCCCTTACGGCGCAGATAGTAAAGCGTTTTCAAAGCTGGTTTAAAGGCTGCATTGCCGTTGTGCACAGCAAACTATCGGCAAGTGAAAGGGCAGACGTTTTTTATAAAATACGCAATAATGAAGCGCAGATTTTAATTGGCGTGCGTTCGGCTGTTTTTGCGCCTTTTACAAATTTAGGCCTTGTTATTATTGACGAAGAACACGACCAGAGCTACAAACAGGAAGAAAGACCATGCTATCATGCCCGTGAGGTAGCACTGCACAGGGCAAAATATTTTAATATACCGGTAGTTTTAGGCAGCGCAACGCCGTCGATAGAGAGTTATTATGACGCCATGATGAAGCGGTTTAAGCATCTGCGTTTAACTGGCCGCCCAAACGGCCAGCCGCTGCCAAAAGTACAAATTGTAGATATGCGCAAAGAATTGCAGGAAAGAAATTTTTCGGTGCTGTCACGCACTTTGCAGCAGGAGCTTGTGCGTACTGCTGCGGCAGGAGAGCAGGCAATTGTGCTTTTAAACCGCCGCGGTTATTCAACTTTTGTTATGTGCCGTGACTGCGGTGAAACCATTATGTGCCCGCACTGCGCTGTGGCTTTGGTTTATCATGAAGAAGGAAAAGCCATGCGCTGCCATTACTGCGGCAATACCATGCCCGTGCCGGAAGAATGCCCCAAATGTCACAGCAGGCGCATAAAATTTTTCGGCACCGGCACGCAAAAAGCAGAAGCACAGATTGCGGCTTTGCCGGAAGTAAAAGTTTTGCGTATGGACCAGGATTCCACGCTGCGCAAATTTGCACATGAAGAAATTTTAAACGCTTTTTCAAGCGGCAGGTATAATGTGCTGATTGGTACGCAGATGGTTGCCAAAGGGCACGACATACCGAATGTTACGCTTGTCGGCGTGCTTTCGGCAGATTCCATGCTGAACATGCCGGATTTCCGTGCTTACGAAAGAGCGTTTTCGCTGCTTACACAGGCTGCGGGGCGTGCAGGGCGCGGCGATAAGCCGGGGCATGTAATTTTGCAGGTGTACGATGCGGATAACCGGACTGTCCATCTTGCGGCGGCGCAGGATTATGATACCTTTGCGGAAGAAGAACTGCTGCGGCGTAAGGAACTGAATTATCCGCCTTATGCGGCGTTTTTGAAAATAACCGTATGGGATAAAAACGAAGAACGCGCCAACGGAACGGCTAAGGAAATAGCTGATTTTCTGGAGCAGCAGGCAAAAAATACGGATGCGGAAGTATTCGGCCCGTTTGCCGGCATTATTGGCAAGGTGCGCGATTTATACCGTGTTAACGTGCTGGTAAAAAGCACACAGATAAATATATTTAAAACAGCGTTATGGCAGTCGCCGTACCGTGACATGAAAAATGTTTATTTTGACGTTGACCCGTTTAATGTGCTGTAAAATTGCCCGTATAACATTTTTTGTGATATAATAATTATTATGAGAGCGAATTTTAGGAGGATACTGTGAGTAAATTAAAAATACTTATTGCCGGAGACCCTGTGCTGCGCCAGAAAGCACAGGAAGTTGAACGCATGGATAAAAAAACTCTGCGTCTTTTGGACGATATGGCAGAAACCATGTATGCCGCTAACGGTGTCGGGCTTGCGGCGCCGCAGATTGGCGTTTTGAAACGCATTGTTGTTATTGACGTTGGCGAAGGGCTGATTGAGCTTATCAACCCTGTTATTACTTATCGTGAAGGTTCTGCCGTTGGCCCGGAAGGCTGCCTTTCCGTACCTGATTACGAAGGCGAAGTAGAACGCGCGGAAATTGTGCATTGCGAATATTATGACCGCAAAGGGCGCAAAATGCTTATCAAGGCAGACGGGCTTTTGGCAGTTTGCATTCAGCACGAACTTGACCATTTGGACGGAGTGCTGTTTATAGACAAGGCCAAAGTGCTGATGCCGAAGAATTTTGACGGGGAGCAGTAATGATGCGTATTGTATTTATGGGAACCCCTGATTTTGCCGTTGCCAGTTTAAAGGCACTGGCAGAGCAGGGCACAGATGAAATAGTTGGTGTATTTACACAGCCTGACAGACCCAAAGGACGCGGGCAGAAAATGCTTATGACGCCGGTAAAAGAATATGCGCTTGAAAAAGGCTACGAAGTTTACCAGCCACAGCGCGTAAAAACGCCGGAGGTTATTGAGCTTTTACACGGCCTTGCGCCTGATTTGATTGTAGTAGCTGCCTTTGGCCAGTTTTTGCCGAAAGAAATTCTGGAAATGCCGAAGTACGGCTGCATAAACGTGCATGCTTCGCTTTTGCCTAAATACCGCGGGGCTGCGCCGATACATTATGTAATTTTAAACGGCGAAACCAAAAGCGGCGTAACAATTATGCAGATGGATATCGGTATGGATACCGGCGATATGCTTGCAAAAGCGGAAGTTGAAATTACGCCGGAAATGACCATGGGCGAACTGCATGACAGTTTAAAAGGAATTGGCGGCAAACTGCTGCTTGAAACAGTTGAAAAAATAAAACGCGGCGAAATTACGCCAGTTAAGCAAAATGATGCTGAAGCAACTTACGCACATTTGCTTACGCGCGATATGGAAGCCATTGACTGGAACCTGCCTGCGGCGGAGATTCATAATAAAATACGTGCCTTTAACCCTGCACCGGGTGCGTTTACAAATTTGCCCGGCGGCAAAAAACTTAAAATATGGCGTGCGGAAGTTGCCTGCGGCAGCGGCACTAAAGCAGGGGAAGTTACTGAAGTTTTAAAAAACGGCTTTAAAGTTGCCTGCGGCAGCGGCGTTCTTCTTGTTACCGAAGTACAGCCGGAATCGAAAAAACGTATGCCTGCTGCGGTATTCTGCAATGGACGCGGCATTAATAAAGGTGATATTTTAGGTTGAGGTAAGTAAAGCAATGGAAAGTGTTTTGAAACCGAAAAAACGTATATTTGTTTCGCTGACATTGGCCAGTGCTTTTTTGGGAGCGGTTTTTATTTATTTATGCTGGCGCGTGGCCTTGCCGGGGCTTGCACAAATCAGTTCCACACTGCCGGTGCTTTTTGGCAGCGTTGGCATTGTGGTTGTAATAGCACTTTTGGCAGCTGTCAGCGCCATTGTGCTTGCAATTTTAGGCTTTCCAATCATCAAAACATTTTATTTTTGGGCATGGAAAGCCGTTAATATGCTGTTTCCCTTTGCTGTTGGGCTGGGGCGCATTTTTAACATACCGCGCCATAGAATAGAACAGTCTTTTATTGAAGTAAGCAATCATCTGGTACGCCAGCATAAAATAAAAGTGCCGGCATCAAGAATTATGATTTTAACGCCGCACTGCATTCAGCTTGATACCTGCGCCCATAAAATTACACGCAATATCGAAAACTGCCGTCAGTGCGGACGCTGCTGTGTCGGCGGAATGCTTAGGCTGGCACATAAATACGGAATTCACATGGGCGTGGCAACAGGCGGTACTTTGGCTAGGCAGATGGTAAAAGAAATACGTCCGAAAGCAATAATTGCCGTTGCCTGCGAGCGCGATTTAACCAGCGGCATACAGGATGTTTTTCCGCTGCCGGTTATAGGCGTTTTAAATGAAAGACCGTTTGGCCCATGTTTTAATACGCGGGTTGATATTAAAAAAGTAGAAGCAGCTATTTTAGACTTTTTAGATACAGAGGAAGCAGATGACAGAAAAAAGACAGGCAAATAAAAAAATAAAAAAAGATACTGCAAGGCAGATTGCGCTTGAAGTAATTTGTGCCGTTATTGATGGCGGCGCTTATGCCAATATTGCCCTTAACAAAACCCTGCGCACTAAAAAAACGGATGACAGGGACCGCAGGTTCATTACGGAGCTGGTCTATGGTACCATAAAAGCAAAAGGTACTTTGGACTGGCTTTTGTCGCAGTTATCGGCAAGGCCTCTGGCAAAAATTGACAAGGTAATTTTAAATATTTTGCGCATGGGGCTCTATCAGATTTTTTATCTTGATAAAGTACCGGCTTCGGCAGCATGCAATGAAAGTACGGAACTTGCCAAAGCCGCAAGCCACGCCGGTGCGGCAAAATTTGTAAATGGCATTCTGCGTTCTGCCGTGCGCGGCAGGGAAGCGGGAACATTGCTGTTTCCTGATAAATCTGCCGATGCAGCTTTAAACCTTGCCTTAACAAAACTGCATCCGCTGTGGCTTGTTAAGCACTGGTTAAAGCAGTTTGGCGAAGAAGAAACAGAAAAATTGCTGGATTACAATAATTTGCCGCCTGTTTTAAGCCTGCGCACCAATACGCTTAAAACAACACGCAGCAATTTTTTGCAAGTTTTGCAGGCAGCAGGTTTTGAAGCTGTTCCTTCCAAATGGTGCGAGGAAGGCGTAATTTGCACAAAAACCGCAGGGCTTAATGCTTTAATGGAAAAAGCACCGGATGCTTTTTATATGCAGGATGAAAGCTCCATGCTTGTTGCACATGCAGTATGCCCGCAGCCGGAGATGACGGTGCTTGATTTGTGCGCTGCGCCTGGCGGAAAAACAACTCACCTTGCCCAGCTTATGCAAAATAAGGGCAGAATTTATGCCTGCGACATTCATCCGCATAAAATAGAGTTAATTAAAGAAAATGCCGTAAGGCTTGGCATAAATATTATAGAACCCGTGCTGATGGATGCTTCTGTATTTAAACCGGAATGGGCAGACAGTGCGGATTGTGTTCTGGTGGATGCGCCTTGCAGCGGTTTTGGCGTACTAAGGCGCAGGGCAGAAGCACGCTGGCGTAAAAACAAAAAAGATTTGAAAGTATTTCCGCCGCTGCAAAAAGCCATTCTGCAAAATGCAGTACGTTATGTAAAACCGGGCGGAAGGCTTGTTTACAGTACCTGTACTTTGGAGCAGGCAGAAAATAACCTGCTTGTCAGTGAGTTTTTAAATGCCAATACGGAATTTGAATATGCCGGGTTCAGGCATCCGCTGACCGGCGAAACAATTAATGAGCTGCAGCTTTTGCCGCAGCGTGATAATGTTGACGGCTTTTATATCTGCGTAATGCGCCGCAAGGAGCTGTGATTATGAAAAAAGAAATTTTTGGCTTAACGCCGGAAGAATTGCAGCAGGAGTTTGTGGCAGCAGGTTTGAAAAAATTCCGTGCTTCGCAGGTTTACCAGTGGCTTTATAAAAAATGTGTTTTTAAATTTGAGGAGATGCACAATCTCTCCAAGGCAGATATTGCCGTTTTAAATGAAAAATTTACGGTTATGCCTGCCAATATAAACATTTTAACGCGCTGGAAATCGTCGGACGGGCTGACAGAAAAGCTGCTGCTTGAATTGCAGGACGGCAATTCCGTGGAAACTGTTTTAATGCACCACGATTACGGTTACAGTGTTTGCGTGTCGAGCCAGGTGGGGTGTGCAATGGCCTGTGCTTTCTGCGCCAGCGGTTTAAACGGCTGCGTGCGTAATTTAACAAGTGCGGAAATTATCATGCAGGTTTATTTGTTTAATGCCATGATAGCTCCGCAGCAGGTAAGCCGCGTTGTAGTGATGGGCAGCGGCGAGCCGATGCTTAACTATGATGAGGTTACGGGTGCTTTAAAATTCCTGCACCGTGAGGATGCGGCGTTTATGAGTTACCGTAATATGACGGTTTCTACCTGCGGAATTATACCGGGCATTGAACGGCTGGCAGAAGAAAATATACCTATTAATCTTGCCGTTTCGCTGCATGCCGTAAAAGATGATGTGCGCACTCAGCTGATGCCTGTTAATAAAGGCTTTCCGTTTCCTTCCGTTATTGCCGCGGCAGAAAAATACGCGCGCGCAAGCGGCAGGCAGGTAACTTATGAATATATTTTAATAAAAGATAAAAATGACAGCCCGGAGGATGCGCAGCTCTTAAGTAATTATTTGAAATTTAAGCACGCATCGGTAAATTTAATTCCGGCTAATCCTGTACCGGAAAAAGGTTTTGAACGACCAACGGCAAAACGTATTGAAGGATTTTTAAGAATTTTACAGAAAAATAAAATTAATGCCACCATCCGCAAGGAGATGGGCAAAGATATTAATGCAGCCTGCGGACAGCTGCGGGCGAAGTTTAACGATAACAAGTGAGTTATTCAGGGGGCGCTGTATGATAGCGGTCAGTAAAACAAATACCGGCCTTGTGCGTACTGCTAATGAGGATGCCTTATTAACGGACGGACCGGAACTGTTTGCCATCGCTGATGGCATGGGCGGTTATGCCGGCGGTGAAATTGCCAGTGTGGAAACAATTAAAGTTTTAAAAGAAGAAAAAAAGAATTTTGCCGGGCTTACCGGAGAAGTTCTGTGTACGGCTTTAAAAGAAGCTGCTTCCAAAGCTAACAGCCATCTGCGCAGCCTGGTTTGCAAAATGCCTGATTACGAAGGAATGGGTACAACGCTTGTTGCTGTGTATCTGGCAAAGGACAACAAGGCTTATGCATTAAACATTGGCGACAGCCGTTTGTATTTGTGGCGCAATGGCCTGCTTAAGCAGATAACTCAGGACCATTCTTATGTGGCTGAACTTTTAAGCAAGGGCGATATAACAACTGATGAAGCACGCCGCCACCCGCAGCGCAATGTAATTTTAAGGGCAGTCGGTGCGGATGAGGGGCTTGATTCAGATGTTTTCAGCTTTGAAACAGAGCCGGGCGACAGATTGCTTTTGTGCAGCGACGGGCTTTCGGACATGGCTGCCGATGATGAAATTGCCGCCGTTTTGAAGGAAGAAAATACGGAAAAAGCGGCGGATGCTTTAATTGAACTTGCGCTTAATAATGGCGGGCGCGATAATGTTTCGGTGATTTTGATAGACTTTTGTGCGGAGGAGATATAAATGAACAACGGAACAATTTTAAAACAACGTTATAAAATCCTGCGTCACATTGGTTCAGGCGGAATGGCCGAAGTTTATCTGGCTGAAGATTTGCTGCTTAACAGGCAGGTAGCCATAAAAATACTGCGCGACCAGTTCAATGACGACAAAACGCTTCTTAACCAGTTTAAGCATGAGGCACAGTCGGCTGCACGGCTTTCCAGCCCTTCTATCATAAATATTTTTGATGTTTGCGAAGAAGAAGGCAAGTCTTTTATAGTTATGGAATATGTGGAAGGCAAAACCTTAAAAGACCTGCTGGAAGAAAAAGGAAGGCTTTCGCCTTATAAGGTTGTTTGTATTGCCGAAGATATTGCAGCGGGGTTAAGCCATGCGCACAGGCGCAATATTATTCACTGCGATATTAAGCCGCACAATATTTTAATAACAGAAAATATGCACCCCAAAATTGCTGATTTTGGCATTGCCAGAATGATAAGCAATATGACGATGGTGTATACCAATTCGGTAATTGGCTCGGTGCATTATTTATCTCCGGAGCAGGCAAGCGGAAAGCCCGTAACTGCCCAGAGCGATATTTATTCCTTGGGTATTGTGCTTTACGAAATGCTTACGGGGCATGTGCCGTTTGACGGCAATACGGCAGTTGCCGTAGCCATGATGCATGTTGAAAAAACGCCGCCGCCGCTCAGCACTTACGTTGACGGGCTGCCGGTATGTTTGCAGCATGTTATAGATAAAGCGCTTGCCAAAGATTTAACAAAGCGTTACGCCAGCGCGGAAGAAATGCGCCAGGATTTAAATTCCATCAAAAATAAAATGGAGAAAAACGGCGAAGCAGAGGATTACACCGAAGCAGACAGCTTTGCTGACGAAGTTAAAGAAAAATCTGCACTGGTGGCAGATGAAACGGAAGTTCCGGAAGAAACCATTGTAATGACGGTTCCTGCCGCTCCTGCAAAACCGAAAGTTAAAAAAAGCTGGCTGCAAAAAATGAAAGAAACTCAGCTTACACGGCATCAGCAAATTATGCTTGCGGCTGTTGTAGTGGTTTTATCGGCAGTATTTCTGCTTATAGGCAACGTTTTTAGCCGTGAAACTGTAAAAGTGCCGGATGTAACCGGCAAAACCGTTGTTGAAGCGCAGCAGATACTGGAAAATGCAGGTTTCAGCATAACCCTGAAGGAAGCCTATGATGATAAAGTAACACCGGGGGTTGTGCTTGAGCAGGACCCTGCCGGGAATGAAATGCGCAAAGAAGGCAGCGCCGTTTATTTAACTGTAAGCAAAGGCATTGAAATGGTGGAAGTGCCAAACCTTGCAGGTAAAAATCTTGCCGACGCACGCAAAATGATAGAACGCAAAGAACTGGCGCTTGGCAAAGTAGAAACCGTTTTCCGCGAAGACGGCAGCGGGCTTGTTATTGAACAAACCCCTAAAGCTAACGAAAAAATACGCCATGGTGAGAAAGTAAATCTTGTAATTTCCGAAAAACCGAAAGAAGTTACTATTCCTTCCGTAGTTGGCAAAGCATCAGGCGAAGCCATGACGGCACTTGAAAAACTCGGTTTTAAAAACATTACCGCACAAAGCGTGGGCAGCAAAAAAGTTGCCGGTACTGTTTTGAGCATTACGCCGAAAGAAGGCAGCAAAGTTTTGAACAGCACTGATGTTGTGCTGCGTGTTTCTGACGGCGTCGGTACTGCATCTCAGAATAAATATGCCGAATTTGTAGTGCCTGACGGAGCGAAAAAACAAAAAGTAAAAATTGTTGTGGTTGACGACGACGGCGAAAAAGTAGTTTACGAAGGCACCAAGCGTGAAGGAGTGCGCATACGCCAGAAAGTTGAAGTAAGCGGCAGTGCCGTGGCCAGATTCTACTGTGACAATAAACTTATAGAGGAGAAACAGCTTTGACAGCAGGCCGCATTATAAAAAATTTTAACGGATATTATTATGTGGAAACACCTGATAAAGAAATTGTTACCTGCAAAATAAAGGGTAAAATGAAACAAGTGCGTTTTTCCGCCGTTACGGGAGATATGGTTGAGTTTGAGAAAAATCCTGACGGCGAAAGCATGATTAAAACTATTTTGCCGCGCCGCAATTTTATGGAACGGCCGGCAATGGCTAACCTTGACTGCATTGTAATAGCTTTTGCCTGCGCAGACCCGGATTTCAGCTGTCTGCTGGCAGATAAAATGCTGGCGTTTGCCGAACGTGCCGGTATTGAAGCCGTTTTATGCCTTAATAAAACAGACCTTGTAAGTGAAGCGCAGCTTGAAGAAATTGCCGGAGTTTACCGTAAGGCAGGCTATACTGTTTTTACTGTATCAACTTTTAACGGAACAGGGCTTGAAGCGCTGAAAGAATATTTAAACGGTAAAATCAGCGCATTTGCCGGGCCTTCCGGTGTCGGTAAATCATCCATGCTTAATGTCCTGCAGCCCGGCATAGCATTGCAGACAGGTAAGGTAAGTGAAAAAATCGGGCGCGGGCGGCATACAACACGTTATGCCCAGCTTCTGCCTTTTAACGGCGGCTACCTTGCCGATACACCCGGTTTTGGCAATTTGCTTGCTGAAAATATCGATGCGCGCGAGCTTTATAAGTATTTCCGTGAATTTAAGCATTTTGAGCACGGCTGCAAATTTGTTCCGTGCACGCATACGCATGAACCGGTCTGCGGCGTAAAAAATGCGGTAGAAGAAGGTAAAATTGCCGCAAGCCGTTATGAATCTTATCTTGCAATTTTAGACGAAATAAAATTACTGAAAGAAAAGAGTGGTAAAAGATGATTAAAATAGCACCATCTATCTTATCTGCTGATTTTGCCTTTTTGGCGGACGAAATTAAAAAAATCGAAAAAGCCGGTGCAGATTGGGTTCATATCGACGTTATGGACGGCAACTTTGTGCCTAACCTTACTTTTGGTGCTCCTGTTGTAACCAAAATCCGTAAGGTAACGGATATGTTTTTTGACTGCCACTTAATGGTAGAACACCCTGAAACATATATTGATGATTTTGCCAAAGCAGGTGCGGATATGATTGTTGTTCATGCAGAAGCAACCAAACATTTGCACCGCTGCCTGCAATATATTAAAAGCAAGGGCGTAAAGGCCGGTGTGGCACTTAACCCTGCAACACCGCTCTGCATGGTGCAGGAGGTTTTGGACGATGCCGATATGGTGCTTTTAATGACGGTAAACCCCGGCTTTGGCGGGCAGAAATTTATAGAAAGCGTTGTGCCAAAAATTGCAGCACTGCGTAAGATGATTGACGAAAAAGGCCTGGCCTGCGATATACAGGTTGACGGCGGCATTAATTCCGAAACCAGCAAAATTGTACGCGAAGCCGGTGCCAATATTCTTGTTGCAGGCAGCTACGTGTACGGTGCGGAAGATACTGCCGCAGCAATTGCAAGCTTGAAAGCATAAAATATTTTAAATTCAGATATATTCAGATTAGAGGAGGAATAAAGAATGCTCGAAGCAGGAATGAAAGCGCCTGATTTTACTTTGGAAGATAAAGACGGCAATTTGGTATCGCTGCACGACTTTGCAGGCAAAAAAGTAGTTGTATATTTTTACCCGAAAGATTCTACGCCGGGCTGTACTCGTCAGGCCTGCGCTTTCCGCAATAATTACGGCGAATATAAAAATCTTGGCGTGGAAGTTATCGGCATCAGCAAAGACAGCGTAAAATCGCACAGCAATTTTGCAGCCAAACAGGAACTGCCTTTTATTTTGTTAAGCGACCCGGAGCGTAAAGCCATTGAGGCTTTCGGCGTATGGCAGGAAAAGAAAATGTACGGCAAAGTAAGTATGGGCGTTGTACGCAGCACTTTTGTAATTGATGAAAACGGCGTTGTTGAAAAAGTTTATCCGAAAGCAAAGCCCGATACCAATGCCGAAGAAATTCTGGCATATTTAAAAGGCTGATTTGTTAATTTTAATGTTTAAAATGATACAAATAACTTGTCTTTAAAGACATATAGTGGTATAATATATTAAGAAAAATTATGACTTCTTTTGAGAGAGTGGGTATTTTACCCGCTCTTTCCTCTTATTAGGGTTAAGATAAAGCGGAGGTGAATTATGCAGAGTGCAGAGATTGAAAAACTGGTAAGCGGCATGGCCGAAGAAATTTTGCAGGGAACAGATATTTCGCTGGTTGATGTTGAATATGTGCGTGAAAAAGATTGGTATCTGCGTATTTATATTGATAAACCGGGCGGCATCGAGATTGATGACTGCCAGATGGTAAGTGAAAAGCTGACGGAAATTTTGGACGCGCGTGACCCTATCAGGGATAAATATTATCTGGAAGTTTCTTCACCGGGTATTGACCGTCCGCTTAAAAAAGACAAGGATTTTGAAAGTTTCTACGGCAAAAAAGTGGATATTAAATTTTTTGCGCCTTGGGAAAAGAACAAAGAAATAGTTGCAGTTCTTACAGCGCATGATGAAACTACCATCAGCGCCAAACCTGTTCTTAAAGGACGCGAAAGCAAGAATCCGGTTGTATTTGAAAGAAAAACGATTGCCATGATCAGGCCGCACATAGATTTTTAAGGTTTAGGGGGAGTAAGAAAAGTGAACGCAGATTTTATTATGGCTGTGCAGGAATTAGGCAAGGAAAAAGGTATTGAGCCTTCTATTTTGTTTGAAGCTGTTGAAGAAGCATTGGTAACTGCTTATAAAAAGAATTTTGGCAGCAATCAGAATGTACGTGTTGATTTAAACAGAACCAGCGGCGAGCTGCATGTATATGCACAAAAACATGTTGTTGAAAACGCTGAAGACAGTGCTAATGAAATTACTCTGGAAGATGCACGTAAAATTGACCCGCGCTACGAGCTTGACGATATTGTGGAAATCGAAGTAACGCCGAAAAACTTTGGCCGCATTGCCGCACAGAATGCAAAACAGGTTGTTGTTCAGCGTATCCGCGAAGCAGAGCGCGGCATGGTGTTTGAAAAATATTATAACCGCGAAAATGACATTGTTACCGGCGTTATTCAGCGTATGGAAAACAGAAATGTTTACATTGATTTGGGCAAAGCAGAGGCTGTTTTAACGGTTGGCGAGCAGATTCCCGGCGAAATTTACGAATACCATGACAGAATGAAAACCTATATTTTAGAGGTACGCAAAACAAGCAAGGGCCCGCAGATTATGGTTTCCAGAACCCATCCCGGCCTTTTGAAACGTTTGTTTGAACTGGAAGTGCCGGAAATTCATGACGGTTTGGTGGAAATTAAATCTGTTGCACGTGAACCGGGCATGCGTTCCAAAATTGCAGTTTACACCAAAGATGAAAACATCGACCCGGTAGGTGCCTGTGTAGGCCAGAAAGGCATGCGCGTACAGGCTATCGTAAACGAGCTGCGCGGCGAAAAGATTGATATTGTAAAATACAGCGATGACCCCGCTCAGTATGTTGCCAACGCATTATCTCCTGCCAAGGTTGTAAGCACGGAAATTCTGGAAAGTGAAAAAATCTGCCGTGTGGTTGTGCCCGATTACCAGCTTTCTCTTGCCATTGGCAAAGAAGGGCAGAATGCACGCCTGGCAGCAAAACTTACCGGCTGGAAAATTGATATAAAGAGCGAAACCCAGAGCAAGGAAGAGCCTTTTGAAAGCGCCGGGGGTGAAGCTGATGAAACAGCAGAAGATTAAAAAAGTGCCGCAGCGCAAATGTGTCGGCTGTGGTGAAATGAAAGATAAAAAATCACTGCTGCGTATTGTACGTTCTCCGGAAGGTGAAATATCGCTTGATTTAACAGGCAAAAAATCCGGGCGCGGAGCTTATGTCTGCCGCAGCCGGGAATGCATAAAAAAAGCCGTTAAGGAAAAACGCCTGGAACGTGCTTTGGAAAAACCAGTAACTGAAGATGTTTATGCAAAACTGCTGGAGGATTTGCCCGATGGACAATAGACAGGTAGCTTTTGCATTGGGGCTGGCGCAAAAGGCAGGTAAAGTTGCAGCGGGGGATTTTGCGGTACGCAGCGCTTTAAACGGCGGCAAGGCAAAACTGATGCTGATTGCTTCTGATGCGGCGGAAACATCCCGCAGGGAACTGGAATACCTTGCAAAGTCGGCCGGTGTTAATATTATTACAGGGCCTTCGCGTGCGGAAATAGGTTCGGCTATAGGTAAATCCCCGCGTACGGCCGTTGTAATTACGGATAATAATTTTGCAGCAATGATACAGAAAAAGTGCCACGATTAAGTTTGGAGGTGGATGAATGGGTAAGCATAGAATATATGAAATAGCTAAAGAATTGGGAAAAAGCAACCAGGAAGTAATTGATGTACTGGCAAAAAATAACATTCAGGTTAAAAGTTTAAGTACGGTGGATGACGCTGCCAAAGAAATGGTAGTGCGCGCATTTGCCAAAAAGCCGGGTCAGCCGGAGAAAAAGCCTGCGCATCAGCAGCAAAAAGCACAAAACAATGCTCCGAAGGCAGTGCCGGCAAAAAATGACGCTAATAAAGCCAGTGCTCAGAAACAGGTTAAAGTACAGGTGCAGAATCAGCCTAAACCGGTTGAAAAAAATAAACCCCAGCAGGATAACAAACCGAAGAACGTCGGTAATAAACCTGCTCCTGCGCATAACGAACAGCGCAATCAAAATCAGGTTAAAAACAATAATAACCAGAATAACCAAAACCATAAGAAGAATAATCAGCCGATGCAGCAGCATGGCAAGGGTAATTTGCAGCAGGGCCAGCAGGGCAAAAACAATAAGCAGAACCGTCCTCAGCGCCCGCAGGGAGGTATTTTTATCGGACCGAAAGGACAGCAGTCCGGGCAGGGTTCCCAGCAGAACCGTAATGCCGCAGGACAGCAGCAAAGCCGTTTTGAAAACCAGAACCGCGGCAGCCAGCAGAGCGGCAAACAGCAGTTTAACAAAAAACGCAATGAAAAACCGCAGATTAAAGGCCAGTATGCAAGCCGCGACAGCCGCAACATGCACAGCCGCGACCATATGATGAAAAAACGCCCCGGCAGCAGCAAACCGCAGCAGCCGGCAGTACAGGCACCGGTTGTAAGACCGTCCCGCGTTGAAGTTGGCGAAAGCATTAACGTTAAAGACTTTGCAAATCTCATTAAACGCGAAGTTAATGAAGTTATCAAAGCCTTGTTTATGCTTGGCGTAATGGTTACTATTAATCAGGATATTGATTTTGAAACAGCAGAGCTTGTTGGCACGGAATTTGATGTAGAAGTAGTTCCGCTGCCGCCGGAAGAAGACCCGACCGAAATTCCGGAAGTTGAAGATGACCCGGCAAAACGTGTGCCGCGCCCGCCTGTAATTACGGTTATGGGCCATGTTGACCACGGTAAAACCTCATTGCTTGACGCTATCCGCAAATCCAATGTAACAAGCCGCGAAGCAGGCGGTATTACCCAGCACATTGGTGCTTATCAGGTTAACTATCAGGGCAAAAAGATTGTATTCCTTGATACACCGGGCCATGAAGCATTTACGGCAATGCGTGCCCGCGGCGCACAGGTAACCGACGTTGCTATTTTGGTTGTAGCTGCCGACGACGGTGTTATGCCGCAGACTATCGAAGCTATTAACCATGCCAAAGCAGCCAAGGTTCCTATCATTGTAGCCATTAATAAAATGGACCGCCCGGGAGCTAACCCTGACCATGTTAAACAGCAGCTTGCAGAACATGAACTCATTCCGGAAGACTGGGGCGGCGATACCATTATGGTTCCGGTTTCCGCGCATCAGAAAACCGGTATTCCTGAACTTCTGGAAATGATTCTTCTCGTTGCGGAAATGCAGGAATTAAAAGCAAACCCGAACCTTCCTGCACACGGTACCATTATCGAAGCGCAGCTTGATAAAGGCCGCGGCCCTGTGGCAACCGTTTTGGTTCAGCGCGGTACTTTAAGCATCGGCGATACGATTATTGCAGGAACTGCTTACGGCAAAGTACGTGCCATGATTAACGACCGTGGCGAAAAAGTTAAAAAAGCACTGCCTTCAACACCGGTTGAAGTGCTTGGCCTGAACGAAGTGCCGATGGCTGGCGATATTTTGGACAGCACTGACGAAAAAACCGCCAGAAGCGTTGCCGAAAAACGCCTTGCAAAACGCCGCAGCGAAGAAATGCAGCAAAACGCCAAAGTATCACTGGATGATATTTTCCAGCGTATTCAGGAAGGCGAGCTGAAGGAACTGAATATTGTTGTTAAAGCTGACGTTCAGGGCACGATTGAAGCGTTGAAATCGTCGCTTTCCAATATTAAAAATGACGAAGTAAAAGTAGTAGTAGTTCATTCCGGCGTTGGTTCCATTACCGAATCCGACGTAATGCTGGCATCTGCTGCCAATGCGCTTATCATTGGCTTTAATGTCCGCCCGGATGCGAATGCCCGCAAGGCTGCCGAAACCGAAAAGGTTGACGTACGCACTTACAGGGTAATTTACGATGCGATTAACGACGTTGAAGCGGCTATTAAAGGCATGCTCGCGCCGAAATTTAAAGAAGTTATTCAGGGACGCGTGGAAGTACGCCAGCTGATTACAATTTCCAAACTGCTTATTGCAGGCTGCTATGTATTGGAAGGCAAAGTTACCAATTCTTCCAAAGTACGCGTAGTACGCGACGGTATTGTAGTTCATGAAGGCGAAATTGACTCCCTGCGCAGATTTAAAGATGACGTTAAAGAAGTTGTGGCAGGCTTTGAATGTGGCATAACACTTGATAAATTCCGCGATATTAAAGAAGGGGATATTTTTGAAGTTTATTCCATGGAAGAAGTTGCCGTTGACTGACAGGTACTTGTTATGGCAAGATTAAGAGTTGAAAAATTACAGGAAGCAATTAAGCAGGAACTCAGCAAAATTTTGCTGCAGGATATTAAAGACCCGCGCATTAAATTTGTTACCGTAACCGGCGTTGAACTGACCGACGATATAAGCCTGGCCAAAGTTTATGTAAGTCTGTACGGAACGGAAAAAGACCAGGAAGAAGCATGGCAGGGACTTAATAAAGCCGTGGGCTATATGCGTACGGAAATTGCCAAAAGAATCAGGCTGCGTTTTGCACCGGCACTGATTTTTGCCAAGGATACTTCCATGGAATACAGCGCGCATATTGAAGAACTGCTGAGAAAAATTAAACAAGAGGAAACCCCGCATGAGTAAAAATTGTACGCTTGAAGAAATTGCCGGGCTGCTTTTGAAAAATGAAAGTTTTGTATTGTGCCCGCATGTGAGCCCTGACGGTGATGCTTTGGGCTCAACGCTGGCGCTGAAAATGGCACTGGAAAAAGCCGGCAAGCAAGTTACAGTTATGGTAGATGATGATGTGCCCAAGGCATTTGGCTTTTTGCCGCAGCTTGACAGTTTTGTAAAACCGGATGTAAATAATCCTGTTGCTGCAGACCTTTTGGTTGTGCTTGATGCAAGTTCACTGGACAGAATCGGCAAGGTTGCACAGGCTGTTAAGTATAATGCCATGGTTAATATTGACCACCATATTTCCAACACGCAGTATGCTGATTATTTATACCTTAATACGGAAGCCGCAGCTACCGGCGAAATTTTGTGCACACTGGTGGAAAAGCTGGATGTTACGCCGGACAAAGATTTGGCAACCTGCCTTTATACGGCTATTTATACGGACTGCGGTTCTTTCCGCTTTGCCAATACAACACCGGCAACCATGCGTGCGGCAGCAAAACTGCTGGAATATGGCGCACGCCCGAACGAAATTTCGGACGCGCTCGGAACGCATACCAGAGCCAACATAGAAATGCTTGGCAAGGTACTGCAAACCTTAAGCTTTTATAATGACGGTGCGGTAAGCACTATTGAAATTAACAGCGATTTATACGATAAAGAAGTTAACACCGACAATTTTATTTCGTTTGCACGTTATATTGAAGGTGTTGATGTAGCTGTATTGTTTAAAGCTGTGGAACCGTCTGTTACGCGTGTAAGCATGCGTTCACAAAAAACTGACGTGGCTGAAATAGCGCTTTCCTTCGGCGGCGGCGGCCATATCAGGGCTGCCGGATGCACGGTGGAACTGCCTTTGGCAGAAGCCAAGCAGAAAGTGCTTGAAGCTATCGGTAAAGCCTTATGACGGACGGAATTATTAATGTATTAAAGCCCTGCGGCATGACAAGCCATGATGTTATCGGCTTTTTACGCAGGGTGCTGAACACTAAAAAAATCGGGCATTCCGGCACGCTTGACCCTGATGCTGCCGGGGTGCTGACTGTTTTTGCAGGTTCGGCAACGCGCCTTTTGGAATACGCTGCGGAGGACCGCAAAAGTTACCGTGCCGAAATTACCTTCGGTGTAAAAACCGATACCGGTGATGACAGCGGAACGGTTACGGAAAGCAGCAGCCTGCCTGCATGCAGCAAAGAGGATTTTTCGGCGCTGCTGGCAGAATTTACCGGCAGGCAAAAACAGCTGCCGCCAATGTATTCGGCCTTAAAACTTAACGGGCAGCCTCTTTACAAGCTGGCACGCAAGGGCATAAGCGTTGAAAGGCAGGAGCGCGAAATTTTTATTTACCGTTTGCAGCTGCTTTCTTTTTCTCCGCAAAAAGCGTTGCTGGATGTTGAATGTTCCAAAGGGACATACATCAGAACGCTTTTGGAAGATATATGCGCAAAACTTGGCGTTTGCGGTACAATGAGTTTTTTGCTGCGTACTTCGGCAGGCGGATTTAAAATAGAAGATGCCGTTACTTTGCAGGAACTGGAAAACGGCGCTGAAAAATATCTGCTGCCTGAAGAAACCGCTGTTATGCATTTGCCGGAGCTTGTTTTAACGGACAGGCAGGCCTGGCGCATTACACAGGGCGTAGCAACCAGCATGGCAGAAGCTACTGACGGCATTTACAGGCTGAAAGGGCGCAGCGGAGAGTTTTTCGGTATCGGCAAAGCCTCCGGCGGAATAGTGAAAGGCGTAAAAATACTGCATCACGCAGAAAAACCACAGGAACTTATTTGAGGTTGTTCATGGAAATAATTACATCTCTGGATGCTGAATTAAAAAATAAATATCCTGCAACGGTTATTGCACTCGGCACGTTCGACGGCCTGCATCTTGGTCATACTGATGTAATAAATACGGCCAGAGATTACGCAGAACGCAGCGGGCTTAAGCTGGCAGTTTTTACCTTCAGCAACCATCCGCTGGCATTAATCCGTCCCGATTTGGTTCCGGTAAGAATTATTTCTGCGGAAGAAAAAATAAAACTTCTTGAAAGTTTTGGCGTGGATTATTTAATTAATATACCGTTTACGGAAGATTTTGCAGCCTTGTCGCCGGATGAATTCTTGGAAAGGCTGGCCTGTTTTAATTACCGCTGTTTGGTAGTGGGTGAGAATTTTACTTACGGATTTTTGGGCAGCGGCAAAACGGAAACGCTGGAACGCAGCGGCAGAAAAAACGGCTTTGATGTTATTGTAAGGCCGCTGGTAAAAATGAACGGAAATGTTGTGAGCAGCACCGGCATCCGCAATCTTATACAGGCAGGGCATATAGAATATGCCAACCGTATGCTGGGGCGTGCTTATGCCATTACCGGCAAAATTGTGCATGGCGAGCAGCGCGGACGCAAACTTGGTTTTCCGACTGCCAATATTGAACTTCTGCACGGTGAAATGGCTGTGCCTGCGCCGGGCGTATATGCGGTAACGGCTTCTATCGAAGGCAGCATTTACGAAGGCATGGGTAATATAGGCAACAACCCGACTTTTAACGATGTTGAACACGCAAGGCTGGAAGTTAATTTATTTAACTGCAGCAGAGATTTATACGGAAAAACAATGTCGGTGCAGTTTCATAAATATATTCGTGCCGAAAAGAAGTTCAGCGGAGTGGAAGAACTTTGCCGGCAGATTGAAGAAGACAAAAAAGCAATAAAAACTTACTTTTTAAATAAAAAACAGTTGCCTGATACATAAAACTGTGATATACTTTTAAAGTGTTATTTTGAACCATTGCTTGGAGATACGCTGCTCCGGCGGTTTCTATGCACTGGCGATTACAGAAAAATGGAGGAATTACAATGTTAACACCTGAAAGAAAACAAGAAATTATTCTTGCAAATGCAAGACACGAAGGCGATACCGGTTCTCCGGAAGTACAAATCGCAGTATTGACTGAACGCATTAAATATCTTACCGAACATCTGAAAGAACACAAAAAAGACCATCATTCCCGCCGTGGCCTGCTCAAAATGGTAGGTCAGCGCCGTGGTTTATTAAATTATCTTATGGCTAAGGATATCGAGCGTTATCGTGCAATCCTTGCAAAGCTCGGCCTGCGTAAATAATTGGCAAATAAAGGCCTGCTTCATTGCGAAGCAGGCTTTTTTACCAGATACAGAAGATTTTATTGTAACGCAAGTTTTGTTATGATAAAATAAAAGGGTAATTTAGTTATAGGAGGAAGCCAAGTTGATTACAGCGTTAAGTGTATTGGACGTTATTGTCAGCATAGCATTAATTGGCTCTGTGCTTATGCAGTCCGGCAAGGGTTCCGGCCTGTCTGACGCTTTTGGCGGCGGTGGCGGTTATTTTGGCAAAGGCAATGATATGGATACAATGATGGCTAAAGCTACCATTGTTTTGGGCATTTTGTTTGCCGTTATTACACTTGTAATTGCCAAATTAAGCATGTAATTTTATTTTTATAAAATAATAAGCAAAGCGTTTGTAAAATCCTGCATCCTTTCAGATGTAGGATTTTTTTGTATATGCTATAATAGATATGTATATATCAGGAGGTTTAAACGTGGCTAAACTTGGCGCAAAACCGTTCTTTTTTAAGGGCGGCAGCGAAGGCGTGCTTTTAATACATGGTTATACCGGCGCACCGGGAGAAATGCGCCTGATGGGTGAATTTTTGCACAGCAGGGGTTATACTGTGCTTGGCGTTTTGCTGCCCGGGCATTGTGGACCGGCATCCGTTCTGGCAAAAAAGACTTTTGCCGACTGGTATGACGAAGTTAAGCGCGGGTTTATGCGTTTAAAAACCCTTTGCAGCAAAGTTTTTATCGCCGGGCTTTCCATGGGCGGGCTGTTAACTTTAAAAGCTGCGGCAGATCTTGCCCCTGATAAAATTGTGGTTATGGCAGCGCCCATATATGTTTTTGACAAAAGACAGATTCTGCTTCCGTTTTTGCATTTCTTAATCCGTTATGTAAAAAAACATCAGCGCGAATTTGATGTTCCGGAAGAATATTGCGTACACAGCGAGGTAATGCCGACAAAGCCGCTTTTAAGCATGTTTAAATTTATTAAAAAATGTAAAACCGGCTTTTTAAAAAAGATTACCGTTCCGTGCCTTGTTATGCAGAGTAAAATAGAACATACCGTGCGCTGGCAGAGTGCGCAGTTTATTTATGATAATATTGCATCAGAAAAGAAGAAATTAATATGGTTTGAGCATTGCGGCCATATTTTAACTTTAGATAAAGAAAGGGAAGCAGTATTTAATGAAGTACTTGCTTTTTTAAAGGAAAGATAAATGTTTGAAGACAAGGAATATCCAATGTGTTTTGCCTGCGGCAAAAAGAACCCTATCGGTTTGAAAATGACTTTTAAAATGGATGAAAAAGAATGTGTGTCTTATTTTACCCCGAAAGAAGAACATCAAAGCTATAACGGTATGATGCACGGTGGGTTAATAAGCGTTTTGCTTGATGAAATTATGGGGCACTATTTGTTTTGTATGGAAGGCAAACCTGCTTACACGGCAAAAATGGAGCTGCGTTACCGCCAGCCTTTAAAAATAGGCGAGGAGGTTAAGTGCGTGGGAACGCGCGTTAAGCAGAAAGGCCGTTTGGTTGAAATGCATGGCGAAATTATAACAAAAAAAGGTGTTGTGGCGGCAGAAGCTACTGCCAAGATGATGCTGGAGGATTAAAATGAAAAAAGGAAAAGAACAGATTTTGGAGTTTATGAGGCGCAGCAGTTATGCGCCGCTGACTGCCGAAGATTTAATTGAAGAAATACCCATAACAGGCAATTTAAACAACTTTTGGCAGGATTTAAAAGAATTGCAGGAAAACGGCGAAATTATAAAGACCCGTTTCGGAACATTCGGCTTACCGGAGCGTATGGGGCTTGTAGTTGGGCGTTTTCAGCTTACAAGCAAGGGCTTTGGCTTTGTTATTCCAGATAATAAAGGCGAGCGGCCTGATGTGTTTATTCCGCCGCGCCTGCTTAACGGCGCCATGAATAACGACCGTGTTATGGCACGCGTAGAAAAGGGCGGAGGCAACAAAAATAAGCCCGAAGGCGAAATTATCCGCATTATTACTCATGCAAACAATAAGATTGTCGGCACTTTTAAAGCCAGCCGCGATTACGGTTTTGTAGTACCGGATGATAAACGCATAGGGCAGGATGTATATGTTTTAAAACGCAATTTTGGCGAAGCAAAAAACAACCAGAAGGTTGTTGTAGAGATTACGGAGTGGGCTCCGGACAGCCGCCGCAATATCGAAGGCAAAATTGTGGAAGTGCTTGGCAATACAGGCGATGTCGGCATGGAACTTTTGTCGCTGATAAAGCAGTATGATTTGCCGCTGGAATTTCCGGAACAGGTTATTGCAGCCTCCAAACGCGTGCCGAAAACCATTAAAGCCGCAGAACTGGACGGCAGGCACGATTTGCGTGACAGATTAATTGTTACCATTGACGGCGACGATGCCAAAGACCTTGACGATGCCGTATATGTAGAGCCGCAGGAAAACGGCGACTTTACGCTGGGCGTTTATATTGCGGACGTAAGCTATTACGTACATGAAAATACTATTTTGGACCGCGAAGCGCAGGAGCGCGGTACCAGTGTTTACATTGTAGACAGAGTGCTGCCGATGCTGCCGGAACGCCTTTCCAACGGTATTTGCAGCCTTAACGCAGGAGAAGACCGGCTGGTAATGTGCTGCGAAATGCTGATAGATAAAAAAGGCCGCATTAAAAGCTACGATATTTTCCCCGGCGTTATTAATGTGCGTTACCGTTTAAGCTACCGTATTGTGCGTGAAATTTTGGTCAATAAAAATTCCGAATTGACGGAAAAATATAAAGACGCGCTGCCGATGCTGGAAGAAATGGAAAAGCTGTGCGTAATTTTACACAAAAAACGTGTAACGCGCGGTGCAATAGATTTTGACCTGCCGGAACAAAAAGTAATTCTGGACGAACAGGGCAGACCTTTGGAAATAGTGCAGCGCGAGCATGGGCTTGCCGAATCAATCATTGAAGAATTTATGCTGGCGGCCAACGAAACGGTTGCGCGCCATATGGCTCTGCAAAAATGGCCTTTTGTTTACCGCGTGCATGATAAGCCCAATGAAGAAAAAATGCGCGATTTATCGCTTTTATTAAGCCGTTTTAATGTAAAAATGCCGGTAGCGGCAGATATTAAGCCGCTGGCGCTTCAAAAAGCGTTAATCGCCATGGAAGGCCGCCCGGAAGAACGCATGGTTTCCACGGTTGCCCTGCGCTCTTTAAAACAGGCCGTTTACCAAACGGATAATATCGGGCATTTTGGCCTTGCTGCGGAGTATTACACGCATTTTACATCGCCGATACGCCGCTATCCGGATTTGATTGTACACCGCTTGCTGCATAAATGGCTGGCTGACCCGTACATGAAAGAAAAAACAAAGGACGAATATATTAACAAGCTCGACCATATTGCCGAACATTCATCGATTCGCGAGCGCACTGCTGCCGAAGCTGAACGTGCAACCGTCGATTTGAAAAAGGCCGAATACATGGCAGGCCATATCGGCGAAGAATATGACGGCATAATATCCGGCGTTACTGCCTTTGGCATGTTTGTTGAGCTGGAAAACGGCGTGGAAGGCCTTGTGCATATCTCCAGCCTGCTGGATGATTATTACGAATTTATTGAAGAAAATTATGCTTTGATGGGTACGCATACGCGCAAATGCTACCGCTTGGGCGACCCTGTGCGTATTGAGGTTTTTCAGGTTAATATTGCCGAACGCAATATAGATTTTATACTTGCTGGTGAAGATGAAAGCGTGCGCGAACGCATTAAAATGCAGCTTGCCGAACAGCGTAAATCCGTAAGTTACCGCAGCGATGTGCCTGATAAAAAAGGCAAAAAGAAAAAGGGCGGCAAGGATAAATTTGCCAAACGCGGCAAGGGCGGAATTGGCGGCAATAAATATTTAAAAGACAGCAAGAACAAGCACGGCAAAAAAAAGAAAAAACAGAGGAATAAATAGTGGAAAAGAAAATAAAAATTGTTGCAGAAAACAGAAAAGCGCGCCATGATTTTACCATTCACGAAACTTACGAGGCAGGCATTGCCTTGACGGGTACGGAAGTAAAATCGCTGCGCGCGGGCAAAGCAAACATGAAGGACAGCTATGCCCAGATAACCAAAAACGCGGAAGTAATTGTCTGCAATTTGCATATCAGCCCTTATGACCAGGGCAACCGGTTTAACCACGAGCCGCTGCGCGACCGTAAACTTTTGCTGCATAAGGCAGAAATCCGCCGCCTTATCGGCAAAGTAAAAGAAAAAGGCTATACGCTGGTGCCTTTAAAAATGTATTTTTCGCATGGGCTGATTAAAATAGAAATTGCCCTTGCCACCGGTAAAAAACTGTATGACAAGCGCCAGGATATGGCAAAGCGCGATGCCAAACGCGAAGTGGAACGCGCCTTGAAGGAGCGGAACAGGTAGCAGTAAAATTTAAATAAAGGAGCTGGTCTACTATGAAAAAATTTTTAATGTTAGTATTTGCTGCCGTGCTTGCGGTATCTGCCGTATGCTTTGCAGAAGCGCCAAAGGCAGCTGAAGGCACTCAAACGGTGCAAATGCAAGCTGCCGCAGCTTATAAAACGCTTACGCCGCAGCAGGCAAAGCAGCGCATGGAACAGAATGATAAAATTGTTGTTCTGGATGTGCGCACGCAGGAAGAATTTGCAGCAGGGCATATTCCGGGAGCAGTTTTACTGCCTGTTGATTTAATTGAAGCTAAATCCGAAGAAGTTGCCAAAGTTCTTCCGGATAAAGATGCCGAAATTTTGGTTTACTGCCGCAGCGGCAAACGCGCACACCGTGCATCGCAGGCATTGGCAGACATGGGCTATACAAATATTGAACATATCGGCGGCATTATGGATTGGCCGTATGAAGTTGTGAAATAGAAATTAAAGATTAGAATTTAAACAGTAAAAAATAAAGGCTGATTACACTAGAATCCGTAATCAGCCTTTATATAATTAAAGTAATCAAATCATATTTTAATGTCTTGTGAGACAACAGCGTTTAGCGCATTTATAGTTTCTTCAACTTCGCATACAATTTCTGCAATATAGGTATCCATATATTGCCAATCCGGCTCATAATCGGAATTAACAGGAAGCTTAATAGATAAATTTGGCAAAATAGAACTTGATAATTGATCAGAATACATAAAATTTGAAATTGTTTTGCGAATTACAGATACAAGAAAAATCGCTATATTTTCATTAAGTAATATATCAACCGGTTTCAAACAATGAACTTTCATATCAAGTGAAGCCCTGTGTTTATGATAAAAGACTGTGCCCAAAAAACTAACACTTATAAAATTTTCATATACTCGATAATTAGGATCATCTATATCTGAATAATATCCTGTTATACCATTATTAAAATTTGATACAGTTACACGTGGTACTTTTCCATCATTTAGTAATTTTTTAGGCACTGTTGCACCTGTTGGTACTTGTAATCCATTTCCAGAATGTATTGTTTCAAAAATATCTTTGATTAAAAATTCTTTCCAATTATTTGTATCAATTTTAGACATCATAAATACTGTCCTTTCTTCATTGTTACAATCACGTTTTTTTCGTCAGTACTTACATGACTTGAATACATTACTAAATTCATTAATTTTTCACCAAAGTTTTTTACATCAATACCTTTTTTAAACATAAGATAATCCATAGCTGTTTTACGAAAATCTTGTTCAAAAATTTCAAATGATTTCTGTGGCATCTGATATGATAAATGTTTAGCGGGATCAATCCATTGACATGTATCATTTCCGGACTGCTTTGTTACTACATTAACCCAATAATTTTCAATTTCTTCCCATTTTCCATACACATCATGACGCCCTTTATTCTTTACAGTAATTAAACCATCAGATTCCATATAACAAGCGAAAAATTCCTTACCACATTGACCAATGCCTGTTTCAAAGATAAAAATACTTGTAGTAATACCAACACCAAAAAATAAATCTTCTGGTAGCTTGATAACTTTACGTAATCTATGTTTTTTTAAAATACGCTTTATCTGCTCTTTGTTAGTTTTTTCTAATTTTTTATCTGGTAATATAAACGCACACTGTGTATGTGTTGGTACATTATTTAGAACATTTTCGACTATACTTATACAACCATATTTTTTTTCATACGGTGGGTTCATCAAAACCTTTGTAACATTTTGAGAAGCAATCCACTTACACGCAGCTTCTGTACGCGCATCCATTTGTTCTAAATTTGTCTTACCGTCTTTATGTATGAGCATATTTGCACATGCTAATGCATATATTTCACGATCAAACTCTATTCCAAACAACTGATGAGCTTTAATATCAGAAGCCTTTGTAGTATTCATGCCTCCGGCCTCGTGAATCATATTTGCCATAGCTTTTACAAGAAAACCACCAGAACCACATGTTGCATCCAATACTCTGTCGTCTTTATTTACTTCAAGTATTTTATACATAAAATCGGTAATATGTTCAGGTGTAAATATTTGACCTGATTCTGCTTTTTTCTTATAACGGTTAAACTCGTTAAAGAATATGCCCATGACATCTTCGCCACGCCATTCGTTTGAATTAACACATTCTGATATTTCGACAACCCAATCAATAAAATCATTTATAGCTTTTTGATTATCAGTAGTATTCATTTTAATATCAGAATATTCTTCAAGCAAAATATCAATTTTTGCGTTTTGTCTGCGACTATTTTCTAATGATTTTGATAAAACTGAATGAATTGCAGTATGAAACGTTGTATATCCCATATCTTTTAAACGTTTTAAAGTAGCGCCATAACGTTCAGCGACTAATGCACAAGCAGTAAAAATCATTCGATGATATAAGTTTTTAATACCAAAATCAAAATGTAAGCAATTATTAATTCGTGCTGTAAGTTGATAAATTCGTTCTTTATCTATTTTATCAACAGTATAAAGAGAAAGGTAATACTCTAAATTTTGCAGTGTATCAGGTGTCTTAATTTCTTCATTACCTTTAAAAACTCGAACATCTTCGCCATTATACAAAATTCCTATAACTTTTTCGTACTTAGTTTGCATAATATTAATATTTTTAAGTAATTCATCAACTTGCGCTTGACCAAGCGAAATACGCGTTGCTTTTGTTTCTAATACAAGAGCGACATCAACCTTGTTATTAGGCAAATACCAACCGTCAGGTTTGTCAACTATTCCAGTAAATCCAAGTTGATTAAAAGTAGTAAGTTGACCAACTCCTGCACGAGCCTTCTCATTATTTACAAGTCCAAGAATATCACGTGCTAAATCACGTACAGCATCTTCTGTCATATTCTTTGTCACTATATGTTTACCTCCTTTGGTTTTTATTGAAAAACAAAATGGGACGCTCAACAAAGAACATCCCTTTAATATACAACATTCGTTAACTTATATACAAAAATAAAAACAATAATTTAATTATGTTTGGTGGAGATGAGGGGAGTCGAACCCCTGTCCGAAAATATTGCAATATGACTTTCTCCGAGCGCAGGCGTCATTTTATTATTCGCTTCCGTGCCGCCTGACGGCGGGCTGCCCGGTTGCTATCCCAAAAGGTTTCCCTTAAAGGCTCAGGGAAAAGCCCTTAAAGTATCCTGCTGTTGGCGTCCAGAGCATTTCCGCAGGAAAGAAATGCAAGGACGTAGCATTAAGCTGCTAAAGCGTAATCGTTTTTAGCGTTTATTTTTAAACGTCCGCCGTTTAACGTGCTGACGGAAACACGGCTCGCTTATCATACCACACCTATCCCCGTCGAAACCAGTACATCCCCGTGATAAGTGTAATTTATTAAAATATTATAGCATATCTGTTACAAAATGTACAACTAAAATTATAAAATAATCTTTCGCTAAAACAATTTGCCCTTTGCCTTTCATTTTTATATGCAGAAGTGTATAATATAATTATATAACTACTATTAAAAAAGGAGAATGAACAATGAAGGAATACACTCTCCCGTATGGCAGCGGCTGCCAGAAGGTAATGCTGCCGGAAGAACATATATTGTACGATATTCATGGCAATAAGGCGTCCGTTGCCGGTGATATTAAAGAGGCTACGTTTAATGCGCTGCGCAGCCCGGTAGAAAGCGCTCCGCTGAAGGACGTTGTGCAAAAAGGCGATAAGGTTGCCGTTATTGTAAGCGATATAACGCGCCTTGTGCGTACTGCCGATTTTCTGCCTGTTGTTATTGATGAAATTAATGCAGGCGGCGTGCCCGATGAAGATATTACCATTGTTGTTGCAACAGGCACGCACCGTGCCCATACACCGGAAGAAGATGTGCTGGTTTGCGGGCAGGAAATTGTAAACCGCATTAAAATTCATCAGCATGACTGCCGCAATAACGCAGAACTGGTTGACCTTGGCGTTACCAGCCGCGGCACACCAATTTTAATTGATAAAACAGTGGCAGAAGCCGATAAAATTATTATTACCGGCGCCGTGTCGCTGCACCCGATGGCAGGCTTTGGCGGCGGACGCAAAGCTGTTATGCCGGGCGTAAGCGGCCACGCTACCATTATGCACAACCATGCTATGGCACTGGCAGATGAAGTTGGTGCAGGCTGCAATCCGCTGTGCGAAACCGGTGTTTTGGAAAATAACCCGCTGCACGAGGATATGACGGAAGTATGCGCAAAAATTAACCCTGCGTTTTTGGTAAACATGGTATTCAGCCCCGAAGGCGACCTGCATGAAGTTGTTGCCGGGCACTGGTATAAAGCATGGGAAAAAGGCTGCCATGACCTTTTGGCAATGGCAGGCGTACATATTAAAGAGCAGGCAGATGTCGTTATTGCTTCGGCAGGCGGCAGCCCGAAAGATATAAACCTGTACCAGAGCTGCAAAGCCCATATGAACGCTGTTTTTGCGGTAAAACCCGGCGGCTATTTAATTTTGACGCTGGATTGCCCCGATATTAAAGAACCTGCCATTTTTACAGACTGGTTCTCCAAATCCGATATTCTCAGCTTTGAAAAAGAAGTACGCGCCGATTTTTCCATTCCGGCGTTTGTGGCGTTTAAAACAAGATGTATTGTAAATTCGCTGCATACTTATCTTGTAACAAGGCCGGAAAACTTTGAATTTGTACGTGCTACCGGGCAGATTCCCGTGGCTTCGCTTGAAGAAGCGTGGAATATGGTGCAGGCTGACCTTGCTGAAAAAAATAAAAAAGACTATACAATTACCGTTATGGGGCATGCCTCGGCAACGCTCCCTATTTTGGACAAGTGAGGAAGCATGAAGGAATATAAGCTGAAATACGGTAAAGGCGAGCAAAGCGTAATGCTTGATGAAAGCAAAGTTTTGCAGATTATCGACGCCGCGCCGGGTGAAAAAATAACCGATTTAAAAAAGGCTGTGCTGGATGCCGTTCGCAATCCTGTCGGTTCTGCGCCGCTGCGTGAAGTTGTAAAGCAGGGAGATAAGGTAGTAATTCTGGTAAGCGACATAACACGCGCGTGGACGAGAACGAGCGAGTATCTGCCAATTGTAGTGGAAGAACTTAACAACAGCGGCATACCGGATGCGGATATTTCCGTTATTGTTGCGGCAGGAACGCACAGGGCTAATACAGACGAAGAAAAGAAAATTATTGTTGGCGAAGATTTGTACAACCGCTTGAAAATTTATGACCATGATGCTTACGACATGGATAAAAACGTGTATCTTGGTACAACAAGGCGCGGTACGCCGGTGTACCTTGATAAGCGCGCCGTTGAAGCAGACAAGGTAATTTTAACAGGCGGCATTACACCGCATTTGTTTGCCGGTTTCGGCGGTGGGCGCAAAAGCGTGCTGCCTGGTATTGCAGCTGCCGAAACAATTAACCATAACCATGTTATGGCGTTAAGCGATACAATTGGCGGCGGCATAAATCCGGATACCTGCCTTGCCAAAACCTGGGATAACCGCGTAAGCGACGATATGTGCGATGCAACGGCGCTTTTGAATCCATGCTTTCTGGTAAATGCCATTATGGATGCTGACGGCGATTTTTACGCTGTTGCTGCCGGCCACTGGCATGAAGCATGGCTGGAAGGCACACGCATTGTAACTAAACAGCAGGGCGTAAAAGCCAAAGCCAAGGCTGATATTGCAATCAGCAGCGGCGGCGGTTTTCCGCGTGACATGAACCTTTATCAGGGAATGAAGGCTTATGTGCCTGCGGCTATGGCGTTAAAAGAAGGCGGCGTTATTATTGCGGTGCTGGAATGTGAGGATATTGCCGAACCGCCGGTATTTTTCAACTGCTTCCATTATGACGATTTGAAACAGATGGAGCAGGATGTGCGTGACGGTTTCAGCATTCCGTTTTATGTAGCTTTTTATACCTGCTGCCTTGCTGAACGTTTTACCATAATTTTGGTAACCAGGCCGGAAAACTTTGAAAAAGCACGCAAAACGCGCGCCGTACCGGTAGCAACCTTGAAGGAAGCAATGGCAATGGCTGAAAAAATTGTCGGCAGGGAAGATTATACCGTTAATATTATTCCGCACGGCATGGCAACCATTCCGTTTTTTGATTAATGTTTGCAATTTTTTAATATAAATGCTTTTTAGGGGAAAGGAAGATGATTATGGCATTAAAAAATTTTAAATTTGGTTTTGGTGACGGTTTTCAGGAAGTTGCACTGCCGGAAGAACACATTCTGCAGGTAATTGAAGGCAACGAAAGCGAAAAAATTACTGACGTAAAAGCGGCAGTTTTAAAAGCAATGCGCGAGCCTATTAACAGTAAGCCTTTGCAGCAGTGCGTTAACAAGGGCGAAAAAGTAGCAATTGTTGTCAGTGATATTACCCGCCTTGTGCATACCGACCAAATTCTCATTCATATTGTTAATGAACTGAATCTTGCAGGCATTCCCGATGAAGATATAAGCATCGTTGTTGCGCAGGGTACGCACCGTCCGCAAACTCACGAAGAAGACGTAATTGTCTGCGGGCAGGAAGTAGTAGACCGCATTAAAATTTATCAGCACAGCAGCAAAGAATCTGTATGCGTGCATGTAGGCGATACTCCGCGCGGCGTGCCTGTATGGATTGACAAGCATGTAACCGATGCCGATAAAGTAATTTTAACCGGCGGTATTACCGTACATCTGCTTGCAGGTTACGGCGGCGGGCGCAAAAGCATTCTTCCGGGCGTTGCCAGTGAAGAAACCATTCAGAAGCACCACTCTCTGGCACTTGCCGATGAATTTGGCGGCGGCGTGTATCCCGGCGTTTGCACTGCAAATATCGAAGGCAACCGCTTCCACGAAGAACTTTGCGCTGCCTGCGAATTTATTAACCCGTGCTTTTTGGTAAACAACGTGCTTGACAATGACGGTGATTTTGCCAAAATCGTTGGCGGCCACTGGTATGATGCATGGCTGGAAGGCACTAAAGAAGTATTAAAAATTCAGGGCGTTAAAGCCAAAGGAAAAGCAGATGTGGTAATTGCTTCTCCGGGCGGTTTCCCGAAAGACATTAACCTGTATCAGGGCAGCAAAACTTATGATACCTCCGCACTTGCACTTAAAAAAGGCGGCATTTTAATTGCTGCGCTTGAAGCACGTGAAATTAATGACCCGCCTGCATATATGGAAAGCTTCCGCTTTGATAATTTAACGGATATGGAAAAAGCCTTGCGTGAAGAATTTTCCATTCCTTTCTATGTTGCTTTTGTACTGGCAAGCCTGTGCCACGAAAATACGGTTTACCTTGTAACCAAACCCGAAAACTTTGAAGCTGCAAGAAAAACAGGGCAGATTCCGGTTACAACCATTGAAGAAGCATGGCAGCTGGCACAGGAAAAATTAAAAGCCGAAGGCAAAACCGATTACACCATTAATGTAATGCAGCATGCGGCCAACACCGTGCCTATGATTGAAGAATAAAACATACATCAGTTACAAAACTTAGTTACAAAACCGTCGTACAAATGTGTATGGCGGTTTTTGTTTTATAATTTTCAAAATAAAAAATTCCTAATGCAAGCCTTAAAACTTACATTAGGAATTGACAGTTATTAAAATCAGTTAAAACCGAGCATTAAACCAATATGGTAAACCGTAAAGGCTGCCAGCCAGGCAACGCATATTTCGTAAGCCATAATGGCAATAGTGGCAATGCCGGAGTTCATTTCACGCTTTATTGCTGCAAGCGCTGCCACGCAGGGTGGGTAGAGCAGGGCAAAGGTTAAAAAGCTGAGCGCCGTAAGCGGGGAGAAAAGGTTCTGCAATGCGCTGCCGGTAAGTTCATCGCCGCTGCCGGTAAGAACGGAAAGTGTACTTATAACAACTTCTTTGGCAGTAATGCCGGTAATTAATGCCGTTGCCGCACGCCAGTCGCCAAAGCCAAGCGGAGCAAATACAGGCGCTATAAAAGAGCCGATTTGGGCGAGCATGCTGTTGGCAGGGTTTTCTACCATGTAGAAGCGCGTGTCAAAACTTTGCAGCAGCCAGATAACAATGCTTGCAAGGAAGATGATGGTAAAAGCCCTGTGCAGGAAGTCTTTGGCTTTGCTCCACATGTGCAGGCCTATGCTTCTTGCGGTAGGCAGGCGGTAAGCAGGCAGTTCCATTACAAACGGAACAGGCTGGCCGTTAAATACAAAGGCTTTTAAAAGCAGGCCGGATAAAATAGCAATTAAAATGCCTGTCAGGTACAGGTACATCATTACCTGCGCACGGTTTTCTGCAAAGAAAGCCGCGATAAAAACTCCGTAAACAGGAAGTTTGGCGCTGCACGACATGAAAGGCGTTAAAATAATTGTTATTTTGCGGTCACGTTCGCTGGCAAGAGTGCGTGTTGCCATAATTGCCGGTACGCTGCAGCCAAAGCCGATAAGCATCGGAACAAAAGATGAACCGGAAAGCCCGATTTTACGCAGCAGCATATCCATTACAAAGGCAATGCGCGCCATATAACCTGTATCTTCCAAAAGAGAAAGGAAGAAGAACAGCGTTACGATAGTTGGCAAAAACGAAAGCACGCTGCCAACGCCGGTAAATACGCCGTCGATAATAAGCGAGTGAATAGGCGCACTGACATTGGCTGCTGTTAAACCTGCGTCAGCCGCATCTGTTACGGCGGCAATGCCAAGCTCCAGCAAATTGCTTAATTCTGCGCCTATAACATCAAAAGTAAGCCAGAACACCGTAAACATTGTTAAAAGGAAAATAGGTATGGCCAGGTATTTATTTGTTAAATAACGGTCCATTTTTACAGAACGCTTCTGGGCAACGCTTTCATCGGGCTTATGAACGGTCTGGCTGCACAGTTCTTCAATATAGGTGTAGCGCATATCCGCCAAAGCAGCTTCTTTATCCGTATCGGCTGCCGATTCAAGCTCTGTAACAAAGTGGCCTATGATATCCTGTTCGTTTTCCGTTAATTTCAGCTCTTTGGTTAACAGGTCATCGCCTTCAATGAGCTTAGTTGCCGAAAAACGCAGCGGCAAGCCTTTTTTGCGTACTTTAGGTTCAATTAAGTGGGCGATGGAATGAATTGCCACATGTGCCGGGCCGGAACAAAAGTCAAGGCGCTCAGGCAGCTGATGAGTTTCAGCAGCGTTTTTTGCGCGGCGGATAAGTTCATCAACACCCGCACCTGAATTGGCCGTTATTGGAATTACCGGTATGGTGAGTTTTTTCTCAAGCGTTTTAATATCAATACTGCCGCCGCTTGCCTGCAATTCGTCCATCATATTAAGGGCAATTACCATTGGCGTATTAAGCTCTATAAGCTGCAATGATAAATACAGGCTGCGTTCAATGTTGGTAGCATCAAGAACGTTAACAATAACATCCGGCTTGTTGCGCAAAAGCAAATCACGCGTAACAATTTCCTCGGAGGTATAAGGCGAAAGGGAATAAATACCGGGAAGGTCAATAACGGTAATATCCTTATCCTTCAGCAAAATGCCTTCCTTTTTCTGCACCGTTACACCGGGAAAGTTGCCGACGTGCTGGTTGCTGCCGGTAAGATAGTTAAAAAGCGTGCTTTTGCCGCAGTTTTGGTTTCCTACAAGTGCAAATGTAAGTTTCATGCTTCCTCCGGCTGCACGGTAATTTTTTTAGCGTCATCCAGCCTCAGGGTCAGCTCGTAGCCGCGCAGAAAAATTTCGATAGGGTCGCCTAAAGGCGCTCTTTTACGCACCATAACCCTTGTTTTTGGGGTCAGCCCCATATCTAAAAAGCGGCGGCGCAAAATGCCTTCACCGCCAACTGTAATAATCGTGGCTTTTTGCCCGATAGCCAGATTATTTAAAGTAATAGCTTCCATATTTAATTTTCTCCTTTGATTACTTATGACTAACTGCAAATTTATTATATCACTACCAAAACTCATTAGCAATCAAATAAAAGTTTTTAAAATTTTTAAATAACTAAAACTGATAAACGAAAAACATTATTTATTAAAAACGCACGTGAATGATAAGCAGGCGCTTACTGAAAAAGGCTGTAATTTTAAAGTAAAAACCACTCATACGTGAAAAAATAGTAAACTTGCTTGACAAGATTTCTTTTGGGTATATAATTGTAATTGAGAATAAGTTTTGTTAGAAGGGAGAGGCAGAATGAAACGTAATACTATTCAAAGACAGCTTGTTATTGCTGCAGTACGCTTCCTGGCGGACCATCCCACGGCTGACGAGGTTTATGAACGCATAACCATGGAATATCCCGATATCAGTAAGGTAACGGTGTACCGCAACCTTAACTCGCTTGTGGAAAGCGGGCTTTTAAACAAGGTTTCCGTACCCAGCGGCGCAGACAGGTTTGACCATATGCTTACCAAGCATTACCACATTAAATGTTCCCATTGCGGAGAATTTATGAATGTAGAGAATATGGATTACATGGAAGACCTTGACGAAAAGGTTGCCGCAGTAACCGGCTTTAAAATGCAGAGCCATGATATTGTCTTTAATGGATTGTGCCCCGATTGCCAGAAGCTTGAGGCAAAAGAAGCACAATAAGTGCAGAAGCACAAATAAAATTTATTTTATGGAGGTATGAACAATGGAATTTAAAGGAAGCAGAACCGAAGCAAACTTGCAGGCAGCATTTGCCGGCGAATCTCAGGCAAGAAACAAATATACCTATTATGCAGGCATTGCAAAAAAAGAAGGCTACAACCAGATTGCCAATATTTTTGAAGAAACAGCAGGCAACGAAAAAGAACATGCCAAAATCTGGTTTAAACTTTTAACCAGCGGCGGCGTAGCGCACAGCAGTCTGCCCGATACTTTAACCAACCTTAAAGACGCAGCAGCCGGCGAAAACTACGAATGGACCGAAATGTATGCCGAATTTGCCAAAGTAGCAAAAGAAGAAGGCTTTGATTATATTGCCATGCTGTTTGAAGAAGTTGGCAAAATTGAAAAAGAACATGAAGAACGCTACAATGCACTGGTTGCCAACATTGAAAATGACCGTGTATTTAAACGTGAAGAAAAACAGGTTTGGATTTGCGGCAACTGCGGCCATATTGTAATTGCTGAAAAAGCTCCGGAAGTTTGCCCTGTTTGCGATCATCCGAAAGCATATTTTGAACTGCGCAAAGTAAACTACTAATAGCTGAACGGTAAATAACCAGTCCCCGGTGGGAAAATCCTGCCGGGGATTTTTGTATTCTTTTAAAAACTTAACTTGCAAAGTGTTTTTTATAATGCTATGATGAAAATGATTTGTTTAAGGAGGCAGTTTATGCAAATAAGCCATATTACTTTTATTGTACACGATATTGAACGTACAACAGTTATGTTGCAGCTGCTGTTTGATGCTAAGGTTATATACGACAGCGGCAAGAATACTTTTTCGCTGTCGCAGGAAAGATTTTTTGATATTGATGGTTTGTGGCTGGTGATTATGCAGGGTGAATCTTTAAAGGAAACAACCTATAACCACATAGCTTTTAAAATTGATGAAAAAGAATATGATGAATATAAAAAACGTATTGAAACTCTTGGCTTAACATTTAGGGAAGGGCGCAGCCGTATAGAGGGAGAAGGGTGTTCTTTATATTTTTATGATTATGATAATCATCTTTTTGAGCTGCATACCGGTACGCTGGCAGCGCGCTTGAAAAGTTATGACTGTTATAATAAACAACATGGAAGGGTTTAAATATGATTTTAATTGCTTGCGTTGATGATAATTTAGGCATGCTTTTTAATAACCGCCGCCAGAGTATGGACAGGGTTTTGCGTGCGCGGCTGCTGAAGCTTTGCGGCACGCATAAACTGTGGATGAACGCATACAGCCGCGGCCAGTTTGATGAAATTGCTGAAGGCATAACCGTTGACGAGGATTTTATGGCAAAAGCAGGCAGTGATGATTATTGTTTTGCCGAAAACATCAGCGTTAAGCCTTATGAAAAAGAAATGCAGAAAATTATTTTGTACAGGTGGAACCGTGTTTATCCGGCAGACTTATATTTTGATATAGATTTAAAAAACTGGCACCTTAAAGAGAGCAATGATTTTGCCGGTTCATCCCACGATAAAATTACGGAGGAAGTTTACGTAAAATGAGAAAAATATTTGCTGTAATTTGTTCTTTAATGCTGGCTGTAAGCCTTGTTTTAAGCGGCTGCGGGCAAAAAGGCAGCAATGCCGCCGCACCGGCAGGCAGTTCCGTTAATGCAGCTAACGCCACCGGTATTGCTTCTGTACCTGCGTACAGCGGCAAGCCCTTTATTGCAATTAACGGCAATAAACCAAATTTTACCGAGGCTGATTTAACCGAGAAATCATTTGAAAAATACAGCCCGCTGGATAGTTTAAAACGCTGCGGCACGGCGTTTGCCAATGTATCAAAAGAAACTATGCCTAAAGAAAAGCGCGGCAGTATCGGCCAGGTTAAGCCGAGCGGATGGCAAACGGCAAAATACGATTTTGTTGACGGCAAATATCTTTATAACCGCTGCCATTTAATCGGCTATCAGCTTACGGCTGAAAATGCAAACGAACGCAATTTAATAACAGGAACGCGCTATATGAATGTGGATGGCATGCTGCCGTTTGAAAATATGGTGGCCGACTATATTAAAGAAACCGGCAACCATGTTTTATACCGTGTAACGCCGGTGTTTAACGGCAATAACCTTGTGGCCTCAGGCGTACAGATGGAGGCAATGTCCGTAGAGGATAAAGGTGCAGGCATAAGCTTTAATGTTTTTTGTTATAATGTACAGCCGGGCGTGGAAATTAACTATGCAGACGGCAAAAGCAAACTGGCAGAAGGGCAGCAAACGGCAAAAACTGCCGGCAATAAGCCAAAAGTATGCCCAACTGCCGATGATTATGCAGTACAAAGCTATGTGTTAAATAACGGCAGCAAAAAGTTTCATAAACCTGATTGCAGCGGCGCAGAAAAAATTAGCGTTAAAAATAAGGAAAACTTTAAAGGGCGGCGTGCCGAATTAATCAGCAAAGGCTACAGCCCATGCGGAATTTGCAAACCTTAACCGGAGGTTAATTAATGGGATTAGTAGATGATTATTTATCGGCCTATAAAGTAGGCAAAAAAGAGCAGATGGCTGCGCGCATGGCGTTTTTTATCAGCGGATTTGCGGTTGCCACATGGGCGCCAATGATACCGGCAGTTAAAGATAAACTGCAAATAGGCGCTGATGTATTAGGCATGCTGTTATTAAGTATCGGCATCAGTGCTTTTATTTTTATGCCGCTGGCAGGTATGTTAAGCCGCAGTTATGGCTGCAAAAAAGTTCTGCGTACCGCTATTGCCATTATGGCAGCGGATTTGATAATTTTATCGCTGCTTGGAAATATTTGGGGATTTTTGGTATTTCTTGCGGTTTTTGGTGCGGCAATGGGCTGCATAGATGTTAATATGAACCTTAATGCCGTTATCGTAGAAAACGCTTCTAAAAAACGTATGATGAGCGGCATGCATGCGCTGTGGAGCGTCGGCTGCTTTGCCGGTGCGGGTTTATTCAGCCTTTTGGCTAAAGCAGGGCTTGGCATAACAGTTATTGCCGCCATACACAGCCTTATAGTAATGGTGTTTACGGCAATTTACAGCCGCCATTTTTTAAATTTTAAAGGCGCGGGCAACGAAAAACCGATTGCCATACCCAAAGGCATAGTAGTGTTTTTTGGTTTGCTGGCGTGTATAACATTTTTAGGCGAAGGCGCGGTTATGGACTGGAGCGGCGTTTTGCTTACAGAAGTAAAAAATACTGAGCTTTCGCTTGCAGGCGTAGGCTATGCCGTTTTTTCGGTAGCAATGCTGTGTATGCGCCTTTTGGGCGATAAAATAGTAGCCGTGCTCGGCGAAGAAAAAACATTGGTTTTTGGCAGTATTATAGGCGCTATTGGCTTTTTAAGCGTTATCTTTTTGGAAAACTTTTATGCCATTCAGCTTGGGTTTGTACTTATGGGATTAGGACTTGCCAACATAGTGCCCACAATTTATTCGCTTACAAAATACCAGAAAGTTATGCCCATTAACGCAGCTGTAACGGCAATAACCAGCATGGGTTACACCGGCGTAATTTTAGGACCGGCAGTTTTAGGTTTTGTTGCGCATGGTTTCGGCATAACGCAGGTATTTTATCTGCTGGCGGTTTTGCTTGCCGCTCAGGCCGTTGCTGTTAAATATTACTTTGCCAAAATGGGTTAGAAGATTGTTTAAAACTTTAAAGTTTAGTATAATTAAATAAAGTATAACAAGGAGCGGCAAAGATTATGGGCTGTATCATCATCAAGCAGGTAATCAGGCATTTGAAGCGGCGTTATAGCTTAAGGCCGGTACTTTGTTATGCAGTTAATAATAAAATTAACGGACGCTTTGCTGTTTGCGCTGAACGCAGACAGCAGGGCGTCCTTTTGTATTTTGGCGCAGGCTGTTTGAAAGGGGAATGGATAGATATATTTAATAAAACAGCTTGCAGAAAATACTACTATATAGTATAATCCTATACAGGAGGAATATAAATGGAAATTAAAGGCGGCAATTATGTTTCGCAGATTAAAAGGCTTAGCGACAGAATTTTAGAGCAGATTTTAGCGGAGAAAAACATTGATGCTTTTAACGGCGCGCAAGGGCGTATCTTATATGTTTTGTGGAGCAGGGATGGTATTTCTCTGCGCGAATTGGCAGATAAAACAGGTCTTGCGCCAACAACGCTTACAAGCATGGTTGACCGTATGGAGAAGGCAGGGCTTGTATGTCGTATGCCCGATAAAAACGACCGCCGCAAAACCTTGCTGGCGCTTACCGCCAAGGCTGAAAATCTGGAGCAGGATTATAAAGCTGTATCCGATAAAATGTCCGAAATTTTTTACAAAGGCTTTTCGGATGAAGAAATCCGCACTTGCGAGGCAATGCTTGCCAGAATTTTAGACAATATGAAAAAATTAGGTTAAACCTCCGATTGTTTACTGGAAAGGATGATTTATTATGACTAATGAATTAAGAACTTACCTTACTAAACAGGTTAACGCTTTAAAAAACGCACCTTCCTGCTGTGCAGAAGCCAAAGCAGTTTGCGCTGAATGGCTGGAAGCAGCCGGTACTGATAAAGAAGCAGAAATGACTAAAAAGCTGATTGCCGAAGTTGAAGCAGACATTATGCCTGTTGACGGTTTAATTGCTTTTGCAGGCAGCGAAGCAGGCGTTAAAGTTTTTGAAGAGGAAATGGCTAAAAACGTACTTGCACATGCCGAAGAAATTAAAAAGAACGGCGCAAAATTCTGCGATTGTCCGGCCTGCACTGCTTGTGCTGCCATTATCGCCAAAAAAGCTGAACTGTAATTTAACAGCGTAAATAGTAAAACAGCACTCCGAAAGTAAAATTACTTTCGAAATGCTGTTTGCTTTTACGTTGGTTTAGTTTTATTTTACGCTTTCGGCTCTTTCCAAAAAGCCGCGGATAATATCGCAGGATTTGGCGAATTTTTCTTTTTCGCTTTCGTCAAGTTCTACTTCTAAAATTTGTTCAAGGCCGTTTTTGCCGATAACGCAGGGCACGCCGGCTGCAACATCTTTTTGCCCGTATTCACCGTTAAGTGCTGTGGAGCAGGGCCAGATGAGTTTCTGGTCATGGAAAATTGCTTTTATAAGCATTACGGCAACATTGGCAATGCCAAATTCGGTGCAGCCCTTGCCGTCAACTTCAATATCACCGGCGCGTTTAACCTGCTCCTGCAAATCATCAAGGTTAAGTGCGGCAAGCCTTGGGGTATTTTCGCGCATCTGCAAAAACGGAGTGCCGTTAATAAAAATGCGCGACCATACGATAAAGCTGCTGTTGCCGTGTTCACCCATGCACATTGCCTGAATGGAGCGGCGG